>Ga0116193_1000109_pt1 | contig 78252 bp, 66 predicted proteins | sample AD_UKC115_MetaG_FD_89892 | JGI IMG/M metagenome (GOLD analysis project Ga0116193, IMG submission 89892) | Active sludge microbial communities of municipal wastewater-treating anaerobic digesters from Hong Kong - AD_UKC115_MetaG | ecosystem: Engineered > Bioreactor > Anaerobic > Digestate...
ACGAGCGCCTGATCCGCTGACGGTCGCGCGCATCGCGGTCCCACGCACGAGCCCGGTTCGTCCGGGCTCGTTGCGTTTCAGGGGCGCCTCGGCACTGTGGCCGGCCTCGCTCGTGGGCGGGCTGACGTGTGGCTGCCGAAAGCGCCATGGAACGCGACTCCGGGACGCAAAGGCCGCGCCTGTTGCCCCGCCGCCGCACGCAATGCAACATTCGGCGGCGAGGTAACCTATGTGCGAAGTCCTGATCGCCGACGACCATCCGCTGTTCCGCGACGCGCTCAAGCGCGCCGTGGCTACGGCCATGCCCGATGCCACGATCCGGGATGCCGACAGCGTGCCGGCGGTGATGGCGCTGATCGAGGCCCATCCGGATGCCGAGCTGCTCCTGCTCGACCTGCATATGCCCGGTGCCCGTGGCTTCTCGGCACTCGCCCATCTGCGCGGTCAGTATCCGGGCCTGCCGATCATCGTGATCTCGGCGCACGAGGAAACCGGTGTGGCCAAGCGCGCGCTCGCCCACGGTGCTTCGGGCTACATCCCGAAATCGAGCGGCAGCGAGGCGATCGTCGCCGCGATCCGCGCGGTGCTCGACGGCGACGTGTGGCTGCCGCCACAGCTCGCCACCGGACGCGCCGAACTGCGCAGCGACGAGGCCCAAGTCGCCGCGCGCATCGCCGAACTGACGCCGCAGCAGTTCCGCGTGCTGACCATGATCGCCGAGGGCCTGCTCAACAAGCAGATCGCCTACGAGCTCGGCGTGTCCGAGGCGACGATCAAGGCGCACATGACCGCGATCATGCGCAAGCTCGGCTGCAACAACCGCACCCAGGTCGCGCTCGCCGCAAGCCAGCTCGCGCTGGATGCGGTCAGCGTGACCGCGCCCGCGGATACCGATCACTGACATCTGCGGAACGGCGTCATCGGTATCCGCGCCGTGCCGGCCGGATGGATCGCCGCCGCTTGCGACCGTCGCCGCCGCCAGGCGCGGTGTACCGGGCCGGTGCGGCGCGGCGGCGTGCGCGCGCCCCACACCGCGCCCCTCAGCCTTTGCGACGGGGCGGCGAGCCGCGACGCGGTACCCACCAGGCCGCGAGCAGGCCGAGCGCCGTGACGAGAAGGGCCTTGCCCAGCGCATCGAGGGCCGGCACCGGTTGCACCGCGGCCGGTGGCGGCACGGGTACCGCCGGCACGGCCGGTCCGAACGGCGCGCCGCAGGCGAGCGCGCCGGGCGTGGCCCCGGTCGAGGCACGCGGCTCCACGCAGTAGAACAGATAGTGGCCGACGTCCGGCGGCACGACAACGTAGGTGTTGTCGCCCGGTGCGCCGTCGGTGTACCAGGGACCGATCACCGGGGTGTTGTCGGCCGTCGTCGCCACGCTCGCATCGGAGGAGCGGATGATGTAGTAAACCGAGCCGGTTTCGCCGGAACGCTCGTAATCGCCATCCGGATCCGAATAGGCATAGGTACCGTTGAGGCTCTCATCGACCCTGGCGATGCCCGAGAGCTTCAACTCCGACGCCACCGGCGGTTGATTGGATGCCACTACGGCGTCCGGTGCGCTGCACACCTCGACGCCGGTCGCCAGTCCGGTCTGCGCCAGCGGCTGCACGCAATAGAAGAGATAGGCGCCGACGTCGGCACTCGTCGCCGTATAGGTGTTGTTGCCCGGCGCGCCGCCGGTCACCCGCGCCTCGACCACGACAGTGTTGTCGCCAGTCGTCGCGACGTCGTTGTCCTGCGAACGGACAATGCGATAGACCGAGGCGCCTTCGGGATCGCCGTTGAGGTCACCGTAGGGTAACTGCCGGTGAGCCTGGATCCCCAGCGACGGGCGCCTGCGAGGACGACACTGGACGCCACCGGCGGCGACTCCGGCTGGATGTTCTGGATCGTCAGCAGCTCGTCGGGCGCACCGGCCTGGGTCAGAAGGCCGGTGGACGTGTTCCAGGCGATCTGCTTCGCATAGCCCTGGCCGTTCGTGCCGGCGAAGTTGAGCAGCGACACGCTGCCATTGGTCTTGCCGAGCAGGACGGCGGACACGTTGGACAGCGCGAAGGTCGTGGAGGCCGGCGTTCCGGACAGTCCCGCCGGGCCACGTCGAGCGACACGATGCTGCCGTCGAGACCTTGATACACATAGGTGCTGCCGTTGAATAGCGCATCGGACACGACCAGCGTGCCCGTGCCGGTCGCGCCACGGCTGCCACTCACGGTGAAATGGTATGTGCCGTCCGCCATGACGGCACCCGCCGGCAGCAGGCTGCCGATCAGCAACGCGGTTGCCGTCCACCGTTTCCGGACCCTGCTGGTCATCTCGTTCTCCCGATATCGAATGGTCGTCGTGCGCCTCGGCACGTGGGCCTGCGGAACGCGCCCGCCGTGGCGCGGCCATGGCCTGCGCCGGAACGTGACGCGTGGGATGCCCCGATGCCGGAACCGGATGCGGTCCGCTGTCCGCGACACCGCGCAGCGATGCACGGCCGCGTGAGCCGCTCGCAGGCAAGTACGCAACTCGGGACGCACGACCCTCACCGCATGGCCATGCGGCATGGCGGTGTCGCGACGGATCGTCGGGCCGGGTGGGCCGAAGCTCAGACCAGGCGCGCGCCGCTGCGGCCGTGGAACAGATGCACGGCGTCGCTGTTCCAGCAGAGCTTGACCGGCTCGCCAACCCCGAGGCCGAGCCGGCCGGCGACGCGCACGGTCAGGAGTCCCAGCGCCGTTTCGACCAGCGCATAGGTCTCTGGTCCGGTCGGCTCGAGCACCGCGAGCGTGCCCGGCAGGCCATCATCGCCGAAGCCGAGATGCTCGGGCCGCAGACCATAGGCGACCTCGTCCGTGGCGGCGAGGCCTTCGCGGTGCGCCTCGCTCAGCGGCAGCGCGATGCCGTCCGCGGCGAGCCCGTCGGCCGTGCGGCGCGCCGTGATCAGATTCATCGCCGGCGAGCCGATGAACTCGGCGACGAAGCGCGTCGCCGGGCGGCTGTAGATGTCGTCCGGCGTACCGAACTGCTCGATCGCACCGTCCTTCATCACCGCGATGCGATCGCCGAGGGTCATCGCCTCGATCTGATCGTGGGTCACGTAAACGGTCGTGGTGCGCGTGCGCTGATGCAGCAGCTTGATCTCGGCACGCATCTCCACACGCAGCTTGGCGTCGAGGTTGGACAGCGGTTCGTCGAACAGGAACAGTGCCGGATTGCGGGCCAGTGCACGGCCCATCGCCACGCGCTGGCGCTGGCCACCGGAAAGCTGGCCCGGCTTGCGGTCGAGCAGATGGCCGATCTGCAGCATCGCCGCGACGCGCTGCACGGCCGCCTCGCGCTCGGCACGCGGCACGCCGCGCATCTCGAGACCGAACGCGATGTTCCTGGCCACGTTCATGTTCGGGTACAGCGCATAGCTCTGGAACACCATCGCGATGTCGCGGTCGCGGCTCGGCACGCCGGTGACGTCGCGTCCGCCGATGTGGATCGCGCCCGATGTCGGCGCATCGAGTCCGGCGATCAGCGAAAGCAGGGTGGATTTCCCGCAGCCCGATGGCCCGACCAGGATCAGGAACTCGCCGGCCTCGATCTCGATGTCGATGCCCTTGAGCACCTCGGCATGACCGTAGGTCTTGCGGACGTTGCGGATGGACAGGGCGCCCATGTTGCTCCTCCTGTGGCGCACGCGGACGGCGGCCCGGCGGACCGCGGGCCGAGGCGCCGTGACGGTTCAGAATTTGACTGCGCCGGCGGTGAGCCCGCGCAGGAAATAGCGGCCGGCGATGACGTAGACGGCGAGCGTGGGCAGGGCGGCGATCAGCGCGGCGGCCATGTCCACGTTGTATTCCTTGACCGCGCTCGAGGTATTCGCGAGGTTGTTCAGGGCGACTGTGACCGGCTTGCTGTCGAGGCCGGAGAACACCACGCCGTAGAGGAAGTCGTTCCAGATCTGCGTGAACTGCCAGATCAGCGCGACCATGATGATCGGCGTCAACAGCGGCAGCACGATGCGCGCGAAGATCCGCCAGAATCCGGCGCCGTCGAGCATCGCGGCCTTGATCAGCTCGTCCGGCAATCCCGCGTAATAGTTGCGGAAGAACAGCGTGGTCGAGGGCATGCCGGCCAGCACGTGCACCACGACGAGACCGGTGATGGAACTCGCGATGCCGAGCCAGCCGAGTACCTGGCTCATCGGCAGCAGGACGACCTGCATCGGCATGAACACGCCGAACAGCAGGAGGCCGAACACGAGCTCGCTGCCGCGGAAGCGCCATTTGCTGAGCACGTAGCCGTTGATCGCACCGATCGCCGTCGAGACCAGCACGGCCGGCACGACCATGACCACCGAGTTGCCGAAGAACGGCGCGAGACCACCGCAGTTCGTGCCGGTACAGGCGCTCTGCCAGGCCTTCTGCCAGGCCGCGAACGTCGGTGCCTGCGGCAGGGCCAGCAGGTTGCCGGCGCGGATCTCGGCCATGTCCTTGAGCGAGGTCGTGAGCATCACGTACAGCGGCATCAGGAACACCGCGGCAAACACGATCAGGGCCGCCCACAGCAGCAGACGACGCCACCTCACCGGCGCCTCCTGAGTTCGGAATAGAGATACGGCACGACGATCGCCGCGATCGTCGCCAGCATGACCGTCGCGCTCGCCGCGCCGAGACCGATCTGGCCGCGCGTGAAGGCCATCGCGTACATGTAGGTCGCCGGCAGGTCGGTCGCTAAGCCCGGCCCGCCGGCGGTCAGGGCCATGACGAGGTCGAAGCTCTTGATCGCGAGATGGCTGACGATCATCAAGGTCGAGAAGAACACCGGACGCAGGCTCGGGATCAGGATGCTCCAGTAGATGCGCGGCAGGCTCGCGCCATCGACCTGTGCGGCCTTGACGATCGCGTCGTCGATGCCGCGCAGGCCAGCGAGGAACAGGGCCATCACGAAGCCGGCGCTCTGCCAGATCGCGGCGATCACGATGCAGTAGATCGCCTTGTCCGGATCGATCAGCCAGTCGAAGCGGAAGTCCGCGAAGCCCCACTGGCGGACCAGGTGCTCGATGCCGAGGCCGGGATTGAGGATCCATTTCCATGCCGTACCGGTGACGATGAACGACAGCGCCATCGGATAGAGGTAGATCGTGCGCAGCACGCCTTCGGCGCGGATCTTCTGGTCAAGCAGGACCGCGAGCAGCAGGCCCAGCGCCATGCTGCCGCCGACGAACAGGCTGCCAAAGAGGCCGAGGTTGCCGAGCGCGACCATCCAGCGCCCGCTCTCGAACAGCCGCACGTACTGCTCGAGGCCGACGAAGTCGTAGTTCGGCATGAGCCGCGAGGCTGACAGCGACAGATAGCCGTTCCACGCGATCAGGCCGTAGATGAACAGGAACGCGAGGACGAAGCCCGGTGCGATGACCAGTTTCGGCAGCAGCGGCGTGCGCATGGCCTTCGCGGCCGGCAGCGGCGTGCGGATCGCCGTGCGCCCGACAGCCACGGCGCGGACGGCGGAAGCCGGCACCTGCACGGCGGCACCGGACGAATCATGCCCACCCATCGGCGTCAGTCGGCGGACTTCGCCGCGGCGACGAGTCGCCGGGTCGCCTCGTCGATGCTCATGCGGTCGTCGGTCCAGAACTGGCTGACGACATCCTTCATCGCGCCCTCCACGGCCGGTGGCACGGCCATGCCATGCGCGATCGACGGCACCAGCGTGCCGTTCCCGGAGGCCGCGGCGAAATCGCGTGCCGAGGCCCTAGCGCAATCGTCGAAGCGGTCCATCGGCAGGTCAAGCCGCGCCGGGATCGAGCCCTTGCTGAGGTTGAAAACGGTCTGGAACTCGGGTGCCATGATCGCCGCGGCGAGATGCTTCTGGGCCTCGATGTCGTCCGGGTTCTTGAGCTTGAACATCGCGAACGAATCGATGTTGAAACTGAAGGCACCGGCCGTGCCCGGTGCCGGCACGCAGACGTAATCCTTGCCCGGCGTCTTGTGCGCGGCGACGAATTCACCCTTGGCCCAGTCGCCCATCAGCTGCATGCCGGCCTGGCCGTTGATGACCATCGCCGTGGCGAGATTCCAGTCACGCCCCGGTGCGTTGCGATCGGTATAGGGCTTGATGCGCCGGAACGTGGCCAGCACCTTCTCCATCGTCGGGCTCTCGAGCGCGCCGGGTGCGAGCCGCACGAGCGCGCGGCGGTAGTAGGCCGGACCGCCGACACCGAGCGCGACGCTCTCGAACAGGGTGAAGTCCTGCCAGTTCTGGCCACCGTGCGCGAGCGGGATCACGTCGGCTGCCTTGAGCTTGTCGGCGGCCGCGAAGAAGCCGTCCCAGTCGGTGGGGATTTCGGCGCCGGCCTTGCGGAACGCCTCGGGGTTGACCCACAGCCAGTTCACGCGATGCACGTTCACCGGCACGGCGACGTAGTGGCCCTGGTATTTCATGATGTCCGCGACGACCTTCGGCAGCAGGTCGTCCCAGCGACCGGCATGCGCGACGTCGTCGATGTTGGCGAGCACGCCCTCGCGTGCCCATTCCTGAATCGACGGTCCCTTGATCTGCGCGGCCGACGGCGCGTTGCCGGACAGCACGCGCGACTTCAGCACGGTCATCGCCGAATCGCCGCCGCCACCGGCGACCGCGAAGTCCCTCCAGCGGTCGCCCTTCGCCTGCAGCGTCTTCTTCAGGGTCTCGGCCGCCTTCGCTTCGCCACCCGACGTCCACCAGTGCAGCACTTCGACCTCGCCGGCCTGCACGGCACCGGCGCAGGCCAGCGCGAGCACGAATGATGCCGCACGCCAGACGCCGGTCCATGCCGGCCGCAGGGCGCGGATCCGATCCGGAAGATATCGGCGGCGCCCGGCCGCGCGATCCGCACTGCATTCCGTACACCCGGTCATCGCCTGCCTTGCGGCCGCGCCGATGTGTCCCCTCGACATGTCGTTCATCTCCACTCCCGCGTCGGACCTGTCCGGCACTTGTCAGAACCACCACTCAACCTGCGCGCCGTAACGCATGCCCGAGGTCCGGCCCGGGCGCGCGCCGAGGTCGCCGGCGGCCCGGTTCCATTCGGCCCGCGTCACGTACACGCGGAATTCCGGGCGGCTCATCAGTTCCGGCCCGATCGACAGGGCCGGCGCGATCGTCAGCTTGGTGAGCCGTGCCGTCTCGCCGCCGGCCGGCCGGAACTGCGATACGCCGAGTTCGGCGAGCAGCTTGAAATGACGCGTGAATGCCCAGGCCACGCGGCCGCCCGCACTCGTCGAATCGGTGACATGGCCAGCGCCGTCGCGCTCGCGCGCGATCAGGGCGAGCGCCTGGCCGCCGAAGGCGCCGCGCTGCCACTGCACACTCTCGACGAGGCGCCAGCTCCGTGCGGATGCCGGTGCCGCGAGATCGCCGAAGTTCGCGTTCAACGCCGCGGAACCCTGCGCGTACTGCAGCCACAGCGTGTTGTCGATGCCGCTGCCGAACAGGTCCTTGCGGTCGTGGCGCAATGTGAGTCCCGTGCCGGTGCTGCCGCCCGGAAAGTCGCCGCGCGTCAGGGTGCCGAAGAAGCTCAGCGTGCCGGCGGCGCCGGCATCGATGTCGTACCATTCGACGTTCGCGCGACGACCGGGACGTTCGGCGTCATGATCGGTGCGGTAGAAGGCCACGCCGAGTTTGCCGGGACCGGCCGCGAGACCGCGCACGCCGGCACCGACACCGGACATGTCGACGAAGAAGGTATCGACGATATGCACATCGCCGCGACGCGCGCGCATCTTGCCGATCCAGACCGTCGCCTCGGGCGCAGGGCCGAAGCCGCGCGCCTCGGCCCAGATCTGGGCCACGCCCGGACTGGCGTGCCGCGCCGTGTCGAGATAGCTGAGCATCAGGCCGGCGCGGTAGTCGAGGCCCTGGGCATGGAAGTCCTGGCTGAACTGGAATTCGCCATAGATTTCGCATTCGTTGCCGAGCCGGTACTTCATGCCGGCGCTGCCGCCGTGCAACGCATAACAGGTTCGCCCGGCATTACCCGGCACGAAGTCCGTGCCGGCGCGGAAATAGCCGCTCCAGTCGACGGCCGCGGCGGGTGCCGCACTCAGCAGAAGTCCCGAGAACAGCAACGGCGAGCGCAGGCCGGACGCGAGCCGGGCCGGCACGTGCCGACGGCCGGCGGCAACCCGCGGCTGACCGCGACGACGTGCGCTGTGTGATGGCACGCCACCGGGCGTCACGACGGGCCGGACCGGATCCGGACGACTTCCCTGTGACGTCCCGGGGCGGGACGGCGGACGCAAATGGGCTGGCATGCGTGCACGGTCGGTGATTTCCGCCCGCGTTGCACGGCATCGGCGGCATTCTGGCGATTAGTGCAAAACCTGCGGCGCGGCGCGCGATACCGGCATTTGTACATGGCACGACGGCACTGCCAGGGCCGAAGCACGGCATGACCACAGGGATACGGGCTACCACAGCGGGACGTCAGGCGGCGGCGGATACCGCGAGTAGTCAGCGCGCGATGCGCTCGCGATGCCTAGAGGCGGGCGACGGCCGGCAACGGTGCCGCGCGTGCGAGCGCGGCGATCAGGGCACGCAAGGCGGCTGGCTTGACCGGCTTGTGCAGCACCACGATACCGCGGGCGCGGGCGCGCTGCTTGAGTTCGGCACTGCCGTCGGCGGTGATCAGCGCGGCCGGCGGTCGCGGCTGGCAGGAGGCGCACAGATCGCCGAGCGTATCGAGGCCGTTGCGGCCGAGGCCGAGATGGAAGTCGGCGAGGATCAGATCCGGCCGGCGCCGGCGCACCGCGGCGAAGGCCTCCTCGGGCGTCGAGGCGAGGTCGCAGGTCTGTCCCCAGCGCGTGAGCAGCGCGGCCATGCCGTCGAGGATCGCCGGCTCGTTGTCGAGGCAGAGTACGTGCAGGGTCCGCGCGAGGCTGGTCACCGTCGACTTCGGGCCACTCGCACGACGCTCGCCGCGCAGCACATTCGCGACGACCGGCACCTTGACGACGAAACAGCTGCCGCGGCCTGGCCAGGAGCGGGCATCGAGCGGATGCTCGAGGATGCGCGCCATGCGCTCGCAGATCGACAGGCCGAGCCCGAGACCCTTCTCGCCCCACGGCGAAGGCTGCTCGAGCCGGTGGAATTCGTCGAAGATGCGCTTGAGCTGCTCGGGCGCGATGCCCGGCCCGGTATCCCAGACCTCGATGCAGGCCAGATCGCCGCGCCGGCGCACGCCGAGCAGGACGCGGCCGCTGCGCGTGTAGCGCAGCGCGTTGGAAATGAAGTTCTGCACGATCCGGCGCAGCAGGTGCGCGTCGCTCTGCACGACCAGGCGGCTCGGCACGACGACGAACTTCAGGCCGCGCTGCTGGGCGATCACCGAGAACTGCTGCTGCAGGGTGTCGAACAGATCGGCGAGCGATACGTTGCCGATCTCGGCGCGGTAGCGGCCAGCATCGAGGCGCGAGGCTTCGAGCAGCGATTCGAGCAGGTCCTCGGCCGCGCGGAACGACGTGTCGATGCGTTCGGCGAGCTGCACGGATTCGCGGTCGAGCCCGGGTTGCTGGCCGAGCGCGGACGTGAACAGGCGTGCGGCGTTCAGCGGCTGCAGCAGGTCATGGCTCGCCGCGGCGAGGAAGCGCGTCTTCGACAGGTTCGCCTCCTCGGCCTGGCGCTTGGCCTGTTCCTGCGCGGTGAGCGCGGCCGAGAGTTCCTGCGTGCGCTGCACGACACGCGCCTCGAGGGTTTCGTTGGCCTCGCGCAATGCCTGTTCGACGTGCTTGTACGCGGTCACGTCGGTGAAGGTCGTCACGAAGCCACCGCCGGGCAGCGGCCGGCCGCACAGTTCGATCACGCCGCCGTTCGGGCGCACGCGCTGGAACACGTGCGGGCTGCCCGCCCGCATGTAGGCGAGACGCTTGCGGACGTGCTCCTCGACGTCGCCGGGCCCGCACTCGCCACGTTCGGCGTTCCAGCGGATCAGGTCGGCGATCGGCCGGCCGACGTAGACCAGGCCGTCCGGGTAGTCGAACATCTCGAGGTAGCGGTGATTCCAGGCCACGAGGCGCATGTCGGCATCGACCACGCTGATGCCCTGCGAGATGTTCTCGAGCGTCGTGGACAACAGCTCGCGGTTGAAGCGCAGTTCCTGCGAGGTCTCGTCGAGCAGCGCGACTGCCTCGCCGAAATCGAGGCCGGTGCCGCGCAGCGCGGTGGTCAGCATGCGTCGCGCCGAGGCCGCACCGATCGCGCCGGCCATCGCGCGTTCGACGTGCTGCAGCAGGGCGCGTTCGGCGACCGCGTCCTCGACGAGCGGCTTGCCGCTCAACTGGGCGTATTCCTCGAACACGCGCGCCGTGCTGTGCTCGCCGAGGATGCGCTCGGTGATCGCGAGCAGGTCGGCGACGCTGACCCGGCCGCGCCACTCGCGCGTACTGACTGCGCTGCGTTCGTTGCCGGGCTCCATGAAGGCGATCGCGCGCAGCCGCTGATCCACGCCGGGCCGGTAGCGCAGCGAGATGAACACCAGCATGGCGAGGTTGCTGAGCAGCGACCAGAACGCGCTGTGCGTGACCGGGTCCCAGCCGCTCAGGTGAAACAGCGCGGTCGGGCGCAGCCAGCCGATGCCGAACGGTCCCTCGACGACCCATGCCGACTGCGGCCCGGTCACGCTCGGCAGCAGCAGCGTGTAGGTCCACATCGCGAAACCGGCGAGCAGCCCAGCGAACGCGCCCGCACGGCTCGCGCCGCGCCAGTACAGCGCGGCGATCATCGGCGGCGCGAACTGCGCGACCGCGGCGAACGCGATTAGGCCAATGCGTGCCAGCGCGTGATCCTGGGTGATCATGCGGTAGTAGGCGAAGGCCATCAGCGCGATCACGAGGATCGTGATGCGGCGCACCGTGAGCACGATCTCGGACACGTCGCGGCGCTCTTCGAGACGCAGCGGGCGCAGGCGCAGCAGGGCCGGCATGACCAGGTCGTTGGAGACCATCGTCGACAGGGCGACCGAGGCGACGATGACCATGCCGGTCGCGGCCGAGAAGCCGCCGACGTAGGCGAGCACGGCGAGCGGCGCGTTGTCGTGCGCGAGCGGCAGCCAGAGCAGGTAGGCATCCGGCGGCAGGTTCGTGCCGGTCGCGGCATCGCGTCCGGCGGCGAGGATCGGCGGCACGAACGCGCAGATCGCGGCGAGGTAAGCCGGCAGCATCCAGCGCGAACGGCGCAGGTCGCGCGGATCTTCGCATTCGACGACCGCGACCTGGAACTGGCGCGGCAGGCAGAACATCGCGAGGAAGGCGAGCACGGTCTGCGCGACAAAGCCCGTGGGCAGGCCCTCCTCGGCGAGCTCGCGCAAGGCCGCCGAGGTCTGTGCCGAGAGTGGCGGACTCTTGCCGAGCGCGTACACCCCGACCGCGACGAAGGCGATCAGCTTGACCAGCGATTCGACCGCGATCGCGAGCATCATGCCGCGATGGTGCTCGGTCGCATCGATCCGTCGCGTGCCGAACAGGATCGCGAACAGGGCGAGGAGCAGGGCGACGTACAGCGCCGAGTCGGCATGCAGCGGTCCCGGCGCGGACGGAAACACGCCGCTGCCGAGCACCTGGATGCTCATCGCCACCGCCTTGAACTGCAGCGCGATGTACGGGATCGCGGCAGTGACCGCGATCAGCGTGACCAGCGCGGCGAGCAGCGGCGACTTGCCGAAGCGCGAGGCGATCAGGTCGGCGATCGAGGTGATGTTGCGCGCCTTGGTGATCAGTGTCAGGCGTTCGAGCAGGCCGATGCCGAACACGAACAGGAGGATCGGTCCGAGATAGATCGGCACGAACGACAATGCGGACTTGGCCGCGCTGCCGACCGCACCGTAGAACGTCCACGACGAGCAGTAGACAGCCAGCGCGAGGCCGTAGATCAGGGTCTGCAGCGTGCCGCGACGTGCCTGCGGCAGGCGCGAGTCGCCGTAATACGCCAGGCCGAAAAGCAGGGCGACGTAGACCAGCGAAACCAGCAGCAGAACCCAACCGGCGATCATCCGAGCCCCTTCCCCGACGGGCCGATTGTATGCGCGCTTGACGTCGCCGCCAGCCGCGCCAAGCTTGCGCGATGCAGACCCTCGATACCGGCGGCTTCGCGCCGGCCGCCACGCCGCCACCGCTCGCCGCGGACGAGGTCCACCTCTGGCTCCTCGCCACGGATCGCGCCGGCGCGCAGGTCCGCCTGCGCGAACTGCTCGGCGCCTACCTCGGCCTCGCCGCGGACGCGCTGCCGCTGGCCTGCGCGGCGCACGGCAAGCCGTATCTCGCCGGGCCGGCCGGCTGGCTCGGATTCAACCTGAGCCACAGCGGCCAGCACGCGCTGATCGCGCTCGGCCGGGGACTCGAGCTCGGCGTGGATCTCGAATGCTCGCGGCGCGAGCGGCCGGTGGCCGCGCTCGCACGGCGTTACTTCCGTGCCGACGAGGCCGCGCGGCTCGAACGGCTTCCGGCTACCAGGCAGCAGCGTGCCTTTCTCGCGCTGTGGACCTGCAAGGAGGCCGTGCTCAAGGCGATCGGCCGCGGTCTCGCGTTCGGCCTCGACCGGCTCGGCTTCGCGCTCGATGCCGACGGCATGCCGCTCGCGCTCGACTGGCTCGATGGCCCGCATGGCCCGCCGGCGGCCTGGCAGGTCATGCGCCTGGGTAGCGGCGATGGCTGCCCAGCCGCACTCGCCTGGCGCGGTCCGCCGCGGCGGGTGTGCGGCTTCCGGCACGCCTGAGAGCGCGGTTTGCGACCGGGTGCCGTTTCCGGGAATCCGCCGGTTGTCGGCGCCCTTGCATCGGGCTAACGTCACGGCTGCCGGAAACCCGCCATGCGTCTGCCTGCCATGTGGAAGCTGCTGCGCAATTTCGTATTGCTGTTCGCGGGGCTGCTCGGTGCGGCCAAGCTCCTGCTGTGGGCCGGCGGCGTGCAGCAGGCCGGCGCGCTGCGCGACCTGCTCGCACCACAGGCCGAGTTCGCCCACGGCTCGGCCAGCGCCGGGCTCGACGGCAGCCTGCATCTCGGCGAGGTGCGCCTGATTCCGAAGCAGGGGGCCTGGCGCGGTCAGACTTTCGCTGCGGCCGAGCTGATCCTGCATACCCGTGGCGCGCTGTGGCTGCTGACGCGCGCGTTCAGCCACGACACGAGCCTACCCGAACAGCTCGGCGTCGAGGTCGTGCAGCCGGAGCTTCCGGCCGGACTCGGCCAGGCCCTGCGCCCGTGGCTCGGCACGACCGGCAGCCTGCCGTTCGAGGCGCTCGGCTGCGGCGATGCGGCGGCGTTCACTGCCGCGGACTTCGCCAGGATGGGCCTGCCCGCGCCGGTACCGCGCTGGCGGCTCGATTACCGCCACGACAGCGACACCCACAGTCTGCAGATCGATCTGCACAGCGGGCACGAGCCGTTCCCGGCGCTGCATGCGAGCGCCGAAGTCACCGCCTTCGCCCCGGACGCGCTCGACAGCACTGCGGTACTCGCCCGGCTGCGCGTCGGCAGTCTTGCGCTGAATCTCGCCGACAACGGCTTCCTCCCGCGCCGCAACCGCTACTGCGCGCAGCGCGCCGGCGTCGCGCTGGAAGCCTTCGTCGCGCGCCATCTCGCCGCGGTCGGCGCCTTCCTGCACGATCTCGGCATCGTGCCGGCGGCCGATACGCTGGCAGCGTATGCGCAGTTGCAGAACGGCGGCGAGATCGAGCTGACCAGCCTGCCCGATGCCTCGATCGAGCCGCTGCACTATGCCGAGTACGTGCGCGCCGACCTATTGCGCGGCCTGAACGTCACGCTGCGCTACGAGCGCATGCCGCCGACCATGCTCAAGCTCGACTTCATCGATGTGCCCCCGGCTTCACGGCCCGTGGAGACGGCCGTGGCGGCCGCCTCGCCGAACCCGTCTGCGGTGCCCGCGCAGAGTGCCGCCCGGCCGGAGGAGCGGAAACCCGAGCCGGCGCCGGCACCCGTTGCGGCACCGGAGCCCGCGCCGTCAGCGCCATCGGCATCTGCCACGACCGCAGCGGCCACTCCTCGCGACGAGCCGCCCTCGCCGGCCGAGGTCGCGACCATGCCGCCGAAACCGCGGACGCTCGATGTCGATCCCAGCCTGCCGGCGAGCGCTGAAGCACCTCAGGACAGCACGCAGGCCCTGCTCTGGAAAGGTGCCGTGGTCGAGCGCCTGCCGCCACGTGAAGCCCGGCCGGATCCCTATGTCAGCATCGCGCTCGACACGCTCGGCAGCCAGATCGGGCGGCGCGTGCAGTTGATCACCGAGGCACAGAAGACGGTCGAGGGCGTGCTGGCCGGCGTGGATGCGAACGAGGTCGACCTGCGCGTGCACCGCGTGGGCGGCGAAGCGCATCTGCGTCTGCCTCTTCATCGAATCCGCGAGGCACGCGTATTGCGCGGCGGCTGAACTGCGACGACCCGGCGCGTCCGCGCGTCCTGGGTGTCAGCATGATGGACGCCATGACGATTCCACGCCCGCCGGGAACCTTCGCCGAGCATGCGGACGAGCTCACGCTGCAGCGCGCGCGGCGCGGCGACACGCAGGCGCTCGGCGAGCTGTACCGCTGTTACGGACGGGCCTGCTACACGCTCGCGCTGCGCCTGCTCGGCAACACCGCGGCCGCCGAAGACGTCGTCCAGGACGTATTCCTGAAGCTCTTCGATGCGATCGGCGGTTACCGCGGCCAGGCACCGTTCGGCGCCTGGCTCAAGCGCCTGACCGCGAACGCGGCGATCGATCAGCTACGCGCGCAGCGCCGTCTCGACGGCGGCGACCCGGAGGCGTTGATCGCTGCCTTCGATGCGGCCGCGACGACGGCGGCCGATGCCTGCGATCTCTGGAGCGTGCTGCAGCGGCTGCCGCCGCAGGCACGCGCGATCGTGGTGCTGCACGAGATTGAAGGCTACACACATCGCGAGCTGGCCGGACTGTTCGGCCAGACTGAGAGTTATTCGAAATCGATCCTGTCACGCAGCCAGCAGCGCCTGCGCCGCTGGCTGGGTGCCGACGGAGACTCCGCCCCCGGATCCGGAGAGAAACATGTCGCCATCCCCGTCGTGGGCTGAACTGCCCGAGTTCGATCCGCCGCCGGATCTCTGGCCGCGCATCCTCGCCCTGCACCGGCGGCGCCGGCAGCGGCGCATCGCAGGCGCGATCGCGGCCGGTCTGTTCGGCACGGCACTCGCGGCCTATGTGTTGCTCGAGCGCGGCCCGTCGGCCGATGCATCGCTCGCTCCGCTGCAGGCGCGTTCCACCCAGCTCGAGAACGAACTCGCCGCGCTCGTACCCGCCGCCTCTCGCGACAATCCCGCGCGGCACGAGCTCGAACGCATCGAGCGGGCCCTGCAGCGTGCCTACGAGCGCGGCGCGGCTCACGGCGAGCTGGCCGCACTGTGGCGACAGCGCAATGAACAGCTCGGCATCCTGCTCGCCACGCGCCAGCAGGACATGCAGGTCACCCGTCTTTGAAGGAGCACGTCATGACGACACGACGCCTCGCATCCCCGTTTGTGCTCGCTGCACTGCTGCTCGCCGGTCGCGCCGGTGCGGTGGAGTCCGGCACGCCGCCCGCGCCGTTGCGCGACGAGCTGCAGCACGTGCTGCTGCGCCTGATCGAATCCGGCGAGTTCGCCGGCACGCAACCCGAGGACATCACCTTCCGTCTCGATGCGCCGGCCCAGCGCATGAGCAACCTCGGCCTGCTCGTTGACAGCACCAGCGCCGAGCACGCCCGTGACGGACTGGCCGTGCTCGCGGTCAGTCCGGGCAGCAGTGCCGAGCATCTCGGCGTGCGCAGCGGCGATGTGCTCGTCGCGGTGCAGGAGGTCGAACTGACGAACCGCGGCGCCGACGAGGCTGGCCGTGCCATGGCCGCACGCCTGCTGCGCGAGACGGTCGATGCGCTGCCGGACGACATGCCGCTGCGGCTCGCCGTCCGCCGCGATGGACGCCCCCTCGTGCTGGCCGGCCCGCTGCATCGCGTGACGTTGCCGCCGATCCATCTGGTCGTCGGACGCGATGCGCTGATAGCTTCGACCGCGCCCGGCGATGGCCGCGTCGCGTCCGTCCCACCAGCGTCGGGCGGCTGCGGCCGGGTCAGCACGTTCGACGTCGCGCCGCGCGCGCGCCAGCTGCATGCGGTCAAGCTGCTCGCGATCGACGGCCATGCGGCCGGTCCGGCCGGTACGCAGAATTCCGTGCTCGACGCCGGCATGCACACGCTCGAGCTCGCCGAGCAGATCGAATCCCGCTATCTATCGTTCAATGCCCGCCAGCGCCCGAGCGGCGGCAAGATGCTGCAGATCGAGATCAAGCCCGATACGACGTATTTCCTCGGTGCGCGGCTCGATCCGGCCCGGCGCATGGAATGGAAGGACGGCGCGTACTGGGAACCCGTGGTTTGGAAGGAAGCAGCGGAACCCTGCCGCTGAGCCGTCTCGGTCCTGGATCATTCCCGCTTCGCGTCCCAGGCCATCGGAGCGCGTACCGCGGTGGCTATACTGCGCCGCTCCGGAGCGCGTCATGACCTCGCTAAGCGTCAATCTCAACAAGATCGCCGTGCTGCGCAATTCGCGCGGCGAGACCGAGCCGGACGTGCTCGAGGCCGCGCGTGTCGCGATCGCAGCGGGCGCACACGGCATCACCGTGCATCCGCGGCCCGACCAGCGCCATATCCGCCCGGACGACGTGCGCACGCTGGCGGCGCTGATCGCCGGGCGCGTCGAGTACAACATCGAGGGCAATGCGTACGCGGGGCCGCGTGGCAGCTATCCCGGCTTCGTCGCGCTGGTGCGCGAGGTGCGCCCGACCCAGTGCACGCTGGTCCCGGACGGTGATGCGCAGATCACCTCCGATCACGGTTTCGATCTCGCCGCCGACGCGCCGCGTCTCGCGCCACTGATCGCAGAGCTCAAGGCGCTCGGCTGCCGCGTCAGCCTGTTCATGGATGCCGGGGCGACCGATGTCGAACGGGTCGCGGAGATCGGCGCCGACCGCATCGAGATCTACACTGGCCCGTATGCGAAGGCACACGCGGCCGGCGATCCCGGCCAGGCGCTCGCGCAGTGCGTCGAAACCGCCGAGCGCGCCCGTGCGGCCGGCCTCGGCGTGAATGCCGGGCATGATCTCAGTCAGCGCAACCTCGGCCTGCTGAAGACCGCGATCCCGTTCCTGGCCGAGGTCTCGATCGGCCATGCGCTGATCGGCGAAGCGCTGTACGAAGGTCTCGCCACCACGGTCAGGAATTACCTGCGCATACTCGCGGCGAGCTGAGCGCCACGGCGGCGGCGGCGGTTGCCGCAGTTCGACGCCATGCGGGGGTGACCCGCAGGCGTACTGCACTGCGCTACCGCGACGATCGTCCGGAGACATCAGGAAGACACCGGCTTGCCTGCCATAGCATGTGCCGAGCGCACTCCGGCATCGTTTGCCATCCCGCATGCACGCGCCGATGTGACGACAGCTCCTGCCCGCAAGCCTGTCGCAGGAATCCGGCATCGAGCGTGGATTTCCACCCGGAGGCGAATCGCGCACCGCTGCAAAACACCTGGGCCATCGGACGCATCCCGTGCGATGTGCAAACGAAAAGGGCGCCCCTCGCGGGACGCCCTTCGTCAGGTTCACGGGAACCCGAATTACTGCTGCTTCGCACCCGGCGTGGTGATGAAGCCGATCTTCACCATGCCGTTGTTCTTCGCATCCGCCATCACCTTGGCGACCACCTCGTAGCGCGTGGCCTTCTCGGCGCGGATCTGCAGTTCCGGCTGCGGCGTCTTCTGCGCGGTCACCGCGAGCTGGGCCTTCAGCTCCAGATCGGTAATCGGGCTGTCGTTCCAGTAGACCGAGCCGTCTTCCTTGATGGCGAGGTCAATTGGCTCGACTGGGTCTTCTGACGGCTTGTTCAGGCTTGCCTGCGGCAGGTCGATGCGGATCTTATGCTGCATCAGCGGCGCCGTGATCATGAAGATGATCAGCAGCACCAGCATCACGTCGACGAGCGGCGTGACGTTGATTTCGGCCATCGGGCCGCCACCGCTGTTCGTGCTGAATGCCATGGCTTACTTCCTCGCAGCAGGGGCCGTCTGACCCGCACGCGGGGCGACGGCGGTAGCCGCGGCGCCGGCCTCGATGCGCGAACCGGTGGCGAAGAAATCGTGCAGGTCGTGCGCAAACTCGTCGAAGCGGGCATAGATCACGCGGTTCGAACGCACGAAGAAGTTGTACGCGAGCACCGCCGGGATCGCGACCGCCAGACCGATCGCGGTCATGATCAGCGCCTCGCCGACCGGGCCAGCGACCGCGTCGATCGAGGCCTGACCAGACGCGCCGATCCTGATCAGGGCATGGTAGATGCCCCACACGGTGCCGAGCAGACCGACGAACGGGGCGGTCGAACCAACCGTGGCGAGCACGGTCAGGCCGCCTTCGAGGCGGGCGCTCTCACGCGCGACGGCTTGGCGCAGCGAACGGTCGATGAACTCGGAGCGGTTCAGGGCTTCGACGAGACGACTGCCCTCGTTGCGCTGGTGGTGTGCAGCGGCCGAGGCGCAGTCGATCGCGATCTTCGAGAACGGCTCGGACTTCGGCTGCTCCTCCATCAGGCGCACCGCGTCCTGCGCGGACGGCGTGTCCCAGAAGGTACGGATCACCTTCTCCATGCGCGAACGGATCATGAGGTTGCGCGCGAAGTTGGCGACGATGTAATACCAGGACATCAGCGACATCACCGCCAGCACCACGAACACCAGGAGACCCACGGTGTCGAAGTTGTGGATCAGGTGGTCGAAGCCCATCTGCTGGAGCGCCTGGGCATTGTTGTTGCCGCCAAGGCCCGTGGGCAGCGCGGCATCGGCCGGGGCACCGGCCGGGGGAACGGTGCCTGGCTGAGCGGCAGGCTGGATGGAGGCATTCAGAAGCATAACGCTACCCTTCGTAGAGGCTGTGGGTGGATCTTACGTGGATTACAGGTCATTGAGGCTGAACTTGAACGGCACGAGCGCCCAGCCTTCGACGGCCCTGCCATCGCGCTGACCGGGGTTGAACACCCAGGTACGCGCCGCATCCATGGCGGCCCGGTCGAGCTCGCGGAAGCCGGATGATTTCTCGACCTGAATGTCCTTCGGCGAACCGTCGGCGCCGACCAGCACGCGCAGCAGGACCTCGCCTTCGTGGTGCTGGCGGATCGCCTGCGGCGGATATTTCACCGGACGCAGCTTGCGGTAGCTGATATTTTCGCTCGGCGCGATGTCGGTCGGCGGCGCGGGTGGCGCCGGCGGCGCCGGCGGCGGGGCCGCGACGGACATCGGCGACGCTTCCTCGACCACGACCGGCGGCGGCGGCTCCGGCGGCGGAGTCGGCGGCGGCTTGACCTTCTCGACGATCTTCGGTGGTGGCTTCTTCGGCGGCTCCGGCGGCGGAGGCGGCGGAGGCGGCGGAGGCGGTGGCGGTTCGATGAACTCGACCGTCACGATGTTCTCCTTCACCTTCTCCTTCGCCTTGGGCGGAGCGACCGGCGCGAGCATCATCAGGAAAGCGAAGCCATGCACGGCCATGGCAGTGGCCAGGGCCGTCGTGCGCCTCCAGTTGAACGGCTCGCGCTCGGCTTCAGTTGTCGTCAACGCCATCTGCTTAAACCAAGGTACGCTGAAAGGAATCACAGGCCGTCGCCGCGGATCATGTCCCCGGCGTCAGCCTGTCTCTCGGGCTCGGGTAAGGGCGGAACCGTACACCAGCGTTCCCCCACCGGCAATACCGGACGAAAGACCAATGGTCAGGGCAACCGGCTGAAAGGGTCGCCGTTGCCGTCGTCCGGATCGCTTTTCTTACTTCTTCTTCTGCGGCACGCCACCGGTCTTGATGCTGCGCAACCAGGTCTCGGCCATCTTGCGCGTCTCGTCGTAACCGCGCGCTTTCTCCATGTCGGCGATCGCCGCCTGCTTGTCACCGAGTTCGTTCTCCGCATTGCCGCGCAGCACGTAGGCCGCACCCATGCGCTTGACGCCGCGCTGAATGGCCTTGCTCAGCGCATCGCGCGCTTCCTGCCAGCGCTGCGCGTTCACCAGCAGCTGGCCACGCAGGAAATCGGCCTCGCCGTCCTTCGCGAGCGGGGAAGCCTTGGCGTAGGCCTCGATGGCCTTGGCCTCGTCCTCAGCCAGGGAATACGAATCGCCCAGCAGCTTGTACATCTCGAACGACGGCTGGATCACGCCCTTCTGGAAACCTTCCTCCAGGACCTGCGCGGCGTCCTTGGACTTTTCCGCGAAGTTGTAGAGCTGGGCGAGCTGCTTGTAGTCGTCCTGGGTCGTGAACAGACCCTTGGCCTTGGCATCGGCCATCAGCTGCAGCGCCTTCTGTTCCTGCTTGGCGTTCAGGTAGATCGTGCCGAGCTGCTGGATCAGCTTCTTGTTGTTCGGATCCTTGGCGAGATCGGCTTCGGCGATCTTCGCGGCCTCGTCGAACTGATTCAGTTCGAAGAAGCTCGCCATCATGATCTGGCGCCAGCTGTCGTTCGGCTTGTCGGCCTTGGCCAGCGCTTCCTTCATCGCGTCGATCGCGTCCTGGTATTTCTCGAGGCGATAGAGCGCATTGCCCTTGAGGGCCAGCGCCTCGGCGGGCGTGTTGCCGCTCTGCTTCATGTAGTCATCGACGGCGGCGAGCGCGTCCTGGTACTTCTCGTCCATCAGATACAACTGGGCGAGCTGGTACATCGCCGGGAACTGGTTTGCGTTCGGCAGCGCATCGAGGGCGATGGCCTGCTTGAGCTGGCTGGTCGCACCGGCATAGTCCTCGCGCTGCCAGCTGACCTGGCTGAGGAGCTGCATGGCAAGTGCCTTCCCGTACGCGGACAGCTTCGCATCGCCGAGCACTTCGTCGAGCAGCGTCTTGGCCTCGTCGAGCTTGTCCTCCTGCAACAGGTCGCTCGCCTTGTTCAGCTTGCGCTGGGCGGACTGGCTCAAGGCCAGCTTCGGCTCGACGCGCTTGGTGTGCGGGAAGGCGTTCTCGGTCTTGCCCTTGGTGCTGTGTTCCTTATCCCTCGCGGCATGCGCGGGGTCGCTGTAGGTGGCGGCACCCGCCAGGAGCACCGACGTACCGACGCAGAACGCGAGGTGGCGAAGGATGGAAGGCTTCATAGGTTGGGCCTCGATACGAATCGTGCAGCCACCACGACGGTTGTCGTAGGACGGCAAGGGGCCGAGAGGTTAATCCGTGCCCTCATAAAGCACAAGCTGGTTTCCGGGTCATCCGGCATGCCACGGCACACCGGCAGATCGACGGCCGCAGCGTGGATGCCGGACGTTGCCGGCGCATGACGCGGCACTTTCCACTCGGGTAATTTGCAAGCCGTGACTACCGCCCCTCACACGTCGAGGTTGCTGACGCGGAGCGCATTGGTCTCGATGAACTCCCGGCGCGGCTCGACCACGTCGCCCATCAAGGTCGAGAAGATCTGGTCCGCGGCGACCGCGTCCTCGATGCTGACCTGCAGCAGGCGGCGCGTTTCCGGATTGACCGTGGTCTCCCAGAGCTGATCCGGGTTCATTTCGCCGAGGCCCTTGAAGCGCTGGATCGTGCGGCCCTTCTTCGCGTCGTCGAGCAGCCACTGGCGTGCCTGGGCGAAGCTCTGCACCGGCTGGCTCGCATTGCCGCGCGCGATCCGCGCCTCGGCCTGGATCAGATCGCCGAGCTGTCGCGCAACGTCGAGGATCGGCCGGAATTCCGCGCCGGCCAGGAACGGTGCCGGCAACATCTGGATCGCGGTCAGCCCGTGCTGCTGGCGCTCGGCGACGAGTGCCGCCGGATGCTCACCATCGGCCGGCTGCACGTGCAGGCGGTATACCGGCCGGCCGAGACCGGCACCATTGAGGCGTGCCGCGAGCCGTTCGAGCCATGCCGCCTGAGCCGCGCCGGGCTCCCACAGCACACCTTCGAACGGCGGCAGCTCGAGCATCGCCGTCAGCACGGCGGGATCGCACCGATGGCTCAGCCGGTCGATCTGGTCGAGCGCGTGCTGATAATCGGCGAGCAGCCTCTCGAGACCCGCACCGCTGATCGCCGGCGCGGCGGTGCTGTAGCGCAACTCGGTGCCTTCGACCGCGTTCGCGATCAGGTACTGGTTCAGCGCCGCATCGTCCTTCAGATAAAGCTCCTGCTTGCCCTGCTTGATCTTGTACAGCGGCGGCAGGCCGATATAGATGTGGCCGCGCTCGATCAGCTCCGGCATCTGCCGGTAGAAGAAGGTCAGCAGCAGCGTGCGGATGTGCGAGCCGTCCACGTCCGCGTCGGTCATGATGATGATGCGGTGGTAGCGCAGCTTGTCCGGGTTGTACTCGTCCTTACCGATGCCGCAGCCGAGGGCGGTGATCAGCGTGCCGACCTCGACCGAGGACAGCATCTTGTCGAAGCGCGCACGCTCGACGTTCAGGATCTTGCCCTTGAGCGGCAGAATCGCCTGATAGCGCCGGTTGCGGCCCTGCTTGGCCGAGCCGCCGGCGGAATCGCCCTCGACGATGAAGAGTTCGGACAGCGCCGGATCCTTCTCCTGGCAGTCGGCGAGCTTGCCGGGCAGACCCGCGATGTCCAGTGCGCCCTTGCGGCGAGTCATCTCGCGCGCCTTGCGCGCGGCTTCGCGCGCACGCGCGGCATCGACTACCTTCGAAGCGATCGCGCGCGCTTCGGCCGGGTGTTCCAGCAGGAACTCCTCGAGCTTGGCGTTGACGACCTGTTCGACCACGCCCTTGACCTCGGACGAGACGAGCTTGTCCTTGGTCTGCGAGGAAAACTTCGGATCCGGCACCTTGACCGACAGCACCGCGATCAGGCCTTCGCGCATGTCGTCACCGGACAGCGTGACCTTGGCGGTCCTGGCGAGCCCGGACTGCTCGATGTAATTCGTCAGACACCGCGTCAGCGCCGCGCGGAAGCCGGTCAGATGCGTACCGCCATCCTTCTGCGGAATGTTGTTCGTGAAGCAGAAACAGGTTTCCTGGTAGGCGTCGGTCCATTGCAGCGCGGCCTCGACGGTGATCGCATCCTGCTGCGCATCGAAGGTCACCACCTTCGGATGCAGCGGCGTCTTGAGCTGGGCGAGATGCTCGACGAAGGAGCGGATGCCACCCTCGTAGTCGAATACGTCATGCTTGTCGGCGCGTTCGTCGTGCAGCTCGATCTTCACGCCGGAGTTAAGGAACGAAAGCTCGCGCAAACGCTTGGCGAGGATGTCGTAATGGAACTCGATGTTCGTGAATACCGTCGGGCTCGGCTTGAAGCGCACGGTGGTGCCGCGCCGGCTCGATGGTCCGATGACTTCGAGCGGATACAGCGGCTCGCCAAGCCGGTATTCCTGGCGGTGTTCCCTGCCCTCACGGCAGATGTCGAGCCACAGATGGTCGGAAAGCGCATTCACGACCGACACGCCGACACCGTGCAGGCCGCCCGATACCTTGTACGAGTTCGCGTCGAACTTGCCGCCGGCATGCAGCACGGTCATCACGACTTCGGCCGTGGAACGACCTTCCTCGGGATGGATATCGACCGGAATACCGCGGCCGTTGTCGGCCACACTGACCGAACCATCCTGATGGATCGTGACGACGACATGGTCACAATAGCCGGCGAGGGCTTCGTCGATCGCATTGTCGACGACCTCGAAAACCATGTGATGCAGGCCGGTGCCGTCATCGGTGTCGCCGATGTACATGCCCGGGCGCTTGCGCACCGCTTCGAGGCCCTTGAGAACCTTGATGTTGCTGGAATCGTATTGCTCGCTCATGCGCTCACGCGTCGTTCGGGGGAACCGCGCCGGGCGCGGCTGGAGAAAACAAGGTGGATCGCGAAATTATAGCAGGGTGACCACCTGGCCCTGTTCCACGTGGAACCGCGTCACGCGTGAAGCGTGATCCGCCAATGCCGACAGGTCGTCAGTGCCCGTGATCCACACCTGGGACTCGTCTGCGACGAGACGCGAGACGACCTGTGCCTGATGGGCGCGATCCAGCTCCGATGCCAGGTCATCGAGACACACCACGGGTGACTCGCCGAGGGCCTCGCGCAACATGGCGGCCTGGGCCAGTACACAGGCGAGTGCACAGGCCTTCTCCTGCCCTCGCGACAGATATTCGCGACGCGGGGCTGCGGGAAACCAGATCGCCCAGTCTGCGCGATGCGGCCCAACTCGTGTGTGTCCGCGTTCGAGGTCGTGACCGCGGTTACGTTCTAATGCCTCGGCTAGGTCGAGACTGCGGTCCCAGCCCGATTCGAATTCCACCACCGGGGCACCGAGCTCACCGATCAGCTGTGCCGTTTCGCGGGCCAACCGCTCGGCCCAGTGCCGCACGAATGCCTCGCGCCATGCCGTGAGCTGGGTTCCTACGGAAGCCAGTTCAAGGTCCCAGGGCGTCAGCAGATCGGGAGCCGCACTGGATCGGAGGAGAACATTTCTTTGCTTCAATGCGCGACGGTAACGACGCGCGATATCCAGATACCGTGGTTCCACGTGGAACAGCGTCCAATCGAGGAACGACCGGCGCTCCTCGCTCGGACCCGAAATTAGCGCATGCGAGCCGGGTTCGAAGCAGACGACGACGATACCGCGCAGCAAAGTCGCGAGCGTGTCCACGTCGGAACCGTCTACCCTGCCCCGCCAGGCCCGCCCCTCGCGGGTCAACCCGAGCCGGCGCAGCGACCCACCATTCCAGAACACTTCCGCATACAGGACCGGCGTTCCACCACCCTCGCGGACCAGCACTTCCCGGCTACCACTCCGGAACGAGCGCCCATGTGACAGCAGATAGACCGCTTCGAGCAATGACGTCTTGCCGGCACCGTTGGCGCCGGTGAACAGATTGATCCCGGGGCCTGGCTGCAGCTCGACGGCTCGCAGGTTTCTCAGCGCGTCGACGCGCAGTTGCGTGATCCGCATCGGAACTCCAGAACGGACGAGGCCCGCGCGGCGGCTGCCGGCGCGGGCCTCGTCCTCGTCCAGTACGTATTCGCCTCAGAGACGCAGCGGCATGATCACATGCCGTGACCGCTCGGAATCCGCGTTGCGGATCAGGCAGCTCGAGTGACTGTCGCGCAAGCACATCACGACGTCGCTGCCGGGCAGCGCACCGAGCGCGTCGAGCAGGTAGTTAACGTTGAAACCGACGCCGAGGTCATCGACGTTCGTGCCTGCTTCGAGCTCCTCGATCGCTTCTTCTTGCTCCGGATTGTGCGCCACGATGCGCAGTCGGTTCGCACCGACCTCGAGCTTCACGCCACGGTACTTCTCGTTCGACAGGATCGCTGCCCGTTGCAGTGCCGCACGCAGCTCGTCGCGTCCGATCCGCACTTCTTTGTCGGCACCGATCGGAATCACGGCCTCGTAATCAGGGAAACGCCCGTCGATTAGCTTCGAGGTGAACTGCACCTCGCCTCGCCGCACGCGCAGGTGATTGCGTCCGAACTCCAGCTCGACCGTGCCGTCGCCTGCTTCGAACAGGCCCTGCAGCTCGAGCACGCCCTTGCGTGGAATGATGATCTGGCGCCGGGCACTGACGCGCGCGTCGACGCTGGTTTCGGCGAGCGCGAGGCGATGTCCGTCGGTGGCCACGCAGCGCAAGGCGTTGTCGCGCAGGTCGAGCAGCATGCCGTTGAGGTAATAGCGGACGTCCTGGTGCGCCATCGCGAAGGCGGTGCGGTCCATCAGCTCCTTGAGCGTCGCTTCCGGCAGGCTCACGCGTTCGACGAGTTCGATGTTGTCGATGACCGGAAATTCACTAGCCGGCAGTGTCGCCAGTGTGAACCGGCTACGCCCGGCATTCACGGTGACCCGCTCGCCAGAAAGCTTCACGTCGATGCGCACGCCATCCGGCAAGGCCCGGCAGATATCGAACATCTTCCGTGCCGGAATCGTGATCTCGCCCGCTTCCCAATCGTCCGCCGCGACGGTCGCGACCATCTCGACCTCGAGATCGGTACCGGTCAGCGACACCCGTCCTGCATCGACGACGGCCAGCAGATTCGCCAGTACGGGAAGGGTCTGACGCCGCTCCACGACGCCGACGACCTGTTGCAGCGGTTTGAGCAGGGCTTCACGCGGGAGGCTGAATCGCATGGCTTCGTGGGTCCGTTCCGGGTGGGGACGCGTCTATCGTCTTTTGTTTCTAGGATACCGGTAGTGGCAGTTGTCCCTGTGGATCACTGCACAACCCGAATAATTGCTTGGATTCCATACACTTGCAACCGGCCGCCGACTGTATGACCGGCGCGGCAGCCTGTCGATGGTCTGTGGACAATTCGGGCGGCGAAAACCATCCCCCGTCTGTCCACAGGACATCAACCGGTCAGGATGCGTACGAGCTTCTCCCAGTCCTGGCGCAGCTTGCCATCCGTTTCCGTGAGATCGCGGATCGTCCGGCAGGCGTGCAGCACGGTGGTGTGGTCGCGCCCGCCGAACGCCTCGCCGATCTCCGGCAGGCTGTGCTCGGTGAGTTCCTTGGCCAGAGCCATCGCCATCTGCCGTGGCCGTGCCAGCGAGCGCGAGCGTCGCTTGGACAACAGATCCTGCAGGCGCAACTGGTAGTAGTCCGCGACCGTCTTCTGGATGTTCGGCACCGTGATCGCCTGGGCATGCACGGTCAGGAGATCGCGCAGCGTCTCCTGGGCGAAGTCCGGCGTGATCGGCCGGCCGAGGAAATTCGCGCGCGCCGCTAGGGTGTTGAGTGCGCCCTCGAGATCGCGGACGTTCGAGCGCATGCGCCGGGCGACCAGGAACGCGACGTCCTCGGGCAGGTTCACGCCGCGCGATTGCGCCTTGGACAGCAGGATCGCCGCGCGTGTCTCGAAATCCGGCGGCTCGATTGCCACGCTGAGACCCCAGCCGAGCCGCGACTTCAGGCGCGGTTCGAGCTTGTCCACTTCCTTCGGATAGCGGTCGCAGGTCAGGATGATCTGCTGTTTGCCTTCGAACAAGGCGTTGAAAGTATGGAAGAATTCTTCCTGCGTGGTTTCCTTGCCGGCGAAGAACTGGATGTCGTCGATCAACAAGGCATCCACTTCGCGGAAGCGTCGCTTGAAGGCATCCATGCTCTGTTTCTGCAGGGCCTGGATCATCGCGCTGACGAATTGTTCGGAGCGCAGGTAAAGCACCTTGAAACCCGGCCGGTTGCTGCGCATCAGATTGCCGGCGGCATGCATCAGATGGGTCTTGCCAAGACCGGTGCCGCCGTACAGGAGCAAAGGGTTGTAGGCGCGCCCCGGGTTGTTGGCGACCTGGATCGCCGCGGCCTTGCCGAGCTGGTTGGATTTGCCCTCGACGAAGGTGTCGAAGGTGTAGCTTGGATCGAGATTGCCGTCGAATTCCTCGACTTCGGCCGGGGCCGCCGTCCGCGACGCACGTGGGGCGGCGGGCCGTGCATTCAGCGCGCCGACTTCGATCCGGACGCCGATCTTGTGCCCGGCCACGTGCTCGAGAACCGTCTCGATGCGCGGCAGGTACTCGGATTCGATCCGCTCGACCGTATAGGCATTCGGCGCGAGCAGGCGCAGTCCGCCCTGGCCCTCGGAGCATTGCAGGGGGCGCAGAAAGGTGTGGATGTCCTCAGCGCTGATCTCGCCTTCCAGGCGTTCCAGGCAGCGCCGCCAGAGTTCGCTCATACTTCCTCGAGAAGCGGGGACGGCGCGGAGGCGGCCCCGATGGTGGGCGCCGAAGTCTACGCTGCGCCATGCCCTGGCGCCAAGGCGCGCCTTGACAGCTTTCGCCACGCCTTCTATTCTCCCGCGCCTTTTCGCCCATCGGAGACGACGCCATGAAGCGCACGTACCAGCCGAGCAATCTCAAGCGCTCGCGCGATCACGGCTTCCGCGCCCGCATGAAGACCAAGAACGGCCGCAAGGTGCTCGCCGCGCGTCGTGCCAAGGGTCGCAAGCGCCTGGCCGTGTAACATCCGCCGCGGCGCCGTGGAAGCAGCGCGCTTCCCGCGCCGTGCGCGCCTCGTCCGGGCGGCGGATTTCGCCGCCCTGCGTGGCGGCAAGCGCATTGCCAGCCGCCATTTCCATGCCGAATTCCGCAGCAACGATCTCGACACCGCCCGGCTCGGGCTCGCCGTGTCGAGACGCGTCTCCAAGCGGGCCGTCGAGCGCAATCGCATCAAGCGGCTGGTCCGCGAGAGTTTCCGCCGCGAGCGGGCCGCGTTGCCGGCCATCGATATCCTCGTGATCGCCCGCGTCAGCGCCGTCGCCGTCGATGGCGCCGGACTGCTCGCCGATCTCGCCGTACTCTGGCAGCGCGTGGCGGCATTGAAGCCGCCGGACCGCACCGGCACAATGCGCGGCTGATCCGCCGCCGGTCGCGCCACGCCCCGCGGTCGCCACCCGATGCCGAGATTCCTGCGCCGCCCGCGGGCAGCGCCGATCGCACCACGCCCTCTTGCCCTGGCCGTCCATGACCAACGCCCGTTCGATCCTCGTTCTCGCCCTGCTGATGCTCGGCTACCTCCTGTGGACCCAGTGGCAGCAGGACTACGCCCGGCCCCACCCGAGCGGTACGGAAACCACGACAGCGACCCCGGTCACGACGTCCGGTTCGGCATCGGCGACGCCAGCCGCCGCGCCGGGCGACACCCCGACCGCTCCGAAAGTCGATACGCCGGCGGCGGTATCCGCTCCGACCGACAGCGGTGCGGCCGGCAAATCGATCACTGTGCGCACCGACGTGCTAGAAGTCGCCATCGACACGCGGGGTGGCAGCCTCGTACGGGCCGATCTGCTCGCCTATCCGCAGCAGCCGAAGGATTTCGAACATCCGGTGCGCCTGCTCGACGACAGCGCGGCGCATTTCTTCGTCGCCCAGTCCGGTCTGGTCAGCGCGCAGGGTGCCGCGCCCGATCATCAGGCGACCTTCACCGCCGAACGCGACAGCTATGCCCTCGTCGAAGGCAAGGATCAGATCGAGGTCCCGCTCACCTGGATCGACGCGGCGAGCGGCCTGACCGTGCGCAAGGTATACGTGTTCAAGCGCGGCAGCTACGTGATTGACACGCGTGACGAGATCGGCAATGCCGGCAGCACGGCCTGGACCGGCAACGCCTACCGTCAGTTGCAGCGCGTGCCGCCGGTGATTCCGTCCGGTGGCGGCTTCGCATTCAACAATCCGGAACGCTTCAGCTTCGTCGGCGCGGCCTGGTACAGCCCGACCGACAAGTTCCAGAAGATCAAGTTCGACAAGTACACAACCGACAAGCTCTGCGCGAGCAGCGACCACGATCTCGCCCGCTGCACCTGGGCCGATGGCTGGGCGGCGATGATCCAGCACTACTTCTTCGCCGCGTGGATCCCGCCGGCCGGCGAGAAGGAGGCCTATCAATACGCGACGACCAGTGCGAACGGCCAGACGCGCTATCTGATCCGCACGCTCGGCCCGACCCTGAGCGTCGCGCCCGGAGCGAGCACGACCAGCAACGCACGCCTGTATGTCGGTCCGAAGCTGCAGAGCACACTCGACCAGATCGCGCCGGGCCTCGCGCTGACCGCCGACTACGGCATCTTCACCTTCATCGCCGAGCCGCTGCACTGGGTACTCGCCAAGCTGTACGCGCTGACCGGCAACTGGGGCCTGGCGATCATCCTGCTCGTGCTGCTGATCAAGGCGGTGTTCTTCAAGCTCAGCGAGGCGCAGTACCGCTCGATGGCGAAAATGAAGAAGCTGCAGCCGCGCGTCGAGGCGCTCAAGGAGCGCTACGGCGACGACCGCCAGAAGCTCAACCAGGCGATGCTCGAGCTGTACCAGAAGGAGAAGATCAATCCGCTCGGCGGCTGCCTGCCGGTGCTGATCCCGCTGCCGGTGTTCTTCGCCCTGTACTGGGTGCTGCTCGAGAGCGTCGAGCTGCGCCACGCGCCGTTCATTGGCTGGATCCAGAACCTCACCGCGCCCGATCCGTATTTCGTGCTGCCGGTCCTGAACGGCCTGGCGATGATCGCCACGCAATGGCTGAACCCGACCACCGGCATGGACCCGGTCCAGGCGAAGATGATGAAGGCCATGCCGCTGATGTTCGCGGTCATGTTTGCGTTCTTCCCGGCGGGCCTGGTGCTGTACTGGACGGTCAACGGTTACGCCTCGCTGATCCAGCAGTGGATCATCACGCGGCGTATCGAGGCCGGCGCAAAGGCCTGACGAGGCGCATGGCGGTGGCCGGTCCAACGTCATGACGGACCGCCGGTCGCTGCCCGCTGCCACCGACACCATCGCCGCGGTCGCCACGCCGACGGGTGCCGGCGGCATCGGCATCGTGCGCGTGTCCGGGCCCGCGGTCGCGGCACTCGCGCGCATCCTGCTCGGCCGTGCACCGCGTCCGCGTCACGCCCACCTGTGCGACTTTCGCGATGCGGCCGACCAGATCCTCGACCGCGGCCTGCTGCTGCATTTTCCCGCGCCCCACTCGTTCACCGGCGAGGATGTGCTCGAGCTGCATGCACACGGCAGCCCGGTCGTGCTCGATCTGCTGCTGCGCCGCGTCTGCGAACTCGGCGCACGTCCGGCGCGCGCCGGCGAGTTTTCCGAACGCGCGTTCCTCAACGGCAAGCTCGATCTGGCTCAGGCCGAGGCGATCGCGGACCTGATCGCGAGCCAATCCGAAGCCGCCGCACGCGCCGCGCTGCGCTCGCTCGACGGTGCGTTCTCGACGCGCGTGAACGCATTGCTCGAACGCCTGGTGCGCCTGCGCGTGCACATCGAGGCCGCGATCGATTTCCCGGACGAGGACATCGACTTCCTCGCCGCGCCGGAGCTCGGCCGCGATCTCGCCGCCCTGCGCGATACGACGGCCGCGTTGCTCGTCGAGACCCGCCGCGGCCTGCGCCTGCGCGACGGGCTGCACGTGGTCATCGTCGGTCGGCCGAACGCCGGCAAGTCGAGCCTGCTGAATGCCCTGGCCGCGAGCGACCGCGCGATCGTCACATCGATTCCCGGCACCACGCGCGACGTGCTGCGCGAGGGCGTGCAGGTCGATGGCATCGCGCTAACCCTCGTCGATACGGCCGGTCTGCGTGACAGCGGTGACGTGGTCGAGCAGGAAGGCGTGCGCCGCGCGCGTGCCGAACTCGAACGCGCCGACGTAGCCCTGCTGGTCACCGAAGCCGGCCGCGTCGAAGAGGACCTCGCCCTGCTCGGCGTGCCGAATTCCGGCCAGACGCGCCTCGTGGTCTGCAACAAGATCGATCTCACCGGCGCGCCACCGGCACGTGAGGACGATGGCGAACGCGTGAGGGTACATCTCTCTGCCAGGACGGGCGCCGGTCTCGGCCTGCTGCGCGAGGAACTCAAACGACTGGCCGGTCTCGGCGACGGCAGCGAGGGCGCGTTCAGCGCCCGCACGCGCCACGTGCTGGCGCTCGAGCGCGTCGCCGCCCACCTCGAATCCGCGGACTTCGCGCTCCACGCGCAGCGTGCCGGCGAACTCGCCGCCGAGGAACTCCGCCACGCCCAGCGCGCGCTCGGCGAAATCACTGGCCAGTTCAGCAGCGACGATCTGCTCGGCGAGATCTTCGCGAGCTTCTGCATCGGCAAGTAATCTGACGTCCACCGACCTCCGTCGGCGTCCTAAGACAACCAGGATTCGCAGCGGAATCAGCAAGGTCAGTTCCTCTCATCTTCTGCATTCGAAGACATCGAGTTAGATTGAGCCCACGAGCAGGCCCACCGAGATCCAGTGCGCTCACCCATCCGCTCTCCGCGGGCTCAATCGCATGAAGAATTGGAGTTACCCCGATTCCGCGGACAGCCGAGGATTTGATTCTCAAGTGGCGGGTTGGTTTTGGTATGCGGCACTGTCCAGCCGCTGCTCGAACGATCATCTACTGACGAAACTCCGCCGGGTACGGCGGTTGACATGGTGGACTCCATCTCTCAAGAGGATTGGCATCTACGAAAACAGGTCAGCTCCAGTCCGCATCAGCGAACTCGCGTTCTGCCATCCAGTCCACTTTACGAAGCGCCTCCCCTAGCTCCTCAGAAACCCGCAGCCGGTGTGCAATGAAGTTAGGGCCGCTGAGAAGCTCCTTGACTCGCTGAAGGAAATTTGCCCTCCGCTGAAGAACAGGGACCATGCTGCCGCTGCCGCCCCAGTGCGAAGGCAGCAGCTCCAGGCGTGTAAACGCATCCAGGTCATGGCTAGTCTGCAGGAATGTGCTGATTGCTTTCAGTCGCTGTGCTGGAGCGATCTCAACCAGGCCGGCGAACAGCACTTCCATACAATCCTGCTCGCTGGCATGCGCCCCAATGAACGCCAGCAGCACTTCAAGTGCCGCCTCGGACAACGAGGCTTCTTCGCCTCTTCCGGTGCACGGCAACCATGCCGCAACGTACGCGTCGCACCGGCCGTCGTTGCACCTTGCGAGGGTACGGAGCAACTCGTGCAGTTGCGCGGGCCAGTCTGGACGTGCCCACAGCCTTGAGTAGTCGCGATCCTGCTCTGACGATCTTAAGAGCCACCGCTTCTGCTCCATGCGCTCCGCCACGTATCGCGCCATGAAGCCTGGATTGAGATCAAGCAGCAAGTTGAAAACGGTAGCGGAATAGTCGAAGTGCCGCCTATGTTCCGATGCGCTGTTCGCCTTCAGGTAAGCGCTGGCCAGAAGATCCGGATGGCCGGAGAACTGCTCGGCCAGAGCGCCCGTTAGGTCGGCGTCGGCATCGATATGATTCAGCAGTTCGCGGCACGCTTCACCCGCCGTCTCAGCGCGTTGCGCAAGCAGCGCCTCCACTAAATCCGGCAAAAACGTTGGTGCTGCTGAGACGAATCCCCGTAGGGCATGCAGCCACGGAACAGCTACACCTGGCGGCGCGAGCAGTGTGATCAACGCACTCGCATCATCACGATTGATCTGCTCGGGCTGCAGCTGCAGGTAAAATTCGATCAACCAGTCACGTCTGTCGGCGAACGCGTGGCGAGAAAGAAGCTCCCACCCGGCCTCGCGGCCGCAATGATGAACCACGATCGCAATCCACGTTGCGCCGATCAGGTTCGGCTGAGCGCCAAGCGCGAGGTAGGCGTCAGTGAGCGCCACCAGCCGTTCGGGATCCTCCTCGCCAATGTGGCTCAGCAGCAACCGCCAGCTGAGCCACAGGTCGCGTGCAGCGTCGGCTTCGCTGCTCGCGACCTGCGCCCACCGTGTCACTAGTGGGCGCAGATCGCCTGGCGCAAGCGAGCCGAACTGCTCGATTACGCGCTGGTGCCGCGCTTGAACGAGCTCCTCGTAATCGGCTTCCGCCAGCTGCTCAGTGTGCAGCGCTGTCACCTCAAGCAACTTAATCTCTTCACAGTGGAACGTTTCAGCGATGGGGGCGAACTCGTTTAGACCAGCGCGACGTAACCTCATTCCAACAATTTGGGCGAGACGGCAGTCCTCAAAGCGATCTGGTTGCATCACTTCCTGGAAGAGTTCGCGTATCCATTCAACGTCTATGGTCAGCACGTCCACTTCGGGATAGTGTGCGCACCATCCCGTTGCGTACTGCCGAAGTGCTTGCTTGCCAAGCCTGACACTGTCTTCCCGCTCCAGTAGCAAACGCAGAGCATGCCAGAGCGCGCGGCGCCAATCAGAAAGGCCCTCGCATGGCTGCAGTGGAATGAACATCCAGTGCACTCTGTCGTCCTCGGCGAAGTGTGCCTCGAATTCGGTCGACAGGCTGGCACCGACGTACATAGCCAATAGGGGCGCGAGGCGCGCGTCGGACGTCGTGCGATCGACCAGCAGTTTCACGACTTCACGCTGAGCTGCGTACTCAGTGTGGTGGCTATACTTGTCGACCCCAAAGCCGTCAGCGGCGACGAGCAGAGATAGGACGCTTGCGGCACTCGACGGCATATGCAGGGCGAAGTCGATCGCCATGCCGGCAGCTGCAGGCCTGCGATCGGGGTCGTTGGCAAATCGGCCCAGGATTCGCAATCTGACGTCGTGATGCAGCGACGCCTTCTCGGGAAATTCGAGCGCGCCAGTTGCAGGCTCACCGGCCCTCAGCGCCTGAGCCACCTTTGTGAGTGCCAGATCCGGCTCGATAAACCAAAATGACTCCATGAGCTGCAGCTGTCGGTCACCATCCACCGCCCGCATCGCCGCTTGGCAACCGGGGCTGATCGCCGTGAATACGCGTTCGCGGTCCATGGTGCTGAGAGCTCCGTATACCGAGTCCCTGATCCTGCGCAGGTGAGTAGCGCCAAACCCGGACAGCAGTAAGCCGAAGGACAGATCGCGCCGCGCCACAAAACAGAGATAGAAGGCGAATCCCGCAAGCACCTGATCCGAGCACTTCGCAACGCGCCTATCATGAAGGTCAACGCATTCGAGGCCGTGAAGCCGGTCGATCGCCTCCCAGAGGAGTCCGGCGCATAGACCGAATCGCAATTCGATCTGCTGGATGAGGCCAACGTCATTTGCTCTAACCACCCGGAAGACGGCCACCAGGCTGAGCAGACGCAGGAGCATGGGATCCGCCTTATCTAGCTCCCGGACGAGATCTCCGTAGTACGCGTCGTAGAGATCGGTCACATTACGAATGGCATCGAGACGGTTTGCCAAGACCGCCTGGCGCGCAGCCATCGTGGCGAGTCGCGCGTTCCCGCGGCTGAGCTGCCAGATTTGCCGTTGAAAATCGCCATTGTTAATTCCGAACGTCTCGGCGACGTATTTGTCGGTCTCGTCACGGCTGAACGGAGCGAGCGTGATCTCCCGAAATGGCCGACCAAGCTGCTTTAATGCCGCCATGCATTCTGCTTGTGCATAGTCGCGGGCCGTAAGGACGAATCGGATACGCCGACCTGGAACCGGCGAGAGCGCCTCATGCAGCAGATGTTCGACGCCATTGACGCGATTGGCGTCGTCGATAACGACGACGTACTCGCGCGCTTCGCAGAAATGGCGGGCGATGTCCTCGTAAAGCGGCAGCCCTTGACTCAAGATGCAGCGAACCACCGCTCCCATTTGTTCGCAACGTCGTGCGATTTCAAGTGCGAAGCGGGTCTTCCCGGTGCCTGGTGGGCCGCTGATAAGAAGATCGGCGGCGCCTAGCTCCTCCAAGGCGTTGGCCATCGCGTCTTCACGGAAATGGAACCTGGTCGAAAGAGGCGTCGCGAGCTTCCCGCGGTCATAGTGCTCAACAAATGCGTCAATAGAAAGGATCTGCCCGGTGTCGACCGAGATGCAGAACTCATCGCGCGCGATCCAAGGGAACCGCCTGGCGACGTCACCGGCGAGCTCGGAAAGCGATACGAACTCGGGCTCGACGCCGCGCTGGCGGGAGTGCTTAGCGAGTTCGATGAGCACGTCGGCAGGCAATACGCTGTTGAACGCTACGTAGAGTCGATCGATCCGCGCGAGCGGGATGCCGGTCCGGTCGGGATTGCTACAGTCGTCGATGTCCTGCCGCAGTTTGCTCTTCAAGGCAGCCGAGTCGCTCGTAGTCGTCGCTGCCAGCAGGGAGAAACGCTCGCCCCCTGCGCTCGCAAACGCGTCTGGCACGCCGGTACGGGTCTTGTACTTGCCAATCACGGAGCCCAGCAGAGAGATGCCGCGGACGCCGCGAGCGTGCAGGACCTGACCGACTACCTTTTCAAACTGCCCCTCACTGCATTGCTGCAGAGCCTGCTCGATGGCGAGAAATTTACTCATTTGCGAAAGTCCCGGTGTGCAGAGGGATGCTTTGCTCGTCAACTGCGCAAGCATTTTAGTCCATAACGGCAATAGACACGAGTTGGAAGAGTTTTTAAATTTCCCTTAGACATGATGAGATTTCAGCCTAGCTACCGGCTTGCATCGGCGATCTCGAAGCTGGAACACGCCGTCTCCACATCCCTCAGTACGACCTGGACAGATCGCGTCGCGGCTCAGTGTCTGCCAGCGATTAACCTCAGCTCACGCTCAACCAAGCGGGCATTTTCTTCAATGGCCAGCGGCTGCAGCAGCCGGTAAGGCACGAGCGACAGCGGCTCGCGTATGGCAGAAGCGAGGCAACGAGCCGACACATACCGAACCTGCCCATCGCGCTCCCCACCGACCGCTTCCGGAGACATGCGCGTGCAGGGATCCGCTCAAGACAGTGCACGTGATCCGTGGTGCATGCCTGACAATCGCCCACGATCCGCGAAGACTGCCTATGGCAGACAGAACCGGCGGGCCGTATGTGCTCGATCAGCAGGTGAGCGTACCGCGCCAGCGCTGCTGCGGGTCGCTGTCATCAGGGTGCCGGTCGGGCCGGTATGCTTCCGGTCCTGCCGGGGGATACTCCGGCGCCACCTCGTCCCTGGATGTCCGCGATGCGCCTTGCCCTGCTCTGTGTCCTGTCGAGCCTCTCCATGTCCGTGATTGCCGACGAGCTGACCATCGACCGCCTCTTCTCCGACCCGGCCCTGCTCGGGCCGACGCCGCGTGGGCTGAAGATCGCGCCGGACGGGACGCGGGTGACCTTCCTGCGCGGCAAGGCGGACGATCAGAACCAGCTCGATCTCTGGGAATACAACCTCGCCGAGGGTCGCACGCGGCTCCTCGTGGACTCTCGCGCACTGCAGCCCGAGGCCAGGGCGTTGAGCGATGCCGAACTCGCGCAGCGCGAGCGGATGCGTATCGCTGGGCTGAAAGGCATCGTCAGCTACCGCTGGGCGCCCGATGGACAGAGACTCCTTTTTCCGCTCGATCAGCGCCTGTATCTCTACGATCTCGCGCGCCCGGCAGCCGGAGCGGTGCGCGCCTTGACGCCGGCCGGTACGGAGACGACGGATGCGCAGGTTTCGCCGGGTGGCCGCTGGGTGTCGTACGTTGCCGGCCAGAATCTCTGGGTGATCGACCTTGCCAAGGACAAGCCTCGCGCACTGACCCGCGATGGTGGCGGCACCGTGCATAATGGCGAGGCGGAATTCGTCGCACAGGAGGAGATGGACCGTTTCGCCGGTTACTGGTGGTCGCCGGACGATCGCTATCTCGCCTTCGAACGCTACGACGAAGCACGCGTGCCGGAAGTCGAGCGCTTCGAGATCCGTGCCGACGGCACCTCGGTCAGCCGTCAGCGCTATCCGGCCGCGGGCCAGCCGAACGTGCGCGTGCAGCTCGGTCTCGTCAGTCCCCAGGGCGGCAAGCCGCGCTGGATCGATCTCGGCAAGGACGACGACATCTACCTCGTGCGTGTCGCCTGGAGTGCGGATGGCCACGAGCTCGTGTACCAGCGCATGGATCGCCGCCAGCAGCGGCTGGATCTCGTCGCGGTCGATGCCGCGTCACTCAGGCAGCGCACGCTGCTCACCGAGACGAGCGATACCTGGGTCGCCCTGCACGACGACCTGCGCTTCCTCGCCGCGGGCGATGGCTTCGTCTGGGCCTCGGAAAAGAGCGGCCACAAGCATCTTTACCTGCACGATCGCGATGGACGCGAACGGCACGCACTGACCGCGGGCGATTGGGACGTCGACAAGCTGCTCGCGATCGACGAGGTCGCCGGCCTCGTCTATTTCGCGGCCAACAAGGACCATCCGCTCGACAAGCAGATCTATGCGGCGAGGCTCGACGGCAGCGATGCCGCTTCGCCATCACGGCTCACGACCGAGGACGGCTGGCACGAAGCGACCTTCCCGGATACGCAGGGCAAGGCCGTCAAGCTCCTCGTCGATCAGTGGTCCGACCCGGTGACGCCGACCCAGGTCAGCGTACGTGCACCGGACGGCCGGCGCCTCGCCTTCATCGAGGAAAACCGCCTCGACGAGTCGCATCCGTACGGGCCCTACCACTTGGGCCACGTGCGGCCGGAATTCGGCACGCTCAGCGCCGAGGACGGCCAGACCTTGTGGTATCGCCTCTACAAGCCGGCCGGATTCGATCCCGCCAAGCGCTATCCGGTGATCTCGCATTTCTACGGCGGGCCGCACGCGCAGCTCGCCAAACGCGACTTCGGCGATCTGTTCGACCAGTACCTCGCGCGCCACGGCTATGTCGTCGTCACGCTTGACAACCGCGGCATGGCACGCCGCGGCAAGCGTTTCGCCGCGGCGATCCATCGCGAACTCGGCCGCGTCGAAGTCGCCGACCAGCGCCGTCTGATCGAATGGCTCGGCACCCAACCCTGGGTCGATGCCAAGCGCATCGGCGTGTTCGGCTGGAGTTACGGCGGTTACCTGAGCCTGATGATGCTCGCCAAGGCTTCGGACGTGGTCGCCGCCGGCGTGGCCGTCGCGCCGGTCACGGACTGGACGCTGTACGACACGTTCTATACCGAGCGCTACCTCTCGACACCTGCGCTGAACCCCGACGGCTACACGAGGAGCGGCGTGCTGCACTGGCTCGACGGCCTCGGTTCGCCGCTGCTCCTCGTGCACGGTATGGCCGACGACAACGTGCTGTTCACCAACTCGACCCAGCTCATGGCCGCGTTGCAGGCGCGCGGCACGCCGTTCGACCTGATGACCTATCCGGGCGGCAAGCACGGCCTCTCCACGCCGGCCATGAAGAAGCACGTCTTCCACGCGATCGTGCGCTGGTTCGACGGAAAGCTGAAGCCGGATGTACCGCTCGCCGCACACTGAGCGGCGCGCCAGGCCGGGCGTTGCAGGCCGCAGTCAGAACCGGCCGGCCTGGTAATCGCGGATCGCCGCGTGGATCTCGGCTGGCGTGTTCATGACGAACGGTCCGTACTTCGCGACCGGTTCGTTCAAGGGCTGCGCGGCGACGAGGATCAATCGTGCCGGACGATCCGGTTTCGCGGCGAGCACGATGCCATCGCCGAGGCTCAGCACGCCGAGCTCGCCGCGGGCGAGTGTCGCTGCGCTCCCACTCTTGCCGCCTACGGCTTCCCCGTCGTAGACATAGAGGAAGGTGTTGTGCGTCGCCGGCAGGGCGATCGCGTGGTGCGCGTCGGGTTCGAGATGCACGTCGAGGTAGGTCGGCGCGGTGACGATGTCGCGTACCGGACCCTCGACGCCGCCGTGGCGGCCCGCGATCACGCGCACCCTCACGCCGGCTGCCGGTGCGATTTCGGGGATCGCCTCGGACGGAATGTCCTGGTAGCGCGGCGCGATCATCTTGTCTTTCGCCGGCAGGTTGACCCAGAGCTGGAAACCCCACATCAGCCCGTCATCCTGTTCGGGCATCTCGGAATGCACGATGCCGCGGCCGGCAGTCATCCACTGCACGCTGCCGGCAGTGAGCAGGCCCGAGTTGCCTTGGTTGTCGCGATGGCGCATGCGCCCGGCGAGCATGTAGGTCACCGTCTCGAAGCCGCGATGCGGGTGGTCCGGGAAGCCGGCGAGGTAGTCGTTCGCGCTGTCGGAGCGGAACTCGTCGAGCATCAGGAACGGATCGAGCAGGTCGAGCGCGGACTGGCCGATCACGCGGGTCAGGCGTACACCGGCGCCATCGCTCGCAGGCATGCCGCGCACGCGGCGGACGATCTGGCGTGAATAGTCGATGGACGCACGGGTCATGGCCGGACTCCGCTGGGGGATGGCCGCCAAGATGGCGCCGGCCGGAGGCGAAGACAACGCGAGGTGCGTGAAAGGCTTGCCGCCACGGGTGAAACAATCGCGCGGCGGACGGTTTCACCGCATCGCGCGCCTACGGTCGTCGAAGCGACGCAGATGAGGCCGGTCCTTGCCGCGAGCATGTCGAACACGAATGCACAGCCGGCCATCACAGTCCGGAAGCAGCGGAAGGGCGAAGCCTCAATGCACCCACTTGCCGCCGCGGCGGCGCGGCGGTATCGCGAAATCGCTTGCGGTTGCACCGCCGCCGACGCTCTTCTCGCGCTCGCTGGCCGGCAGCACGCGCCAGTACTGCGCGGCGCTGATCACCGCCTGGGCGATCTGCGCGAGACACTCGTCGTATTCCTGGTCGGTCAGCCGCTCGAACTCGGTCTCGGACTGCAGGATGCCCTCGTCGACCGACAGGGCCATGATCGGGCCGAGCAGCTCCATGAGCTGGCTGTCCTCGCCGAGCCGCGCTTCCCAGGCCGTCGCGCGCAGGTCGATGCCGCGGCTGAAGCCTTCGCACCAGCCCGCGGCCGAGAGCGTCGTGCCGCCGTCCTCGAGCTCGACTTCGCCGAGGATCGGTTCGTAAGCCTCGTTCTCGATCTCGAACGGAATCGATTCGTTGAGCCGCGCGAGCAGTTCGAGGATGCGGCCGCCCTCGGCCTCGTCCTTGAACGGCGCGTGCAGTACCTCGGGCAGCCACTCGTCGGGCAATGCGGGATCCGGGCCGATCGCGAGCGCGGTCAGCAAGCCGTGCACGCCATCGAGCAGCAGATCGGTTCCGTCTTCGCGTGCCTGTGCGCGCAGGTAGAGGTCGAGTTCCTCGAGCTCGTCGTCGTCGAGCGGAACGTTGCGGTCGGTATCGTTCACGCCGAAAGCTCCAGTAGCACCGGGGTGTGGTCCGAAGGGCGTTCCCAGGAGCGCGGTGTACGGTCGATGCCGGCACCGCGCAGCGCGGGTTCGAGCGCCTTGCTTGCAAGGATCAGGTCGATGCGCAGGCCGAGGTTGCGGCGGAATCCCGCTTGCCGGTAATCCCACCAGCTGAAATGTCCAGCTTCCGTGACGAAGGCGCGGAACGTGTCGACGAAACCGAGCGCGAGCAGGCGCTGCAAGGCGTCGCGCTCGGGCGTCGAGCAGAGGATCTGTTCGTGCCAGGCGGAAGGATCGTGCACGTCGCGGTCGTCCGGCGCGATGTTGAAATCGCCGAGCACCACCAGGCGCGGATGGCGCTTGATCTCCTCGGCGAGGAAGGCCGTGACCCTGGCAAGCCATTCGAGCTTGTAGGCGTATTTGTCGCTACCGACGGCCTGTCCGTTGACCACGTACAGGTTGACGATGCGCAGGTCGCCGACCGTGCAGGCGAGGAAGCGCCGCTGCGCGTCGTCGTAGACCGGGATGTCGGTCAGCACGTCGGCCGGCATCTCGCGGGCGAGCACGGCCACGCCGTTGTAGGTGCGCTGACCCGAGAACACGCTGCGGTAGCCGAGTGCGGCGAGTTCCACATCCGGAAAACGCGCGTCCTCGAGCTTGGTCTCCTGCAGCGCGACGATGTCCGGTGCCGCCTCGGCGAGCCACTGCTTGAGGTGCGGCAGGCGCACGTTCAGCGAATTGACGTTCCAGGACGCGATCTTCATGCGTCGAGTCTAGCAGTCCGGTGGGTGGCGGCCGGGTCATTCATGCGGCGAGCCCGTAGCTGCGCAGCAGCGCATCCGGCTCCGGCTCGCGGCCGCGGAAGGCGACGAAGCTCTCGAGCGCCGGCCGCGAGCCGCCCATCGCGAGGATCTCGCGACGGAACCGCTCGCCGGTCGTCACATCGAACACGCCGCTTTCCTCGAAATGGCCGAACGCATCTGCCGACAGCACCTCGGCCCAGAGATAACTGTAGTAGCCGGCCCCGTAGCCGCCGGCGAAGATGTGCGCGAAGGCATGCGGGAAACGCTGCCAGGATGGTGGAATCACGACCGCGACCTCGCGGCGGACTTCGTCGAGCAGCTCCATTGCCCGCGCACCGCGGGCCGGGTCGTATTCGAGATGCAGGCGGAAATCGAACAGCCCGAACTCGAGCTGACGCACGAGCATGAGGCCCGCATGGAAATGCCGGGCGGCCAGCATGCGCGCGAACAGCTCGTCTGGCAGACGCTCGCCGGTCTGCCAGTGGCGCGCGAACAGATCCAGCGCCACGCGCTGCCAGGCGAAGTTCTCCATGAACTGGCTCGGCAGTTCGACCGCATCCCATTCCACGCCGCTGATGCCCGACACGCCGGGATAGTCGATCTCAGTCAGCAGGTGATGCAGGCCGTGGCCGAACTCGTGGAATAGCGTGATGACGTCGTCGTGCGTCAGCAGCGCCGGCGCGGTCGCGGTCGGCGGCGCGAAGTTGCAGGTGAGATAGGCGACCGGACGATGCAGCGTCTCGCCATCGCGGAAGCGCGCGCGGCAGACGTCCATCCACGCGCCGCCACGCTTGCCGCTGCGCGCGTAGAGGTCGAAATACGTACCAGCGACCAGTGCGCCGGAGGCATCGAGCACGTCGTAGTAGCGCACGTCGTCGTGCCAGACGTCGACGTTGTCGCGGCGGCGCAGACGCACGCCGAACACGCGCTCGGTGATCGCGAACAGCCCGTCGAGCACCGCATCGGCCGGAAAGTACGGCTTGATCTCCTCCTCGCTGAGCCGGTAGGTGCGCTCGCGCAGCTTCTCGCTCGCATAGCCGATGTCCCAGGGTTCGAGGTTCCCTAGGCCCAGCTCGCGTGCGGCGAACTCGCCCAGTTCGGCGAGTTCGCGCTCGGCGACCGGCTTCGCACGACGTACAAGGTCGTGCAGGAAGGCGAGCACCCGCTCGGCCGACGGTGCCATCTTGGTCGCGAGCGATTCGACGGCAGCATTCGCATAGCCCAGCAACTGCGCGGCCTCGTGGCGCAGCGCCAGGATCGCTCCGATGCGCGCGGAGTTGTCGAAGCGCCCGGCGTGCGGGCCCTGGTCGGAGGCACGTGTTGAATACGCCGTGTAGACGCGCTCGCGCAGCGCCCGGTCGTCGGCGAACGTCAGCACGGCCTGCACGCTCGGCTGCTTGAGCGTGACCAGCCAGCCGTCGAGACCCTTCTCTCGCGCATATTCGCGCAGCACCGCGCGGCCGGATTCGGGAATGCCGGCGAGGTGGCTCTCACCGGCGATGGGCTCGCTCCACGCGTCGGTCGCGTCGAGCACGGCTTCCTCGAATTCCGTGGACAGCCTGGCGAGTTCGCTGGCGATCTCGCGAAAGCGCGTGCGCGCCGGCTCTTCGAGCGCCACGCCCGAGAGACGGAAATCCCGCAGCGCGTGTTCGGTCAGCGTGCGGGCCGCGCGGTCCAGACACGCGAAATCCGGCGCTTCGGCGACCGCCTTCACCGCGGCGTACAGCGCGCGGTTCTGGCCAAGCTCGGTGGCATGCTCGGTTAGCTTCTCGAGCGCTGCCGAATACGCCTTTCTCAGCGGCTCGGAATCCTTCACCGAATGCAGGTGGCCGACCGGCGACCAGGCACGCGACAGGCGCTCCTCGAGCCGTTCCTGAACCAGCATGGTATTGGCAAAGTCGCGCGGTCCGGTGGCGGCCGTGAGGGTGGCGATCGCCGCGCGGTAGTCGGCGAGGATCGCATCGATCGCGGGCTCGACGTGCTCGGGCCGGATCGCCGAGAACGCCGGCAGCTCGTCGTCGCGCAACAGGGGATTCTCGGCACTCATCGCAACGCGCTCCGACGGATCACAGGGAGCCGCCAAGGTGGTGCGGAGCGCCGGAGAAATCAAGCGCGCCGGGATGCGCCGGACCGCGGGAGCCGGCGGCCGCCCCTCAGCGCGTCAGGAACTTCGCGAGGAAATCGGCGAGCTTGCCGTAAGGCGGGCGGAACAACGCCATCGACGAGAAGGGCGCCTGATGGAACACCGGCATCTGCTGGGTGAAGGTCAGGAAACCGTGATGGCCGTGGTAGGCGCCCATGCCGGACGGGCCGACGCCGCCGAACGGCAGTTCGCCCTGCGCGTTGTGCAGCAGGCAATCGTTGACCGAAACGCCGCCGGCCACGCAACGCGTGAGCACCTCGGTGATGCGTCGGCGGTCGTGGTCGAAGTGATAGAGCGCGAGCGGCCGTGGCCGGGCATTGACGTAGTCGATCGCCGCCTCGACCGAGGCGACGCCGATGATCGGCAGGATCGGGCCGAAGATTTCCTCTTGCATCACGCGCGCCTCGTCCGGCGCGTCGAGCACGAGGGTCGGTGCGAACACGCGCTGCGTCGCATCGTGCGCACCCTCGTCGGGCAGCGTGACGATGGTCGCGCCGCGCTTGCGTGCATCGTCGACGAGTGCCGTGAGCCGTGCGTACTGACGCGCGTCGACGATGCTCGTGTAGTCCGGGGATTCGCGCAGGGTCGGATAATGGCGTGCGACGTAGCCGCGCAGCGCGGCGATCAGCGCGCCACGATCCGCGGCGTCGATCAGCACGTAATCCGGCGCGATGCAGGTCTGCCCGGCATTGAGCAGCTTGCCGAAACCGATGCGCTCGGCCGCGGTCGCGATCGGAAAGCCCGGCGCGACGATCGCCGGTGACTTGCCGCCGAGTTCGAGCGTGACCGGCGTGAGATTCGCCGCTGCCGCGGCCATGACTTTGCGCCCGACTGCGGTCGAGCCGGTGAACAACAGATGGTCGAACGGCAGCCCGGCGAATGCCGCGGCGACGTCCGGCCCGCCCTGCACCGTCGCCACGCGCTCCACGGGAAAGACCCCGGCGAGCAATTCGCCGAGTAGTGCCGCCGTGCGTGGCGTGTGCTCGCTCGGCTTGAGCATCACGTGATTGCCTGCGCCGATGGCGCTCACCAGCGGGATCAGCGCGAGATTCACCGGGTAGTTCCACGGTGCGATCACGCCGACCACGCCGAGCGGCTGGTGCCGGATCTCGCCGTACGCCGGCTGGAACACCCAGTCGGCCGGCACGCGGCGCGGACGCATCCAGCGACGCAGATGGCGGCGCACCTGATCGATCTCGTGCAGCACGGTCATGCCGTCGGTGAGCAGCGATTCGTGGCGCGAACGTCGGCCGAAATCCGCGCCCATCGCCGCGACGATATCGTCGAGCCGGCGCTTGAATGCCGCACGCAGCCGGGCGAGGTCGTCCATGCGCTGCGCGTAGTCGGGCGGCGCGGCACGCCACGCGGCACGCTGGCGCGCGAGCAGGGCGGCGAGGTCGGTGTCGGGGATCGGTGTGTCCATGGACCGAGTCTAGCGCCGTGCCCGCGCATCCGCTCGCGCCCGCGCGGCAGGCTGGTGCTAGCATGCCGGCCCTCGTCAGTACCGGGGGTGCCCGCATGAAGTTCCGTGCCTACCGCGGCGTGCAGCCGCGCGTCGACGACAGTGCCTACATCGATCCGGCCGCGACCCTGATCGGTGACGTGGAGATCGGCCCCGACAGTTCGATCTGGCCCGGCGCAGTAGTGCGCGGCGACGTGCATTACATCCGCATCGGCACGCGCAGCAACATCCAGGACGGCAGCATCGTGCACGTCACGCACGACGGCCCGTACACGCCCGGCGGCCAGCCGACCGTGATCGGAAATGACGTCACCATCGGCCACGCGGCGGTGATTCACGCCTGCACCGTCGAGGACGGCTGCCTGATCGGCATGCACGCGACCGTGCTCGACGGTGCGGTGGTCAGGAAGCACGGCTTCGTCGGTGCCGGCGCGGTGATCCCGCCCGGCAAGATCGTCGGCGAGGGCGAGCTCTGGCTCGGCAATCCGGCCCGATTCGTGCGCCGCCTTTCCGACACCGAGATCGAACGCCTGTACTACTCGGCGCGGCATTACGTGAAGCTCAAGAACGAGTACCTCGGCATCGGCGACTGAGCGACGGATGTCCGAACGATGCCGAGTGGAGACACACGTCATCACATGTCCGGAGGCACCGACGATCTCGACCGGATCGCCGCGCTCGTCGAGGACGCCTTCGCAGCCTGCCCACCGCCGGATGACGATGACATCGTCGAGACCGGCTGCTGTGCGGAATGCGATGCGTTGGGTGCCTGGCTGAGAGGACGGTCCTGGCAGGAGGTGCGCGAAGCGTTGCGTCGGGACGAGGCCGGTCCCGATCCATCGTTCCTGCTCCGCCCGCACGCTTTCCGTTATTTCCTGCCCGCGTATCTGCTCGCGGCACTCGAGCCCGGCGCGCCCGCGACGGCGGAAAGACGCCTGTTCTCGCCCAGCCACGCCCTGGCACCCGAGGGCACCGGGCTGGAGTCGTTCAGGACCAGGTACCTCGGCGTCTTCGCGCCCGCCGAGCGGACCGCGATCAGGGCCTACCTCACGGCGCTGGCGGCGCGGCGAAGCGAAGACGCCGATCTGCGCCGGCCCTGCATCGAAGAGGCGCTGCGGGTGCTTTGGTCGATGTAGCCGGTTGCATGGACTGGCACATCATTGTGCCAACGTGGCTCCAACCGGTGCCGTAGCGATTTCGAGTTCGGCGAGATTAGCCAGCGCCTCGCCCGCACTCTCCCCACACATATCGGGCAGCGGTCGCAGCCGCGCGCAGACCGCGGGTCGCTCGGGCATGCCGAAGATCGCGCAGCGGTCATCGAAGGTGAGCTGCACGCAGCGCACGCCGGCCGGTTTGCCGTACGGCATACCGGGAATCGGGGTCGAGATTGACAGCGCGATGCAGCAGGCGCCGCAGGCGCGCCGGCAGGCATAACGGTCGGCGGCGAGATCGTAGGTGAGCGGACTCATGCGCCATGCACGCGGGCGGCGAGTGTCGCGTAGACCGGATCGGTATCCGGACGCACGCCATGCCAAAGTTCGAACGAGACCGCGGCCTGCTCGACGAGCATGCCGAGCCCGTCGAGCGCGAGCGCGGCACCCGCGCTGCGGGCCCAGGCGAGGAAATACGTCGCGGCCGTGCCGTAGGACAGGTCGTAACAGAGCGCCCGCGGCGCGACGATCGTGAAGGGCAGATCGAGGGTCTGGTTTTTGACGCCGGCCGAAGTGCCGTTGACGATCAGGTCGAAACTGCCGAGATCGGCGAGGTCTTCCCAGTAGCGTACGTGCACGCGGCCCGGTTCGCCGATGCGGTCGGCCAGCGCGTCGGCCTTCTCAGGGGTGCGATTGACCACGGTCAGCGTGTCGATGCCTGCATCGAGCAGCGCCCAGGCCGCGGCCTGGGCCGCACCACCGGCGCCGAGCAGCAGTACGTCACGGCCGCGCAGGTCCAGGCGCTGACGTCCGGTGAGATCGATGACGAGTCCGGCACCGTCGGTGTTGTCGCCGCGCCAGCCGCCATCGGCCAGCGCGACCAGCGTGTTCACCGCACCGCAGCGGTCGGCAGTCTCGCTGCGCTCGCGGCAGAGATCGCGGGCGAGGTTCTTCAGCGGCAGGGTCACGTTCGCACCGCCGCCGCCGTCCGCGCGGAATGCCGCGAGCTGGGCGGCGAAGGTCTCCGGCGGCGCGTCGATCGCGTCGTAGCGCAACGAGCGACCGGACTGCGCGGCGAAGGCGCGATGGATTTCCGGCGACAGCGAATGTGCGACCGGATGACCGAACACGGCATAGCGGTGCGAGGTGGTATCGCGCATGCAGGGCTCCTCGAGGATGCGGGCCGCGCCGATTCTAGCCCGGTGCACAGCGCGGCTCCTTGCAATCCCGGTGCCGCGGGCCGCTGCGCTCAGCCGTCACGCAGCCAGCGCGCGGCATCCATTGCGAAATAGGTCAGGATGCCGTCGGCGCCGGCGCGCTTGATCGAGACGAGGGCCTCGAGGACGCAGGCGCGCTCGTCGATCCAGCCGTTCAGCGCGGCTGCCTTCAGCATCGCGTATTCGCCGCTGACCTGGTAGACGAAGGTCGGCGCGCCGAAGCGCTCCTTCACGCGGCGCACGATGTCGAGATACGGCAGGCCCGGCTTGACCATGACCATGTCCGCGCCCTCGTCGAGATCAAGGGCGACCTCGCGCAGCGCCTCGTCGCCGTTGGCCGGATCCATCTGGTAGGTGTACTTGTTGCCCTTGCCGAGATTGCCGGCCGAGCCGACCGCGTCGCGGAACGGGCCGTAGAACGCCGAGGCGTACTTCGCCGAGTAGGCGAGGATGCGCGTATGGATGTGCCCGGCGGCCTCGAGCGCGCTGCGGATTGCGCCGATGCGGCCATCCATCATGTCCGATGGCGCGACCACGTCGGCGCCGGCCGCGGCATGCGACAGCGCCTGGCGCACCAGCGCGGCGACCGTCTCGTCGTTCATCACGTAGCCGCCCGCGTCGGTGAGGCCGTCCTGGCCGTGTGTGGTGAACGGGTCGAGCGCGACGTCGGTAATCACGCCGAGTTCCGGGAAGTTCGCCTTCAGTGCGCACACCGCGCGTTGCGCGAGGCCATCCGGATTCCAGGCCTCGGCCGCGTCGAGGCTCTTGGCTTCGGGCGGCGTGACCGGGAATAGCGCGAGCGCCGGCACGCCGAGCGCCTGGGCGCGCTCGGCGATGCCGAGCAGGCGGTCGATCGAGACGCGCTCGACTCCCGGCATCGAGGCGACTGCCTCGCGCTGGTCTGTGCCCTCGCGCACAAACACCGGCAGGATCAGGTCGGCCGGTGTGAGCACCGTCTCGCGCATCAGGGCACGCGAGAACGCATCGCGGCGCATGCGGCGCAGGCGGATGGCGGGGAACGGCATGGCGGGGCTCCGGCGGATGGCGGGGCGCAGACTCTAGCAGCTCCGACCGTTGGCCGAGCCGTGCCGGGTACTGCGCTGGTTTGCCGCATCCGCCGGTCGTCATTGCTTCCCTGCCGATGACTTAGCGGCTTGCAAAGCCGCGGCGGGACTGCTCGAATTGCGGCCTCCGCTTAGGGGAGCGGAAGACAAGAAAACCTAAGAAAGCTGAGAAAATGCCCGCCAGTCAGTGGGCAGGGGGCTTTGCCGTGTCGGGCATCCTGATCGTCGAGCGGTCCACCACGCTCACCCACCTGCTGCGGCGAACCCTGGCCGCCGCCTCACTCGACGTGCGCAGCGAGCTCGCCGGCCACGCGGACACGGTCGAGCATCTGCGTCGCTCCACTGCGCTCAGCCAGCCATACGGACTGCTCATCATCGGCGCGCCGGCACGGCCGACGGCCGAGTTCGTCGCCCTGCTCGAGTTCCTCAATTCGAGCGAAGCTCGTGGTCTGTCCGTGCTGCTGATGGCGCACGAGGTGCAGCCGGAACTCGAGCGTTTCGTTGCGCGACGCGATGCGACCGCGATGATCCTGTGGGCGCAATTCAGCCGCATTCCGGGCGCGGTGCGCGTGCTGGCCGGTAGCACCGAGAAGCTCACCGCACCAACCGAGCCGGCCAGTCCGCCGACTGGCATCCGTATCCTGTTCGTCGACGATTCGCCGAGCGTGCGACTCGCCTATCGCCAGCTCCTGGAGCGCCACGGCTATGCGGTCGTCACGGCGGCCACGCTCGCCGAGGCCGAGGATCTCGAAGCGCGCGAGCCGTTCGATCTGGCCGTGGTCGATTACTTCCTGCCCGACGGCAACGGCGACGAGCTATGCCGGCGGATCGCGAAGAAGCCCGGCGCACCGGCGCTTGCGGTGATCACCGGCACGTATCGCGAAGACATCATCGTGCGCTGCCTCGAAGCCGGCGCGATCGAGTGCATGTTCAAGAACGAGGCGAAGGAACTGTTCCTCGCTCGGATCCGCACGCTGGCGCGGCAGGTCCAGATGCAGAAATCGGTCGAGGCCGAGCGTCAGCGCCTCGATGGCATCCTCGGCTCGGTGGGCGACGGCGTGTATGGCGTCGATCCGGGCGGCACGATCACCTTCGTCAATCCGACCGCGCTGCGCCTGCTCGGCCAGGCCGAGGAAGATCAGCTGATCGGCAAGTTCGCGCAGGCGGTCATCCATTACGCGCCGAGCGAAGGCAATCCACTCGGCGGGAGCGCCACGGCGCTGGTCGAGGCGTATGCGCAGGGCAGTGCGCTCAAGAGCCACGAGACCGTGTTCCGCCACCAGGACGGGCACGGCATCGCCGTGGAATGCTCGGTGCTGCCGCTCGCCATCCAGAACCGGCGCGAGGGCTCGGTGGTCGTGTTCCGCGACATCTCCGAGCGCAAGAGTGCCGAGAGCCTGCGCTGGGAACTCACCCACGACAAGCTCACCGGGCTCGCCAACGCGCGCCACTTCACGCACATCGTCGCCCAGGAACTGCTCCGCCGCCGCGACCTCGGCGGCTATTCGGCGCTGCTCTACATCGATCTCGACCGCTTTAACTACATCGTCGACACGATCGGCCAGCAGGCCGGCGACCGGCTGCTCGTCGAGATCGCCGGCGTGCTCGGCCGGCGCCTGCGCGACGGCGATCTGCTCGCGCGCATCGAGGGTGACCGGCTCGCCCTGCTGCTCGCCAGTGTGCAGCTCGAGAACCTGTTCCCGATCGCCGACAGCTTCCGCGAACTGCTGCATCAATGCTCCTACGAGATCGGCGGTGTGCGGCGCGGCGTGACCGCCTCGATCGGTGTGGCCGTGGTCAGCCGCGACACGCCATCGGCCGAGTATGCGGTCGAGCACGCGCGTCTGGCCTGCCGCAGCGCCAAGCAGCGCGGTCGCGACCAGACCGAGATCTACGTCGGCGAGCACGACGCGCGTGTCGCGCGCGAAATCGAGGCCGGCTGGACCGAGCGCCTGCGCCAGGCGATGGAGCAGGAACGCATCGTGCTGCTGGTGCAGCCGATCGTGCCGATCGCCGCGCTGCCAGCCGACGAGAACGCCGTCGTGCAGCGCCAGGGCTGGCGCGTCAACGGCTCGGCCGGCAACACCCAGGAGTTCCTGTTCGAAATCCTCATACGCATGGTCGGCAAGGACGGCCAGCTCATCTCGCCCGGCGTGTTCGTACCGCTCGCCGAGCGCGTCGGCATGATGCCGAAGCTCGACCTGTGGGTGTTCGGCCGTCTGCTGCGCCATCTCGCGGCGATGCGCGAGGTGCAGGCGCCGATCGCCTTCCACGTGAACCTGTCGAACCTGACTCTCGGCGATCCCGAGTCGCTCAAGCTCATCGAGACGGCGATCCGCAGCAGTGGCGTGCAGGCGCGTCAGCTGGTGTTCGAGATTACCGAGACCACCGAGCTGACCAGCCTGCATGCGGCACGCAAGTTCATCTCGGCGCTGAAGAAGCTCGGCTGCCGCTTCGCCCTCGACGATTTCGGCACGGGTTTCTCGAGCTTCACCCACCTGCGCCACCTGCCGGTGGATTTCGTCAAGGTCGAGGGCAGCTTCGTGCAGGGCATGCCCGGCAGCGAGCTCGATCGCAAGATGGTCGGCTCGATCACCCAGCTCGCACATTCGCTCAAGCTCAAGGTGATCGGCGAGCACGTGGACAGCTTCGGCACGCTCGGTGCGCTGCGCGCGACCGGCGCCGACTACGCGCAGGGTAATTATCTCGGCGAGCCACGGCTATTGCGCAGCGTCGATTTCGCGGCGCTCTTTCCACAGCCCTGAGCGTCGCTGCGCGCGGAGTCTACCCTCGCTGGGGGCGTGGGAAGGGCGCGTGTGGATGACCGGGCGTCAAAGGTGGTTCTTCAACGCCCGGCCATGTCGCGTTATGGCGCCACGCAGACGTAACCGAAATAGGTGATGTAGTAGCACGCTGACCGCCACGGTTGTGGCTCCGGCTCGTATGGCTGCGGGGCGGAATACGCGTTGCCGGTGTGCGACTGAGTAGGCACGGTCTTCGTGGACAAGGGCGACCGCAGTGATGCGGCCTGCACCCCGCGATCGGCGGAAGAGGTTGAATTAACTGTACTGGCCGAAGCGGCGCCAGCCGTCAATAGCAAGAAGAACAATGCTTTGGTCATAGCAACTCTCTCACTTCACGGACGCGCGGCAATCCCCTCCCACCGCGCTTCGGCACATCGACTCCTGATTGCCGGTGTCCGCAGAATTGACGAACGGAAACCTTTCCTAAGTTCCGCGACCGACAGCGAACGGATAGACGCTGCCGTATTCAGTGGAACGAAGGAGCTGACCGAAAACGAACACGGGATGGCCGATGATGATGCGTGCGATAGCGTATGTATTTGCCGGCTGCCGGCTTTGAATATGACGCCCTGACAGTAGGCCGCTTGGGAGAGGCCAGGAACGCTATTGCGCGGGCAACTTCGTACCGCTCGCCGAACGCGTCGGCATGATGCCGAAGCTCGACCTGTGGGTGCTCGGGCGTCTGCTGCGCCATCTCACGGCGATGCGCGAGGTGCAGGCGCCGATCGCCTTCCATGTGAGCCTGTCGAACCTGACTCTCGGCGATCCCGAGTCGCTCAAGCTCATCGAGACGGCGATCCGCAGCAGTGGCGTGCAGGCGCGTCAGCTGGTGCTCGAGATTACCGAGACCACCGAGCTGACCAGCCTGCATGCGGCACGCAAGTTCATTTCGGCGCTGAAGAAGCTCGGCTGCCGCTTCGCCCTCGACGATTTCGGCACGCTCGGTGCGCTGCGCGCGACCGGCGCCGACTACGCGCAGGGCAATTATCTCGGCGAGCCACGGCCATTGCGCAGCGTCGATTTCGGGGCTCTGCTCCCGACGCGCTGATACGGGGCGATCACGGAGGCGGTCGTGTTGCGACGGGCAAAGAGGTATCGCGAGCAGGCGTTCCTAAAAGCCGGGCGCCGAGCCCGCCTTGCCGACCGCTCCGGTTCGATGATCCGGTGCGGCCGGAGTGAGGGCCGGGTGCCGGGCGGACCCGACGTCCGGCGGCATTTCAGGGGGCGTAGCAGATCAGTAGGTACGCGCAGGCCAGCCGCCACGGATTCGGTTCCGGGTCGGACAGGCGCCAGGGGTTCGGCTGCGGATCGGACAGCATCTTGGACGAACGCCACGGGTTCGGATCCGGGTCGGTGACCGATGTCGAGCGTGAAGCGGCCACGGACACATCGCGGTCGGTCGGAACGGACTTGCCCGAGGTCGCCGCAGACGCGGCCCCGGCGGTGAGCATCAGTAACAGGAACAGGGACTTGCGCATGGATATCCCCAGAAGGAACGGGCCCACGGCAATCCGGTTGGCGCCGCGTGCCAGGCATCGCTCCGCAATGCCGGACGCCCGAAACTCGGAAAAGGAAACCGTCCCTGACTTCCCGCGTTTGCATCGAACTCAGGGCGGGTAATGCCAGCCGTAGCCGATACCGAACATCTGCCGGCACTCGAAGCTTTCCGCTCAGAGTGGGGAAATCGCCTTGGCATGGGAGGTGCCGCTGCACGGAGCGCCTGAGCGCGGGATGCGGTAGACGCAGCAAGGTTCCGCGCCGTGCCCTTTCTCCGGCAAAGGGCAACGGGATCTCCAGTTGCGCGAACGGCCCATCAGAGCGTTCGGGTCTGTCCGCCGTCTACGTCAAGGATCGTACCTTGGCAATAAGCGGCCTGCGGCGAGGCAAGAAAGGCTACGGCGCGGGCGATCTCGGCCGGGTCGGCGAAACGGTTAACGCGCAATGCTCGGGCGAGCTGCTTTGCCGCTGTTGCTGGATCGACGTCCTGCTCAACGCTGGTCCGGGTGATTCTCGCCTGCAGGCGGTCGGTCAGCGTGCTGCCCGGATTGACGGCGTTCACGCGCACGCCGTCGCGCATGCCGCGATCGGCGAGCGCCTTGGTGAGGTTCAGCAGCGCCGCGTTGACCGCGCCGCCGATCGTGAACTCCGCGTTGCCCGTGCGTCCGCCAATCCCGGCGATGTTGATGATCGTGCCGCCCTGCGCGGCGAGATGCGGCCAGGCCATACGGCAGCAGCGCATCGCCGCGAAGAACTTCAGCGCAAAGCCCTCGGCCCAGTCGTCGTCGCTGAAGCCGAGGAAGTCGCCGCGAGGGGTCGCACCGGCATTGTTGACCAGCACGTCGAGCCGTCCGAAGCGCTCGATCGTGGCTGCAACCAGCGCGGCAGGCGTGGCCCTGTCGCGGAGGTCGGCCGGGAAGGCCAGGCATTCCGTGGGCAGGGCCGCGGCCAGCGCGGCGAGTCGCTTGCCCGAGCGTGCGGCGAGCACTACGTGCATACCCTCGCCAGCGAGAGTTTCGGCAATGGCCTGGCCGATGCCACGGCTCGCGCCCGTGATGATCGCCACTTTGCCGGAGAGCAGGAGATCCATGTCGCGCCTCGCCACGCATGAGCCTGTCAGCAAATATAGCCGTCATCAGTCCGACACACCTGACAGGCTCATGGCCTCCGGCGTTGCCACAGGTGCGTGCCATCATGTGCCCTCAGTCGAAGTCATCGATGAAGAACACGTCGGGAACGATGTTGTCCACGTCGGTGGAACTGTTGTTGTCCGGTACCGGGTCGCTGACCTGAGCGGGCGGCAGGACCGCCGCGGTATCCGACAGCGTGCCGGTGGCCAGCGGCGAGATGCTGCATTGTGCGGTGTAGACGGCGCCGCCGCCGGGCGGCAGATGTACGCTGTCATTGATGTTCCCGGAGCCGCTGGCGCTGCAGGTACCGCCACCGAGTCCCACGCAGGTCCAGGTGCAGCCGAGGATCGCTGGGAACGTGTCGGTGACCTTCCCGCCGACTACATCATTGCCGCCGAGGTTGCTCGCGAGCGTGGTGTAGGTGACGGTACCGCCGGCGTAGACCGTGCTTACGCCATCGCTCTTGCTGATCGCGAGATCGGCGAGCAGCGACGGGTAGCCGGTCTGGGCGAGGAAGATGAGATCGCGGTTGCCGTCGAGATAGATGTCGAACTTACCCGGGTTGATGTTGAGGCCCGCGCCGCTCGCGGCCAGCAGGTAAGAGCGATAGTTGAGCGCATTGGTGAAGCCGAAGCGACCATCAGCGCCGGAGAACATCGAACCGGAGGTGTCGCCGCTCAGCGCTACCCTCACGTTCGGTAGCGGGTCGCCCGTGGTGGCATCGATGACCCTGCCGCCGATCGCGAAATGGCCGAATTTGGCGATGAACGCATCCTGACCGCCTCCATGCGTGGTCTGGAAGGCGCTGCCGGTCACCGGCAGGTTGGTCGCTGTCGCATTGGTAAGGCCGGTCAGGTAGAAGTTGCCATCGCCATCCAGTGCGAGCGCATTGGCATCATCGTCCCCCGACCCACCGAGCAGTGTGGAATAGAGCAGCAGCGACCCGTTCGCGCTCAGCTTGGACAGGAAAACGTCGTGCCCACCGTTTTGAGTCGTGTCATAGGCACCCGGGGTGGTGGGGTAATTGGTCGTCCCGCTGACGGTGTAGCCGGTGATATAGAAATTGCCGAAGGCATCCTGAGCGATATCGCTGCCGATGTCGGAGATCGTGCTACCAATGTAGATGGAGAAGATGAGAGCGGAGCCGATGGCATTCAATTGTGCGACTACAACGTCGATGGCACCGTTGTGCGTCGTGTCGTAGGCGCCGGTCGTGAACGGGAATCCTCCGCCATTCAGGACCGTGCCCACCACGGTGGCGTTCCCGCTGGCATCGACCGTGATCGCGTTCGCGGCGTCGCTGTCGGTGCCGCCGAGGTAGGTGGAGTAGATCAGCGAGCTGGCGCCCGAAAGCGCCGTGTTCACCTTGGCCACGAACATATCGTTCGTGCCGCCTTGATAAGTCCTTAGAAGTACGCCGGCGGTGGTCGGGAAGTTCGTCGAGGCGGTAAAGCCCGTCACGTAGGCGTTGCCGGCCAGATCGAGCGCGACGTCTTCGCCGTAGTCGTTCGCGTTCCCGCCGAGAAAGCTCGAATACATGAGCGTGGCGCCCGTTGAATCAAGATGCGCCAGGAATGCGTCGGCCATTCCGCCGTACGTTGTCTGAAACGCACTCGCGGTGGTCGGAAACGTGGCGGAGTTCGTCTGTCCGACGACGAAAACGTCGTTGTTCGCGTCGAGGGCGAGATCGTAAGCCTCGTCGAAGCCGGTGCCGCCGATCAGGGTCGAATAGCTCAGCGCCGACCCGTCCGGATTGAGCTTCAGCACGAACGCGTCGGCGCTGCCGTTGGCGGTCGTATCGTAGCTGCCGGACGTGACCGGGAAGGCGGACGAGCCGGTGTAACCGGTCACGTAGGCATGGCCCGAGGAATCGACCTTTATGGCCCTGCCTTCCTCATTACCACTGCCGCCGATGAAGGTGGAGTAGATGAGTGCCGAGCCGCCGGGGTTGAGCTTGGCGACGAAGACATCCGAGTTCGAGTTCTGCGTGGTATCGAACACGCCAGACGTGGTCGGGAACTGCACGGACTGCGTATAGCCCGTCACATAGACGTTGCCCTGCGTATCCGTGGCGATACCTTCACCGACATCGTTCAAGGTACCGCCGAGGAAGGTCGAATAGGCCAAGTTGTTCAGTGCGACGGTCGGATCGATCGTCAGCGGCTTGCTGCGGTCGTAAGCGCCGACTTCGAAGCGCACGCCGTTGCCGTCGATCACGAAGCCGCTCGCGACGTTCGACCGTGTGGTTCCGAGGTCCTGAAACGTCACGGGCCGGCTCTGCAGGATCACACCGGCGGCGGTATGGACCAGCAGGTTGCCGTCGGCGTCGGTCGTGAGTCGATCCGCGCCCTCGAATTCGAGGCGGATGCGTCCGGCATCGGCGCCCGGGGCGACGACGAAGTCGTATCGGGTGGCACCCTACTCGCGCCCCTGCCAGACCACCGACACGCCGGGATAGACATCATCGACCCGGACCCGGGAATAGCTCGGAATGCCGGTCAGCCAGCGAGAGGAGTCGTTGCCCTTCAGATAATTCGTCAGGTGCCCGCGGCGGGCCTCGCCGTGGGGTCATCGCTTCGGCATTCGCGCCGGCGAGGCGCATGCGCAGGGCGAACGCCCGCTTGCCGTCACTGCCGGGCATCGGCATCGCGTACACGGCCTCGGTCGCCGTGAGGAAGACGGTCGTATCGGCCGCGTGGGCGATGTAGCGCACGCGCGCATCCACCTGGCCGCGGTTTTCCTCGAAAGCGACCGCGGCGGATGGCGCCGGCGCGATTGCCGAATCGCGCGTCGCAACCGGCAGCGTCACGGCCGTCATGGGCGTGGCGGGCCGGCTGGCTGCCGACCCGAGGGGTCCCGCGGCGACGGCGAGAACGGCCAGGATGAAGCTGGCCAGCGGTATTGCGAACCGCGAACGGTTTGACCCAGACATTGATTGCCCCCTGTTGAATCTCTCTTCCACGCTTGCAGCGCGCATCGTCACGTGCGGTAGCACGGCGATGTCACATCGATAGGCCCGCGTCGCAGTCCCGCTTGCCGGGCATACGACCATGGCGCGGGCCTGCGGCGGGCCGGCCGGAAACCGATACGACGCGGCAGATTCGCCCGCATCCCGTATCCCACCGGCGATGGCGCGAGGTAGCGAATTCGCGGGCAGCAGGAGCGCGAACACGTTACCGGGCGAATTCCGACGACTGGCGCAAGTTACCTCGCCAATAATAAATCTGACCGAGCACGCGCAGCGCGGCGATCCGCCGCCGGACTCGGTTGTCGCGCCGGATCCGCCACTCACGGATGAGGCAGGTAGTGCCAGGCTTCCGGCGGTACCGACATGCCACCGATTCCTGCGGGGCTGTTCCATCCTGTCGGGCACCCGGCTATCACACGCCGGTGCTTCATCTAACGCGGGAGCCATCCCGCCGAGGCGACCGCCTCAAGCGGTCTCACGGTCGCATGCGAACGCCAATCGGGCCATCGACCTCCGGAGCCATGGATAAAGGACGACCGGCACTGGTCAGCGCCATACCGCAGCGTTATGGTCGATCGCAGGGATGTTCACGGCCACGAGGGCCACGACATCGGGGGGTTCCATGCACATCATGCGTCCGGCGCGGATCGCCGTCCTGTTTTCGATCTCCTTCGCAGGCGCGACCTCGGCCGCGGTCGGCGAAGGCCACCTGTTCGCCGGCATCGTCCACCAGACGCCGTATTTCGGCTCGCTGGTGAGCTATGCCACGCCGAATGGGCAGACCGATGCGATGACGGCCTACAACCGTGCGGCGATGATCATGCCGATCGCCTGCACGGCCGGCAGTCTGAAAGTCCAGCTGTCCTCGGTCGATGCGGCTTATGCTTCGGCTACGGCGACGTTGATGCTCAACGGCGCGGATACGGCCCTGACCTGCAGCCTCGCGGGCATGTCGAGCAGCTGCAACGACAGCGTGCACACGGTGGTCCTCGCCGCGGGCGATACGGTCGCGCTGAAGGTGAGCCCGGCCCTGCCGTCGCGGCCGATCAGCAATGTCGATACCGACATCGAGGTACGGCTGCCGTTCTCCTGGCGCTGCGTGGAGTAGGCCATGGCCGCGCCCCGTCCCCTTCTTCCCGCGATCGGCCTGCTGCTCGCGACCGCCACGGCATCCGCGCAGTTCGTCACCGACCGCGCGTTCTACAACGGTTTCGAGAACCGCTCGACCCAGGTATTCAGCGGCATCGTCCAGGAATCGCCCTACTTCGGCGCACCGGCGAGCTATGCCACGCCGAACGGCCAGGGCGATGCGATGACCAGCAGCGTCCGCGCCAACCTGATCGTCGATCGCGTCTGCGACGTGAAGCTGCTGTTCGGCCAGCTGTATTCGGTCGATGCGACCTACACGAGCGCGACCCTCCTGCTCAACGTCAACGGTATCGACACCAGCGTCGGCTGTGCGATGACCACGGCCTTTCCGACCTGCGTCGACAGCTTCCACAAGGTCGGCATCGGCCCGAACGACCGGGTGACGCTGAAGGTCGCACCGATCCTGCCGGCGCGGCCGATCAGCAACGTCGACAGCGACGTCAAGGTCGCCGTGCGTTTCGGCTGGACCTGCGAGGAGCTGTAAGTCCCGAATCCGGCTGGCGGCCAGCCTCCTGTGGGAGGCCGGCCTCTCGCCATCGGCTCATTCCCGGGTCTCGAATCCGGACACGTACAGATAATCGCCGAGCGGATCGCTGTCGCTCGCCGTGTTGTCGGCGAGATGGGTCTCGTGCGTGCCCGGGCCCGGCAGGATCGTCGCGGAATACACCAGCGGATCGACCGCGCCGGCGCCGGCCGTCGTGGTCAGCAGCACGTCGACGCTCGCGCCGGCGGCGAGATCGAGGGCGAGATCGAGCGCCCCGTTGCCGTTCGCCGTGGCGCACTGCGCGCCGGCGCCGGGCACACAGGTCCAGGTCGTCCCGGCGAAGCCCGCAGGCAGTGCATCGCGCAGACGGGCGCCACTGACCGCACCCGGTCCGGTGTTGTGCACGTGCAGGGTCCAGGTGCTCGGAATGCCGACCCCGACGTAGTCTTGGCCATTGCCGAGCGTGAGCTGCAAGTCCACGTTCGCCGTGGCCGGCGTGACGGTGACGACGAAGCTCGCACTGCGCGAAGCGCCATCCGGATCGGTGACGGTCAGCGTCACGGTCGCACTGCCCGACGCATTCAGCAGCGGCGTGGCGACGAGGGTGCGCACGCCGCCGGTGCCCGACGTGGCGATGCCGCTCACCGGCAGCAGGGCGGGATTCGACGAGGCGACGGTCAGCGTCAGCGCATCCGGCGGCGACTCGATGTCGGCGAGGCCGAAGTACAGGGTGCCTGAGTTGCCGTTCTCCGCGACCGTGGTGCTGGCCGGTGCGATCAGGAACGGCGGGTCGTTGACTGGTGCGACGTCGATCGTGAAGCTCGCCACGCTGGTCGGGCCACCGGCGGCCGGGTCGTGTGCGGTCACCGTGATTGTCACCGGGCCGTAGGCATCCTGCGCCGGCGTGGCGGTCACGGTGCGGTCCGCACCGCTACCGCCGAAGACGATGCCCGAGGGCGGCACGATCGCCGGATTCGACGAAGTCGCACTCAAGGTCACGTCGTCGGGACCGGATTCGACGTCGCCGACGGTGACCGGCAGCGGCCCGAGCACGCCGTCCTCGTTCATCGCCTGGTCGGCGGGAATGAGCAGCGACGGCGCATCGTTCACCGGCGTCCAGGTCAGGACGAAACTCGCCGTGGCTTGATTGGCGTCCGGATCGATCGCGCGCAGGGTCACCGTCGTGCTGCCGGAGGCCTCGGTGGTCGGCGTCGCGGTCAGCGCATAGCCGCCGGGCGCTGGCGTGAGCACGATGTTCTCCGGTGGCAGCAGGGCCGGGTCGCTGCTCTCCACGCCGACGGCGAGCTGCCCGGTCGGCGTGTCCGCATCGCTGAGGGTGATCCCGAGCGGGCCGGCGACCTCGTCCTCGGGCAGGGTCAGATCGCCGGGTGCCGCGAGCTGCGGCACACCGGTGCCACGCCGGTAGACGAAGGCATCGGCGGACGCGTTGCCGTCGAAATCCACCAGATCCGGCGACGGACTCAGAAAGACCACCGTGCTGGCGCTCGCATCGATCGCGGCACGCTCGGTATAGGCACGCGGCGCCTGATGCGGATCGAGTACGTAGGGCGTGATGAGCGCCGTCGCATCGGTGTCGATCACGTAGAGGTAAAGCTGCTGCTGCGAGTCGATCTGCGTGGTGCCCACCGCGATGGCCGTGCCGCGGTTGCCGTAGACGAGCCGATGGCCGTCCGTGCTGAGCACGGGCGCTTCCTGTGCCGACTGGGCCGCCTGCAGCGGCTGGCCGGCCAGGTGACTGACCAGGCGAACCCCGCTGGCCTGATCCCAGAGGAACACGTCGTCGGTCACCGGATCGTCAGTCTGGCCCGCGACGAGACTGGTCGCCGAGCTGATGAACGCCACGCGCAGACCGTCGCCGCTGATCGACGGCAGTCTGGCCGCACCGTCGCCGGATGGGTTGCCGAAGCCATCCGGCGCGCGGCTCAGCAGCTCGTTGCTGTCGCTCGCCCGGGTCCACCGGTACACCTGGGTATTCGCGCCGAACGGGAAACCGATGTTGTTCTGGAAATTGCTGACGAGATTGGTGGCTTCGCTGGCGAACGCGACGTACTCGGCTCCGGCGCTGAGCACCGGCGCCTGGTTGACGATGCCCGGCATGCTGGCGGCGGTGGTCGGACTGGCGACCGTATGGCTGATGAGGTGATTGCTCGGGCCCTGCGCATCGAACAGGAACACGTCGGCAGCGCCGTTCGTGTCCGTCTGGCCGGCCACGAGATTGGCCGCCGTGTCGAGATAGGCGACGTAGCGTCCGTCGTCGCTGATTGAGGTGCCGCTCGCATTGCCGCTGGCCGTCGTGTTCGGATCGGCCGCGCTGCGGCTGACGAGCTGCAGCGTGGCTGCGGCGATGTCGTAGCGGAACACGTCGCTGCTGCCGTTGCCGTCACTGACGCCGGCAATCAGATCGCTGGCCGTGCTGAGGAACACCACGGCGCTGCCATCGGCGGCGATGCGCGGCACGCTCGATGCGGCATCGCCGCTGCCGCCGCCGGTCCGGCGGCTGACCAGGCGCAGCGAGGCGGTCGGTGTCGCGAGGCGATCGAACAGCAGCACGTCGGGCAGCTGGTTGTTGTCGAGCTCGCCTTGAGCGAGATCGCTCGCATTGGATTCGAACGCGACGTAGCGGCCGTCGGCACTGATCGTGATGTTGCTGCTCGAGGTGAGCGCCACGCCGCGGTTGCCGGCCTGCAGCGCGCTGCCGGGTACGTGGCTGATCAGGCGCACGTTGCCGGTGGCACGTTCGAGCAGGAACAGGTCGTCCTCCTTGTTTGTGTCGATCTGTCCGGCGACGACGCTCGGTGAGCGGCTTACGAACGCGATCCACGCGCCATCGCGGCTCACCTTGACCTGGCTCGCGCCCATCAGCGTGGCATCGTCGGCGCCGGCCGCGTGGTGGCTCAGCAGGGTCGAGGCATTGCTCCCCGCATTCCAGAGCAGGATGTCGGTCGCCGCATTCGCATCCGCCGCGCCGCTCGGTAATTCATCGGACTGGCTCACGTAGACGATCTGATTGCCATCGGCGGTGATCGAGGGCGTATACGACATGCGTTTGCCGGCCGCGGCCGGCAAGCCGGGGACGTGGCTGACCAACGTCGGTCCGGCCGCGAGGTTGGCGATCGCGATGCGATAGACGTCCTCGCCGAGCAGCGGATCGCCGTCCGAATTGGTATCGACCTGGCCTGCGACGAGATTGTCGGCGCGACTGGTGAAGACGATCTGCGTGCCGTCGTCGCTGAAGAAGCCATACTGCGATTCGCTCGATCCGGCCATGGCCGGCACGCCGGCCGCATGGCTGATCAGCACCAGGCTCGCATCGTTGCGATCGAAGAGGAACAGATCGTCGGAACGCGCCGAGTCGATCTGGCCAGGCACGACGTTCGCCGAGGAACTGGTGTGCAGGACGTAGCGCCCGTCCGGGCTCAGGTTCGGATTGCCCGAGTACTGCACGCTCGTCGTGCTGTTGCTCGAGGCGTTGTGGCTGACGAGGGTCAGCGCCTGCGTGGCGCGGTCGTAGACGTACACGTCGCTGTCACCGTTCGTGTCGGTAACGCCAGCGACCAGATTGGTGCCCTGGGTCGTGAACGCGATCGTGCTGCCGTCGCGCGAGATCGTCGGATTTTCCGACGGGCCGTTCGCAGCGAAACTGCTGGATGCGCTCGAATGGCTGACCAGGCGTGTCACGCCCGTTCCGGTGGCATTGCGGTCGAACACGAACACGTCGTTGCCGCCATTGCCGTCGATGCCGCTCTGGACGAGATTGCTCGCCGTACTGGCATAGACGATGTAGCGACCATCGGCACTGATCTGCGGTGTGCCTGAGCCGCCATCGCCCGCACTCGTGTCGGAGAAGAACGAGGGCGTATGGCTGACCAGGCGCAGGCTGTCGTTCTGCGTGTCGTACAGGAACACGTCGAAGCCGTTGTTGCTGTCATCCTGATCGACGACGAGATCGGAGGCGCTGCTCGCGAACACCAGCCAGCGGCCGTCGTCGCTGAAACCGGCGCCACCGGTGAATGAGGCGGTGACCAGTTCCGGAATGCTCAGATGGCGATCGACCAGGGTCAGCGTCGCGCTGTTGCGGTCGTAGACGTACAGACGCTGCGAGCTGTCCTCGGGCAGCGGCGTATCGAGCAGGTCGGTCGCGGTGCTGATGAAGGCGATGTGGCTGCCGTCAGCGCTGACGACCGGGTTCATCGCGGTGCCGTTGCCGGTCGTCGCGGTCGTGCCGCTGCGGCGCGTGAGCAGGGTCAGCGAGCCGGTCGAACGATCGAGCACGAAGGCATCGGCCTGACCGTTGAGGTCGAGCTGACCCGGCACGAGGTTGGTCGCGCTGCTGACGAACACCACGATCTGGCCGTCGGCGCTGACCGCATGCCGGCGCGAGGTGTCGCTGGCGCCGTTCGCGGAATCGAAAACCGAATCCGGTGCGCTGCGCGAGACCGCCGTGATACTGCCCGCCTGGGCCGATACAGCGACGAACAGGCCGGCGAACGCCAGGCCGAGCGATACGAGTTGCGGTTGCATGGCGTCCCCCCTAGCCGGATCGGCATGGCTGCGTACTCTGCAGACGACGCGCCCGTCGTGCAATGCATGGCCGGGAAGCGGCAGCCGTGCATCGGCCTTGCGCGGGGTACGAGAACCGCCGCCACGCGAACCGGCCTGTGCCGTTCCATCCACGTGATCACGACGTACCGAACGGCGAGCCGATTCAGGAAAAATTCGAGCCTGTTAAGGAATAATTAAAAGCAAGCGGCTCATGGCCGTACGACGCGTGCCTCGCGGAGAGCCGGATTTAAGTCTTCCAACCGCTTGAAAGGATGGGACCGGTCATGACGACACCGCTGCTTTTCGCCCTCGCCGCATGCACCGCCGCGCTGCTCGGCCTGTCGGTGCGGCGGGTGCCGGAAGGTACGGTCTACACGCTGCGCCGCTTCGACGGCCAGGCGCGTACGGTCGGCGCCGGCACCCATCTGATCTGGCCGCTGCTCGAGCGCGTGGCGCACCGTATTGCCCTGACGGGCCATGTCCTTGCCATCGAGGAACCGTTCCGGCCCGCGCTGCCCGGCCATGAGCCGGTCGCGCGGATCCTGCGCGGCGCGGTGTACTGGCAGGTGCTCGATCCGGGCCGCGCAGACGCGGTGATCGAGCAGGCCGAGGAACTGATCCGCTGCCACATCCTCGATGCCCTGCAGGCCATTCCAGCTCCGGAAGCCGAGAGCGCCGAGGCACGCAACGCGCACCTCAAGCGCGGGCTCAACGAGACACTCGGCGGGAGCGGCGTGCTCGTGACGCGCGTGCAGCTCGATCTCGCCGGACAGCCCCTCGCATCCGTGTGACGCCGCCGATCCGGCGGCGCGGCTGGATTTTGCCCAGGCGGGCCGCGATACTTCGCGGCCCCGCGCCGCCTCGCCGCGCGGAGCGAGGACGTTCCCGATGCCGGCGCACGACCGCCTGCAAGCCAAGCTGGAATCCGGTCTGACGGCGCTCGGCCTGACGCTGCCGCAGGCGGCACCGGCGCGGCTGCTGGATTACCTCGCCCTGCTCGAGCGCTGGAACGCGACCTACAACCTGACCGCGGTGCGCGATCCGGACGAGATGGTCACGCGCCACCTGCTCGATTCGCTCGCGGTGCAGCCGTTCGTCCGGGGCATGACCCTGGCCGATCTCGGCACCGGGCCGGGCCTGCCGGGGATTCCGCTGGCGATCGCCGCGCCGGAGCGTGCGGTGGCCCTGGTGGACTCGAACGGCAAGAAGGCGCGGTTCCTGCGCGAGGCGGTACGTGCATTGAAACTCGCCAACGCCACGGTGATCGAGAGCCGCGTCGAGGCGGTCGAAGGGTCGTACCACTGCATCACCGCGCGGGCCTTCGCGAGCCTCGCGGACATGCTCGCCTGGGGCGGACACCTGCTCGCACCGGATGGCACCTGGCTCGCGCTCAAGGGACGCCATCCGGCCGACGAGCTGGCCGGCATGCCGCGGGGTTTCCATGTGCTGGCGATCGAGCCGCTCAGGGTGCCCGGCTTGGACGCCGAGCGGCATGTGGTGGTAATCAGCAGATCGAGGGAAGGTCTCGACGAGCCCACCCTGGACTCGTCGGCCCGCGCCGGATCCGGCACCAGTCCGGACCCGGCCATGTCGTCCCGAGCGTTTACTCGCTCGCGGCGCGGCATGCCATCCTTGGCCCGCGGAATCTCTGAGCCCGTTCAGAGATTCCGCAGCGAACCTGCGGTGCAACCATGACGCGCATCATCGCCATCGCCAACCAGAAGGGCGGGGTCGGCAAGACCACCACGGCAGTCAATCTCGCCGCGGCACTCGCCGAGACGCGCCGGCGCATCCTGCTCGTGGATCTCGACCCGCAGGGCAATGCGACCATGGCCTCCGGCGTGGACAAGCGCAGCGCCAAGCCGAACGGCTGCGAGGTGTTGCTCGAGGAGGCGCCGATCGATCGCGCCATCGTCGCCACCGAGGCCGGCTTCGACCTGCTGCCGGGCAACGCCGACCTGACTGCGGCCGAATTGAAGCTGATGGACGCGCTGGCCCGCGAGTCGCGCCTGAAGGAGCAGCTCGCCAAGCTCGGCGACCGCTACCACACGATCCTCATCGACTGCCCGCCGACCCTGCATCTGCTGACGATCAATGCACTCACCGCCGCGCACGGTGTGCTGATTCCGGTGCAGTGCGAATACTTTGCACTCGAAGGCCTCGCCAGCCTGCACGACACCGTCGAGGCCGTGCGCCGCCGACTCAATCCGCAGCTTGAGATCGAGGGCCTCCTGCGCACCATGTACGACGTGCGCAACAACCTCGCCAACGAAGTCTCCGCACAGCTCGCCAAGCATTTCGGCGAGAAGGTCCTGCGCTCGGTGATTCCGCGCAACATTCGTCTCGCCGAGGCACCGAGCCACGGCAAACCAATCAACCTTTACGACCGCGAATCGCGTGGCGCGATCGCCTACCTCGGTCTCGCCGGCGAGATGCTGCGCCGCGAACGCGGTGCCGCCGGCATGCCGCCCGCGGCCGCTCAGGAACTCCGTCATGGCAGCTAAGAAACGCGGACTCGGGCGCGGGCTTGATACCTTGCTCGGCAGCAATGCGGATGACCAGGCCGCCGCCGCGAACGGCAGCGAGGAACTCCGGCACATCGCGGTCGGCCTGATCCAGCCCGGCCGGTACCAGCCGCGTCAGGTGATGGACCCGGAACGGCTCGAGGAGCTCGCCGCCTCGATCCGCGCGCAGGGCGTGATCGAGCCGGTCGTGGTGCGTGCCGTCGCCGGTGGGCGCTTCGAGCTGATTGCCGGCGAACGCCGCTGGCGCGCCACGCAGCTCGCCGGCCTCGCCGAAATTCCGGCCCTCGTGCGCGAGGTCGACGACCGCGCGGTGGTGGCCATCGCGCTGATCGAGAACATCCAGCGCGAGGAACTCACGCCGCTCGAAGAAGCGCAGGCGCTGAAACGCCTGATCGACGAATTCGACCTCACCCACCAGCAGGTCGCCGAAGCCGTCGGCCGCTCGCGCGCGGCAGTGTCGAACCTCCTGCGCCTGATGGAGTTGCCGGCCGAGATCAAGACGCTGCTCGAGCAGCGCCGCCTCGACATGGGCCATGCGCGCGCGCTGCTCACCCTGCCCGAAGCGCTGGCGGTCGGCCTCGCGCGCCAGGCGGCCGAGCACGGCTGGTCGGTGCGCGAGCTGGAGGAGGCCGCGCGCGCCGCACAGGACACGCCGGCCGCGAAGGCGAAGAAGTCCGCCGCGTCGCGCGACCCGAACGTCGAATCGCTTGAACGCGACCTCGCCGAACGCCTCGGCGCGCGCGTGGCCATCGCGCACGGCTCCAAGGGGCGCGGCAGGCTGACGATCCACTACCACAGCGTCGACGAGCTCGAAGGCATCCTCGGCCGGATCCGCTGATCCGCGCGACCGGCTTGCCGCGGCGTCGGTACGCCGCGTAGAGTCGCCGCCACGGGGGCGCATGGGGAGGGTCGCATGGTTTCCTACACCCGATTCGCGCAGGCGCTCGGCGCCGTATTCATCACGTTCGTCACGGCCGGCATCGCCGTGGCGGCTACGCCGACCGTCAATGGCTGTACGCCCGATACGGCGACCGACGGCACCGGCCAGTCGACCGCCACGATCAACTTCGGCGGCGCGCTCGGCTTCAATTACTCACCGAAGTGCCTGCACGTGAACTCCGGCACGGCGGTGACCTTCTCCGGTACGTTCGGCTCGCACCCGCTGGTCGGCGGCAGTGTCATCGGCACCACGCCGACACCGGAGGCGGATAGCCCGTTTCCCGCCACGAGCAGCGGTTCCTCGGTCACCGTCACGCTGGTCCGCCAGGGCCTGTTCGGCTACTACTGCGGATTCCACGGTGCCGGCGGCATGTACGGCGCGGTGCTGGTCGGCGCGGAAACCGTATTCGCGGGCAATTTCGACGGCCCCTGATGCCGGGCTGCACACCGGTGAGGATCGTGTTCGGGATGACCGGACCGGTGGAATTCCTCGCGTGATCCCGGCCCTGCCGGATGATTGGCGAGGGCTTCTCGCCGGCCGCGCGCCATGCCGCCTTCCCCCAGACGGGGGACGCCAGGCCGAACGCTGACGGAACGGATGGCAAACCGCAGTTGCCGGCCTGTCCGGGCCAGGCCTAAAGTCAGTCGCGGGGGCATTCACGGAGGAATGTCACATGCCGTCCCTTGCCCGGTTTTCCCTGCGCCTCGCCCTACTGCTCGCGCTGCTGAATGCGTTCGACGCCCGTGCCGGCGTGCCGATGGTCAATGGCTGCAGCCCGGCCGGCACCTCCGACGCGACTGGCCAGAACAACCTCACGGTCACGTTCACCTTCAGCTACACGCCGAACTGCGTGAAGATCGATCCCGGCACGGCGGTGACCTTCTCCGGCTCGTTCGGCACACACCCGCTGCAGGGCGGCGTGGTGGTCTCGGGAATGGAATTCCCCGATGCGACGAGCCCGATCCCGTCGGTCAGCAGCGGCACGAGCAAGACGTTCACGCTGACTCGCCAAGGCCTGTTCGGCTACTACTGCATTCCGCACGGCACCTTCGGCATGTACGGTGCGATCCTGGTCGGCGAGGAGACGGTTTTCACGAACTCGTTCGACGGGCCCTGAGACCCAGGATCCGCCGCGATCCGGGCGCACGCCGCCCGTCGATCACGGTCAGCCGGTAGACTTGCGGTTTCGGCCTCCGCGGCGGAGGCCCTCGCCGGGTGCTGGAAAGCGTCCGGCGTCAGCCTGCCAGGAAACCGCGATGACCGTACTCGTCACCGGCGCTGCCGGCTTCATCGGCGCCTACGTCGCCCGTGCCCTGCTCGCTCGCGGCGAGCAGGTGGTCGGCGCGGACAATTTCACTGACTACTACGACCCGCAGTTGAAGTGCGACCGCATCGCCGCGCTGTGCCCGACGCTCGATCTGCGCCGCCTCGACGTGGCCGACAAGCCGGCGCTCGACGCGTTGTTTGCCGAGCTTCGGCCGGAGGCCGTGATCCACCTCGCCGCGCAGGCCGGCGTGCGCTACTCGCTCGAGAATCCGTACGCCTACCTGCACAGCAACTGGATCGGCTTCCTCAACGTGCTCGAAGCCTGCCGCGCACATCGGCCGCGGCATCTGGTGTACGCCTCGTCGTCGTCGGTGTACGGCGCGAGCGCGGTGCCGCCATTCTCGGAAGATCAGGCCGTCGACCGGCCGCTGTCGCTGTACGCTGCGTCGAAGGCCTCGAACGAGCTGATGGCGCATTGCTACGCGCATCTCTACCGGATTCCCGCGACCGGTCTGCGCTTCTTCACGGTGTACGGGCCTTGGGGCCGGCCGGACATGGCGCCGCTCCTGTTCTCGCGCGCGATCCTCGCCGGGCGGCCGATCCAGGTGTTCAACGGCGGGCACATGCGTCGCGACTTCACCTTCGTCGACGACATCGTCGCCGGCGTGCTCGCCGCACTCGACCGCCCACCGGTCGATGGCGGCAGCGCGCCGCCGTGTGCGGTGTACAACCTCGGCAATCACCGGCCCGAAGCGCTCGAGCACTTCATCGAGATCATCGAACAGGCCGCCGGCCGCAAGGCCGAGCGCATCTACAAGCCGCTGCAGCCGGGCGACATGGTCGAGACCAGTGCCTCGATCGAGCATGTCAACGCGGCACTCGGCTTCGTGCCGACCACGCCGATCGAAGTCGGCTTGCCGAAAGTCGTGGACTGGTGTCGCGACTACTTCGGCGACAAGCTCTAACCTGAAGCGGCGATAATTGCCCATCCCCGCCGGAATCCGCGCCATGCCTCAGTTGTCGGTCGTCGTGCCCGTGTTCAACGAGCGCGACAACATCCCGCCGCTCGTCGCCGAGATCACCGCCGCGCTGCGCGGTCACATCGACTTCGAGATCGTCTACGTCAACGACGCGAGCCGCGACGACTCGCTCGCCGTGCTCGAGCAACTGAAGGCGGCTGTGCCCGAACTGCGCGTGCTGAGCCACGTCACGCAGAGCGGCCAGAGCACGGCCGTGCGTACCGGCGTGAAGGCCGCGCGGGGCACGTGGATCGCCACGCTCGATGGCGATGGCCAGAACGATCCGGCGGATATCCCGAAACTGCTCGCCGCCCGCGATGCGGGCCCGGCCGACGTGCGGCTCTATGCGGGCTGGCGCGTGAACCGGCAGGACAGCGGCAGCAAGCGCTGGGCCTCGAAGATCGCCAACGCGATCCGCTCACGCCTGTTGCGCGATGCCACGCCGGATACTGGCTGCGGCATCAAGCTGTTCGAGCGCGAGGCCTTCCTCGACCTGCCGTATTTCGACCACATGCACCGTTACCTGCCGGCGCTGATGCAGCGCGCCGGCTGGAAGACGGTGAGCGTGCCGGTCAATCACCGGCCGCGTGGCGCGGGCGTGTCGAAGTACAACAACCTCAACCGCGCCCTGGTCGGCATTGCCGATCTGCGCGGCGTGGCCTGGCTGATCCGGCGCGCCAAGCGCACGGCGGTCGAGGAGCACTGAGCGCGAGGTACTCCGGCCGGCGACGCGGGATCAGCCGCGACCCTTGACCACCGGCAGATCGGCCTGGCGCCAGGCGGCCATGCCGCCGCCGAGGACGTAGACGCGGCTGAAGCCCGCCTTCAGCAGACGCTTGGCTGCGGTGCGTGCGGTCACGCCGCTGCGGCAGATGATCGCCACGGGCAGATCCTTCGCCTTGGCGAGATCCTTGTTCTCCGGATCGAACTGGCTCATCGCGACATGCCTCGCGCCGGCGATGTGGCCCTTCTCGTAGTCGGCGAGCGGCGAGATGTCGACGAGCAGCGCGTTCTCGCGGTTGATCAACTGGGTCAGCGCCGCGGGCGTGAGTTCCTTGAGGCCGCTGAACAGCCGCGCGATCTCGCCGCCGATCAGCACCACCAGCACGGCGACGAAGGCCATCACCAGAAACACGTGATGGGCGATGAACTCGGGCAGGCGCTGCAGGAAATCGGACATGGCTGGGCTCGGGCGCCGCAAGGAGAAGGGCGCGGATTATCCGCGAGCGCCGGCGCCGGCAAAAGCCCGCCCGCGACGCGCCCGCCCGCCCTGCACCGCGACGCCCGGCCATGGCGTCTCGAAACCGTCGGCGGAAAGGATGTCCGGGACGGGTTCGCATGGGCCGATGCCGCCGCGTCCCGCGGGTCCGTGCGGCCAACCCGCCAGGCTGCTCCGCTGCGTCGGCGGATGCCGGGCGGCGATCCTCTCCGAGCCGTGTGCAGACGTGGCCGAATGTCCGCGTCCGCGATGGGCTCAGTCGTGGCGGGTGATGTCGGGCAGGCCGGACGTCAGCCACCAGCGCTGCGCCTTGGCATCCCAGCGCCAGGTCTGGTGATCGAGCAGGCGGCGCTCGCCGAGCGTGTGCTCGTTGACGATGCCGATCTCGACGAGCTTGTGCGCCTCGTTTTCGCCGGTTATCTGCACGGGCTGATCGTGGTAGTAGCTCACGCGCACCTGGCGGTAGCGCTCGAGATCAAGGCGGCTCGGCGGGTGTGCGGCCAGCTCGGCCGGATCGACGAAGGCCAGCGCCTGCTCGAAGCCGCCCCAGCGGACCGCCGTGGCATAGTCGAGCAGGGTCTGGTCGAGCGCGCGCCGCGTCTTGCCCTGCGTGGCGCAGGCGGCGAGCAGTGCACACAGGATCGGCAGGACGAGGGCAAGCGCACGGCGCATGGCGGGATCTCCGGGTGGCGTCGGCGGCGATTCTGCCGCAAGCCGCCCGCGCACCGCTCGAGCGGTCGATGAGGCAGCGGCTCCCTGCGCTCGATCCGCCGTACCCTGCGGTGTCGGCTCGCCGTTTATGCACGCTCCGGCACGTGCCGTCTCGATCCAGCGGCGCACGCCGGGCCTGTGTACGTTCTCCAGCCAACGCGGGCGCGATCGACAGGCGCGCAGCCCCTCCGCGGGCCGCGCCATCGGCGCTGTTTCCCGGCAGCCCGCTAATGCGCGCAGCGCAGGGCGACGTAGCGGCCCTCGAGCGTCGTCGCCGGGGCGCCCTCGGGCGTGCGCACGACGGCCCGCACACGCAGGCGCGCCTTGCCGCGCGTGGCGAGCGATGCGAAGAACGCATCCCAGCTCTCGCCCTCGGCCGGCTCGGCGCGTGCCGTGAAATCGCCCCAGATCGGGACGAGGTAATCGACGTGGGAGTCCTGCACGTAGACGTCGCAATCGGCATCGGCCTCGCGCAGGCGCAGCATGATCAATGCCCAGCCGGCGAGCGTCAGCAGGCTGGCGAGGCTGCCGCCGAACGCGCAGCCCTTGTCGTTGACGTTCGGCGCGAGCGGCGCGCCGAGCGTGATGCTATCCCCGTCGAACGCGGTGATCGCGAGACCGAGCGCGCGGGCCATCGGGATCTCGGCATGGAGTTCCCGCTCGAGGCGGGCGGCAGCAGCAGGCAGGCTCATGCGGGGACGGCGTGACGGAAAGCGCCGCACCTTGCCACGTCGCTTGGGGGGCGACAAGCGCGGCGTTAGCATCACCGCATGTCGCCCGCCGCCGATGCCGCCCATGCCCCGCTCGCTGGCGCGAGCGTGATCCTGACCCGACCCGCCGGCAGCGCCTCCGCGCTGGCGCGCCAGGTCCGTGCGCGAGGCGGCCAGCCGGTCCTGCTGCCCGGGCTGAGCCTGCGCGGTCCGGCGGATGCGGATGCCGCCTCGCGCGCCCTGGATGCCGCACGCGGCGCCGAGCGCGTGGTCTTCGTCAGTCCAGCCGCCGTGCGCGCCGCCTGGCGGCTGTGCCCCGAGCTGCGCTTCGCGCCCGCCGCGCAGATCGCCGCCGTTGGAACGGGCACGGCCCGCGCGCTCGCCCGGCGCGGCGTGCGAGACGTGCTCGTCCCGGCCGCACAACAGAACAGCGACGGCCTGCTCGCCCTGCCCGAGTTTGCCGATCTGCGCGGCTGCCGCGTGGCGCTGGTCGGTGCGCCGGGTGGACGCGACACGCTGCCTGTGACGCTCCGCGAACGCGGCGCGCGCCTCGAGCGCATCGAGGTCTACCGCCGCGCACCGCCGCACTGGACGCGCCGCCATCTTGCGGCGCTCGACGTGGCACCGAAGCCATGGCTATTGCTCATATCGAGCGCCGAGGCGCTCGGCCATCTCGTTGCACGCCTGCCGGCTGGTCTGCTCGCCGCGCTGCGCGAGGCCGACACGATCGTCAGCAGCCCGCGGCTCGCGGCGCTCGCCACCGGGCAGGGTTTCGCGCATGTCCACGGCGCCGCCTCGGCGCTGCCTGCGGCGCTGCTCGAGGCTGCTGCACACGCGCTTGGGAGGCATCGCCTGTGAAGCGCATCGCAACGTGCCGGGTGTCGCGCGTGGCGCATCCGGGCTAGCATTGTGGAATGGACATGGAAACGCCCAAACCCGTCGCACCGGCCGTGCCGCCCGCCGCTCCCGCACCGCGCTCGGCCACCGGCTGGCTCGCCCTCGTACTCGCCCTGATCGCGCTCGCGCTCGGCGGCGTGGCGCTCTGGCTCAGACTCGCCCACGAATCCGCGCGCGGCGAAGCCGATGCGGCGTTCGCCGGCCTGCGCGTCGAGGTCGAAGGGCTCGGCCGGCGGCTCGATCAATCGAACCGCGAGCGCGAGGCGCTGCGTCTGCGGCTCGAGGATGCCGAAGGCGTGAACAAGTCGCTGCGCGAGGAACTGCTCGGCGTCAGCGAGCGTGCGCGGGTGCTCGAGGATGCGGTCGCCAACCTGGCCGAGAAGCGCTTGTCGGGCCACGACGCGCTGCTGCTCGACGAGGCCGAGCTGGTTCTACTTGCCGCGCGCGAGCGCTACACGCTGTTCCGCGATGCGGAAAGCGCGCTCGGCGCGTATGCGGTGGCCGATGCGGCACTCGCCGATGTCGAGGACCCGGCTTTCGCCACGGTGCGCGAGACGCTCGCAGTTGAGCAGCGCGCGCTGACCGCCGCGGCGCGCACCCCGCCGGCCGCTGGCGTGGCGGCCCTCGAAGCCCTGCGCGAGCGGCTTGCCGAAATGTCCGACCGTACGCCGGCCGGTGCACGCGCCGACGGCGAGGATCCCGCTGCGCAATCGCGCCTGTGGCAGGTGCTCGGCCGCTTCGTGCGGATCAGCCGCGACAACGCCACGCCCGAGGCCTATGCGCCCGGCCTGGCACGGCTGCTGATCGCACTCGACCTGCGCCAGGCCGAGGCCGCCCTGCTCGACCGCGATCCGGTCGTCTACTCGGCCGCCCTGGCGCGCGCACGCGGCGCGATCGAGATGCGCTTCGACCGCGGCGCCGCACCGACCGCGGCCGTGCTCGCCGAGATCGACCGGCTCGCCGCCCAGCTTCCGGCCGAAACCGACGTGCCGCTCGGCGCGGCGCTCACGGAGCTGCGCAACCTGCGCTCGACTCATCGCCTGCGCGGCACACGGCCCGCTCCGGGCGGCGACAAGTCATGAGGACCTGGCTCGTCCTCCTGCTGTTCGGCACGCTCGCGGTCGCCACCGCGTTCGGCTGGCAGGCACTCGCGTCCGATCCGGGTTATGTGCTGATCGCGCTGCGTGGCGTCCGCATCGAAACCTCGCTGGTGTTCGCCGTACTGGCCGTGCTGGGCGCCGCACTAATCCTCGCCCTGCTCTGGCGGCTCGTGCGCTGGCCGCTGCGCTCGTGGGCGCGGCGCACCCGGCGGCGCAGCCGCGAGCGCATCGCGCGCGGCCTGATCGCGCTGTACGAGGGGCGCTATGCGCGCGCCATCCGCGAGCTCGAGAAGGCCACCCACTATGCCGAACTGCGTGCACCGGCGGAACTGGTCATGGCCCGCGCCGCGCTCGCGCTCGGCGATGTCGCGTGCGTCAACGCCGCGCTCGACGCGGCGGCCGAGCAGGCCGATGCAGCGACGCTGGCCCTGCGTGCGCGCCTCCTGCGCGAGCAGGACCAGGCCGAGGCGGCATTCCGCCTGCTGCAGCCGGGCGCGGACGCCGGCACGCTGCCACCGCTCGCCTGGGTCGACTACGCCGAGACCGCGCTCGCCGTCGGCAATCCGGAAGCGGCACGCGCCGCGCTCGTGCCGCTGGCGCGCGCCCGAGCACTCACGCCTGAACGCTACGCCGCACTCGAGGTGCGAGTGCTCGGCGCGGCGCTGCTCGCGCAGCGTGATGCCGACAGTCTCGATGCGCTGTGGGCTTCGCTGAGCCGCGCGCAGCGGCGCCTGCCGGTTACGCTGGCGGCCTATGCGCGCCGCGGCGCCGCGCTGGGCCGCCCGCTGCCGGGCATCAGCGAGATCGAGCGCGCGCTGCGTCACGAATGGCAGCCGGATCTGGTACGTCTGTGGGGCGAACTCGGCGAGGCCGAGGCGAACCTGCGCCTGCGCAGCGCCGAGGGCTGGCTGAAGGCGCATGCCGAGGATCCGGTCCTGCTCACCACGCTCGGCCGGCTGTGCGTGACGCTGGGCCTGTGGGGCAAGGCGCAGGAATATCTCGTGCGCGCCCTGGCCTACGCGCCGGACGCGGCGGTCTGGGAGGCACTCGGCGATGCCGCACGCGGGGCGGGCGATCCGGCGCGGGCCGCGCAGTGCTATGCGAACGCGCTCGCCGCGCTGCGCGGCGCCGACGTGACCGCACCCGATCTGCCGGCGCCGACGACACCCGAGGTCACGCTCGTCGCCGACGAACGCGACGAACACGGCATGCCGCGCCTGGCGGCCCCGCGCTGACCGCGGCGCGCGACACTCAGCGACCGAGCGATTCCACGCTGTCGAGCTGACCGTCGGTCAGGTACAGCAACCGGCTGCGCCCATCCCCGGTCGCATACACCCATTCCTCGCGGCGTTGCGGCGCATAGCGCTCGTTGCCGTGGCCATCGCGACGCACCAGCGTGTCCTCGCGGTAGCGGCGCGAGGCCGGCGCGCCGCAGCGCGCGACGATCTCGCCGCTGGTCAGACCCGGCGCGAGCATGTCGAGATTGCAGGCCGCGCCGATCTCGCGCACGCCGTAACCGAGCGTGTCCTCGCGCAGGAGCACGCCGTCGCGGAACAGCAGGCGGACCATCAGCCGCTGCGGGCCGAAGTTGTAGTACCAGCTCTCGTAGACCGTCTCGCTCTGCACCTCGTACGGGCCGTTCGCGCCCTGCCTGTCGAGCGTGCGGAACTCGTCCGTCCAGAACGGCGCGCCGCAGCGCTGGCGCACCTGTACGTCGCGATCGCCGGTGCCGACCACGCGCGAGTCGCAGCGCAGTGCCTGGGCGGCGGGCGCGGCGGCGAGCAGCAGGAACGGCAACAGACACAACGCATGGCGTGGGCTCATAGTCCGTGGATTCCCGCACGTTGGCCGAGGATCCTGGCGAGCACGTCCGGTGCGTAGTCGAAGCTGTCGTAATACAGCCGGTCCTCGGCGAGGCCGGCCGCGACGAACGAGCGTCGTCCGGCATCGATCATCGCCGGCGGGCCGCTCATGTAGACATCGTGACCCGACAGATCCGGCTCGGCGGCCAATACCGCCTCGTGCACGAGACCGCTCGGGAGGCCATGCGCCTGCTCGGGGTCGGAAACCACCGGCACGAAGCGGAAGCTGGGCACTTCGCGTGCCCAGCTTTCTGGCAGCGCGCGCAGGTACAGGTCCTCGACCTTGCGTGCGCCCCAGAACAGGCACATCGGCCGGCGCGTGCCGAGATGAAGGAAATGCTCGATCAGGGCCTTGATTGGTGCGAAACCGGTTCCACCGGCGACGAACAGCATTGGACGCTCCGAGTCCTCGCGCGGCACGAAGGTGCCGAGTGGTCCTTCGACACGCAACACGGCACCGGGTTCCAGCTCGTTGAACACCTGACCGGTGAAGCCGCCGCCGGCCACGTGGCGCACGTGCAGTTCGATGTGCTCGCCCGTGTGCGGCGCGTTGGCGATCGAGAACGCGCGGCGCTTGCCCTCGGGCAGCAGCACGTCGAGATACTGCCCGGCGAGCCGGTTCAGGCGCTCGCCGCGCGGTGGACGCAGGACGAGTCGCACGACGTCGCTGGCGAGCAGGGTTTTCTCGACGAGCTTGAGCGCGAGCATGCGCCTGGGCAGGTCCGCGACCGAGGCGACCTCGCGCACGGCGATGAGCAGATCCCTCTTCGGCACGGCTTGGCAAAGCAGCACCTCGTGGCGCGCCCGCTCGGCCGCGCTCAGCGCCGCAGGCGGATTGCGCGGGTAATCGACCTCGCCGGCCACGAGCAGCGCCTTGCAGCTTCCGCAGACGCCGGAAAGGCACGAATACGGCAGCGCGAGGCCGGCGCGCTGAGCGGCTTCGAGCACGCTCTCGCCATGCGCGACCTCGAAGCGCTCGCCGCTGGCCTGCAGGGTGACGGTATGGGACACGGTCCGGTCCGGCTGGGTGGGCGCGGATTGTCCCGCATGCGCCGCGAATCGCCAATGAAAAGCGCGGCGGATCGGCGATGCGCGCCGCGGCGCATAATGCCGGCCCCGGCACCGGAGAAGCGCATGAGCATCTGGCAGCATCAGGTCGATCCCGCCACCGCGAACGGCTGGAGCCGCGGTACTGCGGCCGAGGCGCTCGGCATCGAGATCGTCGAGATCGGCCCCGACTTCGTGCGCGGCACGATGCCGGTCGATCAGCGCACGCGCCAGCCGTTCGGCCTGCTGCATGGCGGCGCCTCGGTGCTGCTCGCCGAAACCCTCGGCAGCTTCGCCGCGAACCTCTGCCTCGATCCGCGGACCTCGCTTGCGGTCGGTCTCGAGATCAACGCCAATCACCTGCGTGCGACCCGCGCAGGGCATGTCACCGGCACCGCGCGGCCGCTGCATCTCGGGCGCACCACGCAGGTCTGGGAGATCCGCATCGAGAACGAGCGCGGCGAACCGACCTGTGTCTCGCGCCTGACCATGGCCGTCGTCCCGCACCGCACGGAGCCGGCATCGGCATGAGCAGCGAGGCGCCGTATGCGGACCTGGTGCCGCAGCGGGTGCTCGAGGCGGTCGATGCGCTCGGTCTCGTGCCGGATGGCCGCCTGCTGGCACTGAACAGTTTCGAGAACCGCGTCTATCAGGTCGGTCTCGAGGAGGCTGCGCCGGTCGTCGTGAAGTTCTACCGGCCCGGGCGCTGGTCTGATCAGGCGATCGACGAGGAACACGAGTTCGCCGCGGAACTCGCCGCGGCCGAACTGCCGGTGGTCGCACCGCTCGTGTTCTGCGGACGCCGCCTGCATCGGCATGCCGGGTTCCGTTTCGCCGTTTACCCGCGGCGTGGCGGCCGTGCGCCGACGCTGGAGTCGGCCGAGCATCTGGCCTGGATGGGCCGGCTGATCGCGCGCATCCACAACATCGGCGCCCGCCGGCCGTTCCGGGCACGCGGCGCGATCGATCTCGACACCCTGCTGCACGCGCCGGCCGCGGCCGTGCTGGCCTCGCCGCTCCTGCCCGCGCATCTCGCCACGCGCTACCGCGCGGCGGTCGCGGCACTCGTGCCACCGCTCGAAGCGGCGTTCGCGGCGGTGGCGGATGTCCCGCGCCTGCGTCTGCATGGCGATTGCCATCCGGGCAACGTGCTGTGGACCGATGCCGGCCCGCACTTCGTCGATCTTGACGACGCACGCCAGGGTCCGGCCATACAGGACCTGTGGATGCTCGCCGGCGATCGTGCGGCACTCGACGCGCTGCTCGACGGCTATACCGAATTCCGCGATTTCGATTATCGCGAACTCGCGCTCGTCGAGCCGTTGCGTGTGCTGCGCCAGATGCACTGGGCCGGCTGGATCGCGCATCGCTGGAACGATCCGGCCTTTCCGGCCGCGTTTGCGCATGTCGGCGAGGCGCGCTGGTGGGAGCAGCATGTCGGCGATCTCGGCGAGGCGGCGCCGCGGCTCGACGCGGCTGGCTGAAAGTCCCTGGCATCGATCGCCGGCCATACGGTGGCCCTCGGGGCGATGCGTTCGCTACCATGGCAAAGATGAATGCCCTTCCCGAAGACAGCGCGCCCGCCGCGCCGCGCGTCGATCGCCTGCGGCCGCTGCGTTACCTCTGGCGTGTGCCGCTGCTCGCCTTGCACGTGCTCATCGGGCTGCCGCTCGCGCTGGCCGCGATCAATCCGCTCGGCGCCCGCGTATACATCCGCGGCGAGCGCCTGGACCACTGGATGATCCGCTGGTGGTCGCGCTGGCTGGTGCGCGTGTTCGGCTTCCGCATCGTGCGCAGCGGTGAGCCGCTCGGCGGGGCGGTGCTGTTCGTCGCCAACCATGTCTCGTGGCTCGACATCGTGCTGCTGCACGGCCAGGCGTTCATGTGCTTCGTCGCCAAGGCCGAGATCGAGCGCTGGCCGCTGGTCGGCTGGCTCGCGGCACGCGCCGGCACCATCTACCACCGCCGCGGCAACGCGCATTCGCTCGGCGCGGTGATGGAACGCGTGGTCGAGCGCCTGCGCGGCGGCCTGCCGGTCGGCGTGTTCCCCGAGGGCGGCACCGGCAATGGCGAGCAGGTGCGCACCTTCCACGCGCGGATCTTCCAGGTCGCCGTCGATGCCGACGTGCCGATCCAGCCGGTGGCGCTGCGCTATGGCAACGACGGCCGGCAGGATCCCTCCGTGCCGT
>Ga0116193_1000111_pt1 | contig 77435 bp, 59 predicted proteins | sample AD_UKC115_MetaG_FD_89892 | JGI IMG/M metagenome (GOLD analysis project Ga0116193, IMG submission 89892) | Active sludge microbial communities of municipal wastewater-treating anaerobic digesters from Hong Kong - AD_UKC115_MetaG | ecosystem: Engineered > Bioreactor > Anaerobic > Digestate...
ATCGGGCGGATGCTGCCCGAGGGCACGGATATCCGGGTGTGGATGCCCAGGGTACGTAAACTCCAGGAAAAACGCCGGACCGAGGTGGAAGAACGGTGGGAGCGGGAAGGGGTCCATCCCCGCCACCTGCGTCATAAGCTGGAAGAACTGCACCGGGAACAAGGCGCGTCGTGACCGAACCACGAGGAGCAACACCATGAACGACAAGCAAATTTTTGGCGTTCCGATCAGCCCGTGGCACGTCAGGCAGGCGGAAAGACTGGTGGCGCGCATGCGTAACCGCTACGGCGAACCGGACCGGCCGCCGCGGATGGCCCTCGCGGACAGCCCCGTGCTGGGGTCGCTGTACGGCACCCGGGACGTGGTCGAAAACCACGGCGAACATCCCGAGCCCGACTGGTCCCGCGCGGTGCTCATCGGCACGATCCGTATGGGGTACGGGCATTACCGGATTGCCATGGCTTTCGCCGACGCGGCCCGGGCGGCCGGGCTCACGCCGTGCTGGTTCGACCTGCTGGCCTTTGACGCGCCGGCCGCGCGGATGATCCGCGACATGGACAAGTGGTACTCCCTGGGGTCCCGGCTCAGCCAGCGGTCCGCGCTGTTCAACCGGTTGTTCTGGGATCCGCTCATGGGGAAATGGTACCGGCGGCTCGAGCGGAACTATCCATCCATGGCCCTCGGGGAACTGATCGCCCCCCTGTACGGTGACATCCCCCGGGACGTGCCGGTGCTGGCGTCCCACCCCTTCGTGGCCCACGGCGCGGCCCACGCGGGCATGGAACACATCATTAACATCATTCCCGACAACTGCCCGCTGGGCTTTCACCTTTCCGCGCGGGGCGTCCAGGTCGTGCAGTCGCCGTCGGCCTATTACAAGTTCCGGACCCTGCGGGGCATGCTGCCCCCGGGAGCGCCCGGGACGGGAGTGCCCCCGGAACAGTTGTTCCTGGCAGGGCACTACGTCGACGTGACCCTCCTGGACCACCTGGAAGAGGACATGGCCCGCCGGATCGCCCGGATCGATGCCCGCGCGCCCAGGCGCCTGCTCGTGTCGGCGGGCGGCGCGGGCGCCCAGCGCGACCTCTACGAAACCATGCTCTGGCGACTCATGCCGCGCGTCCGCGCGGGCGAGGTGCTGCTGCTGTTCAATTTCGGCGACCACCACGCCATGGCCCAGGACCTGCTTGACGCCGTGCCGGGCCTGCGTGAACTGGCCGTCATCCACGACCACTGGGACGAGACCCGCGCCTTCGCGGAGCACCTCGCGACCTCGACGGATCCCATAGCCGGAGCGCGGGTGTTCCTGCATGCCGGTCCCCGCGAGGCGGTGTGCGCGACCAACCTGCTGACGCGCGGCGCGGACCTGCTGCTTACCAAGCCCAGTGAACTGGCGTATTACCCCATTCCCACGCTGTTCCTGCCCCGGGTTGGCGGGCACGAGGCCTGGGGCGCGATCCGGGGCGCGGAACTGGGCTACGGCACGCCGGAATGCGAGAACGAGGACGAGGTCGCCCGCGCCCTGGACCTGGTCATCCGCGAGGACGACCTGCTTCGGCTGTACTGCGACCATATCCCGCGGCTGGCCCGGATCGGCGTGTATGACGGGGCGCGGCGCGTGATCGAACACCTTGTGCTGCCGCGACGGAAGACCTGAGAACCCGGGAACTCAGGTCTCCCCACGCTTCCGCAGCACGAAAATGTGACAGACGCACAGGGGCCAGCGAGTGCCCAGCGCGGTCCAGCCCGCGCGGTTGACCCGTTCCAGCGTCTCTTTTACCACGCCCGCGATTCCCGAGCCAGTCTGTACCGGCCCCCGGTGAACGGCTTCCAGCGCGAAGCCGCACCGCTCCGCCAGGCGCGCCATGCCCACCGCGGAAAACAGCACCGTGTGCCACGGGGGACAGATCACCTCGTGCAGCCGCGGCAGGGGAAGCCGCCGGATCCCCCCGCGGAACAGCGTCCCGAAGCACCGGGCGAACCCCGCCGTGGGCTGCAGCGAAATAAACAGGCCATGCTCCCGTAACAGCGCGGCCGTCGCGCGGAGCGACCTTTCCGGGTCGGGCAGGTGCTCGAACACCGCGCTCATGAACACGCCGGTGTAGGCGCCCGGGCGTTCGCGGCAAAGCGCGTCCAGGTCCGATTCGAACACGGTATGCCCCTGTTCCCGGCAATGGGCCGCCATGGTTCGCGACAGGTCCGCGCCCTCGGTGGGAATCCCTTCCGCCCGCAGCCGATCCAGCAGCCCCCCCCAGCCGCACCCGTAATCGAGGACCGGTCCCCGGCGGTCCCCTCCGTGGTCGAGGTAGGCCCGCAGCAGGCCATCGAATACCCGCTGGCCATGGCGGTTGCGCTGGTCGGGACGGTCGGCATAGTGTCCCGCGGCATGATACTTCTCGGCGTAGGCCGCGCGCAGGGTATCCTCGCCGGGCATCGGGTTGAGTTGTATGGTGCCGCAGGCGGCGCAACAGTCGTAGCGGTAGCCTTCGCGCGCGCCGAAGTACGCGAGGGGGCCTCCGCACGCCACGCAGCGGGAAGACGCGATAGGTTGCCACCCGCCGCTCACGAGAGGGGACCTCCGGCAAGGCCCTCCGCGGCCCGCCGCCAGGTGACATAGTCCCGGATTGAATCTTCCAGCGGGATCATGGGCTTCCAGCCCAGTTCCCGGGCCGCCCGGCGGATGTCAAGTACCCATTCGGGACCTTCTTCGGGGTCGGGCAGGCCCGAGAACCGGATCTCCGATGGCGAGTCCAGAACGGCCACGCACCGCCGGGCCAGTTCAAGGTTGGACACGGCCACTCCTGAACCAACGTGAAAAACGCCCGTGGCCCCCGGGTGTTCAAGAGCGGCAAGGACTGCTCGGGCAATGTCCCGCGCGTCCACGTAGTCCTGGACCCGTGAACCTGAGCCATGAATCCGTAAGGGCGCGCCAGCCACGGCGGCGTCGCAGAACAGGGAAAAAATCCGGCGGCGCCGCAACCCCGGCCCCACCGGAGAAGATGGTCGCAGGACCACCACGCGGAAGTCCGACGAGGTTCGGACGAACCACGCGGCCAGGCCTTCGGCGGCCAGTTTGCCCAGGGCGTACAGGTCTGAGGGCACCGACACGGGATAGGTTTCGGAAATGGTTCCGGTGAGCGGCGCGCGGAGGAAATTCAGGCCGGAGACCAGCACGAAGGTTTGTGCCCGTCCGGCCGCGGCTTCCAGCAGGCGCAGGGTTCCCGTGATGTTGACCGCCAGGGCGGTTTCGGCGTGCCCCTCGTCGCCCATCCATGCGGCGGCGTGAACCACGGCGTCACAGCCGTCCACGGCGCGCGCCAGGGCGTCGGGGGTGGCTTGGGCGAGATCGATGGGTATCGCCTCGGATCCCGCGGGCGCGCGCCCCGGATCGCGAACAAGAGTCCGGACCACGTGTCCCTCCCCGCGTGACAGGCGGGCCACCGCGCCGCCGATGTGCCCAGAAGCCCCGGTGACCAGTATCTTCACGACGCGGCATCCTCCGGGCCGGTGGTCCCCGGATCCAGGCCGACCGCGTCACCGAAGCGGCCGTTTTCGGCAAGGGCCTTCCGCCTTGCTGGATCGGGGTACATCTCGTGCCAGTAACGCAGGGCCACGCCCTGGCGGATCCGGGGCAGGTGAGGCGTTTCACCCAGCAATCGTTCCCGGATCAGCGCGTCCACGTCGTTGAAACCAAGGGTCGCGCGAATGGCCGTGCTGCCTGAAAACCGTGGATTGACCTCGAAGCAGATGGGGCCCCGCTCGGTCATGAGGAGCTGGAAATTGCAGGGACCGGGCACCCGCAGGACCCGGCACAACGCTTCGACCATGGCCCGGACCTCCGGATGGTCATCCACCCACGCGCGGTACGTGGTGCCCAGGTGCAGTTCCCGGCGCAGCACGATCATTTCCTGGAGGTCGCCCGACCGGTTGCTGAAACACCCCACCGTGTATTCGCCACCCACGGACCGCAGCATTTCCTCCACCACGTAATCGCGTTTCCGGGCGATGTACGCGAGGTCATCATCATCCTGGACGAGGAACAGTCCCCTGGATCCGCCTCCCCGGCGGGGCTTGGCCAGCAGGGGAAACCCCTGGGCGTTCCGGAGGGATTCCAGGCCGTCCCGGTCCTCCGACAGGACCGCGCGGGCCGTGGGCAGGCCCGCCTCGCGCAGCCATTCAAGCAGGGCCCACTTGTCCCGGGCACGCCAGTACAATGCCGGCGGCGGGACGGGAAACATCGCGCCGGTGGCCGACTCCACGGCCTGTCGCTGATCCGCCAGGGCGTCGAGCACGGGCTCGCAGCCGGTCAGGATGATATCGACCCGCTCCGCGCGGCAGGCATGGGCCAGCCGGGGCAGGAACGCGGGGTCTTCCGCCCGGGGTACCACCCATCCCGCGTCGCACCAGTACAGCCCTGCCTGGTCCGGCGTGAGATCCAGCCCCACGATGCGGGGGGACAAGGGGGACTGGCGCAGGGCCTTGACGATGCCCTGGCTGACATTGCCGCCGACGCCGATCACCGCCACCGTTATCCGCCGATCGCCCATGGGTTACTCCAGTTCCTCGCGGACGATGTAGAGCGGCTTGCCCTGGACCTCGATGAATATCCGGCCAATGTAGGCGCACAACAGGCCGATCGCCAGCAGTTGCACCCCGCTGAAGAGGAAAAACAGGGCGATGACCGATTCCACCTGGAGGACGTTGCCATGGGTCAGGCGCACCCACAGGACCCGCAGAAACATGAGGAAGCCCGCCAGGGAGAAAAGCACGCCGCCCACGCTGACCAGCCGCAATGGGGCATCCGTTAAACCGGTGATCAGGTCGAAGGCCGTGCGGACGAGTTTCAGCAGGCCGTACTTGCTCTGTCCCCGGGCGCGTTCGCTGTGGTTGACCCACACTTCCTCGATGCGCCCTCCCGCGAGGGCCATTTCCGCCGGCAGGTAGCGGCAGCGGTGGGGCATGGCAATCATCGCGTCGACCACGTGACGCCGGAATCCCTTGAGGGAACAGCCGAAATCGTGCAGGGGAGCGCCGGTGGCCCGGCCAATGTACCAGTTCAGCGCGCGGGAGGCCCCGCGGCGGAACAGGCTGTCCTGGCGATCCCGGCGTCTGCCGCTGACGCTGTCCGCGCCGGCTTCGAGCCGTTCCAGCAGGAGGGGAAGATCTTCCGGGTGGACCTGCAGGTCGGCGTCAATGATGAACATCATGGATCCGCGCGCGGCGGCCAGCCCGGCGTACAGGGCCGCGCTCTGGCCGAAGTTCCGCGCCAGCCGCAACACCCGGATCCGCCGGTCCTTCGCGCGCAGGTTCCGCAGGAGGGCCAGGCTGCCGTCCGTGCTGCCGTCGTCCACGAAGATCACCTCGAACGGGTGGCCCGTACCTTCCAGGGCGCGGACCAGGCGGGCATAGAGTTCCTCCAGGGTATCCTGTTCATTGAATACCGGCGCCACGACGGAAAGGTACACCCGCTCGTGACCGGACTCCATCTGTTGCTGTCCAGACAACACGCGATCTCCCGGAAAAACACGCCCTGAACCCGCGCTTCCCCCGGACGCCGTGGCCTGCCAATGGACCCCGGCGCGCGCCCGTTCCCCCGAAAACTATACCCGTTTTTCCCTGGTTTTACCAAAACGCCCGGCATCTCGTGGCGGTCGCGCGGGCGTCATGTGAAGCTGGAACCAGGGGAAGGGGAAGATTTCTCGCTTCGCTCGAAATGACACCCGGGGTGAGGTGTAGGAGAGGGGAAAGATTTCTCGCTTCGCTCGAAATGACAGGAGGAGGTGGTGTGACAAGGTGAGGGGGAGTGACAGGTGGAGGGGATGCAGCGGGGGCAAAGGTTTCTCGCTTCGCTCGAAATGACAGGTGGGGCGCTCGAAATGACAATATTGTGGGTACAGGGTAAAACTGCGGCAGGGATGATGCCACACAAGTAACTACGACCCCTTACCCTGTCATTTCGACGAACGCAGTGAGGAGAAATCTTACGGGGGTTACAGAAAGGATCAAAGATTTCTCGCTGCGCTCGAAATGACACCCAGGGTGAGGTGCAGGTGGGGAGAAAAGATTTCTCGCTGCGCTCGAAATGACAGGGGGTGCGAAATGACAGATGGGGTGCTCGGAATGACAGGGGGTGCTCGAAATGCCGCGAGTGGTGATCCGCTCACGTACGGCTCGCCGCGCTCGAAATGGCAGAAGAGGGGCGCAGGGACAGCATGGGGGCCAACGTGACACAATGGCGGTCGGGACGCGCCAAGACCGGGGCCCATTACCCACGGTAGTCTCGCCGGGACGCGCGGAAACGTCGAAACTGCATCATGCAAAAGCATTGGGCCGCGCGTAGTCTCGCCAGGACGCACGGAAACGTCTACAGTGTTGGCATCAGGCGCTGAGTACGCCACGTAATCTCGCGCCGGGACGCGCGGAAACGTCAGCGGGGTAACCAGACTTTGACGGGCAGGCGCTGGCGTCCCCACTTCAGCGCGTCCCCATGCTTGTTGAAATAGACGTCAATATGGTCTTCATTCAGGGAACCACCCCGATCCCGCACGGTGCCGTAACCGTAACCGGGGACGTACATGACCGTTCCAAAGGGGTACCGGGGATGCGCGGCGATGGTGCCCGGCCGGGCTTTTTCACCGCTGGCGGTCACGCCGACTTGCTTGGGCTTGCCCTTGTTGGGTCCCGAGGCCACCACGGGCCGCCCCATCCAGTTCCGGGTCCAGTTGGTGCACTTGCCGCAGGAGCAGTAGGCGCTGACCTCCATGGTCCGTTCGAAACTGGGACGCCGGCCCGGTTTTTCCCCACCCCCGATGCCCGTTACCCGCCGGACCGTGGCACAGGATGACGAAAGGCACAGGATCAGCAGGGTGACCGCCACCAGATATAGGGATTGCTTCATGATGTTGCTGTCCTCTTTGTGAACAGGATAGCAGTATTCCCGAGTTTTGTCAACAGAATACTCGAAAAATAAATCGGGCCATAAAAAGGCTTGACACAGCATCTGGTATCTGGTATTCTCTTTACAGAATCGGGGCCCAATATGTCGTTTTAACACCATATATGCCCGGAGCGGCCCGCGCGACAGGAGCGATCCGCCCGGCAACCAGGCAGGTAGAAGGTCATGCGGTGTCCATTCTGCGGTTACCATGACAGCAAGGTGGTGGATTCCCGGGTGTCGAAGGAAGGGGACGCCATCCGCCGCCGCCGGGAGTGCATCAATTGTTCGCGCCGCTTCACCACGTACGAGCGGGTGGAAGAGGTGGCCCAGATGGTGATCAAGAAAGACGGCCGGCGCGAACTCTTCGACCGGTGGAAACTCAAGAGCGGCATTCTCAAGGCCACCGACAAGCGCGCCATCAGCATGGAACAGATCGACGCGATGATCAACAGCATCGAACGCGAACTGTTCAACTCCACCGAGCACGAAGTGACCAGCCACGCCATCGGCGAAGCCGTGATGAAACGGCTGCGTCAGCTGGACGAGGTGGCGTACGTGCGGTTCGCGTCGGTATACCGCCAGTTCAGGGATATCAACGAGTTCATGAAGGAACTCAAGGACATGCTGGGCTGATCCTGTTCCGCCCGGCATTCCCGCCATGATCCTCGTCGACGCGCACTGTCACCTGCACGACCCGGAACTGGCCGACGCCATAGACGCCGCGCTGGATCGGGCCCGGGCCATGGGGGTAGAGGCATGGATTACCTGCGCCGTGACCGCGGATGACTGGGCGACGGCCGAAACGTTCGCGGCGACCCATCCCGGCGTGTTCGCCGCGGCGGGCATCCATCCGTGGTATGGTCGGCCCGAAGACCTGTCCGCCCTGGACCACCTGGCCGAAACCCTGGCCCGGGGAATGGTGGCCGTGGGGGAATGTGGCCTGGACACGCGGATCGCGGATCCACCCCTTGACGCGCAGCGGCCCCTGTTCGCCCGGCAGGTGGCCATCGCCCGGGAGGTGGGCCTGCCCCTGAACCTGCACTGCCGCGGGGCGTGGGCCGAACTGCTGACCGTGTTCCGCCGCGAACGGCCTCCTGATCCGCCGGGGATACTCCATAATTTCAATGGTTCCGCCGAGGCGGCCGCGCCGTTCCTTGACCTGGGGTTCTGCCTGTCCTTCGGCGGCGTGATGACCCGGCGCAACAGCCGGAAACTGGCGGACGCGGCGCGGCGCGCGTGGCCCGACCATCTCGCGCTGGAAACCGACGCGCCCGACCTGCCGCCGGTGGAGGCCCCGACCCGGCCGAACCTGCCGGAAAATATCGTGTACGTGGCCCGCGCGGTGGCGGACCTGCTCGAAACGGACGCGGATACCGTGGCGGAACAGGCCGCCCGGAACGCGGCGCGGGTGTTCCGGTTGCCGCTGCTTGAATCGGGGGCGTCTGGCGGAACGGCCCCGGGAGACGCGACGCCGTGACGACGGGGCGGACATGGCCCCCGGGTTCCGGTCCCGGAGTCGAAGCGGAAGACCCGCGCGCCCGCACCCGCCTGCTGCTTGGAGACGCCGGCCTGGAAAGGTTGCGGCGGGCGCGGGTGTTGGTGGCGGGCCTGGGTGGCGTCGGGGGGCATGTAGCCGAGGCGCTGGCCCGGGCGGGCGTGGGGACGCTGATAGTGGTGGATGCCGACCGGTTCGCGCCGTCCAACCTGAACCGGCAGGTTCTCGCCACCCGCGCGGACCTGGGAACGCTCAAGGCGCGCGCGGCGGTCCGCCGATTCTTGGACATCGATCCCGACCTGCGCGTGGAACCGGTAGCGGAGCGGATCACGCCGGACAACGCCCTGTCCCTGCTGGAACGGTTCCTGCCGCTGGACGCGGTGGTGGAGGCCATTGACGACGTGCCGGCGAAAGCGGCGTTGCTGGCGGCCGCGGTGGGACTGAAAATGCCGGTGGTGTCCTGCATGGGCGCGGGCGCGCGGTGGCGGGTGAGCGCGCCGCGGGTGGCGGACCTGTCGGCCACGCGGGGATGCCCCCTGGCCCGGGCGACCCGGCGGTTGTTGCGGGCGCGGGGGATCCTGTCGGGCGTGACGTGTGTCTTTTTCGACACGCCGGCGGATGTCCCGGTCCGGGCCGGGGCCGATGGCGGGAGGGGCCCGGTGGGTTCGATCAGTTATCCGCCCGGGCTGATCGGCCTGACGGCGGCGGGCGTGGTGGTGGAGGGACTGGTGGCCGGATTGCCGACCGATCCGACCCCCTGAACCGGGATCAGGGCAGCACGGTCACCTGTTCGGGCGGCAGGTCCAGCAGGAAGCCCCGTTTTGGAATGGCCCGGACCAGGGAAGGTGGCGTGTCGGAGACGGCTTCCCGGAGCCGCCGGAGCAACCGGGTCTTGGTGTGGTGCAACTGGTTGGGCTCGACCACCAGGTCACCCCACAGGTGCCGGTAGACGGTTTCGTGGGGCACGCATTCCCCCGCGTGGCGCGCCAGCAGCCGGAGCAGGTCGTACTGGCGTTTCTGCAGGGACACCGGCTGGCCATGCCAGAGCACGCGGTCGGGGCGGCGGTCGTCGATGATCAGCGCGGCGACGGCGTCCTGTTGCCGCGTGGAAGGCGGGGGTGTCGCGGTGGCCGGTGGATCTGGGGTGGGTCCGGCCAGGGCGTCGAGCCAGTTCCGGGGAACGAGCCCTTCCGCCGCGGCCCGGGCCAGCAGGTCCCGGACATCGTCTCCCTCGCGAAACGCCCGGCCGCGCAACGGGAGCAAGAGGTCACGTTCAGGCTGGATTCCCGCGGATTCCAGGGACCGCGCGAGGCTCTCCAGGTCTTCCGGGATGCCCAGGCGGGTCCGCCGTTCCAGGGCGCGCAGCCGTTCCCGGACGCCTTCGGGCAGGTCCATGGCTTCAGCCATGGCCACGGCCGCGTCGGCGAGCCATGCCGCGGTGTCCCGGAGTTCCAGCACCGTGCCCGCGGTCAGGCCGGTGGTACTTTCGATCTCGGGCAGAGTCCGACCGCTCATCCACAGGGCCACGGCTTCCGCGGCCCGGGCCGCGCGGGCGGCCCGCAGTTCCTGTTCCCGGCATCGGGTGACCAGGTCGGCCAGGGGTCCCCGGTCGTCGGCGTGGCACCACTCGATCATGCCCCGCAGGCGCTCGGCCAGTTCGGCCCAGTCCGTGCCGGCCCTGCCCGCGGGAACCCGGGCCTGTTCTCCATCCCCGGTGAGGAAGAGCACCGCCAGGGCTTCCATCGCGGGCCAGGGCCCGGTGCCCCGTTCGCGGAGCCAGGCCGCGAGGGCGGAGGCGGTTTCGGGAGAGATGCCCCGGGTCGCGGCGGCCCGGCCGGATGGGGTCAGCGCGAACACGGGTTCGAAGGAGGGGCCTGTTTCTCCCGGGAGTGCCGGGGCCGGAGGCGCGGGCGTGACGAGTCCCGTCCGCAGGGCGTCATCCAGGGCGCGGTCCGGGGCGGGGCTGCCGCCGGTCCGGCGTTCGCCGGCGTCGGGAAACCACCGCGCCAGGAACGTGTTCAGGTCGGTCCTGCCGCAGCGTCCGGCGATGGCCGCCAGGGTCAGCAGGATGGTGCCTTCGGCTCCCCGGGCGGGTCCGGTGGCGTTGTCCGCGTCATCCGCGCGCGCGGCCCGTGGCGCGACGTAGCGTTCCCACAGGCTTTCGGCCTCGAACAGGGAGGCCGCGATGAAGATCGCCCGGCCGAAGCCCGGCCCGTCCGCGCGGGGCCTGCCGGCCCGGCCCGCCATGGCCATCCGCTCCCACGGGGAGAGGGGCGTTTTCCACGGCGTGCCCGGGGCCGGTCCGGCGGTCCATTTTTCCGCGGGCAGGAACACGTTGTCGGCGGGCAGGTTCACGCCCCAGGCGAGCGTGGCGGTAGCGCACACGACCCGTAGCGCGCCCGCCCGGAACGCGTCTTCCACCAGCCGACGTTCTTCGGGGGTCAGGTCACCGCTGTGGAATGCGACGCCGGCCAACAGGGTCCGCAGGAGCAGGTCGCGGTGACGGGTCGGGGGCAGGGCGATGGCCCGGTCGAAGGCCTCGGTCGCGGCGGGCCATCCGCCGAGGTCCGCGAGGCGCGCGGCCATCCGGGTGGCCTCCATGCGGCTGCGGGTGAAGACCAGGCATCGTTCGCCGCGGTCGGCCAGGCGTCGCGCGGTTTCGAGCAGGGCTTCTTCCCGCGACTCGAAGGGCGCGTGGTCCGGTTCGAACAGGATTTCCTCCCGGGGTACCGGGTCCGGAGGGATCCGGTAGCGGAAACGTCCGTTTCGGGACACGCCCAGGCACAGGGGAACCGGCCGGATCTCCGCCTGGATCAGCCGGGCGCCGAGGTTCCGCGCGAGTTGCGGGGTCCATGAGAGCGCGCCTGCCAGGCCGACGATCCGGCAGTGGGCCCGGCGGGCCGTTTCGAGGGCCAGGGCCAGGGCGATGCCCCGTTGCGGATCGGCCAGCAGGTCGAGTTCATCGGCCACCACCGTGCCGATCATCCGGGGCAACCCCGGGCAGGACGCGGCCAGGCCCAGGAATTTTTCCGTGACCGCCACGGCAAGGTCGAATCGTCCCCGCCGGAAGTCGCTGTCGTGGGCCCGGTGTTCGCGCGTGGCGATGATCACGCGGCAGCCCAGGGGACCGTACCGTTCGCGCAGCCGTTCGAACTGTTCTTCCGCCAGCGAACGCAGCGGCGAAAGCAGCACAGCCTGCCGTCCCCGGAAGGCGGAGCACGCGGCGGCCATTTCGCCGGCGAAGGACTTGCCGCAGGCGGTGGGTCCCCGGAGGATGAGGGACTGTCCGCCGAACAGGACGCCTTCGCGGACGGCCTGTTCCTGGATGGGCAGCAGGTGACCGCCCGGATTCCGATTCCACCACTCGACGAGCGATTGTGGCGCGCCGTACCGCGCCAGGTCTGACACGCGCAAGGTCATGGACATACCCCTTTGTGCTTGGCCGGGCTTGCTCCCGGCCCCCTGTGTCCTCGCCTTCAGTATACCTGAAAATAATTTCAGCTTACAACCGGGCGCAGGGGCCCAGCAACTCAGGCCGGATCCATCCCCCTTCCACGCAACAGTCCCCCCCTCCGGAAGGGGGGTATTTTTTCGACGCAACAAAACGCCCTTATTAACAGGGGGGCATGTGAAGCAAGTTCTGCCGTTCCGGGTGAAGACCGCCCGGGACGCGGCGCGGCCTGGCTGGTCGCGGGCCGCGTGGGACGGCGCCCCCGGACCATTTCAAGGAGGACGCGCGCATGGCGTTTTTTCCCCTGTTTTCGTGGTCGTCGGGCCGGGTTGCCCGCGGAGCCGATCCACCTCGCGAGGAGCGGCGCGGGGGAAGGCTTTCGCCGGATCCGGTCGACCGCGGGCCTGGCGCGGTGGCCCTGTCGGGCGTGTCGTTCCGGGGTCGGCCGCGCCTGGACCCGCTGTTGTCCGACCCGCCGCCCGCGTCGGCCGCGCCCGAACTGCTGCGGTTGTGCCGGTACCTGCGCGACCATTACCCGGACGTGTCGGACGCGGTGTGGACGTGGAAACGGCTGTGCCTCTCGCGGCCCCGGGTGACGCTGTCGCCGGAGACGCCGCGGGGCCGGCGGCTGATCGAGGCGCTGGATGCCCGGATGGCTTCCGGCGAGGGCCTGGACCAGTTGCTGGACATGCTGTACGAGTCGCTGTTTACCTTCGGGGCGGCGGCGGTGGAACTGGTGCCGGGCCGGGCGCGGCGCGGCCTGGGCGACGTGCTCCCGGTGGACGTGACCCTGTTGCGGTTTATCCGCCGGGAAGGCCGGCTGCTGCCGTGTCGCGTGGGGACGGGCGGCGAACCTGAACCGCTGCCCCCCGGGCGGCTGCTGTACCTTGGCCTGGACCGGGATGGATCGAGTCCCTATGGCCGGCCGATGCTGGCCGCCCTGCCCCAGTATTTCCGCCTGCAATGGCAACTGTTCGACGACATGGGCCGGGCCATCCGCAACGCGGGCTGGAACCGCCTGCACGTGCGGTGGGTGGAGGGGCCCGAGCGGGGCGACGATCCCCCGGCCGAACGGGCCGCGCGGGTCGAGCGCAACGTCCGGCTGCTGCGCGACCAGCTGGCTTCCATGGAAGCCGACCAGAACCTCGTGACGACCGACAACATCGACGTGCGCCTGCTCAATGGCGAGCGACGTTCCCCCGATTTCTACGACACCCAGAAGGCCGTGGAAGAGCAGGTGATCACGGGCCTGCACATGATGCCCGTGCTGCTCGGGCGCAACTACGGCTCCACCGAAACCTACGGCACGGCGCAGTTCGAGGTGGTGCAGCGGCACGCCGCCACCGTGAACAACCTGGTCGCGGGGTTGCTGTCCCGGGTTTACGACATCGAACTGGCGCTCGCGGGTGAACAGGGCCGGGTCCGGGTGGTGCTGCCGGCGGGCCCTTCCGCCGATCCCCTCAAGGCCGAGGAAGTGCGCCAGCGCCGGGCCGAGACGGCACTGCGCCTGCTCGAAGCCGGCCTGGTTTCCCGGGACGAGGCCCGCGTCCTCGCCCTCGGCGACTGACACCGCGACACGCGGATTATGGAGGACTCGCCCATGGAACTTGAACCCTTCTATTTTTCGCATCCCGCCGGGGGGCTCCGGCTGGTCTCGCGGGGGTTTCCCGGGGACGCGCCACCGTCCGGGGAAGACGCCCGGGAGTCCGCGCCCGATCCGGTCGCCGAAGCGGTCAACCGCTTCGCCCTGCGACCCCTGGCGCCCCACGAGTACGCCGTGTTCGAGCTCGACCTGTGCCACAACCAGGTGGACCGCCATTTCAGCCGGTTTCCCGACGAGGAACTCGAAACGGTCAACCGGCTCACCCCGGGTCGTCCGCTGATGGAACGGCACGACCTGCGCGGATCGCTGCCCCGGGGACGTTTTTTCGATTCCCGGCTTTGCCGCGAAGGCGATCGGCTGTACGTCCGGCCCATGGTGTACGTGCTGCGCGCGGAGGCCAACCGCGACTTCATCTTCAACATCGAGGGGGGCGTGTACCGGGAGACCTCCATCGGCTTCTCGTTTCAGACCCCCGAATGTTCCATCTGCGGTCGCGACCTGCGCCTGTGCGATCACGAACCCGGCCGGACCTACGGCGGGCGCCCGTGTCACTTCATCATGCGCGGCGTGCTCGAGGTCATCGAGGGGTCGGTGGTACCTGCCGGATCCCAGGGAACCGGCTTCGTGTCGGTCCGGAACGGGGCCGCGCCCCCGCCGGATACCGCGTGGTCCGCGCCCCGGGCCCTCGAGGCCGCCCGCGCCCGCGTCCACGAACCCATCGAACTGGTTACCCGCCGCGGCGACGCGCTGTGGGCCGACGAGTGACCGTTCATGATCCCGCGCGAAAGGAGGATGCGCCCATGTGTGTGTCGCCGGAGACCTGTGCCTTCGAGAAAGCCGCGCGCGAAGCCTTTTTCGCCCTGCGCGAAGACCTGCGTGAACTCCGGGATCGGCTGAACCGCCTCGAAAATGCCGCTACCCGGGGCGCCATGCTGCTGCTGGCCAACCTCGCGGCCATTGCCTTCAGCCTTGCCGAGAAACTGATGCGATAAGGAATCCCGCCATGTTCTGGATCCTCGAATCGATGGAACCCCGCGATGACGCGCCCTCCGGCGGATGGGCCGGGCAATGGGTGCTCCACCATCACCGCGACGCCGACGGTCCCCACATGGACCTGCGCCTGGAAGCCGGCGGTGTCCTCGCGGGATTGCGTATCGACGGGAATACCCTGGAACCCGGTGTCCGCGCGATGGAGAAGGGGCCGCACCCCGCGGCATGGCTGCGCGCGGCCGGTGAACTCCAGGTGGCGGGGCGGGGACGATGGGGCTGGGAAAGCCGGGAACCCGCTCGCCGCGCGCTGGTGCTGGACGATGGACGGACCCGGCGGCTCCTGGCGTGGACGCGGCTGCCCGCGTTACCGATCGTCGTGGCGACGCGCTTGGTCGAGTGGTGCGACAGCAACCGGGTGGCCCCTGAACGCCTGCCGGACCTGTGCGCCGACGGGATGCGCGCCCGCCGCGCCGCGCTGGCCCGCTGCCGGGGACTTGCCGCCCTGCTCGAAGGCCACGATTTCGACCCGGATGCCTGGAACGCCCTGCTCGAGCCGCTGGACCTGGAGGGCCTGAACGCCCGGCTTGAGGCGCTCGAAGCCCGCGTGGACCGCCAGCATCCGCCCATCCCATGGACCCGCCCCGCTGACGGGCCCGCGCGTCCGCCCGAAATTCCTGATCCCCGGGCCCTGGCCCGCGCGATGGCCCTGCTGCGGGATGATCCCGCTCCTGAACCTGGAGAACGAACGGCCCGACCGCGGGGACGGGCCGTTCCCGGCGCGTGATGCCGCGTCGTGTCCTGACCTTCCCCGCCAGAGGAGACAACCCATGACGTACGGAGATATCGGTGGTCCTGTCACCGAACTGATCCTGACCTGCCGCGTGGCCACCACCGCGCCCCCCGTGAGGCGCGGGGATGCCGTCGCGCTTACCGGACCGTATGAGATTACCTCGAGCCCGGGCGATGGGGCGCCGGTTTTCGGCCAGGTGCTTGCCGACGCCGATCCTGGTCACATCGTGTCTGTCCGGGTCCGGGGGGTATGCCTGTTCCGATATGCCGGGTCCGCGCCGGTGCTCGACGGGGCGCGCGGGGTCGTGATGTCGGCCACCGCCGGCGTGGTACGCGCGCCCGCCTCGGGCAACGGGTCGGGTACGGCGCTGTGCGTCCGGCCCGCCGAGCAGATCGTGGACGTGATGCTGTAACCCTCAACCGAAAGGATGTCCCATGAACGAAACCCGTGACACCCTGCTCCGGGAACAGGCCGCCTTCCTGGCGCGGCCTCCCGAGACCCTGCGCCAGTGCCGCGGCCGCGAACTCTACGAAACCCTCTCCGCCCTCGGGCTTACCCATGGCCAGTTCCTGCGCGCCCTGGGGACTACCCTCGAGGAGTACTGCGCCGCGGAACTCGGCGTGGACCTGTCCCGGGTCACCGTCGAGCGGTTTTTCCAGTCCGATCCCGCCGCGCGGTGGCTCTTTCCCGAGATCGTCCGCGGGGCCGTGCTGGAAGGGGTCCGCGCCCGGCCGCGTCACCCGGAACTGATTTTCCGCGATGAGCCGGTTACCGGCGCCGCGGTCGACCTGCCCCGGGTGGTGGAAGATGCCGGCGAGGAAGAACTGCGGACCGTGGCGGAAGGCGCGGCCATTCCCGAGGCCACCCTGCGTTATGGCGACCGCGTGTTCCGCCTGCGGAAACTGGGGCGGGGGCTCCTGGCTTCCTACGAGGCCACGCGCCGCATGTCCGTCGACATGCTGCGGCTGCACCTGCGCCGGATGGGCGAGCGACTCGGCCTGGACCTTGACGCCCGCCTGGCCACCCTGCTGGCCCAGGGACACCCCGAGTACCCGGATACCGCGCCCCAGGTGTTGCATACCGCCACCCCGGGAACCTTCACTTACGATGACCTGCTGGCCGCTTATGCCCAGTTGCGTCTTGGCAACGGCTTCACGCCTACCCACCTGGTCTGCGACGCGGGCACCCTGTGCGCCCTGATGGCCCTCGAACCCCTGCGCAACCCCATGGTGAGCGATTTCGACCGCACCGGGCGCTGGCCCTCGCCCCTGGGCATTACCCTGGTGCCCATTACCGGTCACCCCGCGACGTGTTTCACCCTGCTCGACGCCCGGCACGCCGCCGTCAAGCTTACCGAGCAGGACGTGCTCGTCGAGAACGAGAAACTCATCGCCCGCCAGTGGGAGCGGATCTGCGTCACCGTGGTTACCGATTTCGCCATCGCCTACGAAAAAGCCCGCGTGGTGGTATCCGCCGCCGCGCCCTGATCTCCGGGGCCTTTGCAGCCGACAAGGAGCTGTTCCGTGCTACCTGAAATCACCGTGGATGAAGTCCGCGCCGCCTTCGGCTTTCCCGCCGAATTCGTGTCGGACGCCGTGGTGGCGGAAGCCATCGCGTGGGCCCGGGAACGCCTGGCGGTCCTGCTGGATCCGGAACCCGATCCGCTGACGGGCGAGCCTCGCCTGGCGCTGGCCGCGCGGCTGATGGCCGGAGCCCAGGTGCTGCGTCTGGTGGCCGCGGCCGCCGCGACCGGTCCCCGCCAATTCGCGCTGGCTGGCCAGCGGGTCGCCACCGATCCTGCCGGGACCATTGCCCTGGCCTCCGAGATTGAAGCCGCCGCGCGGTCCCTGATCGCTCCGCTGGCTCCGCCACCGTCGCCGGTGGCTCTGCTCACCGATCCCCGGCCATCGCCAGGTAGAAGGGAAAAACCCGGAGGATAATCCCATGATACAGATCGCCGAGCATCTCTTCAGCCCCGCCGAGGTGGGCGTGATCGACCGGGTGGAACGGGACGCGTCGGGACCCGTCCGCCGGGTCACCTGCTGTGGACTGACCCGTCCCGCGTGGCTTGCCGCGTCGCCTGTCTCCCGGCTGGATGCCCTGGCCGCCACGCTGCTTGCCGCGCCCGATCCGGTTCCCCTGTCGCTGCGTCCGGGACGCCGACTGTGGGTACGGCCCCGGCGGGTCGTCCGGGAATCGCGGCTGGAAGGCGCGGCATTCCGGCTCGAGTTCGACGCGGTTGACCCCCGCGAGGAAGATATCACGCCGTCTGGAATGGACTGGCCCGTGTCCGCGTGGGGCGAGACGACGGTTGTCGATGTGCCCGGCACCGCGTCCGCGCCCTTTTCGTTTCGGCTGACCGCCCGTGGCGCGGTCGGCGCGCCGTCCCTTGGCGACGGGGTCCGGACCATTCACTGGATGGGCGCGATGGAAGCCGGGGACGTGCTCGAACTGGATGGAAACGCCCGGACCGCCCGACTCAACGGCGCGCCCGCCGATACCCTGCTGGCCGGGGACTGGCCCCTGGCCGGGCCCGGGCATACCTCCCTGCGGTTCGAAGACGACCTGGACGGCGATCACCTCGCCGATATCCACGTGACCTGGAGGAATCGATGGTGGTAACCCCTGGAAGCGACGCGTCGATGCCCGCGCCGCGGCTGCCCCGTTTCACGAACGCCGTGCGCCTGTGGACCTGCGTGGATGGCGCGTGGGTCAGCCATTTCACCCTGCGCGAGTTTGCCAATCCCGCGGGGCTGTGCGTGGTCCATCCCTGCCTGCTCGAGTCGCTCGAGCGGACCCGCGCCGACCTCTCGCGGCAGTATGGCCACGAGGTCCTGCTCCTCATCACGGACGCCACGCGCACCCCGGAGGACAACCAGCGCCTGGCCGCGCGACTCGGCTGGACCGACCAGGGGGGATGGGTCGCCCGCGATTCTCGCCACCTGGCCCATTACGGCGGTATCGCCGTTGACCTGCGCGCGCGGCTCGCGTCCGGGGAACCCGTTCCACCGGACCGGCTCGCCGGGGTGTGCCGGAAGCATTTCGATTACGTCCGCGCGGGGTATCCCGACGGCCACGTGCACGCCGACAACCGGGCGCGGGCTGCCTCGTGGAGCCCGCCGCCGTTACCTGCCCACGGACCCTCCGGTTCAGGTCCTTGCCCAACCCGATAGAAAGGAATCGCCCATGTTCAATGTGACCGACTGGTTGATGACCGATCCCGCCGGCGGAATCGTGGCCGGCGTGATCACCCTCGCCTTCGCCGCGCTCAAGACGGCCCCCTGGTTCGAGCAGCGCCAGAGGGGACAAGTCGGCCGGGCCGTCCGCTTCATCGAGGCCGCCGTCCGGCAGGTCTACGAGGAATACGTCCGCGAACTCAAAACCGCCCGGGCCGATGGCAAACTGACCACCGAGGAACGACGTCGCGCCCGCGATCTCGCGTGGCAGCGTGCCGTCGAACTCGCCCGGTCTGAAGGGATCGACCTGGTTGCCGAGATCGGTTCCGCGCGGATCTTCCTGTGGATCGATCGCCTTGTGCGGCGGATCAAGACTGGCCGCTGAGATCCCGCGCCTGGCCTTTCATGCGTCCCGCCCCTGTTCCTCCCCCGGCATGGTCCCCGGCGCGGCCATGCCGGGGACCGCCTCGATTTCCACCACCTGTCGCGTCGACGCCGTGATCCGCGCCGTTTCCGATGGGCCCTGTCCCGCGACCCACACGATCTCCCCGCCGCTTTCCACCAGTGGCAGCCGCCGCCGCTTGGGAACCGGTACCCCCCGGTCCGTGAAATAATCCTGGATTTTCTTCGACCGGCCGCCCATGCCCAGGGGCCGGATCCGGTCGCCCGGCCGGAAAAAACGCGCCAGCAGGGGCCAGTGCAGCCGGTCCGCGTCCAGCAGTTGCCGCCATGGACCGCACGATTCCCGCGGCCGCGACCGCTCCGATTCCGAAATCGGCCGAACCTCCCACCGCAATCGCCACCCCCCCATCACCAACGCGCCGCCCTCGATGCCCAGCGTTGCCGTTTCCTCCGGGACTAGGTCCATGGGTTCTTTCCGCGTCACGACCAGGGACTCCCGGCCCAGGTAGATCGTTCCCGCCTTGCCCAGGGGGAAGCAGGATCCCGTCCGTCCCCGGGTCAGCCACGTTTCCAGGGCTTCCACCCGTGCCCGCGTCGGTTCGTGTCCCAGCGACTCCATCCACAGCAGCCACCATACCCGCCGCAGGTAGGGATCCAGGTGCTCGAGGATGGACCGGGAGACCGCGCGCGCGCCCGATTCTGGAACCGGCAGACCCGTCACCATGCACGCCCGCGCGAGGTCCAGCATGATGTGCCACCACGTGACCCGCGACATTTCCGCCAGCTGCAGCAGGTCTTCCACCGGGTCTTCCGGGCTGTCCCCCTTGGTGCCAAGCAGGTTCCGCCGGATCCAGTTGCGCCGGGATATGCTGGGGTCGGCATTCGTCGCGTCTTCCCGCCAGGGGATTTTCCGGGCCCGGAGGTAGGCGCGCAACGCCTCCCGTCGACATTGCAGCAGCGGGCGAATCAGCCGGATCATCCCCAGCATGCGTGTCGGCGATATCCCTGCCAGGCCCCGCGCGCCCGCTCCCCGCTGCAGGCGCATCAGCACCGTTTCCGCCTGGTCGTCAGCCTGGTGTCCCGTGGCTACCACGAGTTCCCGTTCCGTCGCTACCCGTTTCAGGAAGGCGTACCGGAGCCGCCGCGCCGCCATCTCGAAGGATTCTCCCCGCTGTCGTTCGTTGGCAACCTCCACCCGTTCCATGACCAGGGGCACGTCCAGGCGTTCGCACATGGTCGCCACGAAGGCCGCGTCCTCCGCGCTCTGCCCGCCCCGGGTGCCGTGGTCGAAGTGCGCCACGGTTACGGGATACCCCAGTTCCCCCAGGATCCCCAGCAGCGCCATGGAGTCACCGCCCCCGGACACCGCCGCCAGCACGGCTTCTCCCTCGGACAGCAGCCGGTATCGATTGATGAACGCTTCGACCTCTTCGACCACCAGCCGGGCGGTGAACTCGTCGTGCGCGCGATTTTCCGGCGTGTTCATGGCTTACGGTTCCGGAGTCTCGGCATGGAAGACGGAAGGGTCGGCGGCACGGGATGAGCCAGGCGCAGCGGTCCCGTCGCCTTCACTGGTCGCGGGGGGACCGGGGCATGCCCCGGGCGCGCCGTGTTCCCGGGCCCAGTCCAGGGTATAGCCTCGCAGCAGGGCCTGGAACTCCGGCCGGTTCAGCAGGGGCGCGAGGTCCGGGTCTGCCGCCGCGCCTGACCTCAGGCTGCCGTCCAGCCGGAACGCCTCGTCCAGCAGGGTGAGGGCCTCTTCGACGCGTCCCTGTTGTACCCGCGCGCAGGCAAGATTGTACCGGGGCATCGCCTGGTCCGGGTCGAGGTCCATGGCGGAACGGTAGGCCTCCGCGGCGCCGTCCACGTCGCCAAGGGCCAGCAGCGCGTTGCCAAGGTTGTTGCGGGCTGCCGGGTCTGAGGGGTCCAGGTCCACCGCCGCGCGGGCTTCCGCCGCCGCTTCTTCCACTTTACCCGCCTTGCGCAGCACGATGGCATGGGCGCTTCGGGCCCGCGCCCATCCGGGTTCCAGGGCCACGGCCCATGCCAGGGCCGCCTCGGCCCGCTCCAGGTTTTCCCGCCCCCCCTTGCGACTCAGCAGCAGGCCAAGGGCCACCCATGCCGCGGCGTAGTCCTGTCGTTGCTCGGTGGCATTCCAGTACCGGTCTTCCGCCTGCCGGGTGTCTCCTTCCCGCTCGAACTGGACCCCCTGGATGAACAGGGCTTCCGCCGACCGCGTTGCTTCCCGGATCGACAGGGCCGCGCCCAGCCGGACCGCCTGCCGCGTTTCCGGTTCCAGCATGGCCGGATCCCGGCGCAACGCCTGTTCCGCTTCAAGCACGGCCTGGCGCGCGGAGATGGGGCTGTTGCCCCGCCATGCGTTCCTCAGCAGGATGGTCCCGGCGAGGATGACCCCCACCGCGCCCAGCGCCATGGGTATGTGCCACAATCTCCGCCGCACGCTGTTTCCTCACCGCCGATTGTTGCTCTCGCGCCGCCACGCCACCCACCCGCGCATTGTAACACGCGCCATGTTTGGCGTCCCTCGCGTGGGAACATTCAGGTGAGCGTGGACTGACGTGAAAAAGTGTTTTCGGGAGTAAATGAGTCGCGCGAAGCCGATGCGGACAGGTCCTGGCGCAGGCGCTGGACCAGGAGGGCCTCCAGCAGGGGATCATTCTGCAGCGAGGGCAGCAGGTCGAAGGTTACCCCGGGATACTGTCGCCGGAAGCGGGCAAGGGCTTCCGGAATGTCCCGCCGCATGTGGATGCCGTCCGACAGGAAATAGGGCAGCACGGTTACCCGCGCCGCCTTGCGGGTTTCCACGGCTGTCCGGACGGCGTCCGCCAGGTCCGGCCGGGCCATCTCCCAGAAGGCGTGCAGCACGTGATCGTTCAGGCCGGCCGTGGTGGCCACCCGGTCGACCAGCGCCGCGAAGGCCGCGTTGGCCCCTTCCTGCCGGCTGCCGTGAGCCAGCAGGATGAATACCGGGGATCCGTTAACGGGCGCCGTATCTGTCATGTCGCCAGGGTGACTCCTCGGCCCGGGGAACCCGGGTGTGTCGTCCGCGCGGAAATCGCTGCCAGGGAAAACGAACCGGCGCCGTCCACGTATTCCAGCCGTGGAAGACGCCGGGCAAGACCGACGCGGACGCGCAAAAGGCCGCCCGCCTTACTTCTTTTCCTTGTGGACGGTATGCTTGCGCAGTACGGGATTGTATTTCTTGAGTTCCAGCCGTTCCGGGGTGTTGCGCTTGTTTTTCGAGGTCATGTACCGGGACGTTCCCGGGGCTTCCGTGCATTCCAGAATGATCGTCTCCCGGTTTTCTTTCGACTTCTTGGCCATGATTAGTTCTCCCGCGCTGTCGGGATGCCGCGGTGTCGCAGGCTATCCGCGGATCCGCTTGCTCGCCTTACGCCTTTTTGCCGTATACCTTTTCCGGATCGAACACCTGTTCGTCAACTACCAGCCGCAGGCGGACGGGTCCGTTTTCCGCCGCCGGGGTGTCCACCGCGCGGTAGAAGCAGGTGCGCCGGCCCGTGTGGCAGGCCGCGCCGCCGACCTGTTCCACCCGCAGCCACAGCGCGTCCTGGTCGCAGTCCACCCGGATTTCCCGTACCTTCTGGGTCATGCCGCTGGTGGCGCCCTTGTGCCAGAGTTCCCGCCGGCTGCGGCTGTAGTACACCGCCTCGCCGATTTCCAGGGTCATCCGGAGCGATTCCTGGTTCATGTACGCGACCATCAGCAGTTCACCGGTCTGCCAGTCGGTGACGATGGCGGGGATCAGGCCCGCTTCGTCGAATTTCGGCATGAAAAGCAGGCCTTCTTCCACGGCCTTTTTGTCCGCGCGTTCAGCAAACATCTGTGATCCTCAAGGAATATGCGGAGACCGGAAACCACTGTGGAGGGGTAATTATACACGCCATGGCCACCCCGATGAAAATCGGCCATGTTGGACTTTCCTGAGGGGGGGGTGATGTCGCGCGTCGCGCGGGCAATCGGGTGTTTGCGGCGGCGTGGACGCGCGGCAGTCCAGGTGTTTCCTCTGAACGCGTGGGAAGGTACTGCCGGAACTGTTCCGCCGTCTTCCCGCCGTAGTGTTCCCGCTAAACGGGTGGGGCGGACGGGCTGGAGAGCGTGGTCAGGATAAGATTTCTCCTCACTGCGTTCGTCGAAATGACAAGTTTTTTTGTCGAGTGATATGCTTCCTGGGCCCTGGGATTACGGTCAACGCGGCAACCTGTCATTTCGAGCGTAGCGAGAAATCTTTTCTTTTCCCGAGGGGCATGGGGCCGGATTGCCGAAATGATCACCGAAACGCAGACACGTATTCCTTCCCCGGCGGGAGTGTGCGCGGGCATGTATGCGGGTGTCGACGTGGGTGCGCGGCAGTCCAGGTGTTCCCGCTGAACGGGTGGGGAGGTACGACCGTCGTGCCGGGGACTACAAAAACTCCGGCCGGTCCCGCTGAACGCGTGGAACGCTATCCCTCCCTTCCCCCTTCCGGTCCCGCTGAATGCGTGGGGCGGACGGGCTGGAGAGCGTGATCAGGATAAGATTTCTCCTCACTGCGTTCGTCGAAATGACAAGTTTTTTGTCGAGTGATATGCTTCGTGGGTCTCGGCATTACGGTAAACGCGGCAACCTGTCATTTCGAGCGCAGCGAGAAATCTTTTCCTTCCCCGATGAGCGTGTGCGCGTGGGTCAGACGCGCCCGCCGGAGGCCAGTTGTTCCAGTCGTTCTCGCCGTTCCATCGAAGCCGCCGCGCCAAGACCGGCCGCCAGCACCACCAGTTCAACGCCCCAGAATATCGCGAGGTTCAGCCAGATGCCCGAGGTGAATCCATAACTGTGCAGGCCGACGCCGAGGGCGTTCACTCCCCACCAGGAAAACGCGACAATCATGCCCAGCATCACTGCGCCCAGCGACATGCCCCAGCCCGCCAGGAAGCCGCCTCGCCGGGCGTGCAGCAGGATAAGGCACCACAGCACGATCATCAGCGCGCCGTTTTCCTTGGGATCCCAGCCCCAGAACCTTCCCCAGCTCCGGCTGGCCCAGATCCCCCCCAGCACCGTGCCCGCCAGGGAAAACAACAGGCAGAAGCAGACGACGCCATAGATGGCCCGCTGGAGCCCCCCGAAAGCGTCCCGTTTCCGCGGAAGCAGCAGCGCGCCAAAGATATGGGCATGGGCCAGCGCGGCGGCCAGCAGTCCCGCGCCATACCCGATGGTGACCGTGGTGACATGGGTGGCCAGCCAGAAATTGGTGTCCAGCACGGCGATCACCGCCGGCATGGTGTCGACGCCCTCAATGGCCTCGTAGCGTCCGGCCACGAACAGGCCGACCGCGCCGAGCAACGCGGTCAGGATGCCCGTCAGCCGCCGGCGCTGGATGGCTTCCGTGATCCACCCGAGGATCACGGCGGTCAGGGTGGTGAACAGGATGGTCTCGTAGAGGGTGGTGACCGGCGGCCGCCCGCGGATGACGCAGCGCGTGGCAATGGCTGCCGCCAGCAGCAGGGCCGGGGGGACCTGCAGGGCCATGGCCGTCCAGTATCCCGTCCGTCCCGACGTGAAACTCCACAGGATCGCGCCGGCCACGAAGGCGAGCACGAACAGCCACTGCGCCCACATCAGCAGGTTCATCCGGTAATAGCGCAGTTCCAAGGGTATTTTTCCGTACGCGCCCAGGGCTACCGCGCGGGAAACGGTGGCCGAAACCAGGTCGCCGGCGGCCTGCCTGAAAGCCGCGGGGTCCGCGGCGGTATAGAGGGCCTCCCAGCGTCGCACCAGTTCCGCCAGGGCCTGGTCGGTCGCGGGTGGTCCCGGTCGCAGGGCGCTCTCGATCAGCGACAGGGGATGTTTCCAGGTCTTGTCGTCGCCAGGCGGCGGGGGGAACACGGCCATGGCCGGCGATCCGGGCAGGTTGCCGTAGGCCTGGTTCAACCGCTCGAACAGGGTATCAACTTCGCGGCGGACCTGGTCAGCGCTGGTCCCGGCGGTGTTGGCACCGGCGAGGGCCTGCAGCACGGCCGGGGCGGTTTCCAGGAACCGGGAAAGGGGCACCGACCCGGGGGTGTCCGTGGTGGACGCGAAAGCGTCCAACCCCCGCAGGTCCAGGGGATTCCGGGCGAAGTCGCCGAAATGGATCAGCGACTCGTAGAACAGCAGGTTTTCGGCCAGCCGGATCACCTGGCGTTCCAGCCAGTTCCGTTCCCGGGGTTCCTTGCGGCTCATGGCCCGCGCGAGCAGCAGCAACTGGTCGCGTCCCGCTGCCAGTTCAGCGTAGGCGTAACGGTCGCGTTTCTTGTCGTGGGCCCGCAGGCCCATGGCGGTGATCACCTCGTCCACGTCCACGCTGAAGCAGGGCCGGGTCACCGCGCGCCGGGGGAAGAACAGGCATTCGCACAGCCAGGTCATGGCGTCGAGCCGGGTTTTCGCGTCGCCGGGCGCCTCGACGGTGAGGGAGGTCCGCGCGTTGAGCCGCAGCAGGGCGAAGCGGGCGAAGGTCGCGAGGGGCTTGACCCGGCCGCCCTCCTGCACGGGCAGGCCGGCCAGGATGCCGGGGATGTCTGGGGGCAGATCGAAGGCGAGATCCGGCGGCAGCGGGGGGAGATCACCCATGGCGGGAGCGACCGGTGGCGCGGCATCATCTGCCGGGGCAGGCAGGCCGGGAAAAAGGGCCACGGCCCCGACCAGCAACGCCAGCCACCACGAGGTCACCGGCGCCCGTCGACGGGTGATGGATAAACCATGGTGGGTTGGATGGATCATGGCGCGGTTCTCCCCACGGATTTGCGGAGAAAGTCCCGAAAAACCTGGGCGTAGTGGAGGAGCAGGCCCGCGGTGATGATCAGCGACGCGTACAGGGCCCACTCGCCAGCCGGGTTCCGGCTGACGGACAGCACGGAATAGAGCCGGGCGCCAGGTTCCGCGTCCTGGGGGCCCCAGGAGGCCTGGTACAGGACGTGGTTCCGGTGACGCAGGGGTTCGTTCATGCGGATTTCTACTTCCCGGGTGGTGTCCCCCTCCAGGAGTTCGACCCGGCTGCTGAAGTGACTGGGCATCGCGGTGCCCGGATGGGTTTCGTGGCGGAAACGGAGCAGCCGGATCGTGAAAGGCAGGGGCCACTCCCTGGGCGCGAGGTCCACCCGGAACCGCCGTTCACCGGTGTCCAGGACCAGGGGCGCGCGTTCTCCCGCCCAGGCCAGGCCCCTGGAAGGACTTACCCCGTTGATCGAAAGGATCACCCCGGGCAGGTTTCCGGAAGGTTCGGGCGCCGGTGGCTGGGGCACGAGGGTGACGCCCTCGACGCTGTCCGGGCCCGCGTCCTGGGCGGGCCTGGCGTTGGGCAGCCATCGCTGGACCACCAGGGTAAACGGCAGCCGGGCGTGGCGCAAGATCACGGGTTTTCCGGGCCGGGCGTCGTCGAAATCGCGGTGATGCGTCACGTACTGGTTCGGTCCGGGCTCCCGGGGGTTCAACTCGGTGATCCGCAGTTCCCAGTCCTGGTAATCCCGGAAGGTCGACGCGCTTTCCCCTTCATACAGGTCCACGTAACCCGTTATGGCGTAGTGATAGGTGACGAACCCCCAAACGCCCAGCAGGAGCACGCCCGCGTGGGCGATGAGCAACCCGGGACGCCGAAGGTTTTTCGGGGCCCGGATTATCGCTCCACACAGCATGTTGATAAAGATCAGCGTAATCAGGAGGTAGCCGCCCGGCAGCGGCAGCGGGATGGATCCGAAGAGCGGAAAGACCGCGATGAAGGATTCGAAATACCGTTGCTGGGCGGGATAGAGGCCGATCCGGACCTGCTCAATGGTGCCGATGAACACCAGGACCAGCAGGAGCGTGAGGAGGATAACGGACAAGCCGTACGAGGCAAGGATTCGAAAGCCCGTTGCCAGGAGGGCGCGAAGGCCATGGGTAAGAGACTTCATGGGGTGGATCGCTCGCGCAGGCTTTCACAGAAAGACAGAAACTCGGCCTTGTGGGCCCGGACGACTTCCGCGGGGCCCGTCACGCGAATGAACAGGGTCTGGTCGCCCAGTTCCCTGACGATGCCCAGGAAGCCCGCCTGTTCCAGGGTGTTTCCGTTCATGTCCCGATAGGTTCCTTCCATTTCCACGAGGGGGGCCGGCCCGCCCAGGACTGCCAGGGTTGGCAAGGCGTCAATGGCCGCGTCGTCCAGGGGTTCCAGCCCCATCTGCCGCCGCCAGCGATTGATATTGGCCGCCACGCCGCCGCCATCGCCGGCGAGCACGGCAATATAACACTCCGCTTCGCCCACGGCAAAGGTGGCCAGGCGCATGGGACGGGGGGGCAGTTCCCGCCAGCCTTCCGGCAGGGTCCAGGCGTAAGGCGAATCCTCCGCGGGCGGGGTGTTGGCGACGAGGCCCGGGCCGGGCGGATTCGCGGGAAGATTTTCCCCGGGGGCGGCGGAAGGGGATCCGGCCGCGGCGGTGAGTCCCATCCGTTTGGGCGTGGCCAGGGGAGCGGGGGGCATGGCGGAGGATTCCGGGGGGGCCTGCCGGACTTCGGGTATATCCCGGGTGGCGGGTTTCCCGCACCCCGCGATACCCAAGGCGAGCAACAAGGCGCATCCGGCCCACAGATAGAGGCGAATGTTCATGCAGTGTCTCCGGAAAATTACGTTTGATTATATCACTTTCTGGTGCTACCAGAAACAATTACTATTATCATAAAACAAGTTTTTCTTTTTTGTGATATACTTTATGCGGGAGATGCGGACATGACGAGGGTGCAACGAAAACTGGTAGCCGTGTTTATTCTCACCGAGGCCCTGGTGGCAGGCGTGTTCGGCCTGATACTGGTGGAAGAACTCGGCCGGGAATACTACGGCATGGAAGAACACATGGCCCTGGACCTGTTGCGACAGGTAGAGGGCGCGTTCAACGTGGAACTGGTCGGCCTTCGCAACAGCGTAACCGACTGGGGCAGGTGGGATTCGTTGCTGGGGTTCCTGCGCACCCGGGATCCGGTTTTCCTGGAGGAGAACATTCCGGAGAACGTGGTGGACAACCTGGACCTGGACTACCTGCTCATCGTGGACCTGTCCGGGAACCCCGTGGTCTGGCGGGCGAAAGCGGCCGGGGCGGAGGCCATGGAAGACGCGCTGTCCCTGGTCCGCCCGGGGGCTCCGCTCGCGGCCACGAGTGGGACCGAAGAGGCGAAATCGGGGTTGGCGCTGGTTCGGGGAGAACCGGTGCTGGTAGCGACGCACGCGGTGACGTCGGGGGACGGTACCGCGCCGCCCGGGGGGATGCTGCTGATGGCCCGGCGGGTGTCGGAATCGGTGCTGCGGCGGGTGCGCGAATCCTCCACGTTGTCCCTGCGGCTGTTCGCGGATCCCGGCCCGGAACTGGGCTGGATCCTGGATCGCACGAAACCGGGAGACCGTGGGGTGTTCCGCGCCGTCAGCTGGGACCGGGCGGAAGTGGGCATGCCCTGGCCGGACGTGACGGGGGATCACCGGGTAGCGGTAGTAGCCACGGTAGACCGGCCCCTGCATCGGCAGTACCTGAAGACGGTGAGCCGCCTCTGGCTGGGACTGGCGGTGACCTCGTTGTCCGCCCTGCTGGTCTTCATGGCATACCTGAAATGGAACCTGGTGAACCGGGTGCTGCGGCTGGGGCGGGAGATCGCCGCGCTGAACCCGCGGGAGGCGGAACTTTCCCTGGTGACCCGGGATGGACGGGACGAGATTACCACGCTGCAGCAATCGGTGAATGACCTGTTGCGGGGGGTGTCGGAGTCCCGGCAAGCCCTGGCGCGGGAGCAACGGATTTTCAACGCGGTGGTCTCGTCGGCCCGGGACGCGATATTCCTGATGGGGGATGATGGCCGGGTGATTTTTGCCAACGCGGCGGTGGAGGGGATTTTGGGGTGGAAGCCGGAGGAACTGGTCGGCCAGGACCTGCACGCCCTGCTGGCCCCGGAACGGTATCGCGAGCAGGCCCGGGAAGGGCTGGCCCAATTCCGGGAAAGCGGGGAAGGCGTGGCGATTGACAACACGCTGGAACTGACCGCCCGCCGACGGGACGGATCGGAGGTGCCGGTAGAGGTGTCCCTTTCGGCCCTGCGCCTGGACGACCGGTGGCACGCGGTGGGAATCGTCCGGGATATCACGGCCCGCAAGCGGACGGAAACACTGGCGCGCCAGTCTGAAGAGTTGATGCGTACCGTCATGGAAAACATCCATCACGGCGTGCTGCTGGTCACGCGGGATTTCCGGGTGGTTATGGCCAACGCGGCCGCCCGGCGGTACGTGATCCATGACGACAGCGACGTCTGTTACCGGATGTTCAACATGGAGATATCCGAAGGGCCCTGTTCCGCGTGCGCCGTGCGGCAGTGTTTCGAGGATGGTTGCGCGCATGAATCCAGGCGAACGGTAAAGTACCCGGATGGGACGACCCGGGTGTTCCGGTTACGGGCGTTTCCCGCGCGTGACGCGGGGGGCAGAGACCTGGTGATCGAACAGTTCGAGGATATCACGGAGGCGGAACGGCAGGAACAGGAAGCCCGGAAGAATCAGCGCCTGGAAGCGGTGGGCAGGCTGGCGGCGGGGATCGCGCACGAGATCAACACGCCCGTGCAGTACGTGGGGGACAACCTGGAATTCCTGGGCGAAGCGATCGAGGCCTTCCGGGCGCGGATCGAAGATGGGGCTTCGGGCGGAGGGGTAAGCGACGAGGACATCGCGTTTTTCCTGGAAGAGGCGCCCAGGGCGGTAAGTCAGGCCCGGGAAGGGGTGGCCCGCGTGGCGGGGATCGTCCGGGCGATGAAGGCGTTTGCGCACCCCGGAACGGGGGAGAAGACGTTGAGTCAACTCAACCAGGACATACTCAACACGGTGACCGTGTCCCGGAACGAATGGAAATACGTGGCCGATCTGAAAACGGACCTGGACGAAAACCTGCCGCCGGTGCCCTGTTACCCGGGTGAATTGAACCAGGTGTACCTGAACCTGATCGTCAACGCCGCCCACGCCATCGGCGATAAAGTGGACCGGGAAAAAGGTGAAAAGGGGTTGATCACGGTTGCCACGCGGCTGGATGGGGACTGGGCGGAAATCCGGATCAGTGACACGGGCACGGGGATTCCGGCCTCGGCGAGGGAACGCATCTTCGAGCCGTTTTTCACCACCAAGGAGGTGGGCCGGGGAACGGGGCAGGGCCTGGCCATCGCCCGGGACGTGGTGGTGAACAAGCACGGCGGGACCATCACGTTCGAAACGCGAGAGGGTGAAGGCACGACATTCATTATTCGGCTTCCCCTGAGTGAGCCCGAACCGTCGAGTATGGCCGGGAAGTGACAGGGAGGGTAAGGCGATGCGGACGGTGCTGTTTGTGGACGACGAGCCCGGGGTGCTGGACGGCCTGCGGCGGATGCTGTTTCTCCTGCGGCGGGAATGGAACCAGTTGTTCGCGGGAAGCGGTGAGGAAGCCCTGCGGATTCTGGCCGAGCGGCCGGTGGACGTCATCGTGTCGGACATGCGGATGCCCGGCATGGATGGCGCGGCCCTGCTGCGAGAGGTTCGTCAGCGGTATCCGGGGGTGGTGCGTTTTATCCTGACCGGTCAGACAGATGACGAGGCGGTGTACCGGGCGGTCGGAGACGCCCACCAGTTCCTGATGAAGCCGTGTCCGCCGGAGACGCTGAAGAACGCCATAGGCCGGGCGCTGACCCTCAGGGAGCGGCTGGCCAATCCCGCCGTGGTGGGCCTAGCCACCGAAACGGGCGAACTGCCCACGATTCCCGAGGTATACCAGCAGTTGCGCGAGGAACTGAGTTCACCGGAGGGTTCCGTGGCGAATGTCGGCAAGATTATCGAAAAAGACCCGGCCATGACGGCGAAGATACTGCAACTGGTCAACTCAGCCTTTTTCGGGTTGCGCCGTCCCGTGAGCACGGCCACGCAGGCGGTGGCCATGCTGGGCCTGGAAACCATTCGTTCCCTGGTGCTGGGGGTCGGACTGTTTTCCCATTTTGAGCGGCGCGCCTGCGCGGAAGGGCTCTCGCTGCATGCCCTGTGGGCCCATGGCGTGGAAACGGCGCGGGCGGTCCGGATGATCTGCGAGATGGAAAAGATCGGGCAGGCGGACACGGACGCCCTGTACACGGCGGCGCTGCTGCACGACGCGGGGGAGGCGCTGCTGGCCACGGGTCCCCCGGGGTATTACCAGCATTGCGTGGATTTCGCGGAACTGAACGGGGTGTCCCTGGAAGAGGCGGAACGGGAGGTGTTTTCCTGTACCCATGCCGAACTGGCCGCTTACCTGCTGGGGATCTGGTCGCTGCCCGACCTCATCGTGGAAGCGGTGCTGTTTCATCATCATCCCGAAGAGGTGGAGACCGTGGGGGCGCACGGACCGATGATGGTGTACTGCGCGGACCTGCTCTGCCGCGACACGGACCGGGTATGGGGGACGCGCCCCGATACAGAACAGCCGCTGGCCCTCTTGCGGGCAGCGGGGCTGGCGGGGAAATTCGAAGCGTGGCGTCAACGCTGGGAGGAGATCCGATCATGACCACCATGGAAGAACGGATTCTTTTCGTCGACGACGATCCGAATATTCTCGAGGCCTACCAGCGGAAACTGGGCAGGGTGATGCGGGTGTTTACCGCGCAGGGTCCGCACGTGGGGCTGCGCACGCTGCAGGAGAAAGGTCCCTTCGCCGTGGTGGTGTCGGACATGAAGATGCCCCTGATGAACGGCATCGAGTTCCTGAAAAAGGTGAAGGAGCTCTCACCGGACACGGTGCGCATCATGCTGACGGGCAACGCCGACCTTAACGATGCCATGCAGGCGGTCAACGAGGGGGCGATCTTCCGGTTCCTGCTGAAGCCGTGTCCGTCGGAGATGTTCGCCAGGGCCCTGATTGCCGCCATCGAGCAGTACCGCCTGGTGACCGCCGAGCGGGAACTGCTTGAGGGCACGCTGACGGGCATGGTGGCCATGCTCACGGAGATCCTGTCGTGGACGCGCCCGGAAGTATTCGGGCTTGTCATGAACCTGCGCGGGTTCGCGCGGGGGATCGCGACGAAGATGAACGTGGAGAAGTTGTGGGAACTGGAACTGGCGGCCACGCTGTGCCCCATCGGGTATCTGGCCCTGCCGCCGGAGATCGCGCAGAAACAGGGGCGCGGCGAGCCGCTGACCGACGAAGAACAGCGGGCGTTGGAAAGCGTGCCGAGTATCGGGCACGACCTGATCATCCATATTCCGCGGATGGAGCAGGTGGCCCGGGTGGTGCTGTACCACAACAAGCGGTACGACGGCACGGGATACCCGGAAGACGGCGTGGCGGGGGAGGCCATTCCCCTGAACGCGCGGATTCTGAAGGTGGCGATGGATTACTGCCAGTTTCGGGAGGCGGGTTTGCCCGCCTTCGAATGCCTGCGGGCAATGCGGCAGCGAACCGGCTGGTATGATCCGGCGGTCCTCGAGGTCCTGGGGGCGGGACCCGGGGAAACGGCTCAGCGGGAGGTACGGGTCGCCCGGTTGTACGCGTGTGATCTCAAGCCCGGGATGACCCTCGCCGATCCCATCGTGACGGACAAGGGACTGAAACTCATGTCCGCCGGCACCGTGCTGACCGAGCCCATGCTGGTGCGTTTCCGCAAGTACCTGGAAACCAACCGGGTGAAGGAACCCATCGTGATCCGGCTTGCCGACACGGAGTAGGGCGGGGGTTACTCGAGGTTATATTTCCGGATCTTGTACTGGAGGGTGGTGCGCTTGAGGCCGAGGTGCTGGGCGGCCCGGCTCTTGTTCCAGCGAAACCGTTCCAGCGCGCCCAGGATGAGTTCCCGCTCGATCCGGTCGCGGGTGGACAGCAGGAGGGAAGAAGAGGCGTTCTCTTCGCTCCCTTCGTTTTCCCCGGGCAGTATTTCCTCCTCGGCAAAGGACTCGCTGATCAGTTCCGGGGGCAGGTCGTCGCGGGTGATCCGGCTGGATTCGGCAAGGATCACGGCCCGTTCGAGCACGTTGCGGAGTTCGCGCACGTTACCGGGCCACGGGTAGCGCATGAAGATGGACAGGACGTCCTCGTCGATGGCGTCGACCTGCTTGTTGAACTCCTGGCTGAAGGCGCGCAGGAAGTGATCCACCAGGGGCGGGATGTCGTCAGGGCGCTGGCGCAGGGGCGGGATCTCGATGGAGAACACCTTGAGTCGGTAGTAGAGATCTTCGCGGAACTCGCCTTTTTCGATGGCGGTTTTCAGGTCGCGGTTGGTGGCGGCCAGCACGCGGGTGTCTACCCGGATGGTTTCCGCGCCGCCGACCCGTTCGAACTCGCCTTCCTGCAGCACGCGGAGCAACTTGACCTGCACGGCCGGGGGGATTTCGCCCACTTCGTCCAGGAGCAGGGTGCCGCCGTGGGCCCGCTCGAAGCGCCCGATCCGTCGCTCGGTGGCCCCGGTGAAGGCGCCCTTTTCGTGGCCGAACAGTTCGCTCTCCAGCACGCCCGGGGCCAGGGCCGCGCAGTTGACGGCGATGAAGGGCTTATCGGCGCGGGGACTGAGCTGGTGGAGGGCCCGGGCAAACACTTCCTTGCCGACGCCGCTGGGCCCGGTGATCAGCACGGCGCTTTTCGATGGCGCGATTTTCCGCAGGAGCCAGTTCAGGCGCCGCGTGGTTTCACTGGCGCCAATGAGTCCCACGGAACTTTCCGGCGCGGTTCCGGTTTTCTGCGCGCGTTTTTCCTCGATGACCCGGCGGGCCCGGGCCTCGATCTCTTCCAGCTTGAACGGCTTGGCCAGGAAATCCAGCGCGCCGAGGCGCATGGCTTCCACGGCGGTCTGGATGGAGCCGTAGGCCGTGATCACGATGACCGTCGTGTCGGCGTTCCGGTTCTTGATGGCCTTGAGGAGGTCGAGGCCGGACATGCCGGGCATGGCGAGGTCGGTGATGACCAGGTCGAAGGGTCTCGTTTCGAACACGCGCAGGGCTTCCTCGCCGGAACCCGCGTCGAACGTCTCGAAGCCGAGGTCCGTCATGACGGACTTGAGCAGCACGCGCATGTTGCGCTTGTCGTCGACCACGAGGGCGGAGTATGCCGGTTTTTCGCTGGCGGCGCGACTGGATTCAGGCACGCTCATGGGGCTTGGTCATCCTTGAACAGGTCCTCGAAGGAGGGTCGGCCGGGTTCCGGTTCGCCCAGCAGTTCGAAAGCTTTTCTGCGGGCCTCCCCCGATTTTTCGGGGTTTTCCGGCGGGACGGTCCGGAACGCGAAGTCATCGCAATAATTGAACTTGCGGCGGTCACCGACCCATTCGGTGGTGGGGATCCGGCACTGGTTGTGCGCGGAAGGGTCGTGAAACCGGCAATTGAGACAACAGTGCCAGTACGCGCCGCACTGGGGGCAGGTGTCCCGGAAGGCCGGGCGGGGCTTATCGCCGGGCCACGGCGCGCCGCAGTGATGACAACGGGGACTCAGGGCTTCCTCACGCATAACGTCACGGTTTCGCGGGGGTCGGGGACGGGGTTTCGGCCGGGGCTACCCATGGCACGTCGTTGATTTTTGGCACGGCCTGCTCGAGAAGCACCCACAGGGCCAGCACGGTGGAATGGCCGTTGCTGGTCAGTTCCGGCAGCGCGGGATCGATGGCGTTGGCCCACCCGCCGTCGGGCAGTTGCGCGGCGACCATTTTCTCGACCCAGGCCGGCTTGACCCTGCCGGGTACCCGCAGGTAGCCCAGCATGGCCATGGCTTCCATGCCCAGGTCGGTGTCGGGGCCGTTGCGGCTGACCAGGCCTTCCAGGGAACGGATGAGACCTTCGCGGAGTTCGTTGGCTGCCGCGAGATCCGTCACGCAGTTTTTCTCCCGCATCCACTGCAGGGCCAGGGCCAGGTGGGGGTAGAAGTAGTCCACGACCATTTTGAAGGGCCCGATACGGGTCTCATGGGGCAGCGCGTCCACCTCCCTTAACTTGGCGAGCATCTGGGCGAGGGTATCCTGGGGGATGGGCATGACGTCGCAGTACAGGGCGGCGGTCATGAAGTCATCCATGGTGTCCAGTTTCTCCGGGAGGGAGCCTTTGAACCGGAAACCGGGCTCGGTCAGGCGGTAATACCGTTCCTGTTCCACCGGAGTGATGGTGACGCCGAGGTCGGGGGCCAACTGGGTGGCCGCGCTGTAACGCTCGTGGAGGCCGAAACGCCGCCGCAGGAAATCGAGAATGGCGATGTGGGTCCATCGGGGAGAGGTGCGGTCGTTCAGCATGAACCACAACGCGCGGTCGATGTGGGGCGCCCAGCGACTGTCGGCGTATGGGCGCGGATCTCCCGCCCAGGGAAAGTCTTCCGGCATCCGGGGAATCTGGCTTTTGAAGTTGGGTGGCGCCGTGGACGCGGACGCGGCCTGGTTGCCTGTCCCATCCTTACTGGCGGAATCGGCATCGGGGGTGACCGAAGGGGCGTCCTGTGCCCAGGCATCAACCGCGCGCGGAAGGCCGGCAGCGAGGAACACCGCAATAAACAGCCATGGGAAGCAACGTTTCATAGCCAGAACCTCCGGCTCAATGGGCCTGTACCTGACCAGTATAAACCTTGGGCCTGAAACAAGAAAAAAATGGGCCGGGAACAGGCGGACATCTCCGGGTGTTTTCAGTTATAAACGCGCACACGAAAAAATGGAGATTCCCATGTTGAAGAAAGTGTTATCCGCCCTGGCCCTTGTGGCCCCCCTGTTCGGGTGCCAGACCCATACCCTTGCCGTGGAACCCCCGACCGTGAAAAGTCCGCTGGACCTGGTCATGAAAGACATCGACGGACATGACGTCAACCTTGCCGATTACAAGGGCAAGGTGGTGATGATCGTGAACGTCGCATCGAAATGCGGCCTGACCCCGCAGTACGAAAAACTCGAGGCCCTCTACCGGAAATACCAGGACCAGGGATTCGTGATCCTGGGCTTCCCAGCGAATAATTTCCTGGGCCAGGAACCCGGCACGAACGAGGAAATCAAGCAGTTCTGTTCCACGAAGTACAACGTCACGTTTCCGATGTTCAGCAAGATCTCCGTGAAGGGCGATGATATCGCGCCGCTGTACGCGTGGCTGACCTCTGAAAAGACCAACCCGGGGTTTTCCGGGGATATCGAGTGGAATTTCGCCAAGTTTCTCATCGGGCGGGACGGCACCGTGAAGGCGCGGTTCAGTTCCCGGACTTCGCCCGACGATCAGTCGGTGACCGCCGCCATCGAAAAGGAACTGGCCGCGAAGCCCTAGGCGTCCGCGTCAGGAGTCCGGGGCTTGAAAGAGGTCGCCCTGCCGGCGTTGGGGTCGCCCTAGCATTTCCGACACGGATGCCGGCGTGATCCTGTCCGGACGATCGATGATTTCCCATGGCAGGGCCGCCCGGAGCGACGGGGGGGGACCGTAACAGGCCACGGGTCTTCCCAGGGAACAGGCCACCCGGGCGGTGCGGATGCTGCCCCCTTCCTCGCGGGGTTCCACGATCCACAGGGCGCGGGACAGGGCGGCGATCAGGCGGTTCCGTTGCACGGCGGCATGGGTGGACCAGGAAGCCCCGGGCAGGCACTCGGCCAGGAAAAGGGCCGTTCCGGCATGGGCTGCCCGAATCCAGGCCGACCGGTAGGTCGTGATATCCGCCGGCACGATGAATATCGTCTGCCCGCCCGATTCCAGCGCGGCATCATGGGCTTCCGTGTCCACGCCGGCCGCTCCTCCGCTGACGACCACGGCACCCTGTTCCGCGAGGGATTGCCCGCACCGCCGGGCGACGTCCCGCCCCATGGGCGTGGGCTCCCGCGTTCCGGCCACGCCGCCCAGGAGATCGCGGCGGGCCAGTTCCAGGTTGCCCAGCGCCAGCGCGAACGGGGGCGCGTCGCTATTCAGCGCGGCGCGCCACCTCGGGGGATAGGCTTCATCTTCCGGCAGGAGCACCTGGATGTCCCGGCGCCGGACCTCGGAAACCAGCCGTTCGGCTTCCGCGATCTTTTCGGGCAGGTCCTCCACGGGTAGGGCGTGGACTTCCGTTTCGAAGGACTGGATCAGCTCGGCGGCGTTTCTCGACTGGAGGGCCTGCCATGCCCGGCATGGATCGAAACCCGGCCGGGACACGAGGCGATTGATACGGGTCCGGCCCCAGCCCCGGCACAGGGCCAGGCAGAACACGAGCGCTTCCGCCACGTATCGCCGTTCCTCCGTTTTGCGCATGCGTTTTCCGTTGAGGCGTGTCCTGGATCACTCCGGCCCGGCTGCCTCCTGCCAAGGATACCAGAAAAACTGGTACCATATGGGCCAGGGCGGGCTCGCGACTGGACTTCGATTATGGATAGTAAAACGCTTTGTGAACAACTGGCCCGGGCGTCGGGATGCGAGGTGCGGGGGGATGATCTGACCCGCGCGCTGTATGCCACGGACGCGTCGATCTACCAGGTGCTGCCGAAGGGCGTGGCCTTTCCCCGGACGTCGGCGGACGTGGCGGGACTGGTACGGGCCGCGGGGGAAGCCGGGGTGTCCCTTGTCGCGCGCGGGGCCGGGAGCGGCCTTGCTGGCGGGGCGGTTGGGGAAGGCATCGTGGTCGATTTCTCCCGGCACATGAACCGGGTAATCGGGTTCGACCGGGATCGCGGGGAGATCAGGGTGGAACCCGGCGTGGTGCTGGACACGCTGAACACGTACCTGCGGCCGTTCGGGCTGCAGTTTGGTCCCGACGTGGCCACCAGTTCCCGGGCCACCCTCGGGGGCATGATCGGCAACAATTCCTCGGGCGCCCGGGCATCCGTGTACGGCGCCACCTCCGAGCACGTGCTGTCGCTGGAGGTGGTGGACAGCTGGGGCGAGGTTACCGAGACCCATTCCCCCCCCGCGCGGGACCTTCCCATCGCGGGGGCCCTGAAGCGGGCCGAGTCCCTGGTGACGTCTGTCGCGGACCTTGTCCGCCAGCGGTTTCATGACCGGATCCCCAAGCGCTGGCCCGGCTATGGTTTTGACCGGGTACTTCGGGAAATGGCGCGGCAGCAGCGGCTGGACCCCGCCATGCTGATCACCGGCAGTGAGGGCACGCTGGGACTGGTTACCGCGGCAACGCTCCGTGTCGTGCCCCTGCCAAGGGAAAAAGGACTGGTCGTCCTGTTTTTCCCCACGGTACGGGACGCCCTGGAGGCCTCGGTGCGGCTGCTGCCCCTTCGCCCCGCGGCCATCGAGCACATTGATCACGTGCTGTTTGATCAGACCCGCGGCCAGTCGGTTTTTGCCACCGCCCGGGCCTTCCTGGAACTGGATGAAAAGCCCCATGCGTCAATCCTCATGGTGGAGTTCGAGGAGGACGCCGCCGACCGGGCGCGGGACGCGCTGCGGGCGGTCCCGGAGGGCCGTGGAAAGGTCTGTGGTCCCGAGGATGCCGCGCGGGTGTGGGCGCTGCGCAAGGCGGGACTGTCGCTCCTGACGGGATGCCCAGGTCCCGCGAAACCTACCGCGGGAATCGAGGACGTGTGCGTGCCGCCGGAACGGCTGGCGGAATACGCCGCGGCCCTGGGGGGCATCCTGGACCGGGAAGGGCTCCGGGCGTCGTTCTACGGGCACGCGGGATCGGGGCTGCTGCACGTCCGGCCCGTGGTGGATCTCCACCTGCAGGAAGACATCCGCCGGTTCCGGCGCGTGGCTGAGGCCTGTTTCGAACTTTCCCGGGCTTTCGAGGGCTCTCCCGCGGCGGAGCACGGGGTGGGGATCGCGCGGACGGAGTTCCTGGCGTCATGGCTGGGACCCGAACTGTGGGGCGCCATGGCGGAAGTCAAGCGGGCCATGGATCCCCGGGGGCTTCTGAACCCGGGCAAGATCATCGATACCGGCCGGTACCGGTTCGATCGGGACCTGCGCCAGGGCGCGGGATACCGCCTGCCCGTTCCCTTTGAACCCGTCCTCGGATACGTCCGCAAGGACCGGTCCTTCACGGGGAACCTGGAACAGTGCAACAGGTGCGGCGGATGCCGGAAAACCGGGCCCACCATGTGCCCGACGTTCCAGGCCACGGGGGACGAACTGCTCTCTACCCGTGGTCGGGCGAACATCATCCGGGCCGTGCTCGAGTCCCGCCTGGGAGACCCGGAGGCGCCGCTCCTGTCGGACGAACTGGAGCAGGCCCTGGAAAACTGCCTGTCCTGCCGGGCCTGCGCGACGGAATGTCCTTCGAACGTCAACATGCCCCTGCTGAAAGCGGAACTGCTATACGCCCGGCATCGGAAACACGGGGTGCCCCTGGTGGCCCGGCTGCTGAGCCGGGTGGACTGGCTGGGATGGCTGGGCACGCGGGCGCCGGGGCTGGCCAACCGGGCCCTGGCGTGGCCGTGGCTGCGCGGGGCCATGAAAGCGGCGCTGGGACTGACGGACCGGCGTCCCCTGCCGGCCTTCGCGGCGGAACCCTTCGACCGGTGGTGGCGGCGTCATCGGGGGAACGGCACGACCCGGCGGGGAACCGTCGCGCGCGGGCCGGTAATCCTGTGGCTGGATTGTTTCGCCCGGTATTACGAGCCGGACATCGCGCGCGCGGCCGTAACCATCCTGGAGATGGCGGGGTACGAGGTGGTCATTCCATGGGACGCGGCGTGCTGCGGACGGCCGGCGTTCAGCATGGGACGGCTGGACCTGGTCCGGGCCATGGGGGCCCGGAATATCGAGGTGTTGTCGGAATTGCCCGGGGATATCGTGTTCCTGGAGCCGTCCTGCGGGTCCATGCTGGCGGAGGACTACGCGGAGTTGAAGTTGCCCGGGGCCGAGGCGCTTTCGCGACGGGCCCTGTCGTTCGAGTTGTTCATCGACCGACTGCTCGAGCGGGATCCCGGGGCCCTGCCGTGGCATGGCCGGCCGGGCCGTTGCGCGCTGCATGTTCATTGTCACGCCAAGGCGATGGTTCCGCCGGAGCGGTTCCGGCAGGTTGCCGCCCGGGTCCCCGGGGTGGAGGCAACGCTGCTGGACTCGGGGTGCTGCGGCATGGCGGGCGCGTTCGGCAGCCTGGAATCTAAGTATGACCTGTCGGTTGAGGTGGCGCGGCCGCTGGTGGACATGGTCAACGCGTTGCCTGCCGACACGGACCTGGTCGTTTCGGGGACCAGTTGCCGTCACCAGTTGACGCACCTGACGTCCCGGGTTCCCGCGCATTTCGCGGTTTGGCTGGCCTCCTGCCTGCGTGAAACCGGTCCTTGATCCGTTTTAATTTTCCTTCATGAAAAAAAAAGAAGTTAGCATCACAGCGAATAGAATTATACCAAGGTTATTACCTAAAATTATCCCCTGAAAATAATGTGTTGGTCAAAAGGTAACCGATTTCTCCAAGGGGTAAACTCATGAGTACTACAGCCAGGAAAAGGTCTTTTGTGGATCTTTTCTCAGGATGTGGAGGACTCTCGCTTGGTCTCATGAAAGCCGGATGGCGAGGTGTGTTTGCCATTGAACAAAATCCCGATGCCTTTAAAACACTCAGGCATAACTTGATAGAAATAGGTCATCACAATGCTGATGAGCCTCACTTTGAGTGGCCCGGCTGGCTAGAAGTAAGACCTTTTGAAATTAAGGAGTTCGTACGGGCATATCCGCGACAGTTGAGATCCCTTCGAGGCGAGATCAAACTTGTTGCCGGGGGTCCCCCCTGCCAAGGGTTTTCTTTCGCGGGACGTCGTACAGGGAATGATCCGAGGAACGAACTTTTTCGGTATTACCTCCAAGTAGTGGACCTAGTTTGTCCCGAACTCGTTCTAATGGAGAACGTGCAAGGAATTGACACGGCTTTCGGAGCCAGCAAGCAACGAGGAAAGAAGTGCCGTGGCAAGCCCGGTAAAAGTTACGCAAGGCTCATTCGCGAGATGCTCGAGGAACACGGGTACACGGTTCAACAACACATCTTGAGCGCAGCGGATTTTGGCGTTCCCCAGTTCAGGTCGAGATGTTTCATTCTGGGGATTCGGCGTGACCTTTGCCTTGGTGTAGATCCTCCAGACTTGCCAAGCGTATTACTAGCCATTCGCAAGGGTTTCTTGGAGACACGGGGATTGCCGGTAGATCGTCCAGTAACCGTGTTCGAAGCAATTTCTGACCTATCAACCAAGGGGAAGCAACTCGTCGAATGCAAGGATGCGGAGTCGCCACGCGGATTCAAGGAGATAATTTACCGAGGTCCCGAGTCTGCTTTTCAAGAACTCATGCATAGGAATATCGATGGATGCTCGTTGAATAGTACTCGCCTAGTGAACCATCGCCCTGAAACAGTTAAACGATTCCAAAAAATTCTCAACTCATGCCGCAAGGGCGTGCAACTATCAGGGCAAGACAGGGCCCGGCTTGGGATACGAAAAAGGGTCCTAATTCCATTGGCTCCTGACCAACCTTCGCACACGCTGACTACGCTTCCGGACGACCTATTACACTACGCAGAACCTAGAATACATACCGTCCGTGAACATGCCCGATTACAGTCTTTTCCAGACTGGTTTGAATTTCACGGAAGGTACACCACCGGCGGAAGCAGGCGTACCAAGGAATGTCCTCGTTATACCCAGGTGGGCAATGCAGTTCCCCCCTTGTTGGCTGAAGTTATTGGAGAAGCGCTTATCATCATTCTGGATAACTTGAAGATGAAACGTAAATTAAACCATTCAAGATGAGGCATAATGGAGGGGGTGAGAATCCACGCGTAAGGAGAGCAAGAGTGGCAAGTGAAAAAAACAGAAACGACTTCTTAATCGACCTGCTTGCCCTTCAGCAAGACGGCAAGTTAGCCATCAGTGCTCCAACAAACTGGACTACCCAAGAACCGCTTCTGGAAGTCTCGACCCAAATAGACAAGATTGTCGAAGAACTTGGCTCCTCGATGCTTCTAGAAGGCGGTCAGAATAAGATTGCGAGATGGCACTTTTTTATTGGGTCGCCCGGTAACGGGAAATCGGCGGCCGTGGGCAAACTGTGCCGTTACCTACTACGAGAACGGCGATGCCAAATCAGTGACGAGCAGGGATGCCCAATAGAAGTTCTTGAATCAACGGCCATTCCTTATGCCCTAGACGTTTACGAGGGGGACAACAAGTACGTTTCTGCCCGAATTGTTCAGGATGCCTCCGTTGTTCGAAATCCTTTTTCTAAAGAGGTTGATCCAGCCAGAGAACTATTGTTAACGCTTGAATGGGCATGGGAAAAGGGCATTTCACTGATCGTCTGTACAAACAGGGGGGTTCTTGAAAAGGCTCATAGGGATGCACACACTGACCCCAAAATGAACACGGAGTCGTGGTTCAAGGTTCTTAACTCTATCATAAAAGCCCCCCCTAAAATTGACGGGGATTTAAAAGAGAAGGAATTTCAGCAAAAAAAAACGGTTTTCCAGAAAGTTAAGGTAACGTATAGTCACCTTGATAATAGGAGCTTGTTGCTTGGCGAGAATAGTATATTCGACTCCTTGATTCAAAAAGCAGTTGATCCCGTCCACTGGAAAGCATGCAGCGATTGCCCGGTTGAGGACCTGTGTCCCTTCAAGGGGAACCGCGAGTGGCTATACGATTCAAGAGGAAGGGAAAAGTTCTTGGCGACACTCTGCCGGGCGGAGGCCTTTTCGGGGCAGATCATCGTGTTTCGCGAGGCAGTGGCATTACTTTCGCTGATTCTGGCGGGATGTCCCAGGGACTACGGGAACGACCATCCGTGCGCATGGGTTAAAGGAAAGGTAAAATCTGGAGATATCTTTTCGTTAGCGTCGCGTCGCATTTACATGTCCATGTTTGCATCCTTTTCCCCGCTTGGACTCGAACCTCATGTGGGATTTCGAAAGAAACAGGTCGATGCTTTCCGGCGGCTGTTAGAGGAAATACGAAATAACAGCCAAGAATTCGGGGCCACTCTGGAACCGGTAATCCGCGGGAACTTTCCTTCCACGGATGTTGGTATTACCCGCCTGCTTGGAGAAGACGGAATTTTTGCACAAATCGATCCTTGCCGAGACTCCTTGCCATCGAGTTTTTACGACGCCTGGGATGGCGATTACAGGCTTATCCAAGAGAAAGATGACCCCCTGCTAACGAAGATCGAGCACCGGTGCGTGGAGGTATGGGCATTTCTTGAACAGGCGATCGAATCCATCCACGATCATACCGTATTCGAGGCACACTGGGCCCTGCGACGTTGGAGTAGCAACTTCCTGTTACACCTTGGTGCGTTGATCGAGGGACTAACGGCCTGGGCCCAGGAGTTGGACGAGTTCCTGAACTTGTTGAAAGTGTCCGGCAAGGATCCAAAAAGCCGAACCATAGAGGAAAAGCGGATCCTCCACGAACTTGATGATCGCCTAGAAGCCCTTCTAGACACTGGCAACGGGGGACACCAAGAGCCAGGATCAGTGCAACTATCGGAATGTGTAACCCTTTCGGGTAGGTGGGTAAGGGATAGGCTGAAACCCCGAACTGATGCGAGCGAACAGTCGGGTAGTCTTACCCTTTCGATCAAGTTCGAGGGAATCGAACGTGCGACTCTTGGGGCCCCTATGTTCCTTTGGCTGAGTAGGCGTGCCCGTGGGAAACTGGATCCTCGTTGTTTTCCGCCCGAACTCTTGGCGGGTGTAATGGGCGCAAGGATTCGCGCGGCAGCAAAGGGAAAGTATGCTTTCGTGGACGATGACGTTGAACTCGTCATTGACACTGGAGAAGGCGAAGTTTTCCGCCTAGTTAGGATAGACGGCGACGTGGATGTTAGACATGAACGATTATCCTTACCCAACAACAGCAAATGAACCCAAGGTTCACCCGCTAATTAGAAATAGTTTTGCCTTCGTGCCATCTGCTGGCATGAGGTTGGCGCCGGAGGTCCTTGTTCTCGAGTTCTTTCGCGAGGTGTTTTTTGAGAAGCGCAACGGATCACCCGGACCAAGGGATCTAAATCCTGACGAGGTAGAGGGGTGCATGCCCTTGCCCTACTCGCAGGAAGAACGGGCGGTAATTTATGCCATGAGAGGCAGGCGCAAGAAAGCCAAGAACTCGCGGGCTCAGAGGTTCTTCGCTCCCGCGTACCCAGTGCTCGCGAGGGCGAGTTGGCTGGGAGAGAAACGGGAGCGGGTGGTAAACAACTTTCTTCTCGGCGGTCCCATCGCGCAACATCTATGGGGCCGTGGTCCTGACGTCAGGGAGAAACATTGCGAGCATGAAAAGTTCATCGAACTACTATGCAAGGCACTTGTGGGGCACAACGCTTCGAGCAAGGACGATTATCGGGAAAAAGACATACTCTCCGTCGCAATTAGGCATGCAGGTTTTGAAGTCGACCTAGATCTGGCGAAACAGAACTTGGTAAGCAAAACCGCTTTTTCAAACTCGGTGATCAGGATTGAAGACGACGAATTATCGACACGCATATTCAAGGACGTTTGCTCTATCTGTCAACTGGAGAAAGACCTACCCAGAATGCAATGGCTTCACCTGTTAATGACATTTTTGCGGTTTTCCCTTCCAATGTGGCTACTTGCCCAAATGCGTATTACCACTTTCCTCCTCGAGTGGTTGATTGACGCCATTGACAAGGGCGACGTCGTAGAAGACAAGGATATCAAGGCGCGAATCTCCGTTCGCAACCGGGGACTTCTCCATCCGACGTTAACTCCTACCCGCGAGGTTTTCGAGCGGATCGAGCAATACATGAAACATCGGGTTGAACTCAACATTCTTCTCTACTGTCTGGAGGGAATCCGTCCCGATCACATCAAGGGGAAATCGCTCGATGTTTCTGCGGGTGGTTCCGGCAAGATCCGTGTTGACAAGTTGCTGGAAATAGCCAGGGAAGCATCCCAAGACTTGCGAGCGAGCGATCGTTTCAAGACAGTGGCTCCAGGTCTGGATGTCCGGCGTTTCTTGACCAGGGAAGGTGAACTTTTTTCGGCTTGGCGGAACCCACTTTTGAGAGGCCAAGGAAAGAATATAGACGAGTTCCTCCGAGTAATGTACCGGGCCGAACTAGGGGACGAGTCAGGTGGTTACCTGCTTCTTCCGGAAGGGAAAGGCGCGGGTCGAGGTTTCCGGGTTTTCCCGGGGCAATTGTTACTCAAGACAGTTACCTCTCTGGCAGCGCTGGACAAACATCCAGACAACAAACGTGGAGGAGGAGGGAAACTCGTGCTGGATGATGTCGAAAACCATTTTCAACAATACGGCGTTGACTTTTCGAGCGCAGCCGACGCAAGGCCGCTGCTGATTCGAGAGATGCAAGCCATGGGACTTCTTACCGGGAGTCCCGATGCGGGAGGTAGCGTGGCTGTCGCTTGCCCGTTCTGAGGATTTCCAGAAGAATGGATGGAAGGAAAAACATGCTGGCGATATCAAGGGTGCTTGGGGAACTCACAAGAGAATACGTTCAGGCCGCCGAGCAGGCTGGTAGGGACTGCCGCCTTGTTATTCCCGGCCTTACGGAAAAGATTGCGCGCGAAATACACGAGTATCTTATCGCGCAGGAAATTCAGTCCTACCTCGTTGTAGGAGATGATTTGCCACCGGACGAGGAAAAGAGGTGGATAAGGCCCGTTGGCTTAACAAGCAAGCGAATCGGTTCGTTTGTTGCGGTTGCTGCGCCTGGACAACTTGCTCACATTCAAGATTCAATCCGTGGCTCAGGGGGAGCAATTAGGTCACAGGCGTTTTCCGAGGAATGGCCATGGATAGACAACGGCAACGAATCGTTTCGGTTCGACGGGCCGGTGCTCAATCGGTTGGTAAGCGCATGGACATCCCGCGAAGAAGAAGCATTCCAATGGCTTAGAGAATTCATAGTCAAAGGTCTAGTTAAAGGGACACGAACAAGTTCGTGGCGAGCACATTTATTGCTCGAGAACACGCTCGGGACGTTTGACCCCACCTTGTACCCAGCGCTAAGAGATGTTCGGGAGAAGTTCCTCTTTCACGTGGGGGTTCCCCGTCCATCGAGCGAGATTCCCCAGGTAGATACCCTGGTTAAGACTTGTACGCACCTGTGTCAACAAATAGTTGGGCGATGCCAGGAGGAAGACGATGCCCGCGAGCATGCCCGGGATGTCATGGTGCTTGAAATTGTATCTGACGAGGTCGAGCAACGGGAGATTCAAGAATCGCTGGATTTTCTTCTTGACGGCCTAGGGCGAAGCAATACCCGTAACCTTGGGTTACTCGCATTTCACTCGTGTTGGGGGGATGATCCGACCACCCATTGGTTCAGGTTGCACGCCGATCGACTTGCAGAATTGTTCGGCATTAAGGAGAGGCCAAAGGCCGAGGTTTCTTTCGGTTTGGATTGTAATCGGGGGATCATATCAAGAAACCAGAAGTCCGTGGTCACCTTCGCAGGCGAAATATTAAGGATAGATATTAATTATAAGATTCCACAAGAAGAATTCGCTCCCGACAGTTGGGAAGTAGCCCTCATGTCCCGAAAAAAAAAGCTTGTGGAGCAATCCGTTCAATCGCCCCAAGGTGTGTTGGAAGTGAAGCTAGACACATCTAGCATCGCCAAGAAGTACACCCGAAAAATTCCACTTAGGCTAGTGCTCATGAGGGGAGGCGATACCCGTGCTGAGGATAGGATGGCGTTGCACCTTTGTGGAAAGCAAAGGCCAGCTCTTGTTGTTGTGGAGCCCGGCTTTGATGTGATTGACGCCACGCCCGGAGATAACGAGGAAACATCTGAATCCCCCGATAAGAAGTTCGAGATTAGCGAGCCGGTGCATATCTACCTATTTCATGCCTTGGACATTTCGCCCGAAGTTCGCGACGAGGACAACAAGACGGTAGGAATCGATGCCGAAAGACACGGAATTTGGAGATCAACGGAACCCATCGATCCGGGCTTGGTAACTAGTGGGCTGGCTGTTCGGGTATGTAAATTCGGCGATAGGAACGCAGTCCTTTGCTTCGAGGCAAAGGATATCGAGAAGGGGGAGTTCACTCTTGAGGATGAACTAAGGGTCCACCTGTCCGGTACCCGGGATGGACGGATCAGGGATGTGGCAAGGATCTTCTCGGGGGACACCCGGGAGCCATACCCTTTCCTCGGAAAGTTGAACGATGCCTCTCGTCGGCGCATCGTCCTTGCCCAGAACATGAGCACCCCCGATGGATGGAAGCCGTTGCTGACGAACTTGCTAAATCCCTGCCACGGCATTACCCGCGAAATCGGCAAGTTCATTAATGTCCTAGGGCCTATTGATGGAGAAGGATTTAGGAGGTTGTCTTTACCGGGCGAGGCCGTAGGTTTGCTTCAGGCTTATTCCAATGCGCGGGATGCAGTGCGCAAGGAAGTTGAGGGAGCCCTTGCAACGCGCGCTTTCAAGTTAGAACATCCCGTTTACGCGTCCCATCCCATCTTTGTTGACAAGAGGTTGGAAGAAATTGAGGATCTCCTGACAACCTACATGAAGAGTTACCTTGAACTCCTTGATTATCTGGGGAACAAGGATCTGGAATGGTCACAAATTTTTGTCCTCGCGCATCTTGATTGTGTAGTCCACTGGGACGACGGGGTCCTAAGGAATGCATTTTTTCTAGTGGGTCCATGGCATCCGCTGGTTCTAGCAAAGCGGTTCATGGTCCAATCGGCCTTGTTTGCCCGGGCGCAGCGTTTTCTGCGGGATGATGATGGCAAGAATTTTAGGCAACTTACGGCCTTGCTTGAGCGGATCCATGGATTCCGCTGGCTTCCCGGACTTTCAGCTAATGATCGAGCACTTGAGCCGGTTTACGTGTCGGCAACCTCTGATCCCGGCTGGCACTTGGCGGTCAAGACAAATCTTGCTACGCAATCCGAAGTAGGCACCCTGGCGGGAGTCTGTGATCGGCTCAGGACAAACTTCGACCTAGACTCCGACATCATACCCGTGGGGGCCGACGACTTGGCTTCTTCGGGTCTGGCGAGTTACATGCGCGCGTTTCCCTCGCGTCGTTCCGTTGGAATACGTATATGCCAAGGGTACTCGGCACCAAAAATCGTCCATGCAATTGACAGGTTTCTTCATTCTGAGGATGGTCCAACTAACAATGGATTCCAATTGCCGGGAGGCGTACGGTTATTTCTGGCGGCGCCTCTTGGGGATGTTGAGGATGTTGGATGGTGCAATCCTCCCCTGTACGTGTACGAATACCAGGACGACGATGACTGCCTAGAGAAGGAAAACCCAGATATTTACGTGCTGCCGCCGGAGCAATCACCGTCGTTCCTGCCCAAAGTCGAAAAACGAAGTCTTCCAAGAGGCAGCGACAGGGAAGCGGTCTTCTTTGAGCCCTTGCATTGGCTCACAGAGGGACAACTCTTTGTCCCCAAGAGTGTCACCTATGAATTCCAGGTTGAACCGGCGGATCGAAAAGTTAATTCTCTGGGAGACTTGTTTGTTGCCATTGCATCAAGAGCATGTCGGCTTCTAAAGGATTCCATCGCTATCGTGCGATCAGTTACATTGAAGCAACGCCTGAAATGCCCGTGGGCAATTGTCCCCGGTGGAGGATTGGACCCAGCCATCCTCGTAAAATATGTCCGAGATGGGAAATCGCGTTCTATCCAAGATCGCGCATTATGGGACTACAAGGTTGATCTTGCCGGAGAAACCAACTCTTACTATATCCTGTCAACCATTCCGCAAAGTTTCCTGGTTTCGGTGAACGGTGTTTTTGGCCGCGATAACGTGGCTAACGATTTCATCGAGGAACTCGGCAAAATTGGGATTGCAATTGGCGGCGAGGCACTCAAGTCGGGACGACATGCACTGGGAGTAGTCGGTCTGGTGGGTGCCGTGCGATTGTTCCTCGGGCTGGGGGGAAGTAATTGCAGCCCCTTAAAACAAGAGGGAGGGCAAATCGGTTTCCTGATTCCCGTCGATTCCTTTGCATCGTTCTTTGGCCACTCAGGTGATCCTAACGCACTATCCGCAAAAAGAACCGATTTGCTGGCCATCCAACTGGTTTTGCCCGAATCCCCGGACGGCGAGATGCGTATTTGCGCATGTGGAGTGGAGTCCAAATTCGTTTCTGGAACATATAACCTGGCGAAGAGCTACAAGGCCCTAGAACAAGCCCGTTCAACCTTGTCGGATTTCCGGTTACTCGTTCAACAGAGTTTACATGGCGGGGCCCTACCCGAGCGCCTAGGCTTGCTGGCATTACTAAGGTTTGGTCTCCGTATTTCTAGCCCAAGTTCTGCTAAAGAGATTTCCGGGTGGGTTGATACCGAGCGCGTGATATATGAAGCGGTATTGCAAAGGCGCTACGCGTACAGGGAAGCCAAGTATAAGGCGGTGCTCGTTACCACGGAGATGGGGCTCCGCGGCGTGGCAGAAACAAACGTGCATCCAGATGGTTTATGGATCAGGCTTAACAAGAACCATTGGCCAGGCGTTTCGGATACGCCCCAACTTGAAAATATTCGGCGGGAACTTTCGGGGTTATTCGAGGTTGATGTTCCCGTGACGGACGAGAAAATACCCACGGAAGGATCGCGAGGAACCGTGGGGGATGAAAGGTCCCAGGGTGACGCACAGGTTTCCGAGCCCCGAGATTCTGGACCAGATTCGAGAGAAGAAGAGCCACTGAAGGTGCCTGTTGATAAAGCGGTTGACATCAAGACGCCAGTTGCTGGACCTGGTGTTCCGCTGTGTCGGATAATGATTGGCGTCGACAACGGAAGACGGGCCATATACTATGATCCCCAGTCAAGCGTAGATCCCCTAGACAATTTAAACATGATGGTGACCGGTTCGTCCGGGACCGGGAAGACCCAGTTCCTCAAGTACTTGATTTATCAATTGCGCCTCCAGCGCAAGAACATCTTAATCCTCGATTTCAAAAATGATTTTGCGAGCGACACGGTATTTGTAAATCGTGCCCTTTTGTCCGAGGTTTTCGTGGCCTTTAATGGACTGCCGTACAATCCCCTAATCCCTTACCCCGTAAAGCACCCAGGGACGGGGGACTTGTTCGTCCAATGTGGACAACATATCGCAGGGGTAGTTGACGTCTTGGGAAAGACTTATGGCCTCGGGGCACAACAAAAAGCGGCGGTCAAAAAAGCCATCAGTGATGCGTTTACCTCTATGAACATCCCCACCTCAGGCCCAGCACCGTATGACAAGGCAATGCGCTTCCCCGATTTTTCCAACGTCGGTAGGACGCTGGAGGTTGATAACCCGGCTGCTTACAACCGCCTGGACCCGTTATTCACACTTGGATTGTTTAGAGAAGAGTTCCGTGATGTATCGTTCCATTCCCTCGTGGAACGCTCGGTTGTCTTGGATTTAAGCCAGATTCCAAGCGACGAGATAAAAAACGCGCTCGCACAGCTTGTCGTAATGTCAGCGCACGCATATTACAATTCGCAGCCTCACACTGGAAGCATTCGGCAAGTCCTTGTGTTCGACGAAGCTCACCGCGTTTTAAGCTCGGATTTCATGCCGAGGTTAGTGCGCGAATGTAGGGCATATGGTGTTGGGACAATACTCTCGTCTCAGTACCCATCTGACTTTCCCCAAGAGATATCTGCTTCAATGGCTACCAAGATCATTCATGGCAATGGGAGAGACATCGAGAAGGTGAAAGATATTGTTAGAATCCTGGGATGCGAGGGTCAGGAAGCAGAAGTGTCAAACCTTGATAGGTTTCAGGCCTTCGTAGACAACCGTCATTATCCTCATACCCTAGTTCGAACAATGAACTACCCGTTGTTCCTTGTCTGGTCACACTTGCAAGAACGTGGAATGGCAACAAGGGCCGAAATCTGCCAAATAGAAGGGTTGGACGCCTCCAAATTGCCCGTTGAGAACCTGATTAGGCAACTGGAAAAGCTCGGGTTAGCAGAAGAGAGGGATGGGCAAGTACATGTATTACGACAAGATAGCTAAGCGTGGAAATGGACACGTTGATAAAGCATATTCATTATAGGAAATTTAACCGGTTTCGCCATATGTTGCAGGAATGGTATGCAGAAAATGGCCGGAACTTCCCGTGGCGTAGAAAATCGGCAAGCAAGTACGAAGTTATTGTAACGGAGGTACTTCTTCAGCGAACACGGGCGGAAACCGTAGCGGAGTTTTGCAAGAGTTTTTTCAGGGCATTTCCGTCATGGAAAAGACTTTCTGATGCGAGTGAAAACGACTTGTCCCTTTTCTTACAGCCACTAGGGCTGTGGTACCGTCGCTCCGTGTCACTTCTTGCCCTTGCAAGGGTAATGTCGAGAAAGAACGGGAAATTTCCCAGAAATAGAAAGGAGATTGAGGCATTGCCCGGGGTTGGACAGTACATAGCCAATGCCATCCTGTTGTTCTGCCATGGTGAACCTCAGCCATTGCTTGATGTCAACATGGCCCGCGTTCTGGAACGAGTATTCGGGCCACGCCAACGCGTCGATATTCGCCATGATCCGTACCTGCAGTGTCTCTCCTCGACAATTGTTAACTGTGAAACCCCCAAGGAGATTAATTGGGCAATACTAGACCTTGCCGCGACAATTTGCCGGAAAAATTCCCCAAAATGTCACGAGTGCCCTGTCAGGTCCATTTGTCTATACCGGGGAAACTTTCGATAAGTCTTTTTGGATGAAGTTGACAGGGGCGGGTACATGTGGTATAATTGATTACCACGTGGCCAATGGAGAGTGATCCGTGACGTCAGCGATCAGGCAAAAGGTGTGCCGTAAGGGGGAGTGGTGTGCCTTGACTCAGGGCATCATTTTTGCTATACTATCCCGCCACTTCTCAAGCGCTGAGAATTCCTGATGCTTTAGTTCGGGAGAAACGCGGCGTCCCTTCAAATCACGAGTTCTGCCTTGAAACCACAAGGCTGTCGCATCAAGGAGAGTACGCATGGCTGTCGCGCATCAGATTGAACGGCTGAATCTCGGCAAACTCTCGGAGACGGTGGATCTTCCGGACCTGATCGAAATCCAGACGAAATCGTACCGGGATTTCCTGCAGTGGGAGGTGCCGCCGGACGAGCGCCAGATGATCGGGCTCCAGTCGGTCTTCCACGAGGTGTTTCCCATCGAATCCAACAACGGGATGGCCCGGCTGGAATTCGTGAGTTACAGCCTGTTTCCCCCGAAGAACACCATCCAGGAATGCCAGGACCGGGGCCTGACCTACGCCGCGACGTTGCGGGCCATTCTGCGGCTGGTGCAGTTCGAGGAAGTGCCCTCCTCTTCCGAAAAGGTGGTGCGCAACATCGTCGAGAACGAGGTGTTTCTGGGCGAGTTGCCCGTGATGACGCCCAACGGCACGTTCATCATCAACGGGGCCGAGCGGGTGATCGTCAGCCAGTTGCACAAGTCGCCCGGGGTGTCTTTTGAATACCGGCAGTTGTCCACGAACAAGAAAGTGCTCAGCGGGAAGATCACGCCCTACCGCGGGGCCTGGCTCGAGTTCGATTACGACATGAACGATCACCTGTGGGTGACGGTGGACCGGCGGGGCAAGATTCCGGCGACGACGTTCCTCAAGGCGCTGGGCTACGTGGATCCCCACGAGATCCTGGGACTGTTTTACCCGATCGACACGCTGACGCTGACGGTGCGTGGCCGGAAACGGTCCATGCGGCTGATCCGGGCATCCAGCGGCAAGGCCGGCGCGGGCGGTCGCGGAAAAGGCAAAACCGACGCGTCTTCGTCCGAAGGGGAAGCGATCGGCCTGGAAGACGTGCTCGGGGGATGGATCGCGGAGGACGTCATCGACGAGGACACCGGTGAAATCTACGTGGACGCCGCCACGGAAGTGACCCACGACGTGCTGGACCTGCTGTTCCAGAAGAAGGTGCCCAGCGTGGAGTTCATCACGCCGCGGCACGCGTTGCAGGATCCCTCGATCGTGCGGACGTTGCACCATGACCAGATCATGGACGAGGACCAGGCGCGCCAGGAACTGTACCGTCGGCTGCGTCCCGGGGATCCGGACACCACGCCGAGCACCTATCGATCCCACTTCGACCGGCTGTTTTTCGACCAGACCCGGTACGACCTGGCCCCGGTGGGCCGTTACAAGATCAACCGGAAACTGGGGCTCAAGATCGACCAGTCGACCCGCGTGCTGACGAAAGAGGACGTGGTGGCCACGCTCCAGTACATGCATCGCCTGCGCGCGGGGGATGGCGTGGTGGATGATATCGATCACCTGGGGAACCGCCGCGTGCGCGCGGTGGGGGAACTGCTGGGGAACCAGATCCGGGTGGGCCTGGCCCGGATGGAGCGGACCATCCGGGAGCGGCTGGGATATTCCCAGCAGGATCCCGCCCAGATGACCCCGCAGGGCATCGTCAATCCCAAGCCGCTCCAGGCGGCCATCAAGGAATTTTTCGGGCGCAGTCCCCTGTCGCACTTCATGGACCAGATCAACCCGCTCGCGGAACTGACGCACAAACGTCGGCTGAGCGCGCTGGGTCCCGGTGGCCTGTCCCGGGACCGGGCGGGCTTCGAGGTCCGCGACGTGCACCCTACCCACTATGGCCGCATCTGTCCCATCGAGACGCCGGAAGGTCCGAACATCGGCCTGATGGCGTCCCTGGCGACCTACGCGCGGATCAACGAGTTCGGGTTCATCGAGACGCCCTACCGCAAGGTGGAAAAGGGCCGGGTGACCGGCGAGGTCCACATGCTTTCGGCCTACGACGAGGACAATTACACGGTGGCCCAGGCCAACGCGGAGCTGGATGGTAAGGGCCGTTTTGTCAGCCCGCTGGTGCTGTGCCGCCGGCGGGGCGACTTCCCCCGCGTGGCGCCCGAGCAGGTCGATTACATGGATGTTTCCACCCGCCAGATGGTGAGCGTGGCGTCCGCCCTGGTGCCGTTCCTGGAGCACGACGACGCCAACCGCGCCCTGATGGGCTCCAACATGCAGCGCCAGGCCGTGCCGCTGTTGCGGACCGAGGCGCCGCTGGTGGGTACGGGACTCGAGGCGGTGGCCGCGCGCAACTCGGGTGCGGTGGTCATCGCGGAACGGGACGGCGTGGTGGAGTACGCGGACGGTAACCGGATTCTGGTGCGCGTCGAGGAGCGCGAGGCAGAGGAAGGGCGGAATCCCTTCCGGGCGGAAGTGGACGAGTACGTGCTCCGCAAGTACCAGCGGTCCAACCAGAATACCTGCATCAACCAGCGTCCGCTGGTTATGGCGGGAGACCGGGTGAAGAAGGGAGACGTCATCGCGGACGGTACCGCCACGGATCGAGGCGAACTGGCCCTCGGCCGGAATGTCCTGGTGGCCTTCATGCCCTGGGAAGGGTACAACTTCGAAGACGCCATCATTCTGAACGAGGACCTGGTCAAGGAAGACGTGTTTACCTCGGTGCACATCAGCGTGCACGAAATCGAGGCGCGGGAAACGAAACTTGGCCCGGAAGAAGTCACCCGGGATATTCCCAACGTTGGGGAAGACGCCCTGCGGAACCTGGACGAGCGGGGTATCGTGTACATAGGCGCCAAGGTCGGGCCGGACGACATCCTGGTGGGCAAGGTGACCCCGAAAGGTGAAACCGACCTGACCCCCGAAGAAAAACTGCTGCGGGCGATCTTCGGGGACAAGGCGGAAGACGTGCGGGACGCCTCCCTGCGCATGCCGACCGGCGCGAGCGGCGTGGTGATCGACGTGAAGATCTGCAGTCGCCGTGACAAGTCCCAGGACGCCCAGGCGAAAAAGCAGTTCAAGCAGGAGCAGGAACGGCTCGAGCAGTATTACGAAGGACGGATCATCCGGATCCGCGAGACCTTCGAACGGCTCGTGCGCGAGGATGTCATGGGGCTCACCATCCTCGAGGACGTGGTGGATTACGCCACGGACGAGGTGGTCCTCGAGAAGGGGCGGCGCGTGATGGCCAAGCACATCCGCACCCTGCCCTACAGCGTGCTGGCGCGCCTGAAGGTTTCGGATCCCGCGGTGCAGCAGAAGTTTTCGCGCCTGGTCAACATGGCTGCCCTGGAAGAAGCCACGCTGATCGCCCAGCGGGACGCCCGGATCGAGCGGTTGCGCAAGGGGGACGAGTTGCCGGCGGGCGTGCTCAAGTCGGTGAAGGTTTACGTGGCCAGCCGTCGGCGGATGTCGGTGGGCGACAAGATGGCGGGCCGTCACGGGAACAAGGGCGTGGTCTCGAAGATCGTGCCGCGGGAGGACATGCCTTTCCTGCCGGACGGCACGCCGGTGCAGATTCTGCTGAACCCGCTGGGCGTGCCCTCCCGCATGAACGTGGGACAGTTGCTGGAAACCCACCTGGGCTGGGCTGTGCAGAAACTGGGCCTGCGCGTGGCGTCTCCCGTGTTCAATGGCGCGTCCGAAGAGAAGATCCGGGAGCTGCTGCGCAAGGCGGGATTGCCCGAAAACGGGAAACTCCGCCTGCGGGACGGTAAAACCGGGGAGCCGATGTACCAGGACACCTGCGTGGGGTACATCTACATGATGAAACTGAACCACCTGGTGGACGACAAGATTCACGCCCGGGCCACGGGTCCCTACTCGCTGGTCACCCAGCAGCCGCTGGGCGGCAAGGCCCAGAATGGTGGTCAGCGGTTCGGGGAAATGGAAGTGTGGGCGCTGGAAGCCTATGGCGCGGCCTATACCCTGCAGGAAATGCTGACCATCAAGTCCGACGATCTCCAGGGACGTACCTGGGCGTACGAGGCGATCGTCAAGGGTACCCGCGAAGTGGATCCGGGTACGCCCGAGTCGTTCAACGTGCTGGTGCGCGAAATGCAGGCCCTTTGTCTCGATGTCATTAAACTCGTCCGCAAGCGGGGCATCGGGGCGGAAATGGACGAAGAAGAGGAGGAATAAACCTTGGCCACGTACATCCCGACCACTGGTGAGAAGTTTGACGCCCTCCAGATTCGCCTGGCCTCTCCCGAGGAAATCCGGAAATGGTCCCGGGGTGAGGTGAAACGCCCTGAAACCATTAACTACCGGACCTTCAAACCCGAGCGGGACGGCCTGTTCTGCGAGCGCATTTTCGGTCCCACCAAGGATTGGGAATGCGGCTGTGGCAAGTACAAGAAGGTGAAGCACCGGGGGATCGTGTGTGACCGCTGCGGCGTCGAGATTACCGAGGCGCGGGTGCGCCGGGAACGCATGGGACACATCAACCTCGCGGTGCCCATCGCGCACATCTGGTTTTTCAAGAACAATCCCAGCTGCATCGGCAGCCTGCTTAACCTGCCTATCCGGTCCCTGGAGCGGGTGATTTACTACGAGCATTACCTTGTCCTGGATCCAGGGTCCGTGCCCGAACTCGCGAAACTGCAGTTACTTTCGCAGGACGAGTACGACGCGATCGTGGCGAAGTACGGGCGGGGCGCGTTCGACGCGGACATGGGGGCCCCAGCCATCCGGAAAGTGCTCATGAACATGGACCTGGACCAGCTGGCCTCGGAACTGCGGGTGGAATTTCACGACGCCACTTCCGCCATGCACCGCGCGAAACTGGTGAAGCGGATGAAGATCGTCGAGGCGCTGCGCAAGTCGGGCAATCGTCCCGAGTGGATGATCCTGGAAGTCATCCCGGTCATGCCGCCCGATCTGCGGCCCCTGGTTCCGCTGGACGGCGGGCGGTACGCCACCAGCGACCTGAACGACCTGTATCGTCGCGTGATCAACCGCAACAACCGGCTGAACCGGCTGATTGAGTTGCGGGCGCCGGAAGTGATTCTGCGCAACGAAAAGCGCATGCTGCAGGAAGCGGTGGACGCGCTGTTCGACAACGGTCGCCACGGCAGGCCGGTGACGGGCACCAATGGTCGCCAGTTGAAATCCCTGAGCGACATGCTCAAGGGGAAACAGGGACGGTTCCGCCAGAACCTGCTCGGCAAGCGGGTGGACTACTCGGGCCGTTCCGTGATCGTGGTGGGGCCTGAACTGAAACTGCACCAGTGCGGTCTGCCCAAGCGGATGGTCCTGGAACTGTTTGAACCGTTCATCATCAACCAGTTGCGCGAACGGGGACACGCCGCCACCATCAAGACCGCGAAGAAAATGATCCAGCAGAACCGCACCGAGGTGTGGGACGTGCTGGAAGACGTGATCCGGGATCATCCCGTCATGCTCAACCGCGCGCCCACGCTGCACCGGCTGAGTATCCAGGCCTTCCAGCCGGTGATGATCGAGGGAAAGGCCATCCGCCTGCATCCGCTCGTGTGCCGCGCGTTCAACGCCGATTTCGACGGGGACCAGATGGCGGTGCACGTGCCGCTCTTTCCTCCGGCGCAGCTGGAGGCCCTGCTGCTGATGATGTCGTCCACCAACATCTTCTCGCCGTCGGACGGATCGCCGATCGTGACGCCCACCCAGGACATCGTGCTCGGTATTGCGTGGCTGACCAAGCAGAAGAAAGGCGTGAAGGGAGAATGGCAGAAGGAATGGTCCCGTTATGAAGACGGCCGGGAAATCATTCTCAAGCCGGGCAAGGTCTTTCCGGACTGCGAGTCGGTGGTGCTGGCCCATGAGCGGGGCGAGATCGACATCCACGCCGAAATCCGGTTGCGCTTCAACGGGAAGATCCTGGCGACCACGGTGGGCCGGGTGATCCTGGCGCAGCACCTGCCGAAGGAAATCACCATCGAGGACGTGAACCGGTACCATGACCAGGCCAGTATCGGCCGGGTGATCGCGGAGTGCTACCGGCGTCACGGCCATCACAAGACCACGGAACTGCTGGACGCCCTGAAAGCCGTGGGATTCAAGTACGCGACCCGGTCCGGGCTGTCCATAGCGATCGAGGACCTGCTGATTCCCAAGGACAAGAAGGAACTGGTCCAGAAAGGGGAGCAGGAAGTCCGCAAGATCGAACTGCAGCACGCGCAGGGCCTCTGCACCGCCCAGGAGCGGTATTCCCGAATCGTGGACCAGTGGACGGAAATTTCCGACCAGCTGGCTTCGAAGATGGTGGACGCGATGAAGGAGAACGACCAGGGCTTCACGGGCGTCTACCTGATGTTTGAATCGGGCGCGCGGGGCAGCAAGAAGCAGATCCGCCAGTTGGCGGCCATGCGCGGCCTGATGTCCAAGCCCAACGGGGATATCATCGAGTCGCCGATTCTCTCGAATTTCCGCGAGGGCCTGACGGTGGTGGAATACTTCATTTCCTCTCACGGGGCCCGGAAGGGGTTGTCCGACACGGCGCTCAAGACGGCGGACGCGGGATACCTGACCCGGCGCCTTGTGGACGTGGCACAGGACGTGGTGATTGAGGAAGAAGACTGCGGCACGCTGAACGGGATCTGGGTGGAGCCGCTGAACATCGGGCAGGACACCACGGTGAGCCTTGCCGAACGCATCGTGGGCCGGTACGCCCTGGACGACATCTATATCTCAGGTGAACCGGAGCCCGTCGTCCGGGCCGGTGAAGAAATCGACGAGGCGAAAGCGAAACGGATCGTGGAGGCCGAGTTGCCAGGCGTGACCATCCGTTCGGTGTTGACCTGCCAGTCGAAGAAGGGCGTGTGCGCCAAGTGTTACGGCCGGAACCTGGCGACGGGCCGCCTGGTGGAACTGGGCGAAGCAGTCGGCATTATCGCCGCGCAATCCATCGGCGAGCCGGGCACCCAGTTGACCATGCGTACCTTCCACATCGGCGGCGCGGCTTCGCGCAAGGTGGAGACCGGCGATATCCGGGCGAATGAAAGCGGTACCGTGCACTTCCTGAACGTGAAGACCACGACCGGTGACAACGGCGTGGCGATCGTGCTCAACCGGGGCGGTGAAATTCTTATCCGCAACGCGGAAGGCAAGGAACTCCAGCGCGAACTGCTGGGCCCCGGCTTCCAGTTGCTGTGCCAGGAAGGCGCGAAAGTCCGCAAGGGGGCGATCCTGGTCCGCCGCGACCCCTACAACGACCTTGTCGTGGCGGAAGCGGACGGTGAGATCCTGCTGGAAGGCATGGAAAAGGGCGTGACCATCCGGATGGAAATCAACAAGGAAACGGGACTCGAGGAAATCGTGGTGACCGAACACCGCCACGACAAGCATCCCCAGATTACCATCCGGAACCCGGAGACCAAGGAGGTGCTGGCCTTCGTGACGCTGCGACCGGGGACCCACGTGCTGGTCGCCGACAAGGCCCGGGTGAGCCGGGGCGAAACGCTGGCCAAGACGCCCCGCGAAATGGAAAAAACCAGCGACATCACCGGCGGCCTGCCGCGGGTGGAAGAACTGTTCGAGGCGCGTCAGCCCAAGAACCCGGCGATCATCAGCCCGATCGAAGGCGTGGTGCACCTGGACACCGCGGCCAAAAACATGCGCCGCATTGTCATCAAGCCGGAAGTCGGCAAGGAATGGGAACGCCTGGTGCCCATGCACAAGCACATCAACGTGCAGACGGGCGACAAGGTGTATCCCGGCCAGCGGCTGACCGACGGTCCGATCAACCCGCAGGATATCCTGGAGGTGCTCGGCGAGGACGCCCTGCGCAAGCACCTGCTGGATGAAATCCAGAAGGTCTACCGCGCCCAGGGCGTGCGGACCAACGACAAGCACATCGAAGTAATCATCCGCCAGATGCTGCGCAAGGTGCGGATCAAGGACGATCCGGGCGACACGCCGTTCCTGGCCCAGGAGGAAGTGGATCGCATTCGGTTCGAAGAAGAAAACCGCAACACGGCCATGAACGATGGACGTCCGGCGGAAGCGGAACCGATCCTGCAGGGCATTTCCAAGGCGGCCCTGAGCACCAGCAGTTTCGTGGCGGCGGCCTCGTTCCAGTTGACCACCCGGGTACTGACCGAGGCGGCCGTCAGCGGCAAAACGGACTACCTGACCGGCCTGAAGGAAAACGTGATCATCGGCCACCTGATCCCGGCAGGCACCGGAAGCCACTACTACCAGAAATCCCGGCCCGTGGTGCGGGAAGAGAATGTGGAAGATTTGCTGGACATTGAAGACATGGGACTGGGCGTGGGCGAATGACCCTCGACCCGGCAGAGGCCGGCGGGTGATTCCCGTCCGTCCGCGGGAAAGGACGCGGCCATGACAGGCATGGTCATTCTGCTGTGCGGCGCGCTGAGCGCCCTGCATGGCGCCATGGTGGTGGATGGCGTCGCGGCGGCTGTGGGGCGTGAGCCCATTCTCCAGAGCGAGGTCATCGAGGAGGCGGGCGCCGAACTGCAGTCGCTCCGGGACAGCGGCCTTTCCCAGGCCGAGCTGGAACGGGAGGCGGACGCCATGCTGCGTCGCGCCCTGGACCGGCTGATCGAGTACAAGTTGGTGTACCGGGAAGCCACGGGACGGAAGATCGATATCCCCGAGAAGCAGGTCGAGCGGCGCGTGGCCGCCATCCGGCGCCAGTATCCCTCGCAGGAGGCCTTTCTCAAGGCCCTGGCGGATTCCGGGCGGACCGCGGAAACGCTTCGGGAAGAGGTCCGGAAACAGATAACGGCCCTGGTCTTCGCCCGGGCGAAACGCCGGCAGTTCGAACAGGAAATCGTGGTGACCGAGGAGGACATCCGCCGCTACTACGACGAGCATCCGGAGCAGTTTCATCACGGCCCGCGGTTGAAGGCACGGCGGATTTTCATCGCCGCCGGTCGGGATCCCGAAAGTCGCGCGGAAGCGCGTAAACGGGCGGAAGGCCTCCTGGAAAGGCTCCGGAATGGCGCGAATTTCGCCGAAATCGCCCAGGAAGAATCTGACGGACCCGAGGCGGGCGATGGCGGCCAGATGGGATGGATTCAGGATGAGACCCTTGTGCCCGCCTTGCGCGACGCGCTGCGCGCCCTGGAGCCGGGTCAGTTAAGCGGTGTCGTTGAGACGGATTTCGGGTTTCACCTCCTCTTGCTGGAGGAACGCCAGGACGCGGGAGAAGTGACCTTCGACCAGGCCCGCGCGGAAATTGAGCCGCTCGTGCGCCAGCAGAAGGCGGAAGAACGCTATCGCAAGTGGGTAGATACCCTGCGCCAGCGGGCCGATGTCCGCGTGTTCGCGGAGTAACGACGCTTTCAGGCGATTCGGGCCGGGGTTGATGGCAGGTTAGGAAACGGGACCGCCCTCGGGGCAAGCCGCCGGGGTTCACGTCAGCATCAGGAATACCAGGAACGCCTCGATCGCCAGGTGGGCCAGGAACGGCGCGACCAGGTTTTTCCGGGCCATCACGTACCGGGTGGCCACGATCGAAAAGACCGCCATCCCCAACGTTTCCGGCCACGGCTTGACCAGGTGATAAGCCGTCTCGCTCAGCGGAACCAGTACCCACCCCCACTTCGGCAACAGGCGCGTCGCGGCCCGCAACAGGACGTACCGGTGCAGGAACTCCCATCCCGGCAACCACGACATCCACCAGAACCCCATCATGCCAAGCCATAGCGCCCGGTCGCCCAGACCCGTGAACTGTCCCCGCGGATAGATCGCGGCCAGCGAAGGGATGAAGCGCGTGGCGATCACGCCCGCGAGTCCCAGCAGGCAGAAGCACGCCATCAGCAGCTTGTCGACCTTTTCCATCCGGCGCCACGAAAACCACGCGCCCTCCAGCCGGGGCAGGCTCCACGCGAGGGGAATCGCCAGCCAGAACAGCACCTTGAACAGGTCGAACATGGCCATCATCCGCCAGTTCCAGGGAGGACCAAGGGGAAACCGGTCTGCCAGGGCGCCCAGGGTCCAGTGGAAACGGGACCAGTAGATCACGCTGTTGTCGCCCACCGACGCCATGGCATCCACGAACAGGACAACCGCCACGTACCCGATTACCGCGAGGGCGGTTCCTATCCGCAACCGGTCTACCCATCGCCGGGGCACGCGCCCGATGAACCCAGGCGGTCGCTCCATCATGCCGCCCGGACGGTCTGGTTTCATGGCCCGGGCTGGCGCCGTAAGCGACTGTTCCTTGGAGGTACCCGCCGAGGATTGCCTCTGGGGGGGTGTTCTTTTCTTTTCAGGCGCCGGGGACGGTTTCGTGGTATCGGAACGTGCCGTTTTTTTCTGGCGCGAGGTTTTCGTCGGGGTCGAGGGGTCCCCCTTCAGGTTGAACAGTTCTCCTTGTACCGGTCCTTCAGGCGTGTGCTCGCCTGTCGCGGAACGGGACCGTTTCTTACCGGATCCGGGGGGACGTCCCCGGCGCCTGGGCTTGTCATCGCCGCTCATGTCGGCTTTTTTCCTTTTGGATCGCGCCGCGCGTCAGCCGTGACCCCTCGCCTGGGACAAAGGTCAGCCACGGGACACGCCCCACACTTCGGGTTACGCGCGCGGCATACCGCCCGCCCGTGAAACACCAGCAGGTGCGAATAGAGGGTCCAGGTTTCCCTGGGCCACAGGGCCTGGAGATCTCGTTCGACCTTGTCCGGGGCATCCGCCCGGGTGAAACCCAGGCGCCGGGCCACCCGTCCGCAGTGCGTATCCACCACCACGCCCGGCACGCCGAAACATTCTCCCAGGATCACGTTGGCAATTTTCCGGCCCACGCCGGGCAGGGCCAGCAGGGATTCCATGTCTCCGGGTACTTTGCCCCCGTGCCGTTCCAGCAGCAGCCGGCAACTTTCGCGGATAGCCCGGCCTTTCGTCCGGAAGAAACCGCAGGAACGGATGGCTTCTTCCACGGTTCCAGCCTGCGCCTCGGCGAAATCCTTCGGTCCCCGGAACTGCCGGAAAAGGTCCCGGCTCACGGTGTTTACCCGGGTGTCGGTGCACTGCGCCGAAAGGATGGTCATGATCAGCAGGCGAAAAGGGTCCTTATGGTACTCCAGGGCGCACCGCGCGTCCGGATAGGCCGCGGCCAGGCGTTCGAACACTTCCCGGGCCCTGTTTTTTTCCCGGGGAGTCACCTTCCGTGTTTCCGCGGCGGTCCGATTTGTCTTCTTTTCCGTGTCCATGCCACCAGGTCTGCCGCGTCCAGGCAGTTCAGCACGCGTTCCGGCCCCAGCCCGCCCTTGCGTGCCATGGCCACGCCGTACCGCATATTGTACAGGCCCTCGGGGCGGTGGGCGTCCGGCCCGATCAGGAACCACGCGCCCCGTGCCGCCGCTTGGGGGATCAGCCGCCAGTCCAGGTCAAGCCGCCTGGGGTTCGCGTTAATTTCGATCGCCACCTGCCAGGTTGCCGCGGCCTCGAACAACCGATCCCAATCCAGCGACCGTCCCGCCCATGCCTTCAGGATCCGCCCCGTTGGATGCCCCAGCACATCGATCAGTCCCGACGCCATCGCGCGGATCACCCGGTCCGTGTTTTCGGTTGTCGTGCCCGGAACCCCCTCGTGGACGGATCCGATCACCAATTCGCTCGCCGACAGGGCATCCCCGCCAAGATCCACCTCCCCGTTTTCCAGGATGTCCGCCTCTATGCCCTTGATGACCCGGAAATTGTCGAGCCCCGCGTTCAGCCGGTCGATCTCCACGTACTGTTCCCGGAGCCGGTCCGCCGAGAGTCCCCTGGCCTGTTCCGCCGCCGCGCTGTGATCCGTGACCGCCAGCCAGCGCATCCCGATCGACCGGGCGGTTTCTACCATCCGTTCCAGTGATCCCTCGCCATCGGTCCAGTCCGTGTGACAATGCGCGATGCCCCGCAAGTCCGTATCCGTGATCAGCCGGGAGGGTCCGGTCCGGTCCGGTATATTGTCCCGTAATTCCGGGGGAATGACGGGCCAGTCCACGAGGCGGTAGACGGCTTCCTCGTCCGGGCAGTTGATCCGGTGTTCCTTCCGGTCCAGCACGCCCTGCCAGGTCAGCCGCAGGTTCCGCGCTTTCAACGCTCGTCGCAGCGCGCTCAGGTGTACGCCGTCTCCCGTGGCCAGCACCAGCCGGGGTCCAAAAGAGGCGGTTGGCGCGTGATGGGCGACCACGGGAATCCCCCCGGGGATGTTTCCGCGCGACACGTCCTGGTCCGCGGGGCCGGAGGGCAGCAGGGTCCAACCGAGGTCGGCAAAAGCCCGTGCTGCCATCTCCGGCGTGCCGTTCTCCACCACGAGATCCAGGCGCGAGACCAGTTCCCGGCGACGGCGACATTCGCCTGCCGTCTCTATCCGGTCCCGCGCGCCTGCCGAGCGCAATGCTTTTACCGCGTCGTCGGCCAGCGCGTCCGCCTCGGGCAGGAACACCCGGCGCGTCCGATGCCGGAGTGCCCTGAGTGCCCGGAGCATCCGGTCCGCGAACCCCGCCGGAAATTCACGCCACTGGTTGATTTCCCCGGAAAGGCACCGGCGTTCCAGGTCTTCCGCCGAGGTCACCCTTCGTGCCAGCAATTGTCGCGCGGCGCCTGTGCCCAGGTCGGCCAGCAGGAAGAATTCCCGCGTGGTATCGGGGTAGCGCCGTCGCAGCCGCTCCAGGGGTTCCAGGATTCCCGTGTCGATCCATCCCCGGATCGCGTCCGCCTCCCCGGATAACGTCGTTTCCACGGTCGGACTTGCCGGTCCACCGGTCAGGGTGCCCATCTCGCGGATCCGGCGCGCGAGGGACTCAAGGCGCGCCGCTTCCCCGGCCGTGTCATCTGAAAGGGCCGCGAAAAACGCCGCTTCCTCCAGCAGAAGCGACAACGCGTTGGCGTAATCGTGGGGTATCACCGCCGTTCTGTTTTCACTTGCCGATTGGGGCTTGCCGCCTGCTCCCGTTCCGCCCATTGTGTTTAACTAGTCCAGGACAGCAGGCCGATCAGGGCCATGATCACGCCCAGGACCAGGCCGGTCAGCGGCTCACGGGTCCACGCGCCTGCCGCGGTACCCAGTACCGCGCTGCCCGTAGCCAGCAGCAGTCCCAGTCCTGTCAATGCCGCGCCCATGGCCAAGATGCCTCCAGCGCTCAGCGATACCGCGGCAGCACGACGTGTTCCAGCCAGTTCACGAACTCCGCTTCCCGGATATCGTCGTCCACGATGCTGTCGTCGATCTTCAACTGCCACCGGATGTGTTTCAGCGAGGGATCCCGGTGTACCGCTTCGAACTTTTCCACGTACGCCAGCATATCCTCGCGATCCCGGAACCAGCCCTGCTGGATCAGTCGTTCTTCCCGGGCAAGGATCAGCCGCGCCACCTCGTGGAGGTTATATTCGGGGTGATACTGGGTGGCCCAGAAGACGCCTTTCTTGAACGATACGGCCGCGGCCTGAACCGGGCTCCAGTCATTGCCGGCCAGCAGCACCGCGCCCCCGGGCAGTTCCACCACGTGGTCGTCGTGGCTCACGAAATGGGAGTACACCACCGGCTTGTTCCGCGTCATCGGGTGGGTCCGGCCGGCATCGGTAAGCAGGATCTTGGTCGCGATGCCCATTTCCCGTCCCCGGGGATGCGCCTCAACCCGGCCGCCGGCCACCGTGCAGGCCAGCTGGATCGCCCAGCAGCTGCCGAACTGCGGAATGCCCGCCTCGTACGCCCGGTAGGCCACGTCCTTGTGCCGCTGCACCCGGGGGTCATCGTCATGGTAGATCGTCAGGTTGCAGCCTGGCCAGATTACCCCGGCGTACCGGCTGAGTTCGGCGTCCGTGGGTACCGTCGCGCCCTCGTCGCTGCTGTACCAGATGTCATACGCGGCCCCGGGTAACCGCTTTACCAGCAGGTCGGCGTACAACTGGCCCGCCAGCCGCATGCCTACCGCCTCGAACTGGGCCCGGCTCGCGGGCGAATAGCCGTCCGGAATCAGAAACCGCAACGTGTCGCTCATACTCCTGGTCACTCCTGTCCATGCCATGGATTTTCGGATCACGCGCCCGCGGCCGGCCACGGCTGCCGGTCCAGCGCGTCGATGATATCCGGAAGGTCCCGGTAGTCTTCGCAAACCGCGTCCGGCGCGTGCCCGTCCAGCGGCCGGCGCTTGATCACGGTCAGCAGCACGCCCCGCGCGCCCACCGCGTGGGGGCCGCCAAGGTCGTTATGCGGGCGGTCGCCCACGTGAACGATAGACGTTACCGGTACGTTGAAGTGGGCTGCCACCCGGTCGAATACGTCCCGGTGGGGCTTTGATCGTCCCGCCTCGTCGGAGAACACGAAATAATCGAAGTGTTCCAGCATGCCGGCATCCCGCAGTAGGATCCGCAGGTTGCGGCCAGGCGTGAAGATCGCGTCGGACACGATGGCCAGCGGATACCGCCCGCGCAACGCGGCCAGGGCTTCCACCGCGTGGGGCGCGGGATCCGGACGGTATTCCAGTTCCATCCGTTCCAGCGCGTCCACCACTTCCGCCAGGGAGGCCTCCGGCAGGGTCCGCCCAAGCCCCGCCAGCAGCACCTCCAGGCGTTCCCGCACCGTCCAGGTTACGTGTTGATCGTGCCACACCTTGCGGAACGCCGCGTCCGCGACGTCGAAAGCCAGGTCTACCGTCGCGCGGTCCACCGGGGCTTCCCGTTCCAGGGCCTGGTGCAGCAGAGCGCGACGGGCGACCGGCTTGGGGGGTAACCCGGCCGCCGCCCGTTTCGGTTCGTCCGAATCGTCATGAAAAAGGCAGTCCCACAGGTCAAACGAGACAACACCTACCGAACCCATGCGTCGATTCTCCGCGGGGCACACCCGCCCGTTGCCCGTTGGCCACGCACGATCATGGGGGGTATGCCGCGTGTTATTCATTCCGTTTATCGTGAAATGAGGCGCCCGGGAATTCGCGGCCCGGTTTCCGTGGAACCGTCCGCGCGAAAAAAATAGCGACTATCCATGGCCGTTTTTTTCGCTCCCCGCGCGCAAAGCATACCACGGATTCAGGGCTGTCCGCTAATGCCCGTTTCCGGATGATCCTGCCTGGGCGCGCGCCCAGGGCGGGGGACTTTTCAGCATGGATCTTTCCGGTGGGGCAGGATGCCGTGACACCGAATCCGGTTTTTCCGCCGGCGGGGCGCGGGGCGTTGATCCGTTGGCCTCCGGTGCGGTACGCTACTTGTAGAAGCAGGGGGTGAAATCCGCCTCCGACGCGGGCGCCGCGGGGCGCCAGGAGATTCGGCCATGTCAACCATCATGACGCGCTGCCTCAGATCGATTATGGTGATCGTTACGCTGGCGGTTCCGCTGATCGCGGTGACAGGCTGCAACACCCTGTCCGGGCAGCCCGCCATGCGCCAGGCCACCATAACCCCGGAACCCCTGTATCCGGGCGCGGAGGCCGTGCTCTCCGTGCAGGTGCGCGATCGACAGGATATTGTGAAGCGCGTGGAAGGAATCATCCTCGAAGATCCCCGGCTGACTTTCCGCCTGCGGAACGATGGTGAACCCCCTGATGAAAAGGCCGGCGACGCCACCTGGTCCATGGCCGTGGTCGTGCCCCGGCAGGCCGTTCCCGGCGAATATACCATGCAGCTTACCGCCATCTCCGGGGATGGCCGTCCCATTCTGATCCGCGACAAGCGTGGCGTGGTACAGCCCATGCAGGTTACCCTGCCGGTGCGTATCCAGGCCGCGCCCGGGAATGGGGGTCCGGCCGGGACACCGAATCCGTCTCCGAATGGAGCTTCGGTACCGGGGCAGTCTTCCACGCCGGCTGCTTCCCCCGGCCGGTAATCATCGGGTAAGGGCACTTGCTCCGGCGCGCGCTCCGGCTGGTAGGGCTGCTGGGGGGCGGTATCCTGCTGGCCGCTTCGGTCGTACCGGTTGTTCCGCCTGGCGAGCAGCAGCGTCCGGATCCCCCCGAAGCGGCGTCCGCGGCCGAAGCGGAACGCCCGGATATTATTCTGCTTTCCGTGGATACCCTCCGGGTGGACCACCTGACGCCGTGGGGAGGTGATCCCGCGGTTGCTCCCGCGCTCAACGCGCTGGCTGCCCAGTCTCTTCGTTTTCGGAATACCTTGTGCGACGTGCCGCTTACGGCACCCTCCTTTGCCGCCATGTTTACCGGTCGGCCGCCCCTGAGCCATGGTCTTACCCGTAATGCCAGCCGCCTGCCCGATGAGGTGCCCCTGCTCGCCGAGTCGTTGAGCCGGGCGGGATATCACACGGTCGCGGTGGTGGGTGCGTGGGTGCTCAAGGCCCGGTTGTGCGGCCTGAATCGGGGGTTCGTCATTTACGATGACCACATGGAACGGTATCGCTGGGGCGTGGCCCTCGGTGAACGGGACGCGGCACAGGTGACCGATGCTGCCCTGCGTTACCTCGCGGAACGGCCCGCCGGCAAGCCCCTGTTCCTGTGGGTGCATTACATCGACCCGCACGCGCCCTATCGCGACCATCCCGGCTGCACGCCGCCCCGGCCCCGGGGTGCCGAGTCGCGCCAGGACCGGGCCCGGCGGTTCTACCGGGGCGAGGTTACCTGGATGGACCGGCATATTGCCCGGTTGCTCCGGGCGATCCCCGAATCCGCCGTGGTCGTGTTTATCGCCGATCATGGAGAGAACCTCGGGGAACACGGGTATTTCGGTCATGGCCGGAAACTCTGGCAGGAGTCCCTGCGGATTCCGCTGCTGCTGCGGATTCCCGGCCGCTCCCCGGGGGATATGGACGCGCCTGCCATGGCACACGATCTCGCGCCCACGCTCCTGGCGCTGACGGGGCTCGATCCCCTGCCCGGGGCGGATGGGTTCGACCTGCTGAACGCCCTGCCTCCCGCCGACCGGCCTCGGTTCATCCAGGCTTATCCCGGGGCGGTGCCTCCCATCCCCGGGATCCGTCGCGCGAGCGATCGGGCCACGCCGCTGCTCAGCGGCGTGGCGCGGGGTTCGTATAAATGGTTCGCCGATCCCCGGGGAGGGCGGGCCTGGCTGTTCAACCTCGATGAGGATCCGGCAGAACGGTACAACCTGGCGTCCGGTAGACCCGAATGCCGGTCCGCCCTGGAATCGCTCACCCGCGAGTGGCTGAAATCCGCCCGCTTTCACCGGAAGGATCGCGCGCTGTCTTTCCCCGGGCTGGCTCCCGCCGACCGGGAAGTCCTCCGATCCCTGGGATACTTGTAGAAAGTGCCGATATCACGCGGCGGGGCGCGCGTTTCAGGGAAACCCTGGCGCGACCGTTGTTAAAGGGTCCTGCTGCCGGAGAAAGGAGATTTTCAGCGAGCACTCGAGAAAATTTTTCAAAAAAACTGTAAAAAGTGAAATAACCTTTGCTATACTTCGACCAACGGTTGGTCGTTTTTTTCAGATCAGGTCAGAGGAGCGCGGTGGTTTTTTTATTCTCCCACCATGACAAGGAGGCGGAACAATGCCATCAAAAACGCGTCGGATCAAGGGAACAGGGCTGTTTTTGAGCGTGGCCATGCCGTTGCTTATGGTCACGTCGGCGTTTGCCGAGTTGCAGCAGGTATCGGTGGGCGGCGAGTTACGGATTCGTGGCCGCCAGTATTTCAATACCTTTTCGCCGCGGGGCGAACGGATTGATCCGCAATACACGGGGTGGCGTCCGCTGGGTCCGAAGGGAACCACGTCGGTTTTCAAGTGGGACGGCCGGGGCACGGACTGGACGCGGTATGAGACGTCCGTGCTGCTGAACGTGAAAGCGGACTTCACGGACAACGTGACCGCCTTTATCGAGTTGTACGACTGGCATATCTGGGGCGAGGATTTCCGCTCGAATTACCTGACCGGCGAGGACCGGCGGGCAGACAGTTCGGATGACGTGGAAATTGAACAGGCCTACGTGGAGATGCGGCAGATCTTTGGCGCTCCGCTGAAGTTGCGGGTGGGACGGCAGGCGATCAAGCTGGGCAAGGGCTGGCTGGTGGATGACATGCTCACGCCCTCGCAGTACAGTTCGCATGACGCGATCAGGCTGACGTGGACCCCGGCGGATGACTTGTCGATCGACGCGATCATGTCCAAGTTGAACGAGCAGCAGATCGGCGACGAAGACACGGATTTCTACGCGTTGTACGGCACGTGGACGGGGATCCCGGAACTGACGGTGTCGGCGTACTGGTTCTTCCTGCGCTCCGCGCAGCACGTGGAGACTACGAAACTGGGCGCGCCGGGCGAATGGGCGGAGAGCCTGTTTGGATGGGATTCCTACGACCCGACGCGATTGCACACGGTGGGCACGTACCTGTTCGGCAAGTCGAACGGGTTCGATTACAGCCTGGAACTGGCGTACCAGTTTGGGGACGCCTCGCACGTGGGATCCTATTTCATGCCGGTGACGGGCGCGTACGGCGACCCGGGCGCGAATTACGACAACTGGGGCCTGGAAGCCATCCTGGGATATACCTTCTCGGACGTGAAATGGCAGCCCCGGCCGTATGTCATGGCGAGTTGGTACGACGGGAAGGATAATCGAGACATCACGTTCTGGGAGTGGCTGAATCCCTTCTACCGCCCGGAAGCCTCGATTTCCTTCAACCGCCTGTTCTCGTCGACCAACTCGTTCCCCACGATTAACGACAACGGGTGGCTGTCGAACGTGATCCAGGTGCAACTGGGCCTGGAACTGCAGGTGACCGAGAAGGTGCGCACTCACGTGCACGTGGCGAAGGACTGGGTGGATGACCCGTTCGATCCGCCGGTGTCCTTCGAAATCGGCGACCGCCGGTTCTATTCCCCCTTCAGTTTCTGGACGGAGAAAGGGAGCCGGGACTTGGGATGGGAAGCGGCGGCATGGGTCAAGTACCAGTACTCGGCGGACCTGTGGTTCCTGCTGTACGGCAACTACCTGTGGACGGGTGAAGGCCTCGCGAAGGGCGCGTTTATCCAGTACAATGGCACGGAGTTTTCGGGCGGTACGGATGACAATGACGCCGGGTACCTGTTCTGGATGGCGGTGCTGAAGTTCTGATACGCGCTTAATCCGTTGTGGGGTTGACTGAAGCAGTAAACGCCGGTCGCTTCCGTGAGAGGCGGCCGGCGTGGTTTTTGTGAAGTGCGCGGGAATGACGGGGATCAGTGCTCCGGCCAGTATCCGGTATAGACCTCGGTGGCCGGGCCTTCCTGGTAGACACACCCATCCTCGGCCCACTCGATGGTCAGGGCCCCGTGAACGAGGTGGACGGCCACGCGACGGTCGGTGCGTCCCGTGATCATGCACGCGAGGGCGGAGCCGCAGGACCCGCTGCCGCTGGCCATGGTAATGCCGCTGCCCCGTTCCCAGATGCGCATGACGATGTTTTCGCGGTCCCGGACCGTGACGAATTCCACGTTGGTCCGACGGGGAAAAGCGGGGTGGCACTCGATCTTCGGACCGAGATCGGTGAGGTCCACCGCGGTGGCGTCGTCACAGAAGATGACGGCGTGAGGGTTACCGATATTGGCGCAGGTGACCCGGACCTCGCGGCCGTCCTCGAGCGGGAGGGGTTCTTCGAGGACCTGCCCCGGCGGGCCGATCATGGGGATCTCGGCACGGTCAAACCGGGGCGTACCCATGTTGGATCGGACCGAAAGGACCTTGCCATCCCGGACGTTGAGGGTGACCCGGTTGGGACCGGCCAGGGTTTCGATCACGAACGCGGTTTCCCGGGTAAAACCGCGCTCGTAGACATACTTGGCAAAGCACCGGATGCCGTTGCCGCAGGTTTCGGCCTCGCTCCCGTCGGCGTTGAAGATGCGCATCCGGAAGGGATGGGTTTCACCGGGGAGGACCAGGATGATACCGTCGGCGCCCGCGCCGAGATGGCGCTCACTCATGGCGATCGACAGGGCCGCGGGGTCCTCAACCGGGTACGCCGAGGCGTCGATGAACAGGTAATCGTTGCCGAGTCCGTGCATCTTGGTGAATTCGATAGCCATGACGGATACTCCTTCAACTGACGGGCGGGTGCCGGGTCATCGTCCGCGGCGGATGCCCCTGCGTATGGCGTCCCGGACGAACAGGTCTACCAGCAGTTCGTACGAAATACCGGCGGCGGCGGCGGCCTGGGGGAACAGCGAGGTTTCCGTTAACCCTGGAACGGTGTTGAGTTCCAGCCAGACCGGGGTACCATCTTCCCTCAGGATGAAATCGCTGCGACTCCACCCGGCACAGCCAAGGGCCTCGTGGGCGAGCACCGCCAGTTCGGCAATCCGGCACCGGGCATCCTCGTCCACGGGCGCCGGCGTGATTTCATCGCAGGCTCCTGGGGTGTACTTGGCCTCGTAATCGAACCAGGCAGCCCGTTTCGGGCGGATTTCGGTCAGGGGCAGGGGCAGCAGGGATCCGTCCTCGGAAGCGTCGAGCACGGCGCAGGTGAGTTCCCGGCCGGCGATGTACTGCTCGATCATGACGCGTCCCTCGATGGGAAGAATCTGCTCGACATGCCCGGTCAAGTGGGTTTCGTCGGGACACATGGTAAGGCCGACGCTGGAACCCTGGCAGGGCGCCTTGATGACGCAGGGGAACCCGACGACGTCGCGGACGAGCCGCCAGGCCTCAGACTGGTCTCCCCGCCAGGAACGGGCATCGAAGGCGACATGCCGGGAGACGGGCACGCCCGCGCTTTGCGCGACAGCCTTGGCGCGAACCTTGTCCAGCGCGAGGCCGCATGCCATGCTGCCCGAACCGGTATACGGCATGTCGATCCAGTCCAGCAGGGCCTGGATATGCCCGTCTTCGCCAAAGCCGCCATGCAGGGCGATGAACACGCAGTCCGGGCAGAGCGTCTTGAGATGGGCACAGGCCGCGAGAGGTTCATCGAACACGCGATCGTCCAGGCTCCACGCGCCATTTTTGTCGATCTGTACCGGGATAGGGGTGTGCCCCATGGCCCGCAAGGCCCATATGACCCCCGCCCCCGATCGCAGCGACACCTCGTGTTCGGTGCTCACGCCGCCCATGAAGACGGCAACCTTGAACGCGCCATCGGCCATGCTGAAACTCCACGTCCGCCACGGAGATACACCACGCCGGCAGGATCCATTCATGCCGGCGCGACACTTCATTGTACGTTTTTCGTGACTTGTCGGACAATCTGTCGTTTCGGGAAATCCTGCCGGAAGAGGCGGGGTCGATCGGTGCTGTTTGCCCCGGGCAGGCGATTCGTGAAATAATAGTTTCCGGTCCGAGCGGCGTTCCGGCCGCGTCACGGGGCTGGTTTCCAACGGTTTCCCATGTATCAACCGATAAGGAGCGTGCGGTATGTCCCGACTGGAAGGCAAGGCATTGGTGGCCCAGGGTGGAGGCCCTACGGCCGTAATCAACCAGAGCGTGGTGGGCGTGGTGCTCGAGGCACGGAAATACCCGTGGGTAACCCACGTGTACGGAGCGATTCACGGGGTCCGGGGCATCGTGGACGAAAACTTTTACGACCTGACCGAGGCGACCACCCACAACCTGGAACAGGTGGCGCAGACGCCGTCGGCGGCGTTGCTGTCCACCCGGGACAAGCCGGACGTGGAATACTGCAAGCGGATCTTCGAGGTCTGCCGGGCCCACGGTATCCGGTATTTCTTCTATTGCGGGGGAAACGACAGCGCGGACACCTGCCGTATCGTTAACGAGCAGGCCCGGGAAGCGGGGTATGAGTTGCGGGTAATCCACGTGCCCAAGACCATCGACAACGACCTGAAAGTGACGGACCACTGCCCGGGATACGGCTCGGCGGCCAAGTTCGTGGCCCAGGCCTTTGCCGGGGCGAACCTGGACAACCGGGCGATCCCCGGGGTGTACATCGCGGTGGTGATGGGACGCCACGCGGGCTTCCTCACGGCCGCGAGCGCCCTTGCCCGCAAGTATCCGGATGACGGTCCGCACCTGGTTTACCTGCCTGAACGTCCGTTCAACCGCGAGCAGTTCAAGGCCGACGTGAAACGGGTGTATGAGCAGTATGGCCGTTGCGTGGTGGCGGTGTCCGAAGGGATCGTGGATGAAAGTGGCACGCCCATCGTGGCGGCGTTTACCGGCGGCGAGCGGGATGCCCACGGAAACATCCAGTTGTCGGGCACCGGCGCGCTGGGTGACGTCCTGGCGGCGGAAGTCAAGGGGATGGGCATCAAGCGGGTTCGCAGCGACACGTTCGGATACCTGCAGCGTTCTTTCCTGGGGTGCGTCTCCGAAGTGGATCAGCGCGAGGCCCGCGAAGTGGGTGAGAAGGCCGCCCATTATGCCATCTGGCACAACGTGGATGGATCGGTGGCGATCAAGCGCGAGGGAGATTACGCCGTGTCCTATTTCCTTACGCCCCTTGAAACCGTGGCCCGGCATTCGACCTCCATGCCCGACGCGTTCATCAACGAGGCGGGCAACGACGTGACGGACGCGTTCATCCGTTACGCCCGGCCGCTGGTGGGCCAGTTACCCAGCGCCGAGCGGATTCAGGCGCCGAAAGTCAAGAAAATCCTGAATCCCTGAAGCGGGCCCGATATAGAAACCACGAACCGCTCTACCGGCAGGTGGAGCGGTTTTTTGTCGAACCCCTCATGGATCTCTATAATAAGACCCCCGGGGGGAAACTAGCCGCGTTCCCCGGGGCGATCGGGGGCCTGCCGATCGCCGGCGGCACGCGAGGCGTGTATGATTGACAAGCAGCGCATGAGGCGGGGGCTTTCTTTCGATGACGTGCTCCTGAAACCCCGGCATTCGACCGTGTTACCCCGGGACACGGACGTGCGTGCTCGCCTGGCCCGGGACATCCACCTGAACATTCCCCTGTTGAGCGCGGCCATGGACACGGTAACCGAGTCGCGCCTGGCGATTGCCATCGCCCAGGAAGGGGGAATCGGGATCATCCACAAAAACCTGGCACCCGAAGAACAGGCGGAGGAGGTGGACCGGGTCAAGCGATCGCAGGCGGGCATTATCTCCCATCCGTTCACGCTGACCCCGGACCACACGCTGCGGGACGCCGAGGCACTGATGGCGCGGTACCACATCTCGGGCGTGCCGATCACGGACGCCAACGGCCTGCTGCTGGGCATCCTGACCAACCGGGACATGCGGTTCGAGGAGGACCTTTCGCGGCCCATCCGCGACGTGATGACGCCCCGGGAACGGCTGGTAACGGTTCCACCGGGGACGGACATGGATGAAGCGCGGCGCCTGCTGCACAAGCACCGCGTCGAAAAACTGCCCATCGTCGACGAGCACGGCGTGCTCAAGGGCCTGCTGACCATCAAGGACATCATGAAGGCCCGGGACTTTCCGAATCGCTGCACCGATCCGGAAGGCAGGCTCCGGGTGGGCGCGGCGGTGGGCGTCGGCGGGGGCGAACTCGAACGCGCGGGCCTGTTGCTGGAAGCGGGCGCCGACGTGCTCGTGGTCGATTCCGCGCACGGGCATTCGGAAATGGTGCTGGACATGGTCCGTCGCTTGCGCGGTACGTTTCCGTCCGCGCGGATTATCGCCGGCAACATCGTGACCGCCGAGGCCACGCGGGATCTTATCGAGGCCGGCGCGGACGCGGTCAAGGTGGGCGTGGGACCTGGCTCCATCTGTACCACCCGGGTGGTGGCCGGTGTGGGCGTGCCGCAACTGACCGCCATCATGGACGTCGCGGAGGCGGCGCGACCCCTGGGCATACCGGTGATTGCCGACGGGGGCATCAAGTATTCCGGCGACATCGCGAAGGCGATCGCCGCGGGCGCCGACAGCGTGATGATCGGCAGCCTGTTCGCTGGGACCGAGGAAAGTCCCGGCGAGAAGGTGCTGTTCGAAGGGCGGACCTACAAGGTGGTGCGGGGCATGGGTTCCATCAAGGCCATGCAGCGGGGAAGCAAGGCCCGGTACATGCAGTTCGATGAAGACATCAGCAAGCTGGTTCCCGAAGGCATAGAAGCGCGGGTTCCCTACCGGGGGGCCCTCGCGGACTACGTGTTTCAACTGGTGGGCGGTCTGCGCGCGGCCATGGGCTACTGCGGTTGTCGCACGCTGCGGGAGTTGCAGGAACGCGCCGAATTTATCGAGATGACCGCCGCGGGATTGCGGGAAAGCCATCCCCACGACGTGACCATCACGGAAGACGCGCCCAATTACCAGATTTTCCGGTGAGAAAGGTAGCCAAGGCCGCGAGCGCGACAGGACAAGCCATGAACAGAGATGACATTCGCCGTCCCATCGTGGTGCTGGATTTCGGGGCACAGTACAGCAAGTTGATCGCCCGCCGGGTGCGCGAAGCCAGCGTGTACAGCGTGATCGTGCCCTACAACACGCCTTCGGAGACGCTCCGGACGATGCGGCCCGCCGGGCTGATCTTCAGCGGTGGGCCTGCCAGCGTGCACCAGCCGGGGGCCCCCCTGCCCGATCCGGGGGTATTCGAACTGGGCGTGCCGATCCTGGGGATCTGCTACGGCGTGCAGTTGCTGGCCCACATGCTGGGCGGGCTGGTGACCCGGGCGGACCGCCGTGAATACGGGATCGCGTGGCTCGAACACGAGGATGTTTCGGGCTTGCTGACCGGGGTGGACCGGCGTACCCAGGTATGGATGAGCCATGGCGACCGGGTGGAACGACTTCCCGACGGGTTCGTCGCGATCGGCCGGACCGACAATTCCCCCTATGCCGCCATCGCCCGCCCGGACAAGAAATGGTTTGGCGTCCAGTTTCACCCGGAAGTGGCGCATACGCCCCAGGGCATGATCATTTTCCGGAACTTTGTCCATAACATATGCGGTTGCCACGGGGACTGGAAGATGGCATCCTTCGTGGACGTGGCCATCAATGAAATCCGGGAGAAAGTCGGTGACGGGCGCGTGCTATGCGCCTTGAGCGGCGGGGTCGATTCCAGCGTGGCCGCCACGCTGATCCACCGGGCCATCGGGGAACGGTTGACCTGCGTGTTCGTGAACAACGGCCTGCTGCGCAAGGGGGAACCGGAGATGGTGCAGCGGGTGTTCCGCGATCATTTCCACATGAATTTCGTGTACGTGGACGCGGAAGACCGCTTCCTGAGCGCCCTGCGCGGGGTGACCGATCCCGAACAGAAACGCAAGATCATCGGCGGGGTCTTCATTGACGTGTTCGAAGACGAGGCCCGGAAGATCGGGCGGGTGGACTTTCTCGCCCAGGGCACGCTGTATCCGGACGTGATTGAATCGACCTCGGCCACGGGTGGCCCCTCGGTGACCATCAAGAGTCACCACAATGTCGGTGGGCTGCCGGAAAAAATGAACCTTGCCCTGGTGGAGCCCCTGCGGGAGTTGTTCAAGGACGAGGTGCGGGCGCTGGGACGGGAACTGGGGTTGCCGGAAGAAATCGTCAGCAGGCATCCCTTCCCCGGTCCGGGCCTCGGCGTGCGATGCGTGGGCGAGGTAACCCGGGAACGGCTGGATACCTTGCGCGACGCGGACGCCATCTTCATTGAGGAGATCCGCGCGGCCGGGCTGTACGACGAAATCTGGCAGGCCCTGGTGTGCCTGCTGCCGGTCCGCAGCGTGGGCGTGCAGGGAGACGAGCGCACGTACGAGGAGGTGTGCAGCCTGCGGGCGGTGACTTCCCAGGACGCCATGACCGCGGACTGGTACCGGTTTCCGCCGGACCTGCTGGCCCGGGTGGCCAACCGGATCTGCAACGAGGTCCGGGGTATCAACCGGGTCCTGTATGACATCACGAGCAAGCCGCCCGGCACCATCGAATGGGAGTGACGTCTCGGGATGTCCCGGGAGGCCCGGTGCCGGGACGCGCGGATCCGGCGACCCGGGTTATCCTGGACCGGTTGTATCGGCGGTTCCACCGGTTTGAGTATGTTGCCATGGATCCCCTGGCCGTCGTGTACGACTACACGGATTGGGCGGACCGGGAACTGGCCGGGCTGATCGCGGCGGGCCTCACGTTTGGGGACGGGACGCAGATCCAGCCTTGGGCCCGGGATGGGCTCGGCCGGATAGGGCCGCTGCCCGCTGAGGTCTTGCGCGCGCTGTCGCCGCGCGCTACCCGGCAGCGTGCCGCC
>Ga0116193_1000112_pt1 | contig 77247 bp, 51 predicted proteins | sample AD_UKC115_MetaG_FD_89892 | JGI IMG/M metagenome (GOLD analysis project Ga0116193, IMG submission 89892) | Active sludge microbial communities of municipal wastewater-treating anaerobic digesters from Hong Kong - AD_UKC115_MetaG | ecosystem: Engineered > Bioreactor > Anaerobic > Digestate...
CTGATAAAGTCAGGCGCGTGTCTGAAAAAGTCGGACACGCGTCCGAAAAAGTCAGCCGCGTGTCCGAAAACATCACGCGCGCGCCTGAAAACATCGGACACGCGGCTGAAAGCTTCATCCGGGGGGCGGGAGGCGTGATCCCCGGGAGCGAGGGTGGCGGATGCGCGTCCGAGCAAGCCATCCCCGGGGGTGAGAGCATCATTCCCGGGAGCAGGAGCTTCACTCGCCGGGGTGAGATGGTCCGGCATCCGACTACAGCGCATCGTGCGTGTGCCCGAAGGCGCCATCCCCGGGGGTGAGGGCGTGGTTCCCATGGGTGAGGGGGGCAACCGCGGGGGAGAGGGGCCGGCGGAGTCAGGCGGAGAGGAGGCGCGGGGGGGCGAGGAGATCGGCCGGGGACTCCATGAGGCCGAGGACGCGCGCGAGCGAATTCGAGAGCGTCAGGTCCCCTTCGATCAGCGCGAACGCGTTTTGGACGATCGCTTCCCTCTCGTCGTCGCGCTCCAGGTAGCGGCAGATCGCGTCCGCGAGGTCGGCGAGCCGGGCCTGGACGATGTGCCGCCCGCTCACGAACGGAGCGGTGTCGCCCATCTCCTCTGAAACCACGAGCGCCCCGCAGCCGACGCTCAGGAAGACGCGAATCGTCGGGATGTCCCACGGGAAGCGCGGCACGTTCAAGCTGATCTTCGCGCGGTTCATCAGCTCGATGCGCGCCTCGCCGTAGCAGCCGCCGCTCACGACCGTCACCGAGCGGCCCCGCTTCTCAAGCTCCCGCTGCGCGTACTCTACGATCGCCTTTCGCCTGCCGTAATCCAGCTCTCCGATGAAAAGAACGTCGATGTCGCGCTCGATATCCATGCGCCTGCCCATCTGCGGGTGGAATCCGAGCGGCACGAAGTTCGCCGGGATGCCCATGCTCACAAGGAACTCGCGCTTGGGGGCCGTGTTCGTGACTATGCGGTCGATCCAGCCCTTTGGATAGTTGCGGTTGATCCATTCGTATCGGCCGAATATCTCGTACTGCGAGTTTACGTCGAGCTTGCACACCTCCCCCTGGGATTCGCCGCCCATCGCGTCCAGGATGCCGCGCAGCAGCGTGGAGCAAGCCGAGAGCCCGAGCTTTCGGCGCAGGCCGATGGGGAGGATATCGCGCGCCGGCTTCAGATAGGAGCGCAATATCCTGAGGCCGCGGCTGTATATGCCGAGACGGGAGACGACCCGCGCGGCTTTGTCGTTGAGCGTCGCGGGAGGAAGCGTGTCGAGCAGCCAGAGCGCCGTCGCGGGCTTCCGGTCCTTCGCGCCGCCGAGCAGAGCGGAGTAGTTCTCGAACTCCATGCAGTCGCCGATCATGAGGAGCAGGTCGGCGTCGAGCGCGCGGCGGTCGCCGTCCGCGACGATCTCGGCGTCGTACTCGGAGTCCGCCAGGACGTCGAGGAGCATGCGCGCCATCTCGTCGTAAAGGCTCTTCGGCCTGGCGGGAAGGGCTATGCAAAGATCGCGTTTCGTATGTTGCATAAACGCTCCCGCCGCGACGATCTTCCTGTCGGCGCCGAGCCCGAGGGCGAGGGCCACCTCGCGGGAATGATCGTGGATGCGCGCGACGGCCTGGCACACGCGCGCGACGACTTCATCGGCCATGTCGGAATAGAGCGGCAGGCAGAGGCATCTATCGGCGACGCGCTCGGTCGCGGGAAGCTCGCATCTCCCGGCGTCGGTCGCGGCGTAGACCTTTGTGCGGTGCATCGGGGGATGGAAATACCTGCGGCAGAAGATATTCTCCGCGCGCAGGGCCTCCATCAAGCCGTCTCGGGAGAGCCCGAACTCCCGCTCGTCGACGAGGATCACGAAGATCTGATTGTTCGACGCCGCCTGCGGGAGATGCCGCTGGAACCCGATCCCGGGGAGCCCGCTCAGGAGATCGACGTATCGTTCCGCCAGCTCCTTGCGCCGGGCCAGCGCCTCATCGAGCCTCGGGATGCCGAGAAGGCCCAGCACCGCGGGAAACTCGCACATCTTCGCGTTCAGGCCGACCGAGAGGCAGTCGGCGTCGGCGTCGAGCCCGAAGTTGCGGAGGCTTCGCAGCTCGTCGGCGAGCGCGTCGCTTTGCGTTGCGACCACGCCTCCCTCGCCTGTGGGGAGCACCTTGGTCGCATGGACGCTGAAGCTCTCCGCGTCGCCGAATCGCCCGAGCTTTCGCCCCTTGTACCGGCTTCCGATCGCCTGAGCGGAATCGAAGACGAGCCGGAGCCCCTTCCGATGCGCCAGGGCTTCGAGCCCTTCGACGTCGCACGGGCTTCCGAAGACGCTCACCGGCATGACGGCGGAGACGCCTTCGGTGAGGGCCGCCTCGACCGTCTCGGGGGTGACGTTGAGCGTCTGCGGGTCGATGTCGGCGAAGACGGGCTGGAGGCCGGCCCAGACGACTGCGTGGACGGTCGCGGCGAAGGTGAAGCTCGGCACGACCACTTTGCCGCTCAGCCCGAGGGCCTTCAGGGCGAGGACGAGCGTGAGCGTGCCGTTCGACATGGCGACGACGTTGCGCGCGTCGAGCCAATCCGCGAACCGCTCCTCGAAGCGCCGGACCATCTCGGAGTCGTTTGAGAGCCGCCCGGAACGCAGGACGGCCGCGAACCTTTCGACGGTCGATTCGATGTCCGGCAGGGCGGGCCGAATTATGTGAACGGCCGACTCGAAGGCGGCAGAGCCGTTCAGGACGGCCGGAAGTCTGTGCGTCATGGTCTCCGGAGAGCGATCGAGCGCCTGAGCGCAGGGCGCGGGCGGATCGCAGTCGTCCGTCGTCGAGTCGGAGCCCGCGATGCCGGTGGTCGCCGATCGGTCGTCGGGGTCTTTCTACCCCCGGAGAGAGAGGAGCAAACACACGACGAACGGGAACGCACTGCCGTCATTCCGGGGGAGGGCGGGGACTTGCTCGCGGAGCAGGCAGGCAGGAGTAGTCGCGGCCGTTGGCGAATCAGACACGTGAATGAACCTCAGAACCCCCGGAGGCGCCGCATGAAAGTTCTGCCGGCAGTCATGTGCGCATTCATTATTTCCGTAGCCGCTCGCCCGGTCCTCGTGCATGCCCCGCACGATTGGTACAGATATCAGGGGACCGCCGACGCGGGGAAGGGCGATCCCTTCGACTCCGCGCCCAATCAGGAGTCGAACTGCGGTCCTGCTTGCGTAGCGATGTGCGTTCGGTACGCGACGGGGCGTTGGGTCCCCATCGACGAGGCCGGCGGGAAGGAAAACGTCCGCGTAGTCATGACGGGCCGCAACAAGAACGAGGGGACCGACTGGCCGAATGTGGAGAAGGCGCTCAAGCATTTCGGGGCGCCGTATCAGTGGGTCTACAAGACGGAGGGCATCAAGGAAGCGCTGCGCAGAGGGCACCCGGTCATGGCGATGGTCCAGTGCTCGCAGCTTGAGAAGGCGAAATCCCGCGAGTCGAGGGTGGGGCGGTACTACGATTTTCAGTGGGGCCACCTGCTGATGGTGCGGGGCATGTCGAAGAACGAGGACTACTTCGTTTGCTACGACCCGCAGGTGTTTGTAGCGAAGAAGGATCACTGGACGAAATCCGGCGAGCCTCGCGGGAAAGACGTGCTCTATCCCGTGAACCAATTCGAGGCCGCGTGCGTAACAGAGCTTGGTGACAACTTCCCCGCCATCGAGATAATGAAGAGCTACGACGCGATGTAGCCGATGGTGTTGCCTCAGTCGCCGTCAGATGCTATCATCTGCTAAAGCCTGTTGAGCTTGACCCGATTACGCAGGAAGGGAATACGTTGATGAAGAGATTTGCTCCTATCCTCCTCGTGGTTGTGCTGCTGGGAGTCGGCTTTGCGTACAACCACTTCGCGCACCGTCCGAACGGAGGCTGCGGTCACGATCACGAGGCCGGGGAGGTTTGCGAGACGTCGGAGGCTCCCGCCGAGCAGGCCCTCCCCCTCGACAGCGACGCCGCCGCCATAGTGAAGGAAAACGAGGACGCCTTCAAGACGGGCAAGGTAGTCGCCACCGCGTCCGGGCTCAAGTACGTCGACCTCAAGGTCGGCGACGGCGCGAGCCCGAAGAAAGGTCAGACGGTGACGGTGCATTACACCGGATGGCTGATCGACGGCATGGAGTTCGACAGCTCATTGAACCGAGGCGAGCCGTTCAGCTTCGTGCTGCAGTCCGATCCGCCGGAAGTCATCGCCGGATGGAACGAAGGAGTCGCCACCATGAAGGTCGGCGGGAAGAGGAAGCTGATGCTCCCGCCGGAACTCGCATACGGCGCGCGTGGAATGGGCCCGATCCCGCCTAACGCGACGTTGATCTTCGATGTCGAACTGCTGGGCGTCGAGTAAGACATGGCGCGGGGCGGTTTGGTCTTGAAACAAGGAGAGAACATGATGAGGCTCGTTGCGCTGATTTTGTCGATCGCGTGCGTTGCAGTCCTGGTCGGCTGTGGCAGCAGCGGTCCGAAGCTCTACGACTGGACATCCGCGGGGTCCGGCTTGAAGTACCGCGATATCATCGTGGGGACGGGCGTTGCTCCCGACCACGACGACCTCGTCGTCGTCCACTACGCCGGTTGGTTGACCAACGGCAAGTACATAGAAAGCTCGGACGGCGGCGATCCCATCGAGGTGTACCTCGGATTGAATCACGTGATCAGGGGATGGGAAGAAGGCATCAAGGGCATGCGTCAGGGCGGTCGGCGAAGGCTTGAGATCCCTCCCGACATGGCTTACGGCGCGGGCGGAAACCCTCAGTTGGGGATACCTGCGAATGCGACGCTCGTGTATGAGATTGAGCTGGTCGAAGTCAAGAAACTGAACTGGGTTACTACGGCTTCGGGGCTGAAATATGTCGATCTGAAGGAGGGCTACGGCCCATCTCCCGAGACCGGTCAGAGATGCAGCGTGCACTATACCGGTTGGCTTCTCGACGGAACGATGTTCGATTCGTCCTACAACACCGGATCGCCGTTTGAGTTCGCCATCGGCACGGGGCAGGTCATCAAGGGCTGGGATGAAGGCGTGGCGACGATGGTGATCGGAACGAAGCGCAGGCTGATCATTCCGCCGGACCTCGGCTACGGAGCGAGCGGAAGCGGGAAGATTCCACCCAACGCGACGCTGCTATTCGACGTCGAGCTGCTCGACATAGACCCTGGGGATTTGTGAAGCTCGGCGAGCGCGATGCCGTCGCGCGGGGCTCTACGATAGTGAGTACAAGGAGGCATAGTGTGAGGACCGGTCCGGTTGGATTGACCATCGTGTTGCTGCTTTTGTCGGTCGCGGGTGTATTCGCGGCGGAGGCGAAGAAGATCGGCGACCTGCTGCCCGTCGAGATCAGCGGATGGAAGGTCGACGGCAAGGACGGCGCGTACGACCGCGCGAACCTCTACGACTACATCGACGGCGGCGCGGAAGTCTACCTGGCGTATGGCTACAAGGAGGCGTTCGCGCGCCGGTACGCCAAGTCCGGTCAGCCGGGCATCACGGCGGACGTCTTCGACATGGGCTCCGCGCACGATGCTTACGGGATCTTCACCTTCGAGCGGGAGGGCAAGTCGGTCGGCGTCGGGCAGGACTCCGAGTACGCGGCGGGCTTCCTTCGTTTCTGGAAAGGGCGGTACTTCGTCTCTATACTCGCGGACAAGGAGACGCCCGAGGTGAAGGAGGCCGTCATGGCGCTCGGCAAGGCGATCGCGGAGCGCATCGAGGAGCCCGGCGAGCGCCCCGCCATGCTCAAGCTCCTTCCCGAAGCGAACATCGTCGCGGCTTCCACGAGGTTCTTCCATCAGAAATCGGGCCTCGACTATCACTACTTCGTGGCGGAGAAGAACGTACTCAACCTCGGCGCGAAGACAAACGTCGTGCTCGCGCAGTTTAAGACTCCCTCCCGCGCGAAAGCGGGTAACGTTCCGAAAGCACAACTTGCGCTCGTTCAGTATCCGTCTGCGAAGGAGGCCGCACAGGCATGTGAGAGCTTCCGAAAGGCTATGATGCCGGGCGCAAAGGGTGACGGCGCCGTTCAAGCGGAGAGCAAGAAGTGGACTCTCGCCCGAGCGAAGGGCGTCTACGTTGCGGTCGTGTTCGAAGCGCCTGATCCCGTCTACGCCGGCGCCCTGATCGACGCTGTGATGAACGGAATCGAAGAGGAGGCGAAGAAATGAGCATCGAAGGCAGAGGCATCACGAGGCGTGACTTTCTGCGGGGAGCGGCATGCGCATCCCTGACGGCGGCAGTGGGTCTGCCGGCGGTGGGAGCTGCTGAGAAGAAGTCGCGAGTCGTACTGATCCGCGACGCAGGCGTTATCGGCAAGGACGGAAAGATCAACCCGAAGGTGCTGGGACGTATGCTGGACCAGGCAGTCACTAAGCTCTTCGACAAAAAGAGTCCCGCCGAGGCATGGAAATCCATCGTGAAGCCGTCGGACCTTGTCGGCATCAAGTCAAACCATTGGAACAGGCTGCCTACTCCTCCGGAGTTGGAGCAGATCATCACGGAGCGCGTTGTCTCCGCCGGAGTGTCGTCCGATAAGGTGTTTGCGAGCGATCGCGGCATGAGAGAGAAGTTCGAGGCGGCCACCGCGCTCATCAATGTCCGCCCGGCGCGGACTCATCACTGGGCAGGCATGGGCGGCTGCATCAAGAACTACATCATCTTCAGCCCGAACCCGTCGCAGTATCACCCCGACTCGTGCGCCAATTTGGCGGAGGTGTGGAGCCTTCCTATTGCGAAGGGGAAGACCAGGCTGAACGTCCTTGTTCTCCTCACGCCGCAGTTCTACGGGAGGGGACCGCACGACTACGATCCCAGGCACGTGTGGGAGTACAAGGGATTGGCGGTCTCGACCGATCCGGTGGCGGTTGACGCCGTCGGGGCTCACCTGTTGAAGACGAAGAGAGTTGCGTACTTTGGCGAGGACAAGCCGATCACTCCGACGAAGCACATCGTGGTTTCGGACGAGAAGTGGCATCTCGGAGTCAGCGATCTGAATCGGATCGAGTTGGTGAAGCTCGGCTGGAAGACCGACATGTTGATCTAGCCTGCAATACGGAGGAGTACACGATGGTGGAGATCACCCGCAGAGACTTCATCAAGGCCGCAGGGGGATTCGTTTCCGCGGCGGCTCTGTCGCCCGGTCTGCTCGGAGAGGCGCTCGCACAGGAGAGCAAGCGGTTCAATATCCTGTTCCTGATGACCGATCAGCACTGCCACTCGGTGATGCGCTGTGCGGGCAATCAGGTCGTCCATACGCCCAACCTGGACAGGTTGGCTGCCGAGGGCGCCCGATTCACGAGTTCGGTTTGCGCCACGCCCTTCTCTTCGCCGACGAGAGCATCGTTCATCACCGGGCAGTGGCCGCACACCCACGGCATTGTGAAGAACGTCGATGGCAACAAGGTGAAGGGCCTCGATGACAGCGTCATAGCCACGGAGCAGGTTCTGCACGACAAGGGCCATCGGACCTTCCATATGGGGAAGTGGCATCTCGGCAATCCCGTGGATTTGAGATGCTATCGCCGGGAGCGCGACCTCGTATCGACCGATGCTTACCGGCAGGTTCGCAAGTCCCTGCACGAGGACCAGTGGTACAAGGTCAGGTCGGGCGAGACTCAGATCGGAGACGTCGCATATACGGCGGAAATGGCTGAGATTCACAAGAGATGGGCTGAGGAGAAGAACCGCGCGGAGCAGGATCTGACCGTCATCGGCAGGCACCTGCTTCCTGCCGAGTACAGCTTCGAGTCCTGGCTCACCGACAGGTGTATCGACTTGATTCGGAAGTACGGCGACGACAACTTCATGATCACTTGGTCAGTCAGCCCTCCTCATGCCGCGTGGATTGTCCCGGACCCTTACTACAGCATGTACGACCCTTCCAAGATGCCGCTTCCCGCGAGCTGGGGCGAGATTCCCGAGGTGTACAAGGACTCCAGCGCCGGTCATTTCAGCAGCCGGATGGGCGAGAAGCGCATACGTGAGATGCTCCGGTGCTACTACGGGCAGGTCACCATGATGGACTGGTGCATCGGCCGGATTCTCGATGCGCTCCAGGAGCACGATCTCGAGAAGGACACGCTCGTCGTCTTCACCAGCGATCACGGCGACATGCAGGGCGCACACGGCATGGTCTGCAAGTCGCTTCCCGGCTACTACGATGAGATCGTCCGCACCCCGCTGATCGTTCGCTATCCCGGGAAGGTGAAGCCCGGCGCTGTGATCGACACCCATGTGAACTCGGTCGATCTTGCGCCGACCTTCCTGGACTATGCCGGCGTGCAGATACCGAATTCAGTGCAGGGTGTCTCGCTTCGTCCGCTCCTGGAGGGGAAGGTTCGCAACGACGACAGGCCTGCGTTCTGCGAGCGCGGTCTCGGCTCGGAGAAGGGCGGCTGGAGCCGCATGATCCGCACCCACGAGTGGAAGTACGCCTACTTCGCCGACGGGCGCCGCGAGCTGTTCAACCTGGCGAGGGACCCCCATGAGATGAAGAACCTGGCAGATGACTCGTCCGCGGCGGCGGATATGAAGTCCCTGCACAAGAAGCTGATCGACCAGGCAGAGAAGTCCAAGGATCCGGCTTTGCAGTTCCTGGCGAAGGCGTAGAGACTCGAACACCGATACCATGAACAAGACGGGCCGGGGGAGGTTCTCCAGGCCCGTTTCCCTGTAATGTGACGAGGGATGGGCGGAGGTCGTCGCCCATCCCCGGTCCCTTACTTCAGAGCTTTGATCGCCTTCGGTGAGAACACCGCTGCCTCTATCGCCCGGTGCTCCCTGGTGTAGTAGACCGTCAGGATGCTGTGGTCCTTCAGTTCAACCGAACTGGGATAAGCGACGTCCCCGCCGATCTTGAGTATCGAGAATTGCTTCTCGGCATTCCACTCCTCGCCGGGCTTGCAGAAGACTCCCGCGACGCCCAGCGTCTGTCCCGCCGATGAGCGCTCGCGGTATGCGTGGAAGATCGTTCCGCTGCTGTGGTAGAGCAGTCCCGACGCCTGTCCGAGCAGATCGAGCTTCCTCGGCTTGGTCCAGGTCTTCCCGCCGTCCGTCGACTTCGATTCGTAGATGTAGCCGTCCGCGTTGGTGGTTCGCAGCTCGCAGAGTATCGTGCCGTCCGGGAGTTGGAGGAGCGCAGGCTCCTCGTATCGGATCACGCCGTCGTACGCCACCGTGGCGACCGGCTCCTTGTTCCAGGTCCTCCCGCCGTCCCTGCTGAATGCCACTCCGGCGCGCCACGTCTTGTCGCCCGCCATGGCGCCGTAGATCGGGCAGAGGAGCGTCCCATCCTTCAGTTCCAATATCTCGTCCGACGTTGCCTCCCAGTGCCAGCCGACGTCGATATGCTTCGGCGCGCCGAATGTCTTGCCGCCGTCCTCGGATGCCGACACGAGCACCTTGTTCGTCTCCTTGGCGGAACCGGTAGTCCCGGAGTCGCGCGTGAAGAAGCTGACGAGGATGCGGCCTTCACGAGTCTGCATGATCGACGGATCGCGGTCATCCATCCGCGTATCGATGATCGTCACCGGCTTGCTCCACGTCTTGCCCTCATCTGTGGAGCGAACGAGCGCGACCTTGGAGTCCGGGCACACGTGCGCGGTGCCGTTGTAGAAGACGCACAGCAGGTCGCCGTTCTTCAGGCGACAGACCGATGGGAATGCATAGTACTCCGCGTCGGTGCTTTTCGCGACCGTGCGGACCTCGATGTTGCCAAGCGACATCTGCTCTCGAAATGCGTCGTCGGCGATACCTGCGCCGACCGCGGCCTGCAGAACTATCAGCGACAGAATGAACAATGACCTATCCTCCTATTGTATCGGCTCGACGGTGAGCCTGAACTTCTCTCCGAACCTGGTGCGCCCGATCGCTTCAAAGGTGAAGACCACCTCGGCGGGACGGTCGGCTGATGCGCCGCGGGTGACGAAGCTCGCCTTGCCGGATGCCAGATGCTCGATCGCCCCGGAGGGGAGTACCACCCGGGATTCCACGCCGTCTACCGTCGCAAGGATGCAGACCGTCCCTTCGCGCTTCTGATTCGTCGCCGGGAGGAGCTTCGCCTCTCCCAGGTTCGTGAACTCCACGCGAACTCTGAGCGGATCGCCCGGTCTGAGCTTCACGGTGTCTCCGCTCTTCACCCGGCTCCAGTTTCCATCCGCGTTCTGAACCTGCACCACGTCAAAGACCGCGTCCAGGTACTTCGGCGGATTGGTGCCGTTGCATGGCACGTTCCCTACCGCGATGAGCGGGCAGTCCGATGAGTCCGTCCCGGTGCCCTCGGTTCGGAGGCCCGGCGCGAGCCCCTGCTTGATCGCGTTCCAGAACGGGTCTTTGGCCGCGTCGTAGATGCCTGCCAGGCCGTCGCAATACCTGTCGCGGTCGATCGTGATCCAGAAGTCGATCGGCTTCGATGACGGCCCGTTGATGTACTGATCGGCATACCGGCGGATAACTTTGCTGACCGGCCGATCAGAGCCGTCGGGATTGATGGCGCCGTAGTCGCTGTTCTCTCCGTACCGGAATCCGCCGGGGTAGAACCAGGAGTACAGGCCGTCGGCGCCGCTCTTGATCAGCATCTGGTACCACTGCTCGTAGAACCTCGCCTGGTACTCCAGCTTGTCCCTGGTATTCCGCATCTGGCTGTTGTCCCAGGTGCTGACACCCTGTTCCTTCCAGACCATCGGCTTCCTGGGGGCCGCCCAGCGCGCGTACTCGAACTCGAACCAGCCGGGTTTGACGCGCTCCCAGTTGTCCCCAATGCGACCGTAAGCCTCGGGCGCAAGGAAGTCGACCGCTCCCGCCAGATACGGGAAGTCATAGGGGATGCGCCCCTCCCACCGATAGATAGGGTTGCCCGCCTCCGACATCCTGAAGCTGACGTGGTGGTTCGGATCGATCTCGCGAACGAGCCTTCGGGCCTCCGCATACTTCTTGTAGAGCAGCGTGTCGAGGAATCGGCGGTAAGCTGCCGTCATCACGCGCCATTCGCCGTCGGTCTCGGTCTGATGGGGCAGGGGATTAGTGACCTTGCCGCTCTCGTCTCTTGGGACCGGGAATCCCCAGTCCTTCTCTGCCGCCTCGATGCTCCCGTATCGCTCGATGATCCACTTCTCCCACTCGCCGTCCCAGATCACTCTGTCGCGATGGTGGCCGTAAGTCGGCTCCCAGGCGAGGTCATAGGCGACGACGGTGTCGTTGTCTCTAGGTCGCAGATGAGTGATCATCTCCCCTATCTGCGGCCAGCGGAAGTCCATCGGCGTTCCGGGCCTGAGGGAAACGTCTGCCTTCATGCCCGCAAGATCGAGCCTCCGCAGCAGGTCTACCAGGTTCTGAGCGGTGTGATGCCCGATGTAGATGAAGACGCTGACTGCGTTGTAGCCGAGGTCCTTCATGTGATCGATGTCGCGCTGGATGATCTCGGGGTCGTACGACCGCGCGCCGATATAGTGCTCGAAGTACTCGCCGTCCTCCGTGGCAATGCCGGAGGAAGGCATGTAGTTGATGCCGTGCGCGCGCCATCGCTTGCCGTCGAGCATGAACTCGCCGTCCTTGATGGTGACGAAGTGCTTGGTCTTCTTTGGCCTGAAGACGTTGACCTCATGACGGACCTTGTCCACGACCTTACCGTCGAGTATCAACTCGGACGTTGCGATGTAGCCGCCCTCCGGCCACTTTTTCGGTGTGAAAGTGACGCTGTCTCCGGTGGTCTCACCCGGTTCGGCCGGCTTCATCTCGATGTTGATGGTGTGTGAGTCCGGAAGACCCACGGGTTTCGTCTCCGGTACGGACTCAACGAGGGTTATCCGTGCTCTTGCGGTCCTGGTGGTCTTGCCAAGGTTGGCGGCGTTCACTCCCAGGGTGATATCCTGGTCTTCGAAGTAGGTGTAGAAGTTCGCGCCGGCATCGAGGATGAACGCGCCCTCACGCATCTTTGCCGCGATCTGTCTCACGATCCCCAGCGCTTCACCGGTCTTGTACCATTCGATATCACCGATGGCGAACGACGCCCACACGCTTCCCTTGTACGGGCCGTCGGTATTGGCCACCATCGTGACCGGTGTGCCTCTCCACTCGCCCTCGCCCGTCTCAGCCTGGACGAGCGGGATGTACCGCCACGAACGGCCCTTGTTGAGCCCACCGCCGCCCGGACGAGGGTGGGGTGAGCGGATTACCTGCGCGAGAGGAAGCTTCACGTCTGCGAGGATCGCCTGATCGTCCCTGACCTTGAGTGAAGCGACTCCCGTCGAGTCGAAGAACTTGTAGCCGGGACTAAGTATGTCGAGTCTCGGAGGATCGAAGGCGCCGAGCATCTCCTCGTACTCGGGAGTCATCTGCGCCGTGCCGAATGTGCTCACCCAATACTCGTGACGTCCCAGGACGGAGCCTCCCATGTGGGTATGGGCCATTCCAACGGACATGCGCACCGCATTCTCAGGCTTGAAGCGGTCGCCTCTGAAGCCTCTGTTCGGAGTGCTGTTCCAGTACTTGAAGTCCTCAGGCGTCAAGACGAACTGCCGCCACTCGGGGTAGAGAGGCACGACCGCGATCCAGCGCGATCCGTCCTTCTCCACCCACTCGACCGCGAGCTGAGAGGTTGCCGGTCCGCCTTTCGCGGAGAACACGGTCAGCGTGTGGCCCTTGGGGAACGGCTGCGTGAACTCGTGGGAGGCATACGTGTCCCAGGAGGTGAGGTTCGGGATGACGACATGCATCGACCGCCAACCGGGCGCGGGTCCCTCGTCAGTGATCTCGATCGACGATGGTTCCTTTTCATTATCGCTGGAACGATGCCAGTCCGAGGCTGCGCCGGTCTTGAAGTCGAAGAGCACATTGGGCGCGGGGACCGAAGCCCTCTCCTTCTGGAACTGGTCGCGCGTGACCCATTGACCGCCGATCTTGAGGTACGCGGTCTGCCAGAGAGGGGCGTTGAGCGCAATGATGTCGCCCCCGCCTTTCAGGAAGCTGTCGATGGGGCCGGTGGACTTCGCCGGTAGCGCGGCCGCGTTCGGCAGCACCAGGAGATCCGTGTCAGCGGACGAGAGATTCTCGGCTGAACAGATATCGTCCGCCCCGACGACACGCACTTCGTAGCCGGCCTGGCGCAACTCATTCTCGACGGACCGGACCAGCGCGGGGTTATCGCCGGGTAGTCCGCTCTCGAGCAGAACCGCTCTTGCGGCGGCCGCTGCCGAACAAGACAGTACAAGCATCAGGCAGGCTGCGATGGGAAACCTCACGATGTCAAACATGCAACTGGCCCTCCTGCGGTCATCGAGCGTATTTCACGACCGCCTTGTAGGAGGGGATTCCAATCCCCGAATTCGTGGCGTTGTGGGTTGGCATTCGCGGCTGGGAAGCCGCTCCTACAGGGTGGAACTCAGCTCATGGAATACGCTCTCGGTTCTGTCCTCCACAAGAGCCATGTTCGCTTGAAACCGATCTCAGTCCTGCAGGCCACTGGCTAACTAGCGGTCCAAGTGCTATACTACGGGCATTGGAGGTGGCGACAATGCTCCATTCGGTCTTGTTTCTGGGGTGCATTATGGCTATACAGAGCCCGGACATCGGCCTCACATCGATCATCGGTGTGGTCACCGAGGAATACCCCCGTCACAGCGAGGGGGATATCATCGAGCTGAAGGACGGCACTCTTCTACTTGGTTGGACGAGGTTCACCGGAGGCCGCTCGGACCACGCAACCGCTCACATCGCCGCGGTGAAGTCGAAGGATGGAGGCAAGACGTGGGGCGAGCCCTACGTGATCCAGGAGAACACCGGCAAGCAGAACGTGATGTCGCTCAGCTTCCTCCGGCTGATCTCCGGGAAGATCGGCATGTTCTACCTGGAGAAGAACAGCAACACCGACCTGCAGGTTCACTACCGATACTCGTCGGATGAAGGCGAGTCCTGGGGACCGGTTCAAAAGATCCCTGCTCCGCCGGGCTACAACATCGTCAACAACGACCGCATCATCCAGCTCAACACCGGGCGGATCATCGTGCCGGTCTCATACACGCCGGATATCGGCGGTCCCGATCCCCTGAGGACATTCTGCATGTACTCCGACGACGAGGGCAAGACGTGGAAGCGTTCCACCCCCGACCTGAACTGCCCGAAGCGCGGGGCGATGGAGCCGGGCGTCGTTCCGCTTGCCGACGGAAAGCTGCTGATGGTTATCCGGAACCAGATGGGCTGCATCTACACCAGCACCTCCAGGGACAAGGGCGAGACGTGGTCGGAGCCTCGTCCTACGGATCTCAAGTCGCCCGAGTCGCCGGCGACGATCAAGCGCATCCCGAGGAGCAAGGATCTCCTGATGGTCTGGAACAACAATTTCCAGGCCGACAAGGGAATGGGCGGACAGCGATCCCCGTTGACCGCCGCCATCTCCAAGGATAACGGCAGGACGTGGATCAATGTTCGAAACATCGAGGACAACCCGACGTCCAACTATGCGTACACAAGCATTGACTTCGTGAAGGACCAGGTGCTCCTCACCTACTACGATCATCCTCAGGGCGGAGGATGGAATCTCCGGCTTCGGAGCATTCCGCTATCGTGGTTCACCGAGTAACGGAGGGGATGGATATGAGTCTCGAATGGAAGCAGGACTGGGACAAGTCGCGCGAGCGGTTCGAGGCGTGGTGGCACGGCGAGGTGATCGACCGTCCGCTGCTGCAGGTTCTGGCGCCGAGGGATGACGCGCCCGATGATCCGAGGCCGACGTACGGCAGTCTCGAGGAGAGATACCTCGAGCCGGACTGGCGCATCCGCTTTGTCGAATGGGAGATGGCCCGCACCTACTACGCCGGCGACGCCTTCCCCTACATGGACACGCACATAGGCCCCGGAACGCTTTCGCTCTACCTCGGCGCGCGGCCCGAGTTCCATCCCAACACCGTCTGGTATCACAAATGCGTCGATGACATCCCCAACGCCGTGCCCCCAGTGTTCGATGAGCGGAATCCTTACTGGCAGGCGAGTCTGAAGATCGCCCGCGAGGCCGTCAGACATTTCGACGGCCGAGCGCTCGTCTCGTTCCCGGACCTCATCGAGAACGTCGATACGATCGCCTCACTCTTCGGCGCCGAGGAGCTTCTCTTCGCGCTGATCGAGCATCCCGAGAAGGTGCATGAGTTCCAGCGTGCCATCAATCCGCTGTATATCGAGTACCACCGCCGGCTCTACGAGATCATCAGGGACGAGGTCGGCGGCTCGTGCTTCTCCGCCTTCAGGATCTACGGGAAGGGGCGGATCGCCAAGCTCCAGTGCGATTTCAGCGCCATGATCTCGCGCGCCATGTTCGAGGAATTCGTCGCGCCCTACATGGCCGAGCAGTGCCGTCAGCTCGATCATACCGTCTACCACTGGGACGGGATATGCGCCCTTCAGCACGAGGGACCGCTGCTGGCCATGAAGGATCTGGAGGCCATCCAGTGGACACCCGGCGCCGGTCAGCCGGGGGTAGGGGATCCGACCTGGTATCCGCTCTACGACCGCATCCGGGCCGCCGGGAAGTCCATCATGATGCTCGGGGTGACCCCGAGCGAAGCACAGGCCCTCGTGGAGGAACTCGGTCCCGAGGGCCTGGATCTCGTGGTATGGGCATCCTCCCAACGAGAGGCGGACGACCTGGTCCGCCTCTCGTATGGGTGGAAGAAGCGCTCGTGACTGCTTCTACAGCGGTGGAGGCGGAGGAGGACCCGCTCCGCCGCCGTATTCCTCTTGACCGCGGGTCCGGAACGGACAGTCGCCGGTGCTTGCGAACGACCAGTTGCCTTCGTCGATGGCATAGCAGTGCGCCAGGTAGTCCGTGTACGGCTCGAGTAGCGACATGGCGGGCACATGTGTGAGCAATGGGCCGGGTCGCCCATACATTGTGCACCCCATCCAGGGATACGTGATCACACCCCATACGGTGTCACCGCTCGACGCTCTCAGGATCCCGATCCCCATCCGAACCGCGCCGTCGATTCCTGCATTGCAGACGTTCGGCCTGAGCGATACGTTGTCCGCGTACCAACTCGGTTGGTACAGATCGAAGTGCATCGGCGCATCGGCGACCCTGGCGTAGACGTCCCTGCTCCAGCGGCCTTCGGCGCCGTCAACGCCGAGAGGGGCCACCTTGTAGTGCCTATTTGCTCTTGGTATGACGAGGAACATCCCGTGACCGTCGTTCATCTCGGCATCTGCGCTGACCGGGGTATAGGTCACTCCGTCATCACTCTCGTAGAGACGGTATCCGGTGGCGCCTAGCACCTCCGTGAAAATGATCTGGCAGCCGCCGGGGGCATCATCGGGACACCCGAGCACGAACATCGGCGCAGCGGGGAAGTGGACCTGCACCGTGCAAGCCTCCATTCTTCTTTGCAAGCTCACTGAGTCGAACGACATGCAGGAACTGATACCGGTGATGGTGACGTGATCGCCGACCTGGAGGTCGAGCGGCGGCTGATCGACGCGGACGCCGAGGTTCTCTTCCATGCCGGTCACCGTGCCGTCCCTGATGTCCGAACCATCGTTGACGTAGAAGTAGTCGCCGTACGGGTGGATCTGCGTGACCTTGCCCCAGGTCTTGACGAGCAGGCCGATGTTGTTGAGTCCGGCTGCTCCGGCTACTCCCCTCTGGCCGGCCGACGGTTCGCCAGGGTTACGACGGAAGTCAGCGCCCCCGAGCGAGCGTATCGGCATGCCGACCGGTCTCAGGTAGACCGGATCGGTATCGATCACCCGGCACTCGCCCGTCAGGATCCGCTCCTGGTTCGAGTCGGTATAGATCTGGGCGATGATGTCCACCGTCCACCCTTCGGCCAGGAAGCCACCGTAAGAGAACTTGATTCCCGCCGAACGATCCCGACTCTCCACGTAGTACCCATTCTCGTAGGGATAACCGCCTATCGCTCGCGTAACGATGGCGTCCGTGATGACAACCAGCGCTCCGTCATGGAGGGCCTTCGCATCCAGGATCGATACCGGCTGGAGCACCGTGAGGTCATATTCCCTCTCAGCCACCGCCGGCGGGATACTGTTGTCCTCAACGCGTACCGTGAACCGGAAGGTACCGGCCTCCTCAGGAGTGCCGCTCAGCAGACCGTCTTCGTCAAGGTAGAGACCCTCCGGGAGCGATCCGGCCGAGATGGACCACTGGAACGGTGACTCACCCTCTTCGGACCAGAACTGCGCTTCGTACGGCGAACCGACTACGGCGTAGTCAAGCCGGTCTGGGTGGATGTCCGGATCGGCCATCTGGACTCTGCCGACCTCGTGGATGATGAACGGCGTGAGGGTGGCTTGTTTGCCATCGATCTCAGGTATGTGGCAGCTGGCGCCCAGACCGTTGGACGGCCAGAACTCGCACTGCACACTGCCGGTCTGCATCCACTCGCCCGTTCCGGACTTCACGAACGAGGTCGCGTAACCGTGCGGCGTCACGATGAGCTTCACCTCCACCGGCTGGGACGGGTCGAATCCGGATAGGAGCAAGACATCGATCATCTCGTCTCCGTCTTCCTTGTCGGAGAATACGCCGGCAAAGGGCGTGTTGTCGTAGACGCCGGCAGGGATCCCGCTGATGCCTCGATGGAAATACGCCGTCAGGAGTCCGAGCGTCGCCTTGATGTCCCCAAGATCGCGATCACCCTGGGTCACGTGGAATCCGACAGCACACTCGACTGTGGTGTCACCGGCGTGCGATGCATCGCCGTACAGATTCTCGAAGACCGCGCGCAGTTCGACATTCTCGTACTGCCCGGACCATGGGACATTCATCGTGGATGCGCCTATCGCCGTGACGTACTCGGAATATTCCAATCCCGGTATGAGCGAAGAACTGAGCGTAAGCTTGCCCGGCTCGAAGATGGGCGCGTTCAGCCCCAGGTCCTCATACCTGGTATAGAACGCCTGAACCTGCCCGTCCGGCGGCAGCGCCGGAGTCGTCATGTAGCTGCCGTCCACCAGTACCGCGGATCTGTTGCAGGCCGTGCCCTCGGTATCGAGGTCGAGCGGATCATCGAAGCCGAACCCGTTGCCCCAGTTGAGGGAAACCCGCGTGACGTCCACACTGGAGGAGGTCTCGGCCGCCCGCCGGTTGCCTACCAAGAGGACATGCCTGTCCTCTTCGGCGAACGTGTAGACGAAGAAATCCTTGTCCAACCCAAGAGTGCCTCGCCCCGAAAGCGGGTCCCGGCCCATGGGCGTGACAGCGAGGGCGCCGTCCGTACCGACCTCGATCGTGCCCGCGATCGGATCGGGAGACTCGTCGTCGCAGTACCAGCTCTCACCGGCGAAGTTGCCGTCTTCGTCAACCAGCATCCTGGCATGGGAGACGTCGCCTTCTGACGAGATAATCTTAAACCTCCACTCGCCTTTCATGTCAGCGGTGGTGAACTGACCGCCCGTGCGAACGCCGATATCGAATCTGGCCGGATCGCCCCCGCTTCCCATGACACGCCCGAATGTGAGCCTGGACGACGACATCGCCGAATGCTGAGGCATCGTGTTGCCCGGCTCCACGATCTGCATCATGCCGCGGTTGTCTATGCTCACCTCGGCGCTGAATGCTGTGGAGGCGCCGTCACTGTCTGTCTGAGTGCCCGTGAATGCGCCGGTCGAATCGATGGTCCCGAGGACCGACGTCCATCTGTCAGTCGGGCCGTTCGCCATGAACGAGTGCATGGCCCACGTGCCCTCGCAGTCCGCCTGACTGTATACGCTGTAGGGATCGTGTCGGGTGCAGACCAGAAGGCTACCACCTTCCTTTGTGCACTCAGCGGCGATAATGCGCTTGCCGCCGAGGCTGAGCGCGCCCCATGGCTTGCCGTCGGCCAGGATCGTGCCGTCGGGCTGCGTGCCGACGCTGAAGGTTGTGAAGCTGAAAGATCCGTCAAGGTCCGTCAGGTTCAATGTCGCGGAGCCCCAGTACTCGAAGTCCAGGACGCCGTAGGCCACCGATGCGGAATGAGTCGGGTCTCCAAGGGATATCCTGTGGACTTCCCACTGGCCTTGCAGGACTTCCAGGAGGTTTCGCGTGACGAGGATCGCGAGTTCCTGCTCGTCGTAGCCGCCCACGTTGTCACGAGCGGCGACGGTGAAGCGGTAGAGCCCCTCATCCCAGGGATAGCCTGAGATCCACCCATCCTGAAGCGACAGGCCGTAGGGCAGTTCACCGGAGACGATCTCCCAGATCAGCTCGCCTTCTCCGCTGGTCGCTTCCAGAGGCTGGCTGTAGTATGTGTCGGCGCAGGCATCCGGGAGTTCGGTCGTCAGGATCTCGACGGGGTCACCTCCCGTTCCGCCGCCTGTGTCGATGTACTCGAGGCCCGATTCGACGTATGGGTAGTATGACACCGGCATGTTGCCCGTGCTAGTCCCGCATCCACCGCAGCCTGTGTCAGGGCCCGGCCACCAGTCGATCTGTTGCTCTCCGACAAGCCTCCATTCAATCTGAAACGGCCCGAAGTGAACGAAGTACCGTGCAAGGTTGCTCGGAGTTATCACTACCTTCAGTTCAACAGGATAAGCCGGATCGTAGCCATCGGCCAGGGCCACGGAGAAGTCCTCGTTCCCGGCATGGTAGCTGCCGAAATTGACGAACGGTGCTCGATTGTAGAAACCCGGCTCCAGTTCGCCTATGGGTTCGGCAAGGTATGCCGTGGCAAAGCCAAAGGATAGCCACACATCCCCCGACCATCCGGTAGAGCCATGGACTGAGAAGCCTACACTGGCGCTGAGCACGCCGTTCCCGACCTCAGGGGCATCATCGCCCCGGATGTTGTCGATGACCGCGCGGATCTCGATGTCGCCGGTCCTTGCCGGCCAGAGCCAACTACTTAGAGCAAGTTCCGGCTCGAACCTGCCGTATATCTCGTCACCGTTCTCGGTGAGCGCTACCGGCAGGGTGATCTTGCTGGAAGCGAACACGGGCGACTGCAGGCCATAGACCAGTCCGGCGGCCGCAGTCGCGCCCGGCGGTGGTGCGGGCGTCTGCAGATTCGAGGGATGGACCACCACCGCGGGCCGATTGCAGAGTGTGCCTTCCGTGCTGAGGTCCATGTTCTCCCGGAAGCTGAAGCCGTTCCCCCAGTCCATGCTGACTTCCGTGACATCCACTGAGGCTTGCAGATCGGTCGGATGCTTCGTCCCGACCATGAATCCCATATCGTCCTCGGAGTGGTCCGTGAACACGAAGATGAAGGTGGAACGGTCCAGACTGAGAGTTCCCTGTCCCTCCAGGTCGGAGTCGGGCGTAGACAGAGAGAACACGCCCTCCGGGGTCACACTCATGGTACCGTTGATCGTGTTCATTATGTCGTGAACGAGGTCATGGTTCGTGCCGGCGAACGTGCCGTCCGACTGCGTGGTCATGGTCCCTTCGAACAGCATCGCGCTCTTCGTGATCAGGCAGAAATGCCATTCGCCCGCCAAGTCCGCGGGGATGAAGTCGCCGCCGCCCATCATGCCGATATTGATCCTCTCGGCGCCGCTCGAAGGGACATCTCCGGCAACCTGTATGAAAAACTGCCCGTTCGTGCTCATGAATCCCTGTTCCGGCAGGTCGGATCCGTCACTCGCCGACAACTCACCGTTCGGTGAGATGCCAACCTGTGCGCTGAACGGGTCTGAGCCGCCGTCGCTGTCGGCGATGTTACCGCTCAAGGCTCCGGTCGCATCGAGGTCCGCCTCGATGGCAGTCCAGCCGGTCCACACCGAGCCCACCTGAAGCGCATTGATCCTCCAGTGGCCGATCGCATCCTCGAGAGTGTATCCGGAGCCGGCGCGCACGCACACGGTGAGGCCCACGGAGCCGTCCTGCTGACCGTATCCGATCGCAGTGTTGCGGTCATAGCTCATCACGCCCCAGTCGGCGCCGTCCATCTGGATGCGGCCGTCGGGCGAGATGGCGAACGTGCTGGTGTCGGTCCATGTAGTGCCGTTCATCGCGTGGCTTGTCCCGGTTACTTGTCCGCTGCTGTCGACAACGATGGTACCGTACGTCGTATGAGCCACCCCGGTAGGCGATATGATGATAGTGCAGGTGTTCCACGTCCCGACTCCATCGCTCAGCGAGAAGCCGGTGGAAAGGCTCGCGGCCTGGGTGGAATTCGGCCGGACAACCGGCGAATGTGCGAACGGACCGCTCGCGGAGATAGGAACGGCAAGCGCCAGCAGCAGGCAAAGCGCCAGAAGCATGGCGGAAGACTTCATTGTTAATACCCCCTTGGCAAACCTACGCCCAGAGTAAGCAACACTCGGAGGCGGAAACACGATGCTGATTGTGGGATAGCGGAACCGAAATCGGATGCCCGGTAATACTCCCAGTATGACATTATCTGCAGCTACCTCGAAGGGCGATAGCATGCAGGCAATGTTACCGGCCTTCCGTACCATACTATGCTCATATACGGGGGTAGTCAAGAGCGCGGACAACAAACAGGTAATTGTACCGGTATGGAGGGAACCCCGGAATGACCGGTGAAGAATACCCAAAGCCCTCAACGGATGGAGGACAATGACGGACAAGCCATCGCCCACAATCAGGACCGCCAAGCCGGCGCAGACGCAGTGGTGGAGGCGCGCACTCTCCGCTCTCGGCAGTTTCCGCGGAGTGACCGCGCTTATCGCCGTGTTCCTGCTCGGCGTCTTCTTCACACCTCGAGCCTTCGACACCGGCCTGCCCATCTTCCTGAAGAGCCAGACCCAGTCGAGCATCCTTTTCGAGTACGCCGAGTACGGCATCCTGGCGACCGGTATGACGCTCGTCATCCTCACCGGCGGGATCGATCTCTCCGTCGGCTCCGTCCTCGGGTTCGCCGCGACGCTTTTCTCGCTGCTGGTGATCAAGTACGGCTGGAATCCCGGCACGGCCTTCCTGCTAACGGTCGTGGCGGGCGCTGCTGCCGGAAGCATCAGCGGCTTCCTGATCGCCAGGTTCCGGATGCAGGCGTTCGTTGCGACGCTCGCAATGATGGTCGCGGCCCGCGGAGCGGCGAAGTGGATCTCCGGCGGCATCAAAATCCAGCCCGGCACCGATCCCACCTATGCCTACCAGAGCGGCACGCCTGAGTTCTACGCATGGATGACCTCCAAGCTAGACGTGATCGGACTTCAACCGATCACTCTGCTCTTCCTGGTCACCATCATCGCTATGCTCTTTGTCGTCCGCTACACCCGCTTCGGCAGGCACCTCTACGCGATCGGCGGCAACGAGGAGGCCGCGCGTCTCTCCGGGATCAACGTCGGCATCAACAAGATCGGAGCCTACGTACTCTGCGGAGCGATGTCGGCGCTGGCCGGGATCGCCAACGCATGCCGCCTTGAACTCGGCAACCCCGAGTCGGGCGCAACGTATGAGCTCGATGCCATCGCCGCGGTAGTCATCGGCGGCACAAGCTTGATGGGCGGTCGCGGAGGGATGTTCCTCACGCTCATCGGCGTGCTCATCATCGCTTACATAGACAAGATCCTCAGCATCAACAACGTCGAACCGGCATTACGGCTGCTGGCCAAGGGCGGCATCATCGTAGCTGCAGTCCTCATCCAGCAGTGGAGAAAAGAGTAGAAAAGGAGAATCGCATGTTAGGATTTCGCAGATGCATAGTTCTGATCGTTCTGCTGGCCCTGGCGCTCACGTTCGTCGGCTGCAGTAAGCAGCAGTCACCGCAGACCACCACTGCCAGCGGTGGCACTGAGACCAAGCAGTGGGTCGTCGGCATGTCGCAGTGCAACCGCGGGGAGCCGTGGCGAGTGCAGATGGACAAGGACATCGCCGATGCCGCCAAGGCACATCCCGAACTGAAGGTGATCTTCAAGGACGCTCAGAACAAAGAGACAGTCCAGCAGGACCAGGTGCGTGAGCTGATCGCCCAGGGCGTGGACCTGATCATCATAAGCCCCAAGGAATCGCGCCCGCTCACGAAGCCCGTCGCCGAGGCGATGGACGCCGGTATCCCCGTCATCGTGCTCGACCGGAAGGTCGAGGGTGACAATTACACCTGCTTCATCGGCGCTGACAACGTCCTGATCGGCCGGAAGGCGGGCGAGTACATCGTCCAGCAACTCGGCGGCAAGGGCAAGGTTGTCGAGCTTGAGGGTCTGATGACCTCCACTCCGGGGCAGGAGCGCCACAAGGGATTCCTCGAGGGCATCAAGGGCTCCGGCATCGAAGTCATCTTTGCTGCCGACTGCGCGTGGCTCGAGGAGAACGCTCAGCGAGAGATGAAGTCTGCGCTTTCCCGATTCGGCGAGATCGACGCGGTCTACGCTCACAACGACCCGAGCGCCCATGGCGCCTACCTCGTCACCAAGCAGGAGGGCAAGGGCCGCGAGAAGTCGATCAAGTTCGTCGGCATCGATGCTCTCCCTCACGAGGGTGTCCGCTACGTCAAGGAAGGCATCCTGAGCGCCACCTTCCAGTACCCGACCGGCGGGCCTGAGGCGATCGAGACCGCTCTCAAGATCCTCAAGGGCGAGAAGGTCGAGAAGAATATCACCCTCGGCACCAAGATCTACACCAAGGACAACGTGGACAAGGGCGGCGAAGCCATCTAGCCCACGCCATACCGCAAGTTGTACCGCTGAGACGCCGAGGCTCTGAGACGTTGTCCCATCATGTTCAGCGTTTCAGCGTTTCGGCGTCTCAGCGGTTCTATCCATGAGGAGGTCCCGATGCTCCGATCACCCGTTCTGCTATCGATCATCATCTGTGCCGTCTGTCTTCTCCCAGTATCCGCCGACCTCGTAAAGTGGGACTTCGAGGACGGCACGCTTCAGGGGTGGACGCTCGTCTCCGGCGATGTCGGCCCACAGCCGGTCGATAAGGATGACGACCGCTATGGGGGCAACTTCAGGAAGCAGGGCAGGTACTTCATCGGCACCTACGAGAACACAAGGGACGACGCCGAGGCCGAGTACAAGTCGCCCGTTTTCACCATCAGCGCCAATACAATCAGCCTCCTCGTCGGCGGAGGAAACCACCCGTCCGCCACGTACGTCGCTCTCTTCGTGGACGACAAAGAAGTCTACCGCGAGACGGGGTACAGTTCCGAGTCGATGCACCGGAGGTACTGGGACGTTTCCAGGTTCAAGGGCAAGCAGGCATACATCCTGATCGTCGACCGGCACCACGGCGGATGGGGGCATATCAACGTGGATGACATCCGCGAACTGACTTCCGAGGAGGAGGCCCGCATCGAGGCCGAACGCAGACGGCGCGAACTCGATAACCAGCGCTGGATCGACAGCCTGATGAATCTCGACAAGCCCAAGGTATACTCCGGCCGCGAATTGACCGACCTGGCGATGCCGCTCGGGGGCATCGGCGCGGGCAACATCGCGATATGCGGCGACGGCGCTCTGCGGGAATGGCAGATCTTCAATAAGGTCAACTGCAACTGCAATCCGTGCATGGGGTTCTTCGCCATATGGGCGAAGCAGGGGAACAAGTCCGCCGCGCGTGTCCTCCAGAGCTCACGTGTGGAGGACCTCCCGTGCGTCGAGAGCACCGAGTTCATCGGTGAGTTTCCGATCGCCGAGGTGATCTACAAGGACTCGGCCCTCCCGATCGATGTCCGCATGGAGGCATTCTCCCCGTTCATCCCGATGAACTCGAAGGACTCCGGCATCCCCAGCATCATCTTCTCCTTCAAGGTGAGGAACCGCGGCGTGCTCCCGGTCTCCGTGTCCCTGGCCGGCTCCCTGCAGAACGCGGTGAACTACGACGGCTACTCGAGAATCGACGGCGTTCGATTCCGGGGCTTCGGCGGCAACGTGAACAATGTTGTCTCACGGAAGGGTTACACCGCCCTGAACATGACCAATCCTTCTCTGCCGAAGGACGAGAAGCAGTTCGGCACTATGACGCTCGCCGCGCTGAGCACCGATGCCACAGCGCTCCCTCAGTGGGATGTTCCCCAGGTCTTCTGGAACGATTTCGCCGGGGACGGCAGGCTTAGCGGGGAACCGGGCGGCCCGAGTGCGAAGGGGCGGACGTGGAACGGCACGCTCGCGGTTCCCTTCGAACTGAAGGGCGGCGAGGAGAAGACCGTCACCTTCCTGATCACCTGGCACTTCCCGAACTTCTACGCGGATTACCAGGAGCATCTGGCGAAGTACCGCATCGGGCGGCAATACGCCAACTGGTTCAAGGACTCGGCTGAAGCAGCCGATTACGTCGCCGCCAACTTCGCCCGCCTGTCGAAGGAAACGCGCCTCTTCCGCGATACGTTCTTCGACAGCACGCTCCCATATTGGTTCGTTCAGCGGATCGGCGCGCCCATTTCGACGTTGACCAGCCAGACGATACTCTGGATCGAGGACGGCGGCTTTCACGGCTTCGAGGGCTCAGGGCCGTGGGCGTCGTGTCCGATGAACTGCACCCACGTCTACAACTACGAGATGGTGACCGCCCATCTCTTCCCCGACCTCGAGCGCAACATGCGGAATACCGACCTGACCGTGCAGCTCAAGCCCGACGGCGGCGTCCGACACCGCACCGAGCTTCCATTCTCCGCGCCCCGACGGACCGAGCCGTTCGTTGACGGCCAACTCGGTACGATCCTTAAGAGCTACCGCGAGTATCAGCGCTCCGCCGACCGCAAGTGGTTCGACGAGATGTGGCCGAAGATCAAGCCGGCGATGGACTTCGTGGTCCGAGAGTGGGATCCGAATGCGGATGGCGTGCTTGTGAACGAGCAGTGGAACACCTACGACGCGGCAATGTACGGTCCGAATACGTTCATCGGAACGCTCTACCTCGCTGCGCTCCGTGCCGCTGAGGAGATGTCGGAGGTTGCCGGCGACTCCGATTCCGCCGCGCGATACCGCTCGATCTTCGAGACCGGGAGTCGCCGCCTCGACTCAGTGCTCTGGAACGGCGAATACTACGTCCACATCGACGAGAAGGAGGAGGCCCAAGCCATCAAGGAGGCTGTCTGGCTCGTGGAGGATTGGCCGCAGAAGGAGAACGCGGGCGCGAACCGTCCTTACGCGACCGGCTGCCACGCCGATCAACTTCTCGGCCAGTGGTGGGCGAACATCCTCGATCTCGGCCATCTGCTTCCTCAATCGAGAGTGCGTACGACGCTCGACTCGATCATGAAGCACAACTGGCGCTGGGATTTCGGGGAGGTCCCCCAGCAGCGCATCTTCGCGCTCAAGGGCGACCGCGGCCTGCTGAACTGCACCTGGCCGAATGGAGGACGCCCCGCTCAGATGACGCTCTACTCCGACGAGGCGTGGACCGGCATCGAGTACGAGGTGGCGAGCCTGCTGCTCTACGAGGGGAAGATCAGGGAAGCGTACATGGTCGCCCGCGCGATCCATGACCGCTACAACGGCGTCGCGAATCCGCCGTTCAAGCGGAATCCGTGGAACGAAGTGGAGTGCGGAGAGCACTACGCCCGCGCGATGAGCAGTTGGTCGATGCTCACCGGCGCGCAGGGGTTCACCTACTGTGGCCCGGAGGGAGCGATCGGCTTCGATCCGCGCCTCCAGCCGGAGAACCACCGCTCGTTCTTCAGCGCCGCCGAGGGATGGGGGACGTTCACCCAGAAGCGAACCGCGCGTAGCCAGGTAGACACGCTCGAAGTAGCATACGGCAAGGTGATACTGAAGACTCTATCCTTTGCGCTTCCGGGCGACGCGAGCGCGCATGCCGTCACGCTGAGCATCGGCAAGACGCGCAACGCCGAATGCTCCTCCCACCAGAAGGACGGCAGGCTGACGATCACGCTTCCGACGCCGATCGAGCTCAAAGCCGGGCAGAAGCTCACCGTCGAGGCGAAGTGGTAGAGACTCTGCGGGAGAGGTTCAAACGATCGATACTCCGGCTATGGGCGCGCATCCCGCACTCATAGCCGGGTCATTCAAGATCGGCCTTCACGACAAGGGCCGGAATCCGTGCGCGGCGAATGACCTGCTCCGCCACACTTCCGAACACCAGTGAACTGAGCTTTCCACGACCCAGGCCCGTACTGCCGAGGACGACCATGCCGCAGCAGTCCTCCTCGATGCGCTGTATGATCGTCTCAGGCGCGGAGCCCTCGATCAACTCGCGTGAGATCTCGTCTACTCCGGCCGCGCGCAGAACATCCTCCGCTTCCCGGAGTATCTGGTGGCCGTACGATCTGAGTTGGTTCATCGCTTGGGCTACCACATCCGGCGGAAACGTGAAATCCGGGACCGGCGGGCGCTCAAGTACGTGGAGCAGGATCACCTTCCAGCCCTGACGCGGGGCAAGCTCGCCGGACAGGCGGACTGCCTTGTTGGATGCCTCGGAGCCGTCTATGGGGATCAGCACTCTCTCTATTGGCATAGCGTTCCTCCAGTGGAGACGGGGGTTGCCCGCGTTTCACTCTTCTTACCCCGGATTCCCCATGCGCACACAATTAGCAGTATCGATCCGTACTCATTCGCACAGGCGACGAGAGACGCCAGGAAACCGTATGCCGTGTGTCTGCGGATGGACGCGGCGTCGAGAACATGAAATTCATATCCCAAGAGCATCTTTCGGGTATAACCATGTAGGCAGATGTGTGCCTCAGACAGCCATGTCGCTGCCCATGCCGGATCACTAGGAGGGGTTTTCATGAGATACACTGGACGGCTCATGCTCCTTAGCGGATTCCTGGGGCTGTTGATGCTAGTGGCCTACACTGTGTCGGCGCAGCGCACACAGGGTCCGGCGAGCTACGAGCGTGACTACGAGCAGGTGACCCAAAGCAACATGCGCGCGAAGTTCGCTGAGGGACGGCAGATCTTCCGCTACGACACGTTTGGCGATGAGGCGTTCTGGGGCGGCAGGCTGAAGCTGCACCAGGCGATCCAGGGTGAGCGGTTTGGCGGAGTCGGCGCGGGCATCAGTCCCAAGACGGCGCTGTCGCTCGGCCTGCGCGTGGACGTAGATGCGCTCCCGAAGAACGTGCAGTCCGCACTGAAGTCGGGACAGGTCGATCTCGATGCCCCGGCCACCACACTGACCCTCTTGAAAGCGAATGCAGTGGTCGGCGTGAAGGGCGTGTTCGCCGAAGATGGAGAGCGGCTTGAGTCGATAGGGATCACGTGCGCCATCTGCCATTCCACCGTGGACGACTCTTTTGCACCGGGGATCGGTCACCGGCTCGACGGCTGGGCAAACCAGGACCTCAATGTGGGAGCGATCATCGCGGCGTCGCCGGACCTGAGTCCCTACACCGAACTGCTCGGTGTGGACCGGGAGACGGTGCTTAAGGTGCTGAATAGCTGGGGGCCGGGAAAGTTCGACGCGCTGCTCATCCTGGACGGTAAGGCCTTCACCCCGGATGGCAAGTCCGCTGCGGTGCTCATTCCGCCGGCGTACGGACTGCAGGGGGTGGACCTGCATACATGGAGCGGATCTTTCGGATCGATCCCGTACTGGAATGCGTTCGTCGGCACCCTTGAGATGCACGGACAGGGGAGCTTCTTCGATCCAAGGCTGAACAATCCCTCGAAGTACCCGATTGCGGCAAGGGCGCGTCTGTATGATGTGCGGAATACGCCCGACCTGCTCACGCCTAAGCTCCCGGCGCTGCACACCTATCAACTCGCCCTGCCGGCGCCCGAGCCTCCCGCTGGGAGCTTCAATAGGACATCGGCGACGCGAGGGAGGACTCTGTTCATGGGGCGGGCCGGATGCAAGCGATGCCACGTGCCGACGATCTTCACCGATCCCGGATGGAATCTGCGCAGACCCGACGAGATCGGCATCGACTCATTCCAGGCCAATCGCTCGCCCGATAACGCTCTGCGGACTATGCCGCTCAGGAGCCTATGGGTGCGCAAACGGGGTTTCTACCACGACGGACGCTTCCCCACGCTGCTGGATGTGGTGAACCATTATGACAGGTTCTTCAACCTGAGATTGAGCCAGGGGGAGAAGCAGGATCTTGTTCAATATCTGCTCTCCCTGCCTGAGCCGACCCCTCAGCGATAGGGTGGAACGTAGCGTGACGATGAGCGGAGGGGAGACAACCGACTGCCTCCCCTCACGTAGCTTCAGCGGAGGATGGCCCCGTCCGCTTCGAGCCGGGACTGGAGCGTGCTGATATCAATCACTCGCGGGGCGGCATCGGCCTCGATGCTGACGGCCGCCGCCTCTCCCGCGGCCTGGCCCATCACCATGCACTGCGTCATCCAGCGGGTCGAGCCTGCGGCCTCGTGAGTCACGCTGTGGCACCGGCCCGCGACGAGCAGGTTGTCCACAGCCTCCGGCACGAGCGTCCGATATGGGATCGAGTAGTACCCGCCCCGCGGGAAGTCGAAGCCGGAACGCTTGTCCATCCCTGGGCCCTCGGTGTTATGGATATCGACGAACGCCGCGCCGAGACCGATGCTGTCGTCGAAGATCGTCTGCTTCCTGAGGTCATCCTCCGTCAGTACGTACTCGCCGAAGATGCGCCGGGTCTCGCGCACTCCGATCTGCGCCGCGGTGTCGATGAGGTAGCACCGCTCGAATCCGGGGATGAGCACCCGCATCGCCGTAACCGCCTCGCGGACCTGCTTCCGTCCCTCGATAGCGGCCTTCGACAGGTCAAACGCCGAACTGCCATCAAGGTGCATGTGCGTGAAGTTGATGCCGACCTGATCGGGTCTGGCAGGAATCCACCAGAAGCCCATCAGTTGACTCTGCCACGGACGCATGAGTCCCTCCTCGGCGGCGCGTCTGCAGAACCCCTGGAGTCGGTCGTCGTGCCGCATGTACTCCTCGGTGCGCGGCCAGTCTACACCGCCGACTCTGTACATCAGCGTGACGGGCTGCATGCGTCCATCACCGGGCCGCCCGTGCATCATGCGGCATCCCGCGCGGAATGCGACGTCGCCGTCACCGGTGCAGTCGATCACGCGTCTGGCGGTGACGGAGAAAGTGCCTGACTTGTTGGTCACGATCAGCCCGGAGACCGCACACTCGTCCATCAGCGCGTCGGTGACGAGCGTGTAGTAGAGGAGATCGATTCCAGCCTCCTCCGCAATGCGGTCGAGCAGATACTTGAACCCCTCGATATCGACGAATAGCCCGCCCGGCCGGAAATCTGCCTCGAAACCGCACACCGCCCGATCAGCGATCTCCTTGGGGATTCCACCGACGATGAGCGGCGATCCGCCCGCGCCGTTGTAGACCGCCACTTTCTGGTGGAGGCCGATCGTGGACATGCCGCCGAGGCAGTTGAACTGCTCGACGATCAGGGTCCGCATCCCGGCGCGCGCTGCGGCCAGACCGGCGCACACACCGGCCGGTCCTCCTCCGGCAACTACGACGTCATATTCTCCGAGGGATGTGATCTCCATAACGTTCTCCTGGTCAGATGGTGTGTCAGTGCGGGGCTTCAACGGCCCCCAAGAGCCGATTGTAGGAGCAACTTCCAGTTGCGATGAACCGCCGCATCGCAACTGGAAGTTGCTCCTACAATGGATAGACGCTGAATCCAGTCCGACTACGGCATCCGGAAGCGGAGCCTCGTGAGCGAGTGCTTCGGGAACGTGTAGGTCAATCCCTCGGGCTTCGTCCGGATGACCGACTTCTTCGACTTCACGACGTGCGGCGCTCCGGGGCTGTTCGCGTCGAGGTAGTTGTTCGATGCAAGCGTCTCGACGGTGACCGACGTCCTCGGCGAGAAACCATCGAATGCGATCTCCGCCGAGATTGCCTCGGATGGATGGCGGTTGGTCACCAGCAGCGTAAGTTCCTTGCCCGAGTCGTCGAGGAGCGCGACCGCATCGATGTACGGCGTATCCTCGACGGCCGGCATCCCGGGCAGTTCGGCGACGTCGAATGACGGGCTGGTGATGCTCAAGCGGACCGGCCACCGACCGGGCTGAGTCGCGTAGATCTTCCGCGCCAGGAAAACCGGCTGCTCGCAGACGACCTGACGCCACTTGCTGAGGCCGCCGCCGTGGTTCACCAGCGCTGAGTGAGTGATGATCTCGACCATGCCGGTGCGTATCGCCGAGTTCACGATCCCCGCGTAGAAGACGGCTTCGGCCTGGTTCCAATTCGCGGGCCATCCGCCCTTGTTGGTGAAGATCTGCAGTTCCGTGATCGCCAGCTTCGGATCGGCGATTCCGACGTCCGTCATCTGCTTGCCCGCCGCTCGGAGGTGCCCCTCGTACCATTTCGTGTAGGCCATGATCGAGTTGTAGACGGTATCGGGGTCGGTGCCGTCCGGGATCATGTTGCCGATCAGCGTGTGGATGGAGAGCGATCGGACCGTCGTCGGGTTCTCCTTCAGCACCGGCTCGTTCCACGGCAGCCAGTCGTGACCGTTTGCGATGAACAGGATGTTCGGATCGACGGCCTTCATCGCCTCGTAGAACGCGCGGTAGCGCTTGGCGTATTCCTCCTTGGCACAGTGGCCGATCTGCCAGTCGCCCCAGAGCTCGTTGCCGACCTCCCAGTACTTGACGCCGTAGGGCTCGGGATGGCCGTTCTTCGCGCGGAGCCGCCCGTACTCAGTATCCACGGAGCCGTTGCAGTATTCGACCCACTGGGCGGCCTCCTCCGGGGTGCCGTTGCCCGCGTTGATGCAGATCAGCGGCTCGCAGCCGGTCAGTTCGCAGAACGCAAGCCAGTCATCGGTGCCGACGTGGTTCGGTTCGTCGCCACCCCACGCGGGGTTGCGGCTCATCGGGCGCTTATCGACCGGACCGACGCCGTCCTTCCAGTGGTAGCCCGAGACGAAGTTGCCGCCTGGGAATCGAAGCATCGTGATCTTCGAGTTCTTCACGAAGCGGATGACGTCCGGGTCCCAGCCCCTCAAGTTATCCGCCGGGAACAGCATGCACTGGTCGAGCAGGAGCGTGCCGGGCTTGCCGACGCCAATGGTGAGGAGGAGCGTCTCGAACTTCTCGACACCCCTGGTCTCGATCTCGAAGGTGGCCCTGAACTGCTTCCAGTCGCTTCCGATTCCATCGAGCTGGACCCCGCCGATACCGGTTCCATCCTCTTTGCGGATGTCGACTTGGAGCCCATCCACAGTCCCCTTCGCCCACAGACTGATCTCATACTTGGCTGTCCGATGCGTCGGCAGGTAGATCGGCTGCAGGACTCCGACGTGAGACGATTCGAGCGAGCGGATCTCGATCTTCTGCGCCTGATCGGCGTTCACGCGGTCGTCACTCGGGGAGTAGATGACGTCGCCCTTGCCCCAGCGTCCCCAGTAGCATGCGACGCCCGCCTTGAAGCTGTCGAGCAGTCCGTGCTCCTTGTCGTGCGCCAGCCGCTTCTCGACTCCGGCCGCTTCCTCCCAACTAAAGTACTTGGCGGGCTCGAATCCGCTGTTCTCCAGGATCTGCGCCCACGCGCCGTTGTAGACGTTGCTGCCCAGATGCTCGGTGAACTCGCCGAACAGATACGGAGAAATCGCCTCATCGGCCCTCTCCGATGCGAAAACCTCTATGCGTGCGTTGTCGCCGTTGTGAAACTCGACCAGCGGCTTCGATGCCATCGCGCTTCCTCCCAGAACCAGTAAGATCAGGCAAATTGCGAAAAGGTGACCGTGCATGCTTGAGTATCCTTCTGTGTATTGCGCTATTGTTCGGTCTGCAGACCTCCGATCCCTTCTGACGGCGCATTGACCGTAGACCGGAGGCACGATATACTGCCGTTGGAGGGGGGGCAGACATGAGGACGACGACCGGCATTCTTGCCGTGATGATACTCGCTTCCGGCCTGGCCGCATGGGCCGAGAACATCCTGGTCAACGCCGACTTTGCTGAGGGACTGAAGCACTGGGAGCCCTATGGGAACGACAAGGGGTTGATCCGCCTGGAGTATGACGTTGAGGCCGACGGAGCCGATGGCGTGGCCGTCCCATGTGCCCATGCCAGCATTGCACAGAACATGGCTCTCAAGCCGCGCGCGTACTACGAGTTGTCGATCTCATACCGCCGCTCATCTCCTTCCACGCGCGGCGGTCTGGTGTTCTTCTTCAACCGGCAGGGCGGCATCAACGCAAGCGCCGGGGTGATCAACATCGAGTTCCCACGCAAGACGGGCACGGTCGTCCCGGAGGGATGGGAAGAGTTCCGCGAGGTCTTCCGGACACCGCCGACGACTCGGGCGGGCAAGGTGGTCCTCAGTGCGCGGATGTCGGGGGAGGTCCTCTACCGACGGGTGTCGCTCCGCGAGGTGCCGGCTCCGTCCGGCGCGCGAGAGATGATCAAGCCATCGGACTGGAGTATCTTTCGAACCACGCGCACCAGGAACCCGGTCTTCGAGGAACTCCTCACCGACGAGCCCGGCGGCTACAGGGTGGTCGCCTGGTCGCACAACCTGAATCGCAAGAACCTGCCTGCGTCCCTGCTCGACAAGTATCCGGCCGACAAGTGGGACGATACGGTGACGGAGATGTTTCGGGAGGCCGGAGCCGTCGGGCTGGGATACTACAGCCTACCGGGATACGGAGACAGGGCGGACGACCTGTACCGACGCTTCGGCGTTACCTTCGATGTCGCCTGTGAGTGGAGCAATGTCACCGCCGACGCAATCAAGGCGGGCGCCGAGGTGCTGAATCCCATCGCCGTCAGTACGACATCCGCTAAGTCTGTTTGCTCGCTCATCGATCCGATCTACACCAGCACCGCCGCTGAGGTGCTGAAGCGAAACGCGGAGCGGTTCAAGGGGCAGCCGTTCGTCTTCGTCTACGTCGGCGACGACGAGCCGAGTATCCGCATGCCCGATGGGCCGATATCAGGCTGGGGGCCATTCGGCAAGCAGTGCGCGGAGGAGGTCAAGCGCGACTACGGCTTCGGCAGGTACGCGATTCCCGCCCCGCAGGATCCCGGCTACCTGAGCGACGACAAGAACCGCCCCTTCCGCTGGATCGCCTTCAACCGCTGGATGGCCGATAAGTGGGCATCCGCGCGGAAGACCCTCTACGATACACTCAAGTCCGTCGATCCGGACGTCAGGTACAATCCCTGCGACTACTGGTTCATGACCGGATTCACTCCGTTCGACTTCGCGGCGATGGCGAAGTGCAGCGATCTCGTCGAGTGCGACCCCTACGCGAGTTCCGCCGAGCGCATTCCTGGCAGGGGGCTCTACAACCACAGTTTCGGCCCGAAGCTCCTCAGCGACCTCACCGGTAAGCCGGTCCGATCGATCGTCCAGGCGTTCGACTATGCGGGATACGAGATGACGCCGGAGGATCTCCGCGAGTGGGTCAGTCAGAGCCTCCGCGGAGGAGCGAGCCACATCTCCTACTACCAGATGGACAACCCGCGCTTCAACGACCACGACCGCTGGGCGATGATGCTTCACCTCTCGAAGGTCGTCACGACGATGAACGCGATCGAGCGCCCGATCGACGCTGAGGTTGCGATCCTCTACTCGTCGGACTCTCATCGTGCCGAGGGAGCATCGACGAAAGCGAACGAGGTCTACACCGCTCACTCGATCCTCGGGGAGCGCGTCGGCTCCTGGTTCGACTTCGTGGACGACGAGTCGCTCATCCGTGGACAGAAGAGCCTCTCGAAGTACAGGGCGGTCTACATCCCGCTCGGCACGTACCAGCGGGAGTCCGTCGTCCGCCGGATCGAGGCATTCGTGCGCGGTGGGGGCACTGTCATCTGCGGCGACCCTTCGGTCTTCTCGTGGGATATCGACGGCCGCGACCTGTCGAAGTCCCGGGAGCGCATCTTCGGTGTTCGGACGATCAGAGCGGTGGACCGGGTATCGATGGTTCTGCGCAACGACGGCGGCATCCCCGGCATGAAGGTCGGCGAGACGCTTCCCGTCTACCGCCCGGTCGGACGTGACGGCTGGACGGAGGATAACGGGTGGCTTGTGGAGATCTCTCGTCCGGGCGTCGAGGTGCTCGCCACCTTCGCTGACGGCTCGCCCGCGATCACCATGACCCGATACGGGAAGGGCCGGGCGATCTACTTCGCCGCGAACCCGTTCGTGCCCGAGTGCCTGATAGGCGACGGCCGCTGGGACGCCTTCTTCCGCGCGCTCCAAGAGCACCTCGGCGCAAAGACCGACCGCCCGATCTGGCGGTTCAAGCTTCCCGCGCCGTAGGGCGAATGTATGTAGTAGCCGAGCCTCCGTGCCGGCCATGACACGTTGCAGGCCGGCACGGAGGTCTCACCCCCCCCCAGCATATCGCAGATGTGCGAAAGGGCATGGCCACTGCGAGCGCATCATTCTCCGAACGCCATGTCCGGCTTCCAAACCTCCCAGACGTGCCCAACAAGGTCGGGTCCCGGCTTGAGAGTCGGCTTGCCCGGCTGCCAGCCGGACGGCATGACCTCGCCGGTTTCGCGCGTGTGCTGGAACGCCTGGACCTGGCGGATCATCTCGGCGACGTTCCGTCCGACCGGCGGCGTGAGCATCTCCATCGCCTGGATGATGCCGTCCGGGTCGATGATGAACCGCCCGCGCACGTTGACACCGAGTTCCTCATCATAGACGCCGAACATCCGACCGATCTTCCCGCCGGGGTCGGTTAGCATGGGGTAGGGGACTCCGCCGGGGACCATCTTGGAGAGTTCCTCCTCCTGCCAGATCTTGTGGGAAAACTTGCTGTCCACGCTTATAGTGAGCACCTGGACGCCGAGTGATTCGATCTCTCTATGCTTGACGGCGACCGCCGACAATTCGGTCGGTCACACAAATGTGAAGTCGCCGGGGTAGAAGCAGAGGACCACCCATTTGCCACGGTAGTCCGAGAGCTTCACGTTCGTAAAGCCGCCTTCGAAGTACGCGCCCGCCTCGAAGTCGGGAGCGGGTCTGCCGCATCCTGGTTCCATCGTAATGACCTCCTCGGATCGTTGATCGAGTAGGTCTTTCCCACGGACGGGTCCGTCGAATCAGAGACTGATACGGACCGGATATCTGCGATGGCATCTGGTGTAGGATGCGACAGCGGCTAACGGCGTGGCGCGCTGCGAAGATCAGACAGCCGGCCCTCCAGGCTTTGGCGGACGACGTTCTTCTCCCAGACCCTCCACAAAGAACTCAGCACGTCCGCATTCGGCGCAGACGTACACGTCGAGGTGCTCTCGATTGGTGAACATTTCCCCGAGGTCCCCCAGCCACAAGCCCCAATCAAAGCTGCCCTCATGGAACTTCTTGGTCCCGGCGAAGAACATCTGCGAGCCGCATCTCGGGCAAACAAGCGGCTTCGGAGATTCCGGTGCGTACTCCGTGTCCTCATACATGACCTAATCCTCCTCCAGTTGGCGATACCATGTCTTGTATAGGACAACGCACGCCAGCACGACGATCCCCGCCGCGGTAAGCGCCTCCGTAGAGCGGTGCAGCACGAGGTAGATCGGGAAGAGCCACATCGCCGTGAGGCAGGGGATGCCGACGACGACGTTGCCGAGATCGCGCTTGATGGTCACAGGCTTCTGCGACTTGCACTCCTTCGCCACCTTGCCCCAAAATCCTGCCGGTCGTACCTCCGTGTAGAACTTCCGAAGCGTCTTCTCGTCCGTCGCCTCCGTCCCGTAGGTCACAGCGATCGTGATTGCCAGATCGATGAGGAGTATCGCCGGGAAGGTAATGTAGAGCGGGTACGCGGAGAACGCCGGGACGAGCGCCTGGATCAGCGAGAGCACCATCCCCGAGACCGTGCCCGCCGCGTAGCCCCATCCGTTCAGCCGCCACCAGTACCAGCGCAGGACGTTCGGCATGAGCACTCCCGCGCCGAGGGTGCCCATGATCCAGGTGAACATCTGGTTGATCGAGGTGGCAAACCAGCCGATGCTGATCCCCATCACGATGAGCAGCGCGGACGACACGTAGCTCGCCCGAATGAGCGTCCTCTGGGACGCGTTCGGGCTGATGTACTTGTGGTAGATGTCCTTGACGACGTAGCTCGCGCCTCCGTTCACCGTCGAGTTGAACGTCGCCAGGAAGCCCGACAGGAGCGCGGCGATTGCGAAGCCCCGCAAGCCCGCTGGGAGCATCTGCTGGATGACGGAGGGCAGCACCTTCTCCGGGTCGCCCTGCTGAGTCAGGCCGACGATGCCGAGCACCGCGAGCCCCATCGCCATCGGCCAGCGGACGGTGTGGATTACTCCCCAGAGCGCGCCGAGCTTTGATGCGTCCCTCGGGTCCTTCGCCGCCAGGAAGCGCTGGAAGTCATAGAGCTGCTCAGGCCCCGAGAGCGAGAGCAACAGTCCTTTCATCACCCAGATGATCATCAGCGCCCCGAAGAGTTGGTAGCCGGGGTCGCCGATGTCGGTGAGCTTCCACTGCGGGATCAGGCTGCCCCAGTGCGCCGGAACCTTTGCCGCGAGGTCGGCGGGGGAGACGTGCGTGAATCCGAGGTAGGCGATGACGAGCGCTCCGATGCTGAGGACGATGGTCTGGAAGATCTCGACCATCACCACGCCGTGGAATCCTCCCATGACGACGTAGATCCCCGTGATGCCGATGATCAGGGCGGCGCAGACATGTTCGCTGAACGGGAGGTAGACCGAGCCGAACTTGCCCATGCCGACGGAGCCGTAAGCCAGGAATGCGGTGATCGTGAGCACGGCGAAGATGGTGTACGCAGCCCGGGCCGCCTCACCCGCCTTGCCGCTGCCGAATCGTGTCTCCATCCACTCGGAGCCGGTCATCACGCCGGATCGCCTGATCCACTTGCCCATGTAGGCCATGTAGAACACAGGTATGATGAATCCCCAGATCCACTGCACCCACATGCCTTTCAAGCCGATGGTGACGAACAGCCCGACGATCCACATCGTGCCGGTGATGTCGAAGTACGACGAACTGCCCGACATCGCCAGCGCCCACCATGGAAGCTCCCGGTCGCCCAGGAAGTAGCTTCCGATGTTCTTCGCCGCCCGGCGCTTCATCCACATGCCGAGGGTGACCACAACCGCCAGATACGCGACGATGATGGCGATATCGATGGCGCTTAGTCTGATTGCCATGTTCCCAGCCTCCGAAGCGATGCGTGATCCATGATGCGAGCCACATCATGATTCCATCGTTGAGGCCGGGCTTCCTGCCGGAGTAGGGATCGGTTACTTCGAGAGGATCTCTGCGGGGGTTACGGCGGTGATCTCGGGGTATCGCGCGAAGTCTGCCGTATTGAGCGTGAGGATGTGACTGACGCCGTGGGAGAGCATCAATGCCACGAGTCGCGCGTCGTGAGCCTGCCGCCCGAGGACTCTGTGCTCGATGACCACTCGCTCCCATCGATCAGCCATGTCGCGCATCTCAGCAGTACGTTTGTGTCGACCAGGTACCTCACAAGCGTTCCTCATATAGATGCTCGCGGCGCAGTGACTGGTCAGAGATGCTCAGTCCCTTGATAGGGTTTGCCATGAATTCCCTCAGTGTGGCCCTGGCCTTATCCGGGTCCCACCGGGCCTCCTCCTCGGTGAGGAACGGAGTCACGATCTCAACCTGCTCTCCGACCGGCAGGTCTACCGGCTCATCCGGGACGAATGTCTTTCCGTCGTAGTGCGCGCGTATCCTGAGAACCATCGATCTCACCTCTGCTGATCATCATTATACCACACCGAAGATCGGCATCAGTTCCTACTTCCATCCCATCTCCCGCGGGGTCTTGAGCGTCACGCCGAACCACTGCTCGCAGCCCGGCGCGAAATCCTCGATGATCTCGAAGTTCTCGTAAGCCACGCCTCCGGGTATGACCGTGCCCGTCCCGTAGTAGTTCGCCCGGCCGTTCACCCGAACTCGGAGGTTCTTCGGTTCCGACCCCGGGTACCTCCGCCAGTACTGGGTCGCAACCTTGCCGGGGAACTTCCAGAAGTCGTGAGGGATCTCGTCCGATGCGAGTGAGGTCTCGTTCGGTGTGATCGCGACTATCCGTGTCCCGTCGGGCTCGACCCTCATCCGCTCGCCGGAGATATCGTCTGTCCAGAAGAAGTCGTGGCCCGTATGGCCCGGCCATACGTTCCGAGAATCGACCACCTCGTCCGCCAGCCATAGGAGCCGGCACCGCGAGAAGTTTCCCATCGTCGAGCTGAGCACGCACGATCCCATCTCGACTCCGTCCTCAGCGCTGTACGATCTGAACCCGACCTCATTTGGTCGGTCCGCTCGGAAGGTGATCTGTACGACGGGATGGGCGCCGTTGTCGAACTTCTCCATGTGCAGGACGACGGTGAGTGTCTGAACCCACTTATCTCCGACGCGTATCCGGCTCAGCTTTCCACGCGGGGCGTTCCAAGGCAGTCCGGGGGTGTCGGACGGCTCCAGTCGGTCCGAGAACCACATTCTGAGCCCGCGCCACATGTCCAACTTCGAGTGTTCCAACTCCGAGAGGCCTCGATTCCCGTTCACGATCGGCTCGACCGCGATGAAGTTGATCTTTGGGTATTCAGTATCGGGACACACGTAAGGCGCGTAGACTCGGATCACTCCGCGCGGACCTTGCGGCGTCGGCCACAGGCCGATCTGAATACCGTCCTTGAAGCCGATCCTCGGCTCGGCGGGCCATTCCCTCGACGGCCGGAGCCAGATGCCCTCGACCACCGGCGGGTTCAGTCTCGCGGGTACTTCCAGTGCGTGAGATAGGTTGGTCATGAGTGCAAATGATGCGAGTAGAACGAAGGTGAGCTTGTACGGCAACCAACTGCTCCTGGTATGGCGTTTACGGGATTGTTCGATGCTCAGGGAGGTCTTCCCTTCGCCTGCGCGCCGGTTCTGTTGACAGACCTTCCATCCGGTTGCTAGACTCGATATCGACATGAACGACCTCACACATGTGCGCATTCTCGGTATGGACCGGACCGAACTGGAGGCGCTGGCGAAGGACTTGGGTGCGCCTGCGTTCCGGGGACGCCAGATCGCTCGATGGCTATACCAGCGGGCGGTTCACAGCATCGACGAGATGACCGACCTCCCGAAAGACCTCCGTGAGAAGCTCAAGGGTCGCTGGCCCGGAGCCCTGCTCTACCGGGCGCGCATCCTGCAGGAGTCGAAGTCTCCAGACGGCACGACGAAGTACCTCCTGGAGATGGAGGACGGTCATACCATTGAAAGCGTGCTGCTGCCCTACGAGAAGCGCGTCTCCGTGTGCGTCTCGACGCAGGTCGGGTGCGCGGCGGGATGCGCGTTCTGCGCGACGGGGATGGGCGGACTGCTGCGGAACCTCACGGCGGGAGAGATCGTTGACGAAGTGCTGACGCTCCAGGAACAGAGCCCTCGACGGGTCAGCCACGTGGTCTACATGGGGATGGGCGAGCCGCTCCTGAACTACGACAACGTCGTCAAGAGCATCCACCTGCTGAACGACGAGGTCGGCATCGGGATGCGTCACATGACGATTTCGACGGTCGGGATCACGCCGCGCATCGAGCGACTGGCGGAGGAGGGGCTGCAGATCACTCTGGCGATCTCACTCCACGCGCCTAACGACGATCTCCGACGCCGGCTGATCCCAATCTCCGAGCGCTACCCGCTCGACGGCCTGATGAGGGCATGTCGGCGGTATGCGGAATCGACGGGCAGACGTATCACGTTCGAGTACCTGCTCATCCGCGATCTGAACGACTCACGGGAGCATGCCCGGGAACTCGCGCATCTCGTGAAGGGGATCCTGGCGAACGTGAACCTGATCCCCTACAACGCGGTCGAGGGCCTGGAGATGAGTCGACCTCCGAGGGAAAGAGTGCAGGCCTTCCGGGAGGTACTCGAACACGAAGGCGTGACGGTCACCCAGCGCATGGAGCGCGGCCACACGATCTCCGCGGCCTGTGGACAACTCAGGCGGAGGGCGCGGAATACCGATGCATGACCCGCCGACCGTTCGTGCGGATTTGCAATCCGGCACGTCCCGGCAAACGGGGGATCTGTGATTCCCGAACCCCTGGATGGCATCACAGATGCCTGATGGCCCAAAGACGCCGCGGATTACAAGTCCGCACCAACGCCTTCCCTGCTAGTAGCTGTCCCTCAGCGAGATCACCTTCAGCCCCGCCTCGATCTCCTTCGCAGTGAGGCCCTTCGTGTCCGTCACCGAGACCTCGACGCTCCGACCGGCGGGGATGTCAAAGAAGTTGTCGCTGAACCGCAGATCGTGCGATTCCATGTCGAGCATCACGAACCGAGCAGCCTTCTCGGCGGAGACCTGGATCACTACCTCGCCTCCGACCTCGGTCACGGTCGTCGAGATCCCCGGCTGCGGGAGTTCCATGTGCTTGCTCGGCGCGAAGGGGATCATTGCCCGGCTCACGAGGGAGTCGTCCTCCCGGAGCTCGTAGACGAACACAAGGCTGCGCTTCGAGTCCATGTCGAGATGCTCTGCGAAGTCGAGGTCCGCCACGCATGCGCTCGATCCGCCCGCGACCTCCACCGTCGTCGCCGCCTCGTCCAACGGCATGCCGTCTAGCGTCTCCAGCGACCACAGTACCGTACCACGAAACGGCTGCATTCGGTCATTCGTGACGTGCAGCTTTACCGAGGCGTCTTCATCCTGAGCGGATAGGAGCACCGGCGCGAAGAACCGCCTTGCGTAGTATTGCAGCGCCTTCCAGTGGCGGTTGAACTCGATGCTCGACCAGCTTGCGACCGGCCAGCAATCGTTGAGCTGCCAGTAGAGCGTGCCCATGCATCGGAAATCGTTCCGATATCTGCGCCAGTGCTCGACTCCGTACCGGATCGCCTCAGCCTGCAGGATCTGCGCGACATAGACGGTCATCGGGAAGTCCTTCGGGAACCGGAACGTCTCCGCCATGTAGTGGAGAATCAGCCCATTCCCCGCCGGGTTCTTCTGGTGGCATTCCATCACGTGCGACGTCATGTTCCAGTCCTTTTCCTCCGCGAATGTCTTCACCGAATGCATCGACGGTAGCGACTGGAAGCCGAACTCGCTCATGAACCGGAAGTGGTGGTCCCGATAGGCCGTGAACGGCATCCGCCCGTGCCAGACATCCCAGTAGTGCCCGTCGCCCTCCGTCTCGCAGTTCGGGCAGGCGAACGGTGTCGTCGAGGCCGGCGAACTCGGCCAGTACTCGGTATCCGGGTCGTGCTCGGCGACCAGCTTCGGGATCAGGTCGTGGAAGATCCTGGCGTACTCCTTCTGCCTCGCTTCCTTGTCCTCCGGCCACCAGTCGCAGACTCCCCATTCCATCTCATTGTTCCCACACCACAGTGCGAGGGACGGATGATGCCGTATGCGACGGATGTTGTCCGCGACCTCCATGCTGATGTCCGCAAGGAGCGTCGAGTGCGAAGGATAGTGTGCGCAGGAGAACATGAAGTCCTGCCAGACGAGTATCCCGTACTCGTCGCATAGATCGTAGAAGCGGTCATCCTCGTAGTAGCCGCCGCCCCAGACTCGAAGCATGTTCATGTGCGCGTGAGCGGCGCTCTCGATCAGGTCGCGATACCACTCATCCGTGATCTCCGGGGCGAATTGATGCGCGGGTATCCAGTTGGCTCCCTTGGCGAAGATCGGCACGCCGTTGACTCTGAAGTAGAAAGTCTTGCCCCACTGATCCGGCTCCTGCACGAGTTCGATCGTCCGCAATCCGATGCGCCGGCTGACTACCTGGAGGGCCGCCTCTCCATCAAGGAGTGAGGGGGAAGAGCCGCTCGCAAGCAGCGCCACCTGCAGTTCATATATCGGCTGCTCGCCATACCCATTCGGCCACCAAAGCTTCGGCTTCTCCACGACGAACTCGATCCGCGAGCCGCCTATCTGCTCGATCACCTCACCGCTGGGAGAGATCAGCCTGCCTCGGATGGAGATCGGCTCGTCGGTTGTCACGTCACTAAACCGTATGTCAGCCGTCACGGTCACGCTGTTCGCCGAATGGCGCTGCCGGATGTGGACGTCCTCGATCCTTGCGCCCGAATATCCGACGAGCCGGATCGGCCGCCAGATGCCGGCAGTCACCAGGGATGGACCCCAGTCCCAGCCCCAGTGGTACGCCGCCTTGCGAACGTAGGGCGATCCAGGGAGGCTCACGCTCGGACAGATGCACAAGTCCGAGCCTCCGACGAGTGGGCAGGTGTAGTTCACCGGCGACATGAAGAGAATCTCGATGACGTTGCGGCCTCGGAAGAGTCTGCCGGTGACGTCGATCCGATAGCGGCGGAACATGTTGTCGGTGAGCGCTATCGGTTCGCCGTTTAGCTTCACCTCCGCCAGCGTGTCGAGCCCGTCGCATTCCAGGTAGACCTTGTCGTGCTCGAAGAGCGCCTCGTCGGCGTCGAAGGCGCGGCGGTATATCCAGTCGGTCTCGCCGATCCACTGGAGTCTGTGCTCGTTGTCCTCAGCAAAGGGGTCGGGAATGCGGCCGGCGTTCCTGAGGTCGGTGTGTGTGGTCCCCGGAACCGCAGCCGGGAACCAGTCGTCGCATTCGTGGCAGCTCACTTCCCACTCGCCGCCCAGGTCTTGGATATGCATTCGATTCTCTCCCGATAACGAAGACAGAGTGTGTAAGACTCGACATTGTACTACGGCGGAGAACCATAATCAACACAGAAGTGAACGGATTGTGAGCGGACCTCGTGGCGCATCAGTGGGCATGCGTGAAGGGATGGCACGAACGCGGGTAGAACAAGAGTGCAACCATGGTCCGAAGGATACTGGCTGTAGTCTCGCTCATCGTGGTAGCGGAGTCATGCGCCCTGGCGGAGATCAGCAGCACGGGAGAGCACCACACCTCACGGTTGCTCGGCCCTGCTGATCAGACGCGTCCGGCGTGGGCACCGGTCCGGCCTCTGCTCGGCAACAGGGACTTCACGCCGCTCCTGGACCGACTTCTGAAGTCCGATGACGCATCCGAGTGCGCGCGAGCGGCGTTTCTCCTCGGAATGCTGGCGGAGCGTGACTTCGCAGACCGGATCGCTTCCCTGCTCAGACACCCCCAACGGTCAGTGCGAGTAAGCGCCGGTCTCGGGCTCGGATTCCTCGGCGACGAGAGAGGGATCCACGTCTGTGAGACAGTCCTCAAGTTCGATCCGGACTGGATGCGGTACTACGCTGTCTACGCCCTCTGGTACATGAACACTCCACGGGCGACTGCCGTCCTGAAGAGAAACTCCTCGACCGGCATTCCGATGGTGGACAAAGCGATACGTGATGCGCTGAAGACCCGCCATGCCGTTCCCACCGGACAGTGGCAGCCGCCGCTGGAAGAGGGGTATGAGCCGACAGCCGACGAACTCTGGGCGCTGGTTGTGGATGTTTTCATCGCCGAGTCGGATCAGTGGTGGCACAGAGGCGACTTCAGTCAGACCATCCGCTGTCAGGAGGCCGCGCTCTTCTTCGATCCGACGTACACGGAGGGATACTCCCTGATCGCGTGGCTCCAGTGGAGTGGGGGCGATGACGCTGCAGCGATCAAGACCCTCCGTCGCGGGATCGACGCCGTCCCCGACAGCCCTGACACCTGGGGCGCGCTCGGCCAACACTACACGACGACGAAGCGCTGTGAGCTCGCCCTTGAGCCGCTTCGCAAGGGTGTGGAGCTTGGCGGCGATCACCTCATCCGCCGTCCATACGCCCATTGCCTCGAGAAGCTCGGAAAGCTCGAGGAGTGCCTCGCTCAATGGGAGGCCATCGTGAAGGAGTGCCCGGATGACCCCGCGGCTCCTCTGAACGCCGAGCGCCTGAGGAAGAAGATCGCCGAGCAGGGATAGGGCCGCCAACTTCTCTCCATTTCCGCCATCTCCTCAAAGGAAATCCCGTCATACGCGTGGTATGCTGACATAGGGTTACGCCCGAGAGCTGGGTGTTTCCCTTTCTTGTTTCGACTTTACACTTTCGACTCTAGCGATAGGAGGAGCGATCATGGCTCTCAAGATCGGCATCGTCGGCGTGGGCAACATCGGAAGCACGCACGCCGGCTGCTACAAGAACAACCCGAAGTGCGAGGTCGTCGCTTGCTGCGACATCATCAAAGAAAAGGCTGACGCCGGCGCCGCAAAATTCGGTGGTCAGGCGTTCTACAGCGTGAAGGAGATGCTGGCGAGCGGCATCAAGCTCGATGCGTGCAGCATGTGCACGAAGGGTGAAGAGAACGGCGGCGATCACTTCACGCCTACGATGGAACTACTGGAAGCCGGTATCCCTACACTCGGCGAGAAGCCGATCTCGAATAACATTCAGGAAGCCGAGCAGATGGTCGCGCTGGCGACAAAGAACAAGGTCCCTTACGCGATCAACCTGAACCACCGGTTCACTCCCGCCGCCCTCCGCGCGAAGGAATGGATGGAGAATGGTCGTCTGGGCACTCCGTACATGATCAACATGCGCATGTGGATCAACAATCCGTCGGACACGCCGTGGTTCCACCTGCGCGCCCTGCATCCTCACTCGTTCGACGTCATTCGCTACTTCATGGGCGACGTCAAGAGCGTGGCGGCGTTTCTAAAGAAGGGTGACAACCGTGAGTGCTACTCCAATGCGCAGATTGCCCTCTACTTCGAGAGCGGCGCGGTCGGATGCCTGACGGGCAGCTACGATGCCGGTGGGAGCTACGGCCTCGAGAAGTGCGAGATCGTCGGCTCGAAGGGACGCATCGTCATCGATGATGCCTGCGAGCACCTTTCCTTCTACAATCGCGGCTCAATCGAGTACGAGACCTACTCCTACCTCGGCGGGATGCGCTCGTTCAGCGAGACCTTCCAGTTCCGCATCAACAAGTGGGTTGACCAGATCGAGGCGAAGACGCCCTACGATCAGATCGACGCCTCCGGCCTCGACGGCCTGAAGGTCCAGCGCATCATCGAGGCCGCGATCACGTCGTGGAATGAGCATAGGATCGTGGATCTGTAGGTGAGGCTTGAAGGTTGAGAGTTGAGGGTTGAGGGTTGAGAGTCTGGGGTTGGAGGGGCGGCGTTGAGTGAGCCTGAGTGCGAGGGGTTCGGTTTCGAACGGCTTGAGGTGTGGCGCAAGGCCACCCTCTTTGCACGAGAGGTCTACAGAGCAACTCGGGCGTTTCCCAAGGCTGGGCTGTTCGGCCTCACAATGCAGCCAAGGAGGGCGGCGGTGTCCGTGGCTGCGAATATCGCTGAGGGGTCATCGCGGTCATCGGGGAAGGAGCAAGCGCGATTCTTTGAGATCGCGTACGGTTCGGTGAACGAGGTTGCCACGATGCTCTACATAGCATATCAGCAGGAGTTCCTGGCGAATGAGGAACTGAAAGCCATGCGCTCCCAGGCTCTCGAGATCTGCCGGATGCTTTCCGGACTTCGGCGGTCTGTGGTCAGCGTCAAGGGGCACCCTCCGAGTGTCTAAACTCTCAACCCTAAACTCTCAACTCTCAACATGGAGGAAACATATGATCAGCCTAGGCGTAAACTCCGTCCTTTTCGGTGGCTTCGACTTCGCCACCGCGTGCAAGTACATCAAGGCCGCCGGATACGACGGCGTCGAGATCTCGGCGATCAAGGGGATGTGCGAGCATCTCGATCTCGACAACTGGAAAGCCCAGGCGAACGACCTGAAGGCGATCGTCGCGGACAATGAACTGACATTCCTCTCGATGGAGGAGGCCGCGCTCGACGAGGATCGGCTGATGAAGGCGTTCGAGGCCGGCGCGGAGATCGGCATCCCGGTCGTGAACATCGGCCCCGGCGGGAAGTCGGACGTCGAGGAAGACTTCGTCCGCCAGACCGACCTCATGATCAAGATGGCTGAGAGGGCGGCGGACTTCGGCGTCACCCTCTGCTGCAAGGCGCACGTCAACGCCTGTGTGTACAACACGCCGACTACCCTCCGCATGATCGAGAAGGTCACAAACCCGGCGTTCGGCGTGGACATGGACCCGAGCCACATCTACCGTGCGGGCGAGAATCCCGCTGAGGCGCTCAAGCCCGTCCTCTCGCGGACGAAGCACATCCACATCCGCGACTGCAAGGGCCCGGGCCCGTCGCCCGGCACACCGCCGCTCCAGGCCTGCGGTCGAGGTGATATCGACCTGATGGCCTACTGCAAGGTCATGGTCGACGGCGGCTACGACGGCCCGGTCTGCCTCGAAGTCATCGGGGCAGGGGAGATGAGCCTCCCGGAGGTCTCAATCATCGCGGCTGAGTCCTACGGCTATCTGAACGCATGTCTGAAGGCGCTCGGGGCGCGCTGACCCAGTATCCTAGCTATGGAGACCGCCGCGCTCCATACACGGAGTGCGGCGGCTATGAACGATCCTGACGGCCAGGGAGATATGAGCCGCCTTACTGTAGCCCGAGCACTTCCTGTGCGAGGAACAGCCGCTGGATGATGTCCCCCTCCTTGACGCAGGAGATGATCCCGTCCACGCGCACGTGCTCATCGACCGACGGTACACGGGAACCGAGCGACCTCACTCTCACCCCTGTGTGGCCCGAGCCGTCGGATGCCCCGTAGCCGTCGTCTATGTAGTAAGTGTCAGTCCCCGCATATGTGACCTTGCCGACAATGCGCGCCCGCAGGCCGATATTGTTCAGACCCGGCGCATCAGCAATCCCACCCTGAAGGCCGAGTGGTCCACCGACCAGCGACCGTAGCGGCATCATCAGCAGTTGAGGCATGAAATATCCCGGAGCAACAGTGATGTAGGCGTCGCCCACGAGTTGCCGTCGTGCGTGGGACCGGGCGCATCGGCCTTGACGTAGACCACCGCGTGGCAGGCGCTGATACCAAGAGCCATGATGACGGAGATGATGAGTATCGGCAGACAGACTCGTCGACTAGTGAACATATCAATATCTCCCCAACGTGCATGGTTCGGCGACGAGAAGCTGCACGCCGCCTGATGTAGTCTACCCACCGATGTCTCCTTCGCCAACTCGGTCCTGGATCGTCCGCGGCGACGGAGGGTGACTCCGTGGTTGTCTCAGCGCACGGACTCTCAGCAGCGTCGAACTCCTCGCATCTACTGGTGGATATTCCTTTCGTCAAGAGGAGCGGATATCCTGCTGGTCCCGAGCATCCCTTTGTCCTGGTCGCGACGGGGTATACTAAGCCCGGTTCTGGCGAGGGAGGATGTTTGATGGAGCAAGAGGAAGCTGGACTGAAGCGCAGTCTGGGGCTTATCGATGCCACGGCGATCGGTCTGGGAGCGATCATCGGCGCAGGCGTGTTCGTCGCCATTGCGCCGGCAGTGGGCGTTGCCGGCTCGCTGGCGCTCGTATCGATGATAGTCGCCGGATTGGTGGCGCTCTTCAACTCCCTCAGTTCCGCCCAACTCGCCGCTGCTTATCCGGAGTCGGGAGGAACATACGTCTATGGCCGGGAGTTGGTAAGCGACTGGCTCGGATTCACCGCCGGATGGGTATTTGTCGTCGCCGCGATCTCCGCCGACTCGGCCATCGCATTGACGTTCGCCGCCTACCTGGGCAACATTGTCCCTGAGGTGCCCGCCAGAATGATCGCAGTCGGAATCGGGGCGGTGGTCGTCTGCCTGAACTACCTCGGGATACGTCACTCGGCGGCTGTGAACACGTACCTTGTGGCAGCCAAAGTGGCGATCCTCCTGTTCTTCGTCATCTACGGAGCGTTCTTCTTCGATGCGTCGAGACTCGCGCCCCTCGTGGAAGAAGGCCCAAGGGAGATCCTGGGCGCGGCGGCTCTGCTGTTTTTCGCCTACACCGGCTACGCTCGCATCGCCACGCTGGGCGAAGAGGTCAGAGATCCAGAGCGGACGATCCCGAAAGCCATCCTGACGGCGCTCGGGATATCGACCGTATTGTATGTTGCCGCACTGCTGGTCGCGCTCGGGCTGGTGGGCAGGGAGGGGATCGCGGACTCGGATGCGCCGCTCAGCGCCGCGATGGGAGTGACCGGCTCAGGCGCGGCGGTTTACATCATCTCGCTCGGAGCCCTGATCGCCACGTTCACGGTGTTTCTGACCGACCAGTTGGGGATCTCTCGGATGGTATTCGCTATGGCGCGCAACAGCGATCTCCCTCTCTGGCTTTCGGCGGTGCACGCCAGGCGCCACACTCCCCATCGGGCGGTGCTCGTCACGGGAGCGGCCGTGCTGACCTTCACGGCGGTTCTTCCGCTACGGGGCCTCGTGGAGGCGGGCAGTTTCGGCCTGCTGATCTACTACGGGATCACCAACTACTCGGCGCTCAGACTCCCGGACCGCATGAGGCGCTACCACCGAGGCTGGGCCGCCGCCGGTCTGTTCTCCTGCGCCGTGTTGGCGCTCTTCCTCCCCTGGCGGACGATCGCACTGGAGTTGGCCGTTGTCGGGCTGGGAGTCGTCTGGTTCTTCCTCAACAGGCGTCTAAAGGGCTAATGGCAGCCCATCTGTCTTTGGCCTCCGATGAGAGCGCAGGAGTTCCCACGTCATGCGGTTAACAGCTGATTCTGGCGGAGTCGTCGGCTCGATCACTCCAACGCTCCGCTACTCCATTCCGTCAATAGGAGCACCAGCATGGGTTCGGATACAGTTGGCATAGGGATACTCGGTTTCGCCCATGGCCACGTGGGCATGTACTGCAATCAGTGGAACGCGCGCCCGGAACTCGGCGTCAAAGTCGTCGCCGGATGGGATCACGATGCGGCGCGGTCGGAGAGCAACTGCGCGAACTTCGGCTGCGAGCGGATGGAGTCCGTCGAGGCGCTCCTCGGCCGTCCGGATATTGATGCCGTCGTCATCGCGGCTGAAACCTCCATGCACGCGGACCTAGTCGAGCAGGCGGCATCGGCCGGGAACGCAATTGTCGTCCAGAAGCCGCTTGCCCTCGAGATGGACGAGGCCGACCGGATCGTGAATGCCGTGAAGAAGTCCGGCGTCCCGTTCACCCTCGCATGGCAGATGCGCGTCGAGCGGTTCAACCTCCAGGCGAAGTCGCTCCTGGATTCAGGCGAGTTCGGCAAGGTCTTCCAGGTCCGGCGGCGTCACTGCCTGGCGACCCAATGGATGCAGAACTTCGATCAGATGTGGCACGTGAAGCCGGAACTCAACCGCGACATCTTCGCCGATGATGCCGCCCATCCCATCGACTTCATCTACTGGCTCCTCGGCATGCCCTCGACGGTCTACGCCGAGATGGGCACGCTCCTCAACCCGAAGATCCCGAACGACAACGGCATCGTCCTCTTTCGCTATCCTGATGGGAAGATGGCGGAGGTCTCATGCTCATTCGTGGCGGTCGCCGGGGAAAACACCCTTGAGATCGTTTGCGAGCATGGAGTCATCATCGGCAACTACGGTGACGGACCGAGCAATCAGGCCCGTCCGGCGGGAGCGCCCCAACTGAAGTGGTGGCACGACAGCGCCGGCCGGTGGACGATCAGTGACCTCCCGGAGATCAACGGCCAGGGAGAGCGCATCGCCGGACTCGCCGAGCCGCTCGCGGAGTTCCTTCACGGCAAGCGCCCACCCATCGCCACCGCCGAGGAAGGCCGAGATGTGCTCCGACTCGTGCTGGCGTGCTATGAGTCTGTAGATAGCGGAAGGAAGGTCATCCTGTGACTAAGCCAACCATTCACCTGATATCGAACGCCCACATCGACCCTATGTGGCTCTGGGAGTGGGAGGAAGGCGCGGCGGCGACCGTCTCGACATTCCGCACCGCCGCCGACCTCTGCGAGCAGTTCGACGGCTACGTCTTCAACCACAACGAGTCGCTCCTCTACCAGTGGATCGAGGAGTATGAGCCGTCGCTGTTCGAGCGCATCAAGAAGCTCGTCCATGCCGGCAAGTGGCACATCATGGGCGGTTGGCACGTCCAGCCGGACTGCAATATGCCCTGCGGCGAGTCGTTCGTCCGTCAGGCGCTGCTCGGCAAGACCTACTTCCGCGAGAAGTTCGGAGTCGAGCCGACGACCGCGATCAACTTCGATCCCTTCGGCCACACTCGCGGTCTCGTGCAGATTCTCGCCAAGAGCGGGTATGACTCCTACCTCTTCTGCCGCCCATCGCAGGACTGGCTCCAACTGCCCGACAACGACTTCGTCTGGGTCGGCTACGACGGCTCGGAGATCATGGGGCATCGCATGCTCGACTATGGGTCCGGCCTCGGCGTCGCTCGCGCCAAGATCGAGTCTCGGCTGGAGTTGAGCGCCGGGAAGGCGTTCGGACTGATCGCCTGGGGAGTCGGCGATCACGGCGGCGGCCCCAGCCGCAAGGACGTGCAGGATCTGAACGATCTGGTCCGCGAGCGCGATGACTTCGAGATCCTCCACTCGACCCCGGAGGCGTACTTCGCCCGGCTTGCGGATGTGAAGGATACCCTCCCGCGAGTCATGCGGGACCTCAACCCGTGGGCGGTCGGATGCTACACGTCGCAGAACAGGATCAAGCAGAAGCACCGCCTGCTCGAGAACGAGCTGTATGCCACGGAGAAGATGGTCTCCGCCGCGTCGTGGCAGGGGCTGATGGAGTATCCCGCCGATGACTTCAAGGCGGCGATGTACGACCTGGCGACCTGCGAGTTCCACGACATCCTGCCCGGCTCGTCGATTCAGAATGTCGAGGAGGCAGGTCTCCGGATGCTCGATCACGGCCTGGAGATCATCGCGCGGGTCAAGGCGCGAGCGTTCTTCGCCCTCTCGGCCGGCGAACGGACCGGCAGCGCCGAGGAGATTCCCATCCTCGTCTACAACCCGCATCCCTTCCCGATCAGGACGCCGGTCGAGTGCGAGTTCATGATCGCCGACCAGAACTGGAGCGACTCGTTCACGCTCACGCCGGTCTACCTCAACGGCGAGCGTGTGCCGAGCCAGAACATCAAGGAGGACAGCAGCATCAACCTCGACTGGCGAAAGCGCGTCGTCTTCCTGGCCGATCTCGCCCCGAGCACGATGAACCGTTTCGACTGCCGACTGGAGCGCGTCGACGACCGCCCGACGATGCCCTCCATCTCCTCGGACGAGCCGTTCGTCTTCAAGACGGACGATATCGAAGTGGTCGTCAACACCCGGACCGGCTTCATCGACAAGTACGCGGTCGGCGGAGTGGACTACATCCGGCCCAACGCCTTCGAGCCGATCGTGATGCTGGACAACGAGGACTCCTGGGGGATGACCGTGCGCGGCTTCCGCAGCGAGGCCGGGCGCTTCACCCTCATGAGCCCGGAGGACGCCACCGAGTTCTCCGGTGTCCGGGAGGGTGTCCTGCCATCGGTCCGCATCGTCGAGGATGGACCGGTGAGAACCACCGTCGAGGCGGTCTTCGAGTACGGGCGCTCGGCGGTGGTCAACCAGTACCTGCTGCCGAAGGTCGGGACGGAGATCGAGGTTCGGACGCGCGTCCACTGGAACGAGAAGGACAAGTGCCTCAAGCTCTCGATCCCCGTCGCGGGCGAGCGGTATCTCGGCCAGGTCGCGTATGGAGTAGGAGACCTGCCCACGAACGGCGACGAGGCGGTCGCGCAGAAGTGGGTGGCGGTGGTTGACGGATCGAAGGCGCTCACGTGCGTCAACGACGGCGTCTACGGCTCCGACTTCTCGGGGGATGGGCTGCGGATCACGCTCCTCCGGTCGCCGGCGTACTCCGGGCATCCGATCGGCGAACGAAAGATCGTCCCGCAGGACAGATATCTCCCGCGCGTCGATCAGGGCGAGCGGTTCTACCGCTTCTGGATCAACGGCGGCCCGACCGAGGAACGGCTGGAGAGAATAGACCGCGAGGCGCTCGTCCACAACGAGAAGCCGATGGCGCTCTCGTTCTTCCCGCCCGGATTCGGTAAGAAGCCGAAGACGTTCATCACCCTGAGCGACGATGTCGTGCAGGTATCCGCCGTCAAGCAGGCACAAGAGGGCAAGGGACTCATCGTCCGGCTCTTCGAACCGACCGGCAAGGCGCGGACGACCACGCTCTCGCTGCCGTTCGCCGGGATGTCATTTGACGTCTCGCTTGGTGCGTTCGAGATCAAGACCCTTCGGATCGATCCGTCGTCGGGCAGCATCACCGAGACCGATCTGCTCGAGCGCGCAAAGTAGCTCATTTTTCGGCCGAGAAGGGGAGGTATCCCGCCGATGAAGTAGAACAGTGGCGTGGAAGAACCTCTGCAGCAAACCCTGATCTAGTGGAGTTGAGATGAAGAAGAGACCGAATCTGATATTGTTTGGCATAGACAGCCTGCGCGCCGACCATATGAGCCTCTACGGCTACCCCAAGCTGACGACGCCGCACATGGACAAGCTTGCGTCCCAGGGAGCCGTATTCGAGCAGTGCTTCAGTCCGTCGATCCCGACGACGCCGGGCTACACGTCGATGTTCACCGGCATGGATGTCTTCGGCACGGACGTCGTCGCGCTGCGTCACCAGGGTGGGCTCGGCGCTCACCTCAAGACCCTTGCCGAGGTTCTGGGCGATGAGGGCTACAATACCACCTGCGTGGGCTTCAGCGGCAACTGTGCCTCCCGCGGCTTCCAGAACTACCTGGACTTCTCCGGCTGGGGCTCCATCGAGGAAGGCCGGAGTCCCAAGGCTGAGAATCTCAACAAGGTTGCCATCCCGGAGTTGAAGCGGCTCGCCGGTGAGGACAAGCCGTTCTTCCTCTTCCTGCGCCACATGGACCCGCACTCGCCGTATCTCCCGCCGTCGCCGTTCGAGCGGATCTTCTTCGACGGTGATGAGTTCGACCCGAACAACAAGTCGCTGGAGCCCGTCATGGAGTTCAAGCCGTTCTGCGACTACTTCGCGAGCTGGTTCCCGCCCGGATGCACGAGCAGCGACTACATCATCGCTCAGTACGACGGCGCGATCGCATATATGGACGCCTGCATCGCCAACATCTTCCAGACCGTCCGAAGCCTCGGCATCGAGGAGGAGACGCTGATCGTGATCGACTCCGATCACGGCGAGACGCTCTACGACCACGAGTGCTGGTTCGACCACCACAGCATGTACGACCAGACGCTGCACATCCCGCTGATCTTCTACTGGCCTGGGAAGATCAAGCCGGGCCAGCGGTTCTCGGACATCGTGCAGATGAAGGACATCATGCCGACGATGCTGGAGCTCATGGGCATCAAGACCAGGATCAAGTTCGACGGACGGAGCCTCCTCCCGCTGATGCAGGGCAAGTTCCGCGAGCCGGAGCCCGAGTTCTACATCACGGAGGCGACGTGGATGCGCAAGCACGGTTGGCGTACTCCGCAATGGAAGCTCATCCACGCGCTGGAGCCTGACTTCCACTTCAAACCGGAGGTTGAGCTATACAATCTGATCAAGGATCCTGGCGAAAACCATAACATCGCTGACAAGGAGCCCGAGGTCGTGGCCATGCTCGAGTCCCGGATGCAGGCGTGGATCGCCAAGCGGGAGAAGGAGACCGGGCGCACGAACCCGATCTATACGAACCTCAACTGGCACGGCCACGGAGCTCCGTTCACGAGCTCCCAGCAGGCATACGACACCCTGCATATCGGTTCGCCGAAGGCCGCACAGGCTCTGCAGGCGAAGGAGCTTCAGACCCAGCGAGGACAGAAGACGTTGTAGGAAGGAATGATCAGCGATCGGTGCGGAGAGTCAAGACCGATCACCGATCACTGACAACCAGCCATGTTACGAGTTGCCGTCATCGGCATGGGGCCGATCGGAAACCTCCATGCCGACATCTACAAGAGTGATGAACTGGCCGAACTGGTCGGGGTGTGCGACATCATCCCTGAGCGGGCGCAGGCCGCCGGGAAACGGCTCGGCGTGCCCTGGTTCCTCAGCGCGCCGGAGATGCTGGCGGCCCTTTCCCCGGACGTGTGCAGCATCACCACAGGCGGATACGAATACTGCAGCGACCACTTCGAGCCGACGATCCAGGCCCTGGAGGCCGGCGCTCACGTCCTGTGCGAGAAGCCGATCTGCAATGACCTCGGCAAGGCGCTGGAGATGGTGCGCTTCGCCCGGGCGAGGGAGCGATGCTTCGGTATCGACTTCAATCACCGCTTCACTCCGGCCGCCCGGCTTGCGAAGTCGTGGCTCGATGAGGGCAGGTTGGGCAGCCTGCTCTTCTGCAACATGGCCCTGTGGATCGGCAAGCCCGGCGAGTTCGAGTCGCCTTACTATCACATGAAGGCGCTCAACCCGCACTCGATCGACATGATGCGGTATTTCTGTGGGGATATCGCCCGCGTGCAGTGCTTCGCCATGAAGTCGCCCGGCCGGAACATCTGGTCCACTGCCTCCTTCAACTTCCAGTTCCGGAACGGAGCGGTGGGGCACCTCACGAGCAGCTATGACGTGGGACGCGGCCATCCGATGGAGCGCTGCGAGGTTGCCGGCGTTGACGGCCGATTCGTCGTCGAGGACATGTGGCGAGAGGCGACGCTCTATCCCGTGAGCACGATGGTCAAGCAGGTCTACACCAATCCCGTGTTCGGGGGCTACCGCGACTTCAACGACACCTTCCGGGAGCGCATCCACTGCTTCCTCAGGCAGGTGTCGGAGGGCGCGTCTCCGGACGAGATCGACGGCTCCGGCGCCGATGGACTCGTGGCGCAGACCGTCATCCACGCCGCGATCGAGTCGCTCAACACCGGACGGATTGTGGAGATAGAGGGCTGATGGTGACCATACGTCGGGCCGATAGGGACGATGCGGAGCGGATAGGCGAGATTTTCGCCTCATCGATCCGCGAGCTGGCGAAGGACCACTACAACGAGGTGCAGGTGGCCTCGTGGTCCGGCGGACTCTCCGTCGAGCAGATCCGCTCGCGGATCGAGAGCGGGAACACCTATGTTGCCGAGATCGACGGGGCCGTGGTCGGATTCGTCGAACTGAACCTCGACACTCGTGAACTCGAGATGGTCTACGTCGATCCTCGATACGCCCGCCGGGGTGTCGGCTCGGCGATGGTGAGCTTCGCCGAGGAACGCGCCCGCGCCGCCGGTGTGAAGACGCTCCACCTTCGCGGATCGCTCAATGCCGTGCCGTTCTACGAGGCGATGGGATACACCGTCACGGAGCGGAAGATCCACTGCAACGCCCAGGGCATCGAGTTCGAATGCGTCATTATGGAAAAGCGAATAGCGTAGAAAGGTTTCCCTGCCAATGCTGATCACGATTATCGGTCGGGGACACGGCGGCACCCGTGCGATGTCTCAAACGCTCGCCGAGAGCGGAGTCTACATGGGAGCGCAGCTCAACGGCTCCTACGACCTCGTCCCCGCGGAGGACCTCTACGAGGCGTGCCGGGTGATGGCGAAGAACGTCGTTCATCTCGGCGGCCTGCGTTGGAACTTCTCGAAGCTCCACGCCATGCCCATCGACCCTGAGTTCACCCGGCTCGTCGAGTCGTACCTGTCCTCCGTGCTGGGCAGCGAGTCGGAGAACAGAGGCTGGAAGCTCCCCGAGACGACGCTGATCTACCCGTGGATCGTGCGGATGTTCCCGGAGGCGTACTACATCCACTGGACCCGCGACCCGCGCGACTCGATCCTCGGCGCGCACCTGACCGACGACCTGGCGGATTTCGGCGTTCCCTACGACTACACGGAGGACGAACGCCTCCGCCGAGCGATCAGTTGGAAGTACCAGCGCGAGATCGTGAAGGCGACCCCCGTGCCCGCGCGCACGATCGACGTGCGGTTCGAGGACTTCGTGCTCGATCAGGAGCGCACGCTCGCCCGTCTGGAGGAGTTCCTCGGCTTCCCGCTCGCCCGCATCGAGGTCCGCCCCGAGGCCGTCGGGAGATGGAAGACCGCCGAGGGTCGGGTCGATTTCGACTTCCTCAAGGACGACATGGCCGAGCTGGGCTATCGGTGACCACCAGCCACCGCTCACCGCTCACTGATTACCCGCCACCGGCCACTACTCCCTCATCGCTGAGCAGCGGATGGAGCACCGGGTCCGCGAGGACGTCGCGGATGTCCCTCGGGTTGCCGTCGACGAGCACGGTGCGCTTCACCAGCCGTATCCCGTGGCTGTAATCGACGTACCAGTTGACGTGCACGGTCGTGAGCGGCTGGATCGGCGAACCGTCGAGCTTGTGCCACCCGTAGATCGCCACGTGGTCGGTCCGGTCGGGCGGCAGGTTGGTGAGCACGACGTCCTTCTTCGTCCCCGCGACCAACTCCCCGAGCCGCTTGCCGGCCCTCTGGCCCTCGATGATCGAGTTGTGCCGGATGAACGTCTCCACCGTCGTCCGAGGCTCCCCCAGCGGACGGGGATCCAGGCGCACGGACGAGTGAGCGTAGATGTCGTTGACCATCTTCCTCGTCGGCAGGGAGCAGTCGAAGGCGTCCGCGATCCTCTGCGCCGCCATCGGAGTGAGCGGCACGCGCACGAAGTCGTCATCGGAGCCGACGGAGAGGTAATCGGGCATAACCTGGTAGACGATCGAGCGCGCCTTGCCGTTGGTGTCCTTCGCCTCGGTCTTGATGGTGACGAACCGCCGCATGAACTCCGGCAAGTTCCCGCGCTTGATCTCCCGTACCAGGGCCGCCTCCCTCGCGTCGAGCGGCATCTCCGCCACCGACTCCATGACGGCCGTCCCGCCGCGAGCCGTCCGGAGGCGCTTCGGTATGCTCGCCACCGACAGCGGTGAGGGCTGCACCCACCTGGTGTAGGCCCTCGGACCGCCGAACCTGCCCCACGATGTCTCGTGCTCCGTCCCGAGCGTGAGAGCGTAGAGGAGTCCGTTCATCTCGCCGACGAGCCGCGTGTGAAGGATCTTGTTCTCCGGGTTTCGATGGATGAAGAGCGTGATCCGCCCGCCGTCGCCCGCGACATATCTGTCGAATTCGCCCCATTCGCTCCGGACGATCGTGAGGTCCTTCGCGAACCGGTCGATCATGCGGTGGGAGGCGCGGTAAGTCCCGCCGGTCGGGCCGACGACTTTCTTCCCGTCCAGCGTGATCTCACGGTCGTCATACGCGATGACCACGAGCCGCCGCCGGTCGCCCTTGAGCCATGCGAGGAGCTTGTCGCCGTGCCTCTCCTCGTCGGAGTAGGAGTAGTTCGAGTCGAGGTAGACGATCCGCTCCACCCAGGAGGGAATCTCATCGCAGGAGTTGATGAAGCCCGTGGTCATGCTCCCCCCGCCAGAGTGACCGGTGAGCACCGCGCGGACCTCCGTGCCCGGCATCTCGCCCATCACGCGCTCCAGGGTCTCGCGGATGATCTTCTGATCGTGCTTCGACCTCCACGTAGGCCAACTGAGCCCCTCCGCCTCCATGCACACGAGGACGATGTTCCTCGTGCGGTCGAGCTCCCGGAGCGCCCGCACCTGAGCGGCTGCGTGCTGGATGTCGAAATGCCAGTCGAGGTCCGGCGCCGGAGCGCAGCCCATCGTCTGCTCGATGGTGTTCCCGTTCGGCGTGGCGAAGAAGACCACGAGGGTGGGGCGGTCGGCGCGCATGACCTGCGGGAGGTTCGTCAGCATCCGAATACCCGACGGCACCTTCTCCATCCGCACCTGCTCGTGGAAGAACGGGCTCCGCGCGAACCCCGGCATCAGAGTCGCCGATGCGGAGACGGCCAGCGCGAGCAGGGCGGCAATCATCATCTTGGCAATCAACTGCGGCTACCTTCCTTCGAAGTGATAGTTGAACCGGCGGTCCGGCGCGCTGTCGCCGTAATTTGCCCAGACGCCGATATCGTCCGTCGCCGGCGCATTGTCCGTCCAGTGGAAGTCGAGGCGGACGGGCTTCCCGAGGAGGCCCAGGATCGCCCGAGAGACGCTGACCTCCATCCTGTTCCCGCTCGTCCTATACGTCACATCCGTCCCATTCTTCGCATGTCCCAGGGAAAGCTCCGCTCGATCGACCATCGCCGCGTGAATCGCATCCCTGTTCACCACGAAGTCGTAGCCGTTCCAGCCGGTCTTCGGGTCGCAGTCCGCGTCGATGTAGAGGAGCATCCAGTTGGGATCGGTGTCCGGCGTGATCGGGTCCTTCGTCTCGGCGTAGAAGTAGACGTTCTCCGCGTCGTAGGCCACCTTCAGCCGCACGAAGTCGTTACGCCCGGTCTTGTTGACGTACTTCAGCGTGTCGTTCCAGCCCTGGGAGTCGCGGTGCTCCGTGTCGCCCTCCCAGTCGCGGAACTCCGGCTTCACGAGCGTCCAGTCCGCGAACCGTCCGTCGATCCTGATCGTCCTCGGCCCGGACGCCTTCTCAGGCTCGCGGACGCCCTTGAACCGGCGGATGCCGGCCACCATCTGGTAGTAGTAGTTGTCGGTGTGGCCGCCCTTCATCGGCTCGATGTCGCGGCTGTACTCCTGGTCGTACTGGTCGACGAAGAACGTCTCGTCCTTCGCAAGCTTCCGGCCGGTCATCATATTGTGTACGCCGTCGGCAAGGAAGCGCTGGGCGACCCACTCGTTCCATCCGGTGATGAAGACAAACTGCGGATCGACCTCGAGAGCGCGCTTCCACTGCTCGGCAAAGAAGAGCCCCTCCGCGGGACGGCGGTCCGCCGGCTCCGGCTGCTTCCCGTCGTGGAAACTGCGGCCGATGTTGGTTATCGGATGCTGGGCCGCGCTCACCGAGACATATTCCGCGACGCCCTTCTCGTGCCACCCGATCGACTGCGGGTAGTGATCGACCCACGGCCACTTATCCCTCCCGTCGCCGAACCAGCCGTTCGGATCGCTCCACGCCCAGGAATGGCGGAAGGTGAAGAACTCCCTGATGTGCGGCGGCATCTTCTCCGGGTCGGCCATGATGAGCGGCTTCAGCGGGCTCCCTGCGCCGTCGGAGGGCCACGTGAACCAGAGGTCGCGGTAGAGTCCCTTCGAGTAGAAATCGTCGTAGAGCTTCTCGACGGTCCGGGTTTCGTGGGAATGCGCGATGAAGCCGATCTGCGGCGTGCGATAGCCCTCCCGGCGCATCTGCGCGTAGACCTCGCAGAGCTTCATGTAGACGTTCGGGTACGTGAAGGAGTTCGTCACGTCGAAGATGATGACGTCGATCCCGGCGTTGGCGAGCATCCGCGCGTGATAGCGGATGACGTACTCGTCCGTGGAGACGTAGTATCCGAGTTCCGGCTCGCCCCAGTGGTGGAAGTGATGCACCGGCCCCCATTGGGGATCGTTCGGATCCGCAGCGGTGATCTTGGTGACATCCCACGGGCCGCTCGTCGAGTGTTGGCCGAGCCAGATGAAGTAGAAGACGCCGACGAACTTCCCGTCCTTCGGCGGGCCGCATTCCTCGAAACCGGGCAATTTGCGTCCGAGCGCGTCCGTGGCGGTCCAGGTATCGCTCGCAAGGTCTCGCTCGGCTGCGGACGATGCGGGCGCGAGAAGCAGGGCCGCCGCCAGGATGACGAGCGCAAGAGCTGAGCGTCTGTGCATATCTGCTCCTTTCGGAATCGGATTGATCGCGCGGGCCGGAGCGGCTGTATCGATCTGAAAACGCCTTCCGTGGAAGTTCGCCGGACTTCCGGCGAAGTTCCGCGGACGTCCGGGAAAGTTCCACGGAGTCCCCGCAAGGTTCCCCGGAAGTCCGCCGAAGTTCCACTGCTAGCAGCGGAACTTCCATTGCCGGCAGTGGGACTTCCGCTGCTAGCGCCCACTGCTCATGACGCCGCTCTCCTCGATGAGCGCAAGGACCGCCGCAACCATCTCATCCACGGAGAGTTCCGCCGCATCGAGATGGAGCTCCGGCGCTTCCGGCGGCTCATACGGAGAAGAGACCCCCGTGAACTCCGCGATCTCGCCGGCCCTCGCCTTTCGGTAGAGCCCCTTCGGATCGCGCGCCTCGCAGATCGCCAGCGGCGCGTCGACGAACACTTCGAGGAAGCGGTCGTCCCCGATGGTCTCGCGCGCCGTCTGCCTGTCCCTGCGGTACGGCGAGATGAAGGAGGTGATGACGATCAGGCCCGCCTCGTTGAAGAGCTTGGCGACCTCCGCGACCCGCCGAATGTTTTCCGCGCGGTCGTCGGGCGAGAAGCCGAGATCGCGGTTGAGGCCGTGCCTCACGTTGTCGCCGTCGAGCACGAAGCACGCGTGCCCTTCCTCCATCAGACGCTTCTCCAGCGCATACGCGAGGGTGGACTTGCCCGAGCCGCTGAGGCCGGTGAGCCAGAGAGTGATCGGACGCTGCCCGAGCAGCCGCGCCCGGTCCTCCGATTCCACGAGGCCGATGTGCCGAACGATGTTTCGCTCCTCCGGCCTGTCCTCAGCGCCCGGGCGGACAACGTCGTACTTGTGCGAGCGGTCGATCACCATCCCCGCGCCGACGGTGAAGTTGGTCTGCGGGTCGATCACCACGAAGCTCCCCGTCTGCCGGCTGCGCGTGTATTCGTCGCAGAATATCGGCTTGAAGAGCTGCATCGTGATCCGGCCGATGTCGTTCAGGCCGAGGGTATCGACCGTCTCGCGGTGGAGGGTGTTCGGGTCGATCCGGTACTGCAGGTCCGACAGCCGCCCGCGGACGGTGTTCGTCGTGTGCTTGATAAGGTAGTGCTTGCATGGATCGAGCGGCTCCTCGTGCATCCAGATCAGTATCGCTTCGAGCTCGTGCGCCACCCACGGAACGTTGGCGGGGTGAGCGAGCATATCCCCCCGGCTGATGTCGATCTCGTCCTCCAGACAGATGGTGACCGCCTGCGGGGCGAAGGCGTATTCGACGTCCTCGCCGTGGACGAGCACCCGGGAGACGCGTGTGCACTTCCCTGACGAGAGCACGATCACCTCGTCGCCGACTCTGACCACGCCCGACGCGACCGATCCGCAGTAGCCCCTAAACCCGCCGTGCGGACGCAGGACGAGCTGCACGGGGAAGCGGAAGTCGATCAGGTTGTAGTCGCTGGCGATGTGGACGGTCTCCAGATGGCTCATCAGAGGGGCGCCCTCGAACCACGGCATGTTCGCGCTCCGCTCGACGACGTTGTCGCCCCTGAGTGCGCTCATCGGGATGAACACCAGGTCTTTCGGTGCAAGCTTGGTAGAGAATTCGGTATATTCCTGAACAATGCCGTCATATACCGCCTGGGAGTAGCCGACCAGGTCCATCTTGTTGACCGCCACCACGAGGTGCGGGATGCCCAGCAGCGAGGCGATGAACCCGTGGCGCTTCGACTGAGTGAGCACGCCGTTCGTCGCATCGATGAGGATGACGGCGAGGTTCGCCGTCGACGCGCCGGTGACCATGTTGCGCGTGTACTGCTCGTGCCCGGGCGTATCGGCGATGATGAAGCGCCGTTTGGGCGTCGAGAAGTGTCGGTAGGCGACGTCGATGGTGATGCCCTGCTCGCGCTCCGCCTTCAGACCGTCCGTGAGGAGCGCGAAGTCGATCTCCTCGCGCCCGGCCCTGATCGAATCGCGGTGGAGGGAGGCGAGGTGGTCTTCGTAGATCGACTTCGCGTCATGGAGGAGGCGGCCGATCAGCGTCGACTTGCCGTCGTCCACGCTGCCCGCGGTCGTGAATCGCAGGAGGTCGGCTTCCCGCGCCTGTTTCAGTAAGTCCGTTATCGTTGCCATAAACTCTTTCCGTCCGCCGTCCCGGAGTGCTACTCCCGAATCCTACTCATACTCTTACTCATACTCTTACTCGTACTCCTACTCGTAATCGTACTCGCGCTCGTGAAGGGCTTTTTCGAGTAAGAGTAAGAGTAAGAGTAAGAGTAGGAGTAAGAGCAAGAGGGGGCCTCAGAAGTAACCCTCCCGCTTTTTCTGCTCCATCGAGCTGTCCTGGTCGTGATCGATCAGGCGCGTGATCCGCTCGGAGTTGCGGACGACCATCATCTCCTCGACGATCTCGGCCACGGTCCGCGCGCTCGAATGCACCGCGCCGGTGCACGGGTAGCATCCCAGCGTGCGGAAGCGGCACAGAGTGCGCTCCGGGACCTCTCCCGGCTTGAGGCGCGTCCGCTCGTAGACCGGGATCAGCCGTCCCTCCCGGAGCACGACGTCTCTCTCCGCGGCGAAGTACATCGGCACGACCGGGATCTCCTCGAGATGGATGTAGAGCCAGACGTCGAGCTCCGTCCAGTTCGAGAGGGGGAAGACGCGGATGCTCTCTCCCTTGCGGATTCGGCCGTTGTAGAGGTTCCAGAGCTCCGGGCGCTGGTTCTTAGGGTCCCACTGGCCGTGAACGTCTCGGAAGGAGTACACCCGCTCCTTCGCGCGCGACTTCTCCTCGTCCCGCCGGGCCCCTCCGAAGGCGGCGTCGTATCCGCCCTCCTTCAGCGCGTTCAGGAGCGCCTGGGTCTTCAACGCCGCGCAGCACTTCACCGTCCCCCAGTCCCACGGGTCCGCTCCCTCGGCGATTGCCTGCTCGAACTTGTAGATGCGCAGGTCGGCCCCGATCTCCGCGCAGAACCGATCGCGGAACTCGTACATCTCCGGGAACTTCATGCCGGTATCGACGTGCAGCAGCGGGAACGGGATCCTTCCGGGGGCGAACGCCTTCTGCGCGAGGCGGACCATCACGGAGGAGTCCTTGCCGATCGAGTAGAGCATGACGGGCCGCTCGAACTCGGCGACGACCTCCCGCATTATGTGTATGCTCTCGGCCTCAAGAGCCTTCAGGTTCGACAGGTGAAGCTTCTCCATCTTTCATCCATTCGGTTGTGTCGGGATCACATTATCGTCAGACAGAGCAGCCGCGAAATCCTCCGTGGTCTACCCACGTCGCGCCGGCGGTAAAGCGGTCGTTAATCGCGACGTAATTTTGCGGTAAATGTCTCGCCAAGCCGTCAAGCGCCGTTGACTGAGGGGGCGCGAGGGAGGTAATCTGTACGCGGACTTCTCTGTTCGAGATTCCATCATACCGCCGCTCTGAACCGGCGGCGCACACCTCCGGGTCCCCTCTTCTTGCCCGGGAGAGGGGGCCCTCGTCATCCCTTGCCTTCTCCGTTTCCTCCGGCTATACTTGGTCTCGTTATGAGCACGTCCGGACTGATCGACTGCCATCTGCATCTGCAGGACTACTGTCCCGACACCGACGTCTCCGCGCTCATCGAGGAGGCGCGGGCGGTGGGCGTGACGCATTTCGTCTGCAACGGCGAGGACGAGCGCGACTGGCCGAAGGTTCTCCGCCTGGCGTCGGAGCGCCCGGATGTCATCCCGTGCTTCGGCCTGCATCCCTGGATGATCGAGGATCGCTCGCGGGATTGGCTCTCGGCGCTGGAGTCGTATCTGCTGCGGACCCCGAGCGGGGTCGGCGAGACCGGGCTCGATCACCTGCACAAGCCGTCGCATCCCGCGCAGGAGGAGGTCTTCCGCGCGCATCTCGATCTGGCGCGTCGGCTGAACCGCCCGGTGATGATCCACTGCGTCCGAGCCTACGGGCTGCTGATGGACATCCTCCGGGACGAGCCGCCGCTCCCCGCGGGGTTCCTGGTCCACGCGTATGGAGGGTCCGCCGATCTGGTCGAGGAGCTGGCCGCCATGGGGGCATACTTCTCCTTCGCCGGGAACGTCCTCAATCCGGCTCACGAGAGGGGCCGGAGATCGCTCTCGGTCGTCCCCAGGGATCGGCTGCTGATCGAGACCGACTCGCCGGCGCTTCTCCCACCGGAGGCGCATCGTCCTTGCTCGGTCCCGCACGGGGACGGCTTGTACAATCATCCGGCGAACCTTGCGGCGGTCCTGCGCGGCGTCGCCGAGATCCTGGGCGAGGACGCGGAGTCCCTTCGTGGGATGCTCTGGGAGAACGCAAAGCGGTTCTTTGGTCCACTGAGGGAACTGTCATTGTAGGGAACGTCCGCCGTCTCGTTCCGCTCCGGTGGAGATTTCCATCCACGGAATGGGACGGCGTCCATTCCCTACCTGAGGATGTTATGACTGATCGCTTCCAGCGCATACGGTTGATGTTGGGCGAAGAAGCGTTCGAGCGCATCACCAGATCCTTCGTCATGGTAGTCGGGCTCGGCGCGGTGGGAAGCTACGCGGTAGAGGGTCTGGCTCGCGCCGGCGTTGGGCGATTGCGGGTCGTGGACTTCGATAAGGTCGCCTTATCGAATATCAACCGCCAGCTCTACGCGCTCGAGTCGACGCTCGGCCGCCCGAAGGCGGACGTCGCCCGCGAGCGCATCCTCGATATCAACCCTGAATGCCGGGTGGAGGCGCTCAAGGAGTTCGTGGACTCCGAGACCGTGCGGGATCTGATCGCCGACCGACCGGATCTCGTGATCGACGCCATCGACTCGCTCAACCCGAAGACCGAGCTCGTCGCCGCCGTCCGCACCGCCGGCATACCGCTCATCTCGTGCCTCGGCGCCGCTCTGCGCTCCGACCCGACCTGCGTCCGCATCGCGCCGCTGGAACAGGTCGAGGGATGCCCTCTCGGGAGCAAGCTCAGGAAGCGCCTGCGACGGCGCGGGGTGCCGATGGACTTCCCGTGCGTGTACTCAGTCGAGCCGCTGCCCAGTCCGCTGCCGGCGATCCAGCCGCCGGAGGGAGCGGAGGCGGAGTCGGGCAGGGGACGGATGAGGAGCACTCTCGGCAGCCTGCCGACGATCACCGGCATCTTTGGGCTGGTGGCGGCGAACTACGCGGTGAGGGTTCTGTCAGATCGGAAGTAGGGGCGTCAGAGGCCGGCGCGCCAGGTGTCGGGTATGCCTGCGGCGAGGAGCGGCTCCTCGCTGCGGCGGAGTCGCATTTCGATGCCGACCGTCGTTCCCGTCGGGCACGTGGCGAGGTAGACCCTGTCGGCGATCGAGATCATGGCCTTGTAGCCCATCCCGAGCGACACCGCCGTGGTGTAGCCCCTCTTCAGCGCGACCTCAGGCAATGCGAGTGCCTCGATCCCCTTTCCGCGATCGCTTACCACGAACAGCAGGCTGTCATCGTTTCGGTGCAGGGAGGCATCCCCGCCGTTCGCATGCTTCACGGCGTTGGTCGTCGCCTCGCCCACGCAGAGCACGTAGTCGTATGCGCGATCCTCATCCATACCCGCCGCCCTCGCCAACTCCATGACATCCTGGCGCACGCGGCTCAACTCCTCTCCGCAGGTGAGTCGCCACACGCCGAGGCAGTCCCCGGCGTGCTCGCAGATGTCATCGGGCTCGGTGATAATCAGCTTGCCCTCCGTGGCCGCCATGATCGTCCGGCGGTAGAAGTCTCGCTTGTGTTCCTCCAACTCCCGCATGCGCTCTTCGGCCAGCGTGCGTTCGGTGACGTCTCTGTCCACGCCCCGGTAGCCGACGAGATCCCCGTTGTCGAACACCGGACGTCCGCTGGTCTCCAGATATCGGACCTGCCCGTCCTTGCGGAGATTCCGGTTGAGCAGATTGCTGATCTCCTGACGGGCTCTGACCGCGCGCTCGAAGACCGCCCGGACGGACTCGCGCTCCTCCGGCACCAGGAGATCGAACGGCGTGCGCCCGACGACCTCCTCCGGCGCATATCCGAGAATGCGCTCGATCGCGGGACTGACGTAGGTATAGCGTCCCTCCGCATCGACCGCCCACACCCAGTCCGAGACATCCTCCACGAGTTGCCGGTACTTCTCCTCGCTGCGTCTGAGCGCCTCGGTTGCCTCCCTCCGCTCGGTGATGTCATACGCGATGCCGACTATCGCGGGTTGGCCTCTGTAGTCTATCCTGGCCGGTGATATCTCCAGCCATCTCTGATGCCCGGTCTTGGTGACCATCCGAAACTCGTAGTGGCTCACCAGGCGCTCGCCCGCAAGCCGCCTTGCGAGACGGTTTATCACCATCTCGCGGTCGTCGGGATGCACCAGTTGAGCCACGTCGATCTCCATAAGTTCGTCGTGCGAGTATCCGCTCGCCCTCGCGAGGTAGGGATTCGCGTACACGAAGCGCCGCTCCTGGATGATCCCGATCGCGGCCTCGGCGGACTCCGCGAGCATGCGGAACTTCTGCTCGCTCTCCTGCACGGCGCGCTGAGCGCGTATCTGCTCGGTGACGTCGAGCACCATACCCTGCGCCGCGGGTTCTCCGTCGACGATGGCTCGGGTGCCGTACAACTCCACGTCGATGAGGGCGCCGTCTTTGCGCACCGCCTGGAAGGTGTACCATTCCTCCACGTCTTCGCCGGCCAGGCGTCGCTTGAGATTGCGGGCTACGCGCTCTCGATCGTGAGGCGCGATCACATCGATGACCCGGATGCGGCCGACCAAGTCCTCTTCCGAGTAGCCAAGCATCGTCGCAAGTCGCGGATTCACGTAGAGGAAACGGTCGCCTCTGATGAGGTAGACGCCGACCGGCGAATTCTCCACCAGCGATCGGTACTTCGCCTCCGCCTCCTGGAGCGCGCGATGGATCTGCGCATCAGAGGACGGTTCATCGTTGTGGCCCCGCGATGTCATTGGAATCTCGATCTCCGTGTGCAGGATGCAACTGCAAGCAGCGTCGGGCAACTTATTATACCCGGGTTCAACCACAGCCTATCGCCTGCCGATACAGGAAGGACATGATACTCCCGTCGAACACTATATGCACTACTCCCATGGATCGCCGGAGGTCCCATGAGCATCGGATGTCGCGCGTTTCGATCAACCCTGCTGTATGGTCTGCTGTTCTGTCTCGTCGTGCCGCTCTTCGGTCAGTCTGAGATACCGACTGTCCCCAAGCGCAAGCCTTTCGTGCTGGATACCGTCATTGTCCGGGAGCGCCAGGCCAGGGCGGCCATCGTCAGCCCGGAGCCGAGCGAGTATGGGGCGCTGGTAAGGAAGGTCGGCGATGCGGTGCGTCGCGCGACGGGCGTGACGCTCCCGGTTGTCAAGGACTCCGATTACGCCGCACGGAGAGGCGAACTGAAGAGGACTCCCGACACAAACCTCATCGTGCTGGGCAACATGGACTCCAGCGGCATGGTGACCTACCTCAGCCACATGGGCTACTGCACCGTCGATACGCTGAATCCCGGCAAGGGCGGGTACCAGATCAGGACGGTGCACGATCCCTGGGGCGTGGGAGTGAACGTCATCGTCCTCACAGGGAGCGACCTCGACGGCGTTCGGCTGGCGGTGGATGGATTCTGTTCGCGGCTCGCCGGCGGGGAGACGCTTGTCATTCCGCGCACGATCGAGGTCGGCTTCTCCGCAGAGATGCTCAACAGATCGCCGAATCTCGGGCTCGATCCATCGGATGAGGAGATTGCGCGCCAACTCAAGGAAACTGAGGCCGCGTTCCGTGCCGGCGCTCAGGGCGGCATGTTCAACCCGATCGTGGCCGCAGGCGGATCGTACACCTCGACGGGTCACGAGGGATACGCCAAGCTCTTCCGGGAACTCATGTTCCTGGCGGACAGGCTCAGTGTCGAGGGGCAGGGGAGCTTCGGGGGCCCCTGGGGAGCGGCGGCCGACTTCCTCTTCGGCCCGCTGATCACGGCCTGGGACAACGTCGAGGAGAGCCCATCGCTCACCGACCAGGATCGGGAGCGCATCCTGGACATCATCCTGCGTTATATCAAGTATTGGGAGGGCCACGGCTACGTGCGAGGCATCGAGAAGCCGATGCTCCGAACCAACCATTGGACCTTCGAGGGGCAGGGCTGGCTGGCGGCCGGCCGCTACTTCGGCAAGTACTACGACACGCCCGAGTCGGCGAAGTGGATGCAGATGGCCGATTGGTGCTTCGGGCATCAGATGAAGTCGTTCAAGCCGCAGGAAGACTGTGGAGGCTACCAATACATCATCCTCCGCCACATGGGACGCTACGCGACGTCGAGGCAGGACTTCTCCTGGTATGATTCCGGGAAGGCGCGCATGGCCGGCGACCTGGCGATCATGTGTACGGACAACCTCGGCTACCAGGCCAGCTTCGGGGACGTAGGCGGCTTCAACCCCGGCTCGCACCTCGCTCCGCTTCAGATGCTCGCAACCGTTGATCGCGACGGGCGATGGGCGTGGGCATTGGAGAGATCCACGAAGGCGCTGTACGGCAATAAGCCCTGGAACTATCCGGTCCACACCAAGCCTGTCGAGCCGGTCGATCTGCTCGGCGTCAAGTGCATGCCCACCGATCCCCTGTTCTACGCGCACTTCATCGGGAAGGGCACGGTTCCGCAGGAGCGGACCTTCGAGAAGATCACATTCCGCAGTTCCTTCGATCCGGACCGGGCCTACATGCTGCTCGACGGCATCAGCGGCTGCTACCACGGACATTGGGACGGCAACTCGATCCTGCGCCTCACGGACCGCAATCGGATCTGGCTGGCGGACAGCGACTACATCAAGGCCCTGCCGAAGTACCACAACACGATGCTGGTCTTCAAGGACGGTGAGAGCAGCGGGCTCCCCACGTTCTGCGAGCGAGAGGTTGTCGCCGATCTCCCGTCGGTCGGCATGACGCGGACCACACTTCGCGACTACGGGGGCTCCGACTGGTCGCGCAACATCGTCTGGGACAGAGGCCGCGTGTTCGTGGTGATCGATGAGATGCAGGCCAGGTCCACCGACGAGTACAGCTTCCGATGTCACTGGCAGACGCTGGGAACGCCCGATCTCGACGGCGGCCTCTTCCGCGTGACTCAGAACGGGCCGTCTTTCTCCATCCGCAACCTCGACGGAGCGAGTGTAAGGTATGTGGATGATCCCGTCACCGGCGAGAACTGGAAGGCCTACAAGCATGCCGAGCCGGTCGTGCGTACTCTGCAGCAGGTTCGCACGCAGAAGCTCCCCGCCGGTGGGCGAGTCTACATCATGAATGTCCTCTCCACGGAGGCCGGGGGCGAGTCTCCGATCGACGCGCGCCGGGTCAGCGATACGTCCCTCCTGCTGGGATCCGGGGCGAATCAGGCGCTGGTCGGGGTCGGAGTCGGCGAATCGGAGATCGCTCCGGGAATCCGGACCGATGCGCAGGTCTACTGGCTCACCCGCGACAGGATCGCGATCGGCGGAGCGACCCGCCTCACGGTCGGCGGCCGTACCCTCCTGGAGTCGGACCGCCCGGTGGACAGGGAGATAGCGCTTCCCAATGGGTTCACCCTCAAGTTCCCGAAGGCCATGGCGCTGGGCGCGTCTTCATCGGCCCGGCGCGTGGAAACGCCGAGCAGCCTGCATCGGACGGCAGGCTTTGTGCCCCCAAGAGGCGAGTGCTCGGCGCTGACGGCATTCGAGGGAACGACCTACGTGGGCGCCACATCAGGCGAGGTGTACGCCCTCGACGCAAGCGGACGGCCGGTCTGGTCCTTCGACGCAGGGAGCGCGGTCCGAGCGATTTGGGTCGGCAGGCCGGACAAGGACGGGCCGGTTCGGATCGCGGTCGGCACGGTGGGCTCCGCGGTCTATCTGCTCGACGAGTCAGGCAGCCGGATGTGGAAGAAGGACCTGCCGCACTTCAAGCGAGATGCCTGCGTGGCCTACATCACGCCCGCCGATCTCTCCGGCGACGGAAATCGGGCGCTCATCGTCGGGTCCGAGAACTGGCATCAATACGCGTTCGACGCTCATGGCAACGAGATTTGGGCGTTCGAGATACTGCACGCCTCCACCGCGGGAATCGGTGTGGACCTTGACGGCGACGGCAGGGATGAGGCCATCGCGGGCAGCGACTACTACTCGTGGCGCGCGGTCAGGCCGGACGGCGCCCAGCTCTGGGATTACAGGCCAATCGGCCCGCGAACGAACTGCATCCTCGCGGGCGACGTCACCGGCTCCGGGAAGCCGCTCGTTATCTTCGGCGGCGCAGACGGCTACGTGCACGCGGTCGATGCGCTCGGGAAGCGGCAGTGGGTCTACAATGCCGCGGACGAGATCACGGGTATGGCGCTGGCGGATATCGACGGGGACGGCGTGCAGGACATAGTCGCGGGGTCGCTTAGCTTCAGTGTCTCCGCGGTGAAAGGAGACGGCGCGCGGATCTGGCGACGCGACCTCGGGGAGCCGGTGTCGGCATTGGCGCCTGCCGACCTCGATGCGGACGGTGCGGAGGAGTTCTGCGCCGGAACAGAGGACGGGCATGTGTTCGTGCTGAACCGAGATGGGAAGCCCGTCGCATCATGGACCGCCGAAGGGGCCGTGCGGAAGATGTGCCCGGTTCCGGGAGGCATTGCCGTGATGACCTCCGATGGAGTGACCGTGCTCAAGATGCGCTGACAATACGACGCTGTTCAGAGCGGAGCGAGGAACCTCCATCATTCCGCTTTGAACGACTCAGTAGGAGGGGATTCCGATCCCGAATTCGTGGCGCTACCGTGGACATTTGCGGCTGGGAAGCCGTTCCTACAACACGTTCCAGTCCTTGGATCCCGGCAGGTCGAGCACGCACGCTCCCCTGCTGAAGGTGACGACTCGGCGCTGATCCTCGATCGACCGAAGCGCCTGCCGGAGGTTGTCCATCTGCTCGGCGGCCGATGTGCGCTCGAACGAGTCCGCCTCGTAGTACCGCAGTGCGTCCTCCAGGATCTGGCCGTAGTCCTCGAAGTTCTCCGGCTTGCCGTAGTATTCGGCATCGAGATACCGGCACATCGCCTCGGATTCGCTCTCGCGGACAAGGATCGACACGCATCCACCCTTGCCGGCGCCGGTGAGTTTGCCACCCAGATAGCCGGGCCCTCGCCGTGCGATGTTCAGCAGTCGGTCGAGTTGGGAGTTCGAGACTCGGAAGTCGTAGCAGAGAATGTGCTGGAGCTGCTCAACCAGGTCGCCGACCATCAGCCTGTACTGATCGTACTCGGCTGAGTCTTCTGTGATCTCGCCGGATGCGAGCCGCCGGTCCGCCTCGAGGAATATCCGCTCCAACGTCCTGCCGATCACGTTCTCCTTGTGGAAGAACCTGGCCGTCGTCCTGGTGTGGTAGCCGCCGATGCTCCTTCTGGGCTTGGTATACAGCTTGACTATGGTCTCCGTGCTCTGTCCGAGGATGCGTCCGGCCTCCACGGGAGTGATCTTGACCGGAAGCAGAAGGATCAGTTCCTCGATGGCTGCGTCGGGTATGCCGAGAATGCTCTCGTCGAGGCTCCCGAACATGTGGTAGTTCTCCTCGATCTTCTCCCACAGCTCGGGATGCGACTCCAACAGCGGTGTCGGGCCTCCCGGGGCAAAGCCGAACTTCTTCCGGAGCAGCGCGGCCAGCCACCCGTCGCCGGACGCTTTGCCCTTCCTCTGCGCCTGCCTGACCGTGGAGATGATGCGGTGCATCAACTCATCGCCGATCTCGATCCATCCCTTGCGCATGTTGAAGCTCTGGTTGCCCGTCAGCGACTTGTTGACCTCCCACAGGGAGTTCGCAACGACGACGTGTACCCCCTTAAGGAATGGGAGCGGTGTGGAATCAAGCGGCGTGCGGGAATGGCGGTTGTAGAGCACCATGTTCGCGCCGTTCCTCAGGATCGTGGTCTGATCGTTCGCGCCGCCGTGCGTCCCGACGTACCACTCGGCCTCTCCGAGCAGCCTGCACATCTCCGGGAGGTCCCAGCGAGGCAGACGGTCGGCGTTGCACACGTACATCGCCAGAAACGAGAGCACTACCACGGCGGATGAAGAGCTTGTTCCCGCACGGAACGGAGCCGTCGCGCGTCCGAACGTTATGTCCGCGCCGCGGATCTGCGTGCCGGGGAGTTCCCACATGGCGCGAAGGTACGAACTAAGGATGTAGTTCGACCACTTACCCTTGGGCCGGCCGAAGTGCGGAAGGATCTTGGTGCGGTTATCCCAGTTGTCCTTGAGGCCGCGCGCGTGCTTGTCCAGCGATTCTGAGGCAAACCGCTCGAACTCGTCGCCGAGAGATATCCGTTCGTCCGGGAAGAGCGGGTTCGCATTGGAAATCGTCAGTATGTCATCGTCCCGGGGAGACACTGCCACAGGGATGTCGCCGTCTATGGTAGTGGACATGTGGTCGCCCGCGCACATATCGAGGTACTCGAGGAACGCGTTCAGCCGGCCGGGCGCCCTCAGCAGATACGTCGGCTCGTCGCCGACTCGGTTCGCATGGAGCTTGACGGTCTCAGCCAGCCTGACTCTCTGCTTCTCGAGGTAGTCCGGGTTGGAGTTGGCATAGATCGCCGTTCCGAGGTACTCGTCTACCGCGGCCCCACCTGATTGGAGGATCCTGACAAGCTCCAGAGGCGGCAGCGGTTGTGCGGTCAGCGCGAAGTACTGGGCATCCTTCTCCATGCTCATTGCAGGCACCTCATTTCCCGGTAGTGATGGCCCGGGAGAAGTTCCCCAGCGCCAGTGGAAAGCTTACAGCAACGCCGCCGCCGCCGTCAATAGATGCACCGAGGTCATTTGGCCCGCATGAAGAAACGGCAGGCGCCGTATCCACGACACCTGCCGTTGTCAGTCATCTCAGCGCCGAAGCGAGTTCGGCTATCGAGGTACTATCTGCTTGGAGAGGATCTGCGCGTAGACCCTGTCGTCGGTGCCCTGTCTGCACGAGACTACACCGGTGACGAGGAGCATGCTGTCCTTCGTCGCGGAGTTCGCCGTCCCGGTCCAGACCTTGATCCCCGTATTCCCCGAGTCGTCCTGAATCGCCGAGCCATCGTCAAGGTAGAACCCATCGGACGTTACGGCCGTGACCTTGCCGGCAACCGTGACCAGCAGTCCGATGTTGTTCAGGCCGTCGCTGCCGTAGACTCCAGGGGTGTACGGACCGAAGTCCCCACCACCAATGGCCTTGATGTTGAGCAGCATCGGCTTCACTGCAGGCCCGGCCGTGCCGAGGATGACCTTGCAGTTCGTCAGGGCTCGCTCGCAGCCGTCGACGAGGCTCAACCGGCCGAACACCTGCACTCTGTCGTTCGGAGACACGCTGGCATTCGATTCGATCCGAATACCTGAGGCGCGCTCCAGTTCCTGCACGTAGAAGGAACCCGGGAACACGGCGCTTACACTGCGCATCGGAAGTCCGACCAATGCGTCGTCCGGAAGGCCCTTCGCCTGTGCGATAGTGAGTACAGGCCGGGCGACGGTCACGCCGCTCGATGTCATCGGGTCGGAGACCAGTCCCTCGCCGTTGGTGGCGCGGACCGTGATGAAGTAGGTGCCTCCTTCCGACAGACTCAGTCCCGTGATGGTGGCCGAAGTCGCCGTGCCTGCGTCGGTCCAGCCCTTGATGTCGGCAGCGTCAGGGTAGGAGCCCACACTGTATTCGTACTTCGCGATTCCGCTCTCCGGATCTGATGCGCTCCACGATGCCTGCAGGCTTGTGGTCGAGGTCGTGTACATCTCATCGACCACCGAGGTCATGACCGGAGGCGTCGAGTCGCCGGACGACTTGAGCACCCACTTGACCGCATCTGCGCTCACGAGCTTTGTGTCGAGACTCATCGTTGTGAGCTCGACGTAGCCGCTGGTGCCGGCCTTGAACGGCAGATCCTGGCCGATCAGGAACCAGTCGCCCTGGTTAGCGAGGCTGGAGTACTGGTTCTGAATGCTCGTGACCTGTCCGCCGTCATAGTAGATGGTGTACCGCGCCGCTGTGTTGCGGTTGGTGCCGAGCTGATAGAACGCGTACACGTCATATATGCCCGACTGCGGAAGGTTCGGAGTCCACCGGCACTTCCTGGTGGATGGGACCTCCGTCAGGGAGCCGTCACCGTTGCGGTACAGGTAGTTGGTGCCGATCTTGGGGACGCCGGCCACCGCAGCCACGGTCCAGGTGTTGCTCGGATTGGTCGATGTATTCGACCAGCCCGGATCGGTGTTGTCAACGACTATGTCGGTGGCACCGGCAGTCGTCGAGAACGTCAGGTCGGCGGTCTGAGTGGTTCCGTAGATGTTGCTCGCCACGCACTGGTAGTGATAGAGCGTGGACGGCTCGAGGCCCGTGATGGTGACGGTGTGCGAGACGCCCGTGGCAGGATCGGCCACCTGGCTGCCGTATGCCGATGTCGTGCCGTAATTCACATATCCGTCGGTCGGATGGTTGGTCGTCCACGTGATAGTCGCCGACTCCGCGGTAGTGTTGTCGATCTGCGCGCTGAGAATCGACGGCGGGCCGATCGTGGCGAATGTGAAGTCGCCGGATGTCGCCGTCCCATTCGCGTTGGTCGAGATGACCCGGTAGTGGTAGACCGTGTTCGGCGTCAGACCGGAGAGCGTCACGGAATGCAGCGTCACCGGAGTGCTGTTCACCGGGGTCTGAGTCCCATAGGATGTTGTCGTCCCATACTCGACTTGCGACGAGGACGCCAGATCGGTGGTCCAGGTGATGGTGGCGGCATTGTTCGAGATGTTGCTCGCCTGAACGGCCGAGATGATCGGGATCGGCTTCTCGCCGAGACTGAAGTCGGTAACGTACATGTTACCGGTTACCTCGCCGATAGCCACTGTCACGGTCTTCACGATGTTCGGATATCCCGACATGCCCGCCGTGACGGTGTACGTGCCGGGAGGAACGTCGATGAACGCGTAGAAGCCCGTGCCGTCGCACCTCATGGACTTGTTGACCGGGCCGGCGATCGTCACGGTTGCGCCGTCAGCCCACTTGCCGTTGGCCGCGTAGGTGACGGTGCCGCTGATGTGCCCTTTGGTCGGATTGCTCTTCCAGGGCATGTCAGGAATGTCGTCCCAGGTCGGTGTCACCTGCGAGACCAACTGCGGACGGAAATTCGCCCAGTTGCCGCCGTTGTACGGCGTTCGGTACGAGTATCCCGAGAAGCCGTGGGCGTAATTGCCCGAGGGCGACGGAGTCCGTGTCTGCTGGATCTCGAGGATCGAGTTCGAGAGCGAGTTGAGGTAGATCCCCGGTCCGATGATCATGTGCCGGTTGCCCTTGCGGTCCTTCTCGAAGTTCATCCACCTCGTCCAGTCGTTCGGCAATGAGGCGTAGTTGTAATAGGTCATCGGGACGGCCATGTCCACGATGCCTTCCTGGATCCAGCTATCCCAGTCGGAGTAGACATCGTAATACGGGCGAGTAGCCGTGAATGCCGCCCTGGTCGATGCGCTCGGTGACGGATTCCACGTGACGAACGAGCCGGACTGCTTGACCCACGGCTTCACGGCTTGGATCTTCGCATACGTGCGTCTGACCAATGCCGTCACCTGGTCGCGCCGCCACTGTTTCCACTGCTCGTCTCCGGGGCTCGGCAAGCCGGTGAGCCCGTAGCGGGCGTTGTACCGAGCGACGCTCGTCGGGTTATAGCCCTGATCGTTCGCTGTGAACCGGATGTAATCATAGTGGATGCCGTCAATGTCGTAGTTCATGACCAGGTCCATGACGACGTTGGTGATGTACTCCTCGACGAGGGGATGACCGGGGTCGAACGCCTTGTCCGAGGTCTCCGCGCCGGAGTAGGTGCGAGACGGCCAGTAGTTGTCCAGTTCGGTCAGACTGCCGGTAGGCGTATCGCGGTGGAGATTGTAGACCGCCCCGCCCGACGTGCGGAAGGTGACGATCCAGGCGTGAACCTCGATGCGTTTCTTCCCGCCGGTGGTGTCGTGTGCCGCACGTATCGCCGCGCTCAGACCATCGAAATTGGCGGGAGACATACCGCTCATGAACGGCTCTCCGACTCCCGACGGATACGCCGTGTCGCAGTTGCGCCGCACCTGGATGAACACGGTGTTGCAGTTGGCCTCTCGGATGTGGCCCTTGCTGTTCGGATCGCCGACAACGCCCAGCAGGGTGTTGACCTCTGCCTGGCTGTGGATGCCGGTACCCCAAGCGTCTACCCAGAACGCCCTGTATTCAGCCGCGCATGCGGGTTGCATGCACGCCAAGGCAGTCACGGCCGTGGTGATAGCGACGAGGATCAGCCGTGCCGCCGTATTACTCTTGATCATCCTGCTCTTCCCCTGAATTGTACTCGGAGGCCGCCGACAGCAAGCCGTGAGAGCGTAACCGGCGTCTCACCGACCATTCACTGTCAAGCCTCCTACTATGATCATAGGCACCGTTCACATTTCCGTCAAGGGTGCGGGCCCACAATCAGGTAGAAATACCAGTGGGAACGTGGGTTTCGGGGTCCAGCGTCACAACTACCGCCGGAGCAGCCATCGGTCCTCCGTATCCCGGACTACTCAATCAATGTCAGGGCTGTGGGAGTGCCCGCAAGTACCCTGACCTACATGCATCTGCTGTTCTTCTTGCCTGGCGATCCTAATCCGTAGATTCGCTCGGTAAATTTGCCCTTAAGTAGGGTAAAGATCGCTTATTATCCCGCCGATAATCAGGGCAGGCCACTAGTCATGATACTAGGATGGGCCTAACAAGGACACTCTGCTGCTGTGGTTTCCGATGGACGGAACGCCTGCGGCGTGAGGCTTGCAGCAACGACCGGGATCTGAGCCTCGCCGACGGCAGACTGTCGGAGGCAGCGCATAAGGACCAAGGGACCACCACGGAGATCCCACTTACGTCGAACCTAGCGCATACGGGAAAGTGGCATGGCGATTCTAGTGAAGACACGGACACGGATAACAGACGCCATTCATGGGGACAACAGACGGCAGCCGACCGAGTTCTGCCGTAGGTGTTGTGCAACCATCAGGACTGTCGGCCTGGTCGTCGTGATTGCGGCGTGCATGGCAGCCGGCCTCGTGCCATACGCCCACGCCGAGCCTGCTTTCGACGAGCAGGCGGTCAAAGCCGCCTTCATCTTCAACTTCGCGAA
>Ga0116193_1000113_pt1 | contig 77161 bp, 68 predicted proteins | sample AD_UKC115_MetaG_FD_89892 | JGI IMG/M metagenome (GOLD analysis project Ga0116193, IMG submission 89892) | Active sludge microbial communities of municipal wastewater-treating anaerobic digesters from Hong Kong - AD_UKC115_MetaG | ecosystem: Engineered > Bioreactor > Anaerobic > Digestate...
AGGTCATATTACTGGTCAAAGTTTAATGGCTTTACATGAAAATGGTGCTGATCCTGATAAAGGTGAAATTATTGGTGCTACTGGAGCTATTCCTTATATTGATAATATTCCACAAGAAGGAATCGAAAGATTCCAACAACAAATTGAAATGGTGGATTTAATCGATGTAGAAGACGACGGTCAAATTGCTGCTAAAATAAAAGAATGTATTGAAAAAGATCCAGGTGCATTTGAAGAAAAAACTATGGTTATATCTATAGATGAAGAAAAAATTGCTAAAAAAGTTAAAAAAATTCAACTTGAAGCGAGAAATAATCAAAAACAAGTTAAATCTGCTTCATAAAAAATTTTTAATAGTTAAATAAAATAAAGTAAAATAAATAAAATGAAATTAATAGGATTGATTAATTATGGATGAACTAAAAGGAAAAACAATAAATATTGAAAATTTAGTTGATTATCAAAAAGATTCTGTAGTAAGTATGGAAGTTATTAAAAAAGAATTAGGCACTGTTACATTGTTTGCATTTGATAAAGGACAAGGTTTAAGTGAACATAGTGCTCCTTTTGATGCTATGGTACAAATCATTGATGGTGAAGCAGAAATCACACTTAATGGTGAACCTAATATTGTATCTAAAGGTGAAATGATTATAATGCCAGCTAATGTTCCCCATGCTTTACAAGCAGTTAATGAACCTTATAAAATGATTTTAACCATGATTAAATCAGATTAATTTCATTAAATTTTTTTATTTTTTTTTAATAAAAGTAATTCATTATTGAGTTTACTTTATTTTTTTTTAAATTTTTACAAAATTATAATTATTATTGTAATTTTTTAATTAATCTTTTTTCTAAAACTTTTTTTTATTCAAAAATAATATAAACTATACTTAATATAATATTTTTAGAGAAATTTTAAACTAATTTTATAATAAAAATTTATTATTGTGTGATTATATGAGAAGTGATAAAGTAAAAAAGGGTGTTCAAAGAGCACCACATAGATCATTACTTAGAGCATGTGGAATTACTGATGATGATTTTAAAAAACCATTTATTGGTATAGCTAACAGTTTTACCGAAGTTGTCCCAGGACATATTCATCTAAGAGATTTAGTTGAATATGTTAAAGAAGGAATTCGTGCTGCAGGAGGTATACCATTTGAATTCAATACCATGGCAATTTGTGATGGTATTGCTATGAACCATGAAGGAATGAAATATTCATTACCTTCAAGAGAAATTGTTGCTAACACCGTTGAAAGCATGGCTATAGGACATAGTTTTGATGGGCTTGTTTTATTACCTACTTGTGATAAAGTAGTGCCAGGAATGTTAATGGCGGCAGCAAGATTAGATATTCCTTCTATTGTTCTTACAGGTGGAGCAATGGAACCTGGTAAATTTAAAGGTAAGAATGCTGATTTAATAACAGTTTATGAAGCTGTTGGTGAATTATCTTCTGGTAAAATTACAGAAGAAGATCTAGATGAACTTGAAAGATGTGCTTGTCCAGGTGCTGGAAGTTGTTCTGGTTTATTCACTGCAAATACTATGGCTTGTGTGACTGAAACTTTAGGAATGAGTCTTCCTAATTGTGCTACTACATTAGCATTAGATCCTGATAAGATGAAATTGGCTAAAGCTACTGGTGAAAGAATTGTAGCAATGATTGAAGAAGATTTACTTCCATCTCAAATATTAACTCAAGAAGCTTTTGAAAATGCTATTTCTATGGACATGGCTTTAGGTGGATCTAGTAATACTGCACTCCATATTCCTGCTATTGCTAGTGAATTAGAGGATAAAGGGATTGAAGTAACATTGGATTTATTTGATGAGATTAGTCAGAAAGTTCCACATATTTCATTATTGTCTCCTGCAGGTGAGAATACTATTTTAGATCTTCATAATGCAGGTGGTATTCCAGGTGTATTAAAAACTATTGAATCTAAAATTAATACTGATTGTTTAACTTGTTTAGGAACAACAGTTAGTGAAAATCTTGAGGGTGTTGAAGTTAAAGATGAGAATGTGATTCATCCTATGGATAATCCTATTCATGGTGTTGGTGGTTTAGCAATACTTAAAGGTAATATTGCTCCTAATGGTTCAATTGTTAAATCTGCTGCTGTTCCAGATGATTTGATGCAACTTAAAGGGCCTGCTAAAGTTTTTAATAGTGAGGAAGATGTTACTGAAGCAATTTTTGGTCATAAAGTGAAAGATGGAGATATTCTCATAATTCGATGTGAAGGTCCAAAAGGAGGACCTGGAATGAGAGAAATGCTTAATCCAACTAGTGCTATTGTTGGAATGGGTCTTAAGAATGTTGGATTAATAACTGATGGTAGATTCTCTGGAGGTACACGTGGACCTTGTATTGGTCATGTTTCACCAGAAGCTATGAGTGATGGTCCAATAGGTTTACTTAAAGATGGGGATATAATTAATATTGACATTACTAATAGAACTTTAAATGCAGAATTATCTGATGAAGAATTTAAAGAACGAGCTAAAAATATAAAGCTTCCAGAAAAAGAAGTTAAAGGTTGGTTAGAAATTTATCGAAAATGTGTTAGTTCTGCAGATAAAGGAGCTATAATGAGATAAATTATCTTAATTTTTCTATTTTTTTAAATTTTTTTACTATTTTTTTTATTTTTAATTAATATGATTTAGTATTTTAAACTTTTTTTATACCTTAATTTAATATATAATAATAAATAAAACTGAAAGCAAGGTGTTAAATTGTCGACTAAAAAAGAAATACTAACATATGTAGTAATCATTATTATCGGGCTAATTATAGCTCAACACATGAATGTTGTTGTTTCTGGTAGTATGGAACCTGTCTTCTATAGAGGAGATATTGTAATAGTTCAAAAAGCTGATATGCTAGGTATCCATGAATTTGATCCAGATAGCGTTCAAGTTGGAGATATAGTGGTTTATGATGCTAGTTGGTTTTCAAGTCCTGTAATACACAGGGTAATAAATATTACTGAAATAAATGGTACTACGTATTATGAAATAAAGGGAGATAATAATAAAGTTCCAGACCCTTACTGGGTAACGTCTGCCCGAATTAAAGAAAGAGTTGTGACTATTGGTGATCAACCTTTAATAATACCTAAAGTAGGTTATATTACAATTGCTATAAAAGGATTATAGTATAATCTTTAAAACTATTTATTTTTAAAAAATATATTTTAATTATAATTTGGGGTTAATTTTCCCCTTTTTAAATACTTTTTATTTTTTATAATTTTAACATTTGATAACATAATTTTAATACTTATTATATTAATGGTGTATACAATGAATATTGCAGTAAAAGATGAAGCATTAAAATCATTAAAAAATCTTTTAGATAAAAAAGGATATGAAGTTCCTGATGAAGAAATAAAGTTAGAATTTCCTCCAAATCCTAATTTAGGTGATTTAGCTACTACATTAACATTTTCATTAGCTAAACAGTTGAGAAAAAATCCTAATTTAATTGCTCAAGATTTAGTTGAAGAAATTGAAGTTCCAGAAATATTTGAAAAAGTTGAAGCTAAAGGACCATATCTTAACTTCTTTATAAATTATAACATTTTTGCAAAAGAATTATTGAAATCTATAACCGATGATTATGGTCAACTTCCTGAAAAAGATGAAAAAATCATATTAGAACACACATCCGCTAATCCTAATGGTCCATTACATGTTGGACATATTAGAAACTCTATCATTGGAGATTCTTTAAGTAAAGTTCTTAAAAAATCTGGTAGAAAAGTTGAAACTCAATATTATGTAAATGATATGGGTAGACAAATAGCAATTATTGTATTTGGAATAACTGAATTAGGTTTAAAAATTGAAGATCAAGAAGGAGAAAAAATTGACCATAAAATAGGTCAATTATATTTCAAAACTAACCAAAAACTTAATGAAAATAAGGATTTAACTTCTAAAGTAGATGATTTAATAGTAAAATATGAAAAAGGAGAAGATCCTGAATTAAATAAAATTTTTGAAGAAGTTGTTGAAAAATGTATATCTGGTGTAAAAGAAACACTTGCTAGAATGAATATAATTCATGATGATTTTGTATGGGAAGGTCAATTTGTTAGAGATGGTACTGTAGATAAAATCACAGATAAATTATATGAAATTGGATATGCAAGAAAAAGTGAGGTATTATATCTTGATTTAACTGAATGGGATATTGATAAAGAGCTTGTTCTCAGAAGAGCTAATGGAACTTCATTGTATTCCACTAGAGATATTGCTTATCATATGAAAAAATGTGAACAAGGAGATATAGTCCTTGATGTTCTTGGTTCTGATCATAAATTAGCATTTAGACAAGTTAGTTTAGCTCTTGAAATATTAAATGTTGTTAAACCAGATAGTGATGAATTAGAAGTAGTTTTCTATGAATTTATTAATTTACCTGATGGATCTATGTCTACAAGAAAAGGAATATTTGTTTCAGTTGATGAATTAATTAATGAAGCAGTTTCTAGAGCTAAAAAAGAACTTATTGAAAGACGTCCAGATTTATCTAATGATGAGTTAACTGATATTTCTGAAGAAATTGGAATTGGAGCTATTAGATTTTATATTGCAAGATTATCTCCTGAAAAACCTATTACTTTTAAATGGGATGAAGCTTTAAGTTTTGAAAGAGGTTGTGCTTCTATTCAATATGCTCATGCGAGAGCCTGTAAGTTACTTAATAAAGCAGATGGTAATGAGTATGAAATGGAAGGTAATTGGGTTCCTGATGATATTGAAAAAGATTTAATTAGAAATTTAGCTAAATTCCCAGAGGTTATTGAAAATTCTGCAGATTTAAGACGTGTACATCCTATAGCTCAATATTGTCAAGATTTAGCAAATGCATTTAATAAATTTTATAAATCCGAACAAGTTTTAGGGTCTGATTTTGAGGGTGTTAGATTAAGTATTGTTAAAAAATCTCAATTAACACTTAAAAATGCTTTAGATTTATTAGGAGTGCCTGCTCCTGAAAAAATGTAAAAAAAAGAAATTTTAATATTAATAATTTTATTTTTTTTTAATTACTAACATTTTTTTTAATTATTTTTTTTATTTTGAAGGTTTTATTGCTTTTTGTTTTTCATAATCTTCCATATAGGATTGTTTATCGTCACGTTTAAATGCTGCTTTGATTACTCCCCACATGGCTTGTAATAAAACTACTCCATCTTGTCTTACTTGACTTATGATGTATCCCGGTCTTAAGTAAAATTTTATAAAAGCTTTTGTTTGTATTTTTCTTAAATCTTCAATTGAACAATCAACTGTTTCTAATATTGGTGTAATTAAAGTGTATTTAGACCAATCTTTAACTTTTATTAAGTTTTTTTCAAATGCTTCTTGGTAGAACCGTGTTCCTGGATATGGGGTAGCTAAACTGAAAATTGCATAATTTGGTTTAATTTTTTTCACGAATTGTAAAGTTTTATTTATATTTTCTTTTGTGTCCCCAGGCATTCCAATAGCTACTGATGCAATTGTTCTTATCTTTTTTTCACGTGCTATTTGGAATGCATGTTCTATTTTCCCAACAGTAATTTGTTTGTTCATATTATCTAAAGATTGTTGATCTGCTGATTCAACACCCATAAATATTGTTATGCACCCAGATTCACGCATTGTTTCTAGTAAATCTTCATCTAAATTATCTACTCTTGAGGTACATCCCCACATAATGTTTAAATTTCTTGCCATAATTTCATTACAGATTTCTTTTACTTTTCTTTTATTTAATGTGAATGTGTCGTCAAGGAATGCTACTGTGTCAATATCGTAATTGTTTTTTAGATATTCAATTTCATCTACAATATTTTTTGTACTTCTACTTCTAACTTTTCTTCCGTGCATTGCTGCTGAGGAACAGAAAGAACATTGATTTGGACAGCCTCTTGTTGTTATCATAGTTGTCATATGGGTTGTGACATCTAACATTCTGTATTTGTCCATAGGCATTAAATGTAATGCAGGGTAAGGGATTGTATCTAAATCTTCGATAACTGCTCTGTCTGGTGTAATTATGGTCTTTGTATTATCTACATTATCTTTAAATACTAATCCATTAATTTTTGATAAATCATCACCATTTTCCATTGCTTGTGCTAATTCTACTATTGTTTGTTCACCTTCTCCACGAATTACGATGTCTATATTGGGGTCTTCGATAATTTCGTTGAAATTAAAAGTAGGATGGTAACCTCCAATGGCAATGGTAGTATTTGGCAATGCTTTTCTTACTACTTCTGCAGATTTTAAAGCAGTTCCTATTGTTGGTGTAAGAGCTGTAAGAGCTACTAAATCAGGTTTTCTTTTAATGATTTCATCTTTAATTTCCGAATATTCTAAATCTAAAGCTGAAGCATCTAATATATCTACTGGAATATCATTTTGTTCTAGCATAGCTGCCATATAACCTAAACCTAGGGGAGGAGCTATTACTCCAATGAATTTGTATTTGGATTTGTAATGTGGGGGATTTATAAAAGTTACCTTCATGTTTATCAATTCTTTAGGATTTATTTTTTTGAATAGTTTGTTAATAATTAAATAATATTTTACTAGATTAATATTTATAAATATTACTATAGTATTTATTTTTTTATTTTAAATTTTATTAAAGTAATATTTGAGGTTTTTAAATTATTTTTTTGTAAATTTAGAATTTATTAATTAGTAAAACATCATTTTTAGCATTTTTAATAACTTTTTCTGCTACACTTCCTAAGAAAAATCTGTCTATTCCACTTTTTCCAGAACTTGCAATAATAATTAAATCAACATTTTCTTCTTCAGCTATTTCAATGATTGATTTTGCAGGTGATCCTTCTACTACTTTAGTAGTAATTTTTATATTTTCATTAATTTGTTCTTTCATTTTTTGAACATTACTTTTAGCATTATCTAATAATAAGTTATTTAAACTTATTACTTCATCTTCGTTTGGTAATTGAAGAGCTATAATGTTACTTGCAATAGATAATATTATTATTTCTCCATTTTCTTTATCAATTATGTTTAATGCTGTTTCAATTTCTTTATCAGCATTCTTTGAACCATCAGTAGGTAGTAATATTTTTTTATACATTTTTTCACCCGTTTTAAATAGTTTGTTTATTGTTAAATAAATTTTAAAACATTTTTATATTTCTTATACATTAATATGATTTTTTTTAAATAATATCTTTTTTTAATTTTAATTTTCAGAAAATTTTATATATAGTTGTTTTAAAAATTTGTATATTTTTCTTGTATTTTAAATCAATGTTTTTAAATTATATAATATGTATCTAAAGATTTAATTTAAAAATAATATTTTTTTTTTAGATTCGTAAAATTAGGGTTAATATTAACTTATTTTAATAAAATTGTAAAATTAAGATTATAAAAATATAAAATAAAAGTAGAATAAATAGTTAGTTTAACTATTTATTTTAAAAAATAATACATTACAGCTTTTTGGGCATGTAATCTGTTTTCAGCTTGATCAATAATAACAGATTGTGGGCCATCAATAACATCTGCAGTTACTTCTTGACCACGTATAGCAGGTAAACAGTGCATAAATATTGCATTATCATTAGCTAATTCCATAAGGTCAGTGTTTACTTGATAATTTGCAAAATCATGAAGTCTTTTTTCAGTTTCTTCTTCATCACCCATACTTACCCAAACATCAGTATATATAGCATCTGCACCAGTAACTGCACTTTTTACATCTGATGTAATAAGAACCTTTGATTCATAGTTACTAGCTATCTCTAAAGCTTTTGCAATAATATCTTCATTAGGTTGATAACCTATAGGACAAGCTACAGTAATATCCATTCCTAAACATGCACATATAAGGAGTAATGAGTTACAAACATTATTACCATCACCAACATAAACAAATTTCCCATCAAAGTTTCCTAAATGTTCATAAACAGTTAACATATCAGCTAATGCTTGACATGGATGTTCAATATTTGTTAATCCATTTATAACAGGAACAGTAGCTTCTTCTGAAAATTCAACAACATCTTCATGATTTATAGCTCTAATCATTATTCCATCTACATATCTACTAATAACTTTAGCAGTATCTGAGATAGGTTCTCCTCTACCCATTTGAATATCATTATTAGAAAGGAATAATGCTTCTCCTCCTAATTGATACATCCCTACTTCAAAAGATACTCTAGTACGTGTAGAAGACTTTTGGAATATCATAGCTAAAGATTTTCCTTTAAGTGGTTTTTCTTCCATATTACCATTTTTAAAGTCTATAGCTAAGTTTAAAATGTCTACTACTTCGTTTTCAATATCTTTAATTGATAATAAACTTCTCATTCAAATTCCCCATTAAAAGATAAAAATAACATCAAAAAATTAAATTTTTAATAAGTATAATAATTGTTAAAAAAATTGTAATGTTTTTATAATAAGTTTTAATATTTTATTTTTTTAATAATTAAAACTTTCGTTTAAAATAAATAAATTAAAAAATATTTATAAATAGTAAAAATAAGCTTAAAAAAAAATATTAAGCTAATTTTTTATTTATTTTTGTAAAATTTCGTTCATATGTTGGACACGTTTATTAACAAGTTCATTAGTTCCAACATCTCTTCTGTGATAAATATTTCCTGTTACAAATTGACAAGCTTTTTCTGCAACATTTTCAGCTTCAGAAATTGTTTCTCCTTGACCTACTATTCCTAAAGCTCTAGATCCAGAAAGGTAAATACCATCATCTTTTTGATTTACTGCAGCATAAAATACATTTGCTCCAAGTTCTTTAATTTTATCTTCATCAACTTCTACTTTAGTATTAGCATATTCAGTATTAGGATATCCATCTGGAACTATATACTTACAAACACTAGCTTTGTCTATAAATTCAACATTTTCTAAATCTTCATTAACTATTGAATTACAAATATCAACCATTTTAGTTTTTAAAAGTGGAAGAACATTCATAGCTTCAGGATCACCAAATCTAGCATTATATTCTATTAAACGTGGTCCATCTGAGCATAACATGAATTGGCCGTATAATATTCCTTTATATGGTTTTGTTTCTTTAGCTATTGAATCAACAGTTTTTCTCATTATTTCTACTGCGGTATCGTAGTTTTCTTGTGATAAAAATGGAAGTAAACCTCCTTTATCAGAGTATGATCCCATACCTCCAGTAATATCTCCTTTATCTCCTTCAAATGCTTGAGGATGGTCTTGGGCTGCTGGCATTGGAGCTAAGTGTTTACCATCACAAAATGCTTGTATTGTGAATTCTTCCCCTATTAATCTTTCTTCAATAATTACTTGAGCAAAACCTCCCATTGCATTATCCATAACTTCTTTAGCATATGCTTTTGCTTCTTGATTATCTTTAAGATGTTCTCCTACAATTTTAACTCCTTTTCCTCCTGTGAGTCCAACAGGTTTTACAACGGCATCTTTATCAAATTCATCTAAAAATTTACTAATATCTTCATAGTTGTCAAATACTTTATAGGTTAATGATCCGGGAATATCATATTTTTCAAATAAGTTTCTCATAAATGATTTATCTGTTTCAATTCTTGCAGCTTCTTTACATGGGCCTACACATTTTATTCCATTTTTTTCTAGTTCATCTACAATTCCGTTTCCTAATGGGCTTTCTGGACCTATAACTGCAATTTCTATTTTGTTTTCTTTAGCAAATTCTGCTACTTTTTCAATTTCATCTTCGGATCCTTGTTTAAATTCTGCTATTTTGGAGATACCTGGGTTTATTTTTCCAGTATATGCATATAATTCAACATCATCTTTTAATGCATTACAAATAGCATGTTCTCTTGCTCCAGTTCCAACTACTAAGACCTTCATATTTTTTAATCTCCCTTTATAAAATCAACGATATTTTTTATTTAATTAAATTTTAAAAAATTATATTATATTTTATGTTATTTTAAATTAAAAATATTTTTTTATATTAATAAGGTTTATATTATTTTAATAATATAAATTAGTATACTATATTTTATAAGAATATTTTTTTCATTGCAATTTTTATAAAAATTAATAGAGAAAACTAGGTAGGTGCTATAATTGAAAGGTGGCGAAGCCATAATAAAATCTTTAAAGGAACAAGGTGTAGATACCATTTTTGGGTATCCTGGCGGTCAAACAATACCTTTTTATGATATGTTATATGATTCTGATTTAAAACATATCTTAGTAAGACATGAACAAGGAGCAGTTCATGCTGCAGAAGGTTATGCTAGAGCTTCAGGAAAAGTAGGAGTGTGTGTTGCAACTTCAGGACCAGGTGCTACTAATTTGGTGACTGGTATAACTGATGCATTTATGGATTCTACTCCTATTGTGGCAATTACTGGTCAAGTTCCTGTTAATTTAATTGGGAATGATGCTTTTCAAGAAGCAGATATAATTGGAATTACAATGCCTGTAACTAAACATAGTTATCAAGTTAAGGCTGCTGATCAAATACCTTCTATTATTAAATCAAGTTTTGAAATAGCTAATACTGGTAGACCCGGTCCAGTTTTAATTGATGTTCCTAAAAATGCTCAAGTTGGTGAGTTAAAAGAATATATAGATGATTTGATTTCTACTCCTGGTTACAAACCTACAATTAAAGGAAATATTAAACAAGTTAAAAAAGCAGCTAAATTAATTAAGATGGCTAAAAAGCCAATGATACTAGCTGGTGGGGGAGTAATAATATCTGGAGCATCTAATGAACTTAATACTTTATCTAAACTTATTAATGCTCCTGTAATGACTACCTTAATGGGTAAAGGATGTATACCTGAAGATCAAGATAATTGTCTTGGAATGCTTGGAATGCATGGTCGTGAAGTTTCAAATTTATCAGTTAATAAATGTGATCTTTTAATAGCTATAGGATGTAGATTCTCTGATAGAACAACAGGTAAATTAGATGAATTTTTACCAAATAGTAAAGTAATTCATATTGATATTGATCCTGCAGAAATTGGAAAAAATGTTGATGTTGATGTTCCTATTGTTGGAGATGCTAAAAATGTTTTATCTTCTCTTGTAAAACAATTAAAAGGATTTGAATCTAATAATGATTCTAAACAATGGTATGATGGTAGAATTAGTATTAAAAATTCTTTTTTACCTAGAGTATCTTATGATACTACTCCAATAATGCCTCAACAAGTTTTAAAGGAAATTAATAGTGCATTAACTAGTGATACTATTGTAACTGCTGATGTTGGACTGAATCAAATGTGGGCAGCACATTTTTATAATACTACTAAACCTAGAAATTTCATAACTTCTGGAGGATTAGGTACTATGGGATATGGATTCCCTGCAGCTATAGGCGCAAAGGTTGCAAAACCAGAAAATCCTGTTCTTGCTATTGTTGGTGATGGTGGATTTTTAATGGTTAATCAAGAATTAGCTACTATCAAAGAATATGATATACCTGTTATAATTGCAATATTGAATAATCGTAAATTGGGAATGGTTTATCAATGGCAAAATTTATTGTTTGATGGAAGATTATCTGAAACTGATATGGGGAACACTCCAGATTTTGTTAAATTAGCTGAAAGTTATGGAATAGAAGGTCAAAGAATAACAGAACCTGGAGAATCTGAAATAGCTATTAATAAAGCTTTAAAAGATAATGAATCTATTGTTTTAGATATTGTTATTAAAAAGAATGAGTTTTTACCTATGGTTCCTCCGGGTGCTGCAGTTGATGATATTCTTGGTGAATTTAAACATGAAAGTGATGCAAATAACGGTGATGGTGATTAGATGAATGATTATGAGTATAGTGATCAATTTCATATAATTAGTACTTTAGTTGAAGATAAACCCGGTGTTCTTCAAAAGGTTTCTAGTTTATTCACAAGAAGAGGTTTCAATATTGAAAGTATAACTGTAGGAAAATCTGAAGTTCCTGATCTTTCTAGAATGGTTATTATTGTAAATGGTAATCGTAAAGTTTTAGAACAAGTTATTAAACAATTAAACAAATTAATTGATGTTGTTAAAGTGAAAGATTTGAATCCTAAACATTCTGTTGCTAGAGAATTGTGTTTAATTAAAGTTAAATCAGAGGATGAAAAATCTAAATTAGAAATATTGCAATATGTAGATATTTTTAGAGCTAAAGTTATTGATATCTGTGATAATAGTTTAATTATTGAAGTTACTGGTGATGTTGGTAAAATTAATGCGTTAATTAGTTTACTTAATTCACATGGTATTGAAAAAATAGCTAGAACTGGATCTACAGCTATGTCCCGTGGAAATTATTAAATATCAATTTATAGGGAATGAAATAATGATACTTGATGATGTATTAGAAAACAATAAAGAATTTGTTAAAAATTTTAATGGTCAAAGTTTGAGTCATTTGCCTCAAAAAAAGTTATGTATTGTAACCTGTATGGATACAAGATTAACAAATTTTTTAGAACCCGCATTAGGAATTGGTCGTGGGGATGCAAAAATAATTAGAAATGCAGGAAATACAATCGTAGGTGAAGATGTTATAAGATCTGTTGCAGCTGCAGTTTACTCTTTAGGTTGTGAAGAGGTAATGGTTATTGGTCATACTGAGTGTGGTATGAAAAATGCTAATACTGAAAAAATTAAAACAATCATGATTGAGAAAGGTGTTGCTGAAGAAGAAATAGATAAAGTAGATTTATCTAGTTGGATTGGTTCAATTCCTGATGAAGAAGAAAATGTAATTCAAACGGTTGAAAAAATCAAAAATAATCCTTTAATATCTGATGAAATTATCGTTCATGGTTTAATAATTGATATTGTAACTGGTGAATTAAAAGTATTAGTAAATGGTAAGTAAATTCTAATTTTATTAGAATTTTTACTTTTTTATTTTGAGTTAGTTTTTTATTTAAATACTTTTATAAGTAAATAAATACTATATTATATTGTTATAATTTTATACCAACATTAACTTTTTTTATAATTAATTGATTAAATGCTGGGTTTTTACTAAAAAAATAATAGGAGAATTATAAAGATGAAAATGTACTATGATAAAGATGTAAATAGTGATGCTCTTGCAGGTAAAACCATTGCTGTAATGGGTTACGGAAGTCAAGGTAGAGCACAATCTAGAAATTTAGCTGACAGTGGATGTAATGTAATTGTTGGTTTAAGAGAAGGAGGAAACTCCTGGAAAAAAGCTAAAGATGAAGGCATGAATGTTAAAACCTTCGATGATGCTGCAAAAGAAGCAGATATTATACATATATTATTACCTGATGAAATTCAAGAAGCTGTTTATGCAGAACACATAGAACCTTATGTTGAAAGTGGAAACACATTATCATTCTCACATGGATACAATATACACTTTGATTTAATCAAACCTGAAGAAGATGTAAATGTTATAATGTTTGCACCTAAGGGACCAGGATCTATGGTAAGAGAAACTTATGAACAAGGATTTGGAATTCCAGGTCTCGTTGCAGTAGAACAAGATGCAACTGGTGATGCAATGCAATTAGCTTTAGGTATGGCAAAAGCTTGTGGATTTACTAAAGCTGGAGTAATTGAAACTACTTTCAAAGAAGAAACAGAAACTGATTTATTTGGGGAACAAGCAGTTCTTTGTGGTGGACTTACTGAATTAATTAATGCAGGATTCCAAACTTTAGTTGAAGCAGGATACCAACCAGAAATTGCATACTTTGAAACATGTCATGAAGTAAAACTTATTGTAGATATCATCTACAAAAAAGGTTTCGGTGGAATGTGGAAAGATGTTAGTAATACTGCAGAATATGGTGGATTAACTAAAGGTCCAAAAGTTATTACTGATGAAGCTAAAGAAGGAATGAAACAAATTTTATCCGATATCCAAGATGGAACATTTAAAAAAGATTTTGCTGATGAGAATGCTACAGATGCAGCAAATCTAAAAGAAATGAGAGCAGCTGCTCAAAAAGAAGATATTGAAATTGTTGGTGAAAGATTAAGAAAAGCATGTGGTCTTCAAGAAGACGACGAATAATTTCTTAAAACTTTATTTCTTTTTTTTTAATTAATTTTTTGAAAGCTAAAAATTTTAGCTTTTTACTTTTTTTTATTATTTTTCAATAAATTTTTTTAACTATAACAACAAAAATACCTAATAATTAATATATTTTAAAAAATTTTCTTATTTTTTTTATAAAGGTGAAAAATTTGGTATTTGTAGGAATGGATCATGGAACAACAGGAATATCTTTTGCTATTTTATCTTCTGAAGGTAAATTAATAGATGTTTTTAAGATTTCACGTGAAGATAGTAAAGCAGGAAGAGTTAAAGCTCTTGATGAATTATCTAAGAGAATAAAATTAGGTTCAATTGAATTAATGGCTATAACTTATGCTATGGGTGATGGTTTTGATAAAATATTACCTATAAATAATGTTGAAAATAGGGGTATTCTTTCTATTAATGGTGCAGGTAAAGTAACTGGAGGAGGAACATCAGTTTACTCTGAGATAGAAAATTCTAATATTCCTACTGTCATGATTCCAGGTTTACATAAGAATTCATCATCATTAAATCCATTATTTAAAGCTGCATATTCACATCAAGCTAGTCCTGAAAAAGTTAGTATTATTTATAACTCTTATTTAGATACAAATTGGGAGAATATGATTGTTGGTGATTTAAGTTCAAATAGTGTGAATATTTTGGTTGAAAATGGAAAAATTGTTGGTGCTATTGATGCATGTCTTGGTGCTATGGGTTTTGTTCATGGACCTATTGATTTAGAAATGATTAGGGACATTGATGAAGGTAAAAGAACTGCTAATGATTGTTTTTCTCATGCAGGTGCTATTAAAATAGCAGGTATTGAAGATAAAGTTGAATTTATGAAGGAAGATCTTCTTGAAGAATATAAAAATGATAATGAAAATGCAAAATTAGCGATAGATACTATGGTAATGACTATTGCTATGGAAATTTTTGGTCTTATAGGTGTAAGTAAAAATAAAATTGAAGGTATTGTTTTAACTGGTTCTTTAGGATCTATGAAAGAACCTTTTGATTTTGAGTCTAAATTAAATGAGTATTTAAAAAATAAGTATAATATTAAAGTTATTGGTGTAGATTCTGGTGCTATTGGGGCTGCACAAATAGCTAAAGATGTATATTTTGGAAAAAAAGAAATTTTAGGTATTGAAGTTGATTATTAAAAATTTCAATACACTATTTTTAAATTTAAATAATTTTTACCATCCTAATGCAAAGCTTCCTATTAATATTATTGCTCCGACAATCCAACAATAGTAAGCAAATACATCTAGACTCTTTTCTTGTATTAATTTTAATAAGAATTTAATTGCAAAGTATCCTGATATTGCTGCTACTATAAATCCTGCAATATATGCTCCAATATTTGCATCTACTGCTCCTATGTCTTTTATTTGTACTAATGCTGCTCCAAGTATTGCTGGTATGGATAGTAAGAAACTGAACCTTGCTGCAAATTCTTTATCTAAATCTGAGAATAAACCAGCAGCTATAGTTGTACCGGAACGTGATAATCCTGGCATTATTGCTATAGCTTGACCACATCCCATGATTATAGCTTCTTTTAAACCAATATTAGATTGATCTATACCTCCATTGTTCATTCTTTGGGAAACATATAAGAGAACTCCAGTGATAAGTAAAAAGAATGCAGGTATTGTTATTCCAGTAAACATTGCTGTTACTGCATCGTTAAATAATAATCCTACTACTCCAACAGGTATGGTGGCTATAATAACTAACCATGCAAGTTTTTTGTATGGTTCTTCTTTAATTCCCTCTAAGAATCTTCCTTTGAATAAATCTCCTAAACTTAAGAAGAAAGCATAAATCATTAATACGATATCTTTAAAGAAGTAAACAAAGACAGCAACTAAAGTTCCAACGTGTAAGAGAACATCAAATCCTACACTAGCATCACTTAAACCTAATAAATGTTGGATGAAGATAAGGTGAGCTGAACTACTCACTGGGAGAAATTCAGTTAAACCTTGAACTAAACCAACTATCATAGCTGATATAATATCCATATATTATCACATCTATTAATTAATATTTAATCTAAGTAATCTAACCAGTTGTATTTATCTTCAGTTTTTCCTTCAACAATTTCAAAGAATTTACTTTGGATTTTTTCAGTTATAGGTCCTCTACTACCTATTCCAACTTGTCTTCCGTCTACTTCACGAATTGGTGTAACTTCAGCAGCTGAACCTGTGAAGAAAATTTCATCAGCTAAATATAATGTTTCTCTTGGTAAAGCTCTTTCAATAACTTCATATCCTAAATCTTTAGCTATTTTTATTACACTATCTCTTGTAATTCCACCTAATATTGAGGAGGATAATGTTGGTGTGTAAAGAATGCCATCTTTAACTAGGAATACATTTTCTCCACTACCTTCTCCGATGTGTCCTGCATAATCTAATTGTATACATTCGTCAAATCCATTTTCAGTAGCTTCCATTTTTGCTAATTGAGAATTCATATAGTTTGCTGCGGCTTTAGCCATGGTTGGTAATGTATCTGGAGCTGGTTTTCTCCATGAGGATACTCCAATACTTACTCCATTTTTCATACCTTCTTCGCCTAGGTATGATCCCCATTCCCAAACTGCAATAGTTGTATTTACTGGACAGTTTACAGGGGTAACTCCTAATTCTCCATATCCTCTAAATGTAATTGGGCGAACATAACAAGATTTTAAGTTGTTGACTTTAATAGTATCTTTAATCCCTTTTGCAATTTCTTCTTTAGTTTGAGGAATAGGCATTTTATAAATTTTTGCTGAATTAAATAATCTATCTACATGATCATTTAATCTGAATACTGCAGACCCATTTTTAGTGTCGTAACATCTAACACCTTCAAATACTGAGGATCCATAATGAACTACGTGGGATAAAACATGAATTTTTGCATCTTTCCAGTCTACTAATTCACCGTCCATCCATACTTTTAAGTTTCCATCGTCCCATGCCATTTTTTTTCACCTATTATTTTTTTTTATTTAATTATTGTCATTTTTTTTATTTAATAAAATATTAATTAATATCATTAGTAGTTTTTATATTTTAATTATTAAATATATTTCCATTATTTCATTTTTATGGTGAATTTAAGAGGTTTGTTTTTTTAAAATTTAGTTTTAATTTAAATTTTTTAATTATTTTTTTTTAAAAATTATTTTTGATATAGTAACATTTATATATGATGTTAGATAGAGTATTGTTGTTGTATGGTTCCGTGGTCTAGGGGTATGATACCTCCCTTACAAGGAGGGGATCACGAGTTCAAATCTCGTCGGAACCACTTTAATACTTTTTTTAAATTATTTTATGATTATTTATATTCGTTACTTACTAATTTTATAAAAATTTTTAGAAATTAATCAGTAAATTTTTTTTGTTAAAAATTAGAATTTATAAAAAAAAGTAAAAAAAGTAAATTAAAATTAAAAAAAAATTAAAAGAAAATTTTATAATATTACAAGTATCATTAAAATAATTAATGAAACAAAGAATATAGCAGTTCCTTTAACTAATATTTGAGCTCCATCTTTATCAACAAATAAAACGAGACCATAAGATAATGCTAAGGCTACTAATAATTCTACTACTCCTGCAATACCATTAGGTATGCTTGTTAAGCTTATTAATCCATAAGAAATTATGTAAGATAATAATACTACTACAATTATTAAAAAAATAGTATTGCTCCATAGAGGACGTAATTTTTCAATTGTAGAAGGTCCTTGATTTTTTGTCTTATTTCTATTATTTAAGCTAAAACTTCTAGTTGTCGGTTTTCTTCCACCAAATAATGATGATGTTGTTGAAGAACTAGATTTATTTGAATTTCCTTTAAATAAACTATATTTTGGATTAATGTCTTCTTTTCGCCCGTAATTATCATTTTGAAGAAATTCATTTACAGAAGCTTCATCTTCAGAAGATAATGGGACATCTCTGTAAGTTTCTATAGTTTCATTTTCATAATCTGTGGCGGTTAATGGCTCGCCATTATCGTAGCTAACAGGATTATTATAAAGTTGTTCTTCAAATTGAGCATTATTTTTTTCATGGCCTTTATTTGAATATTTTTGAGCTAAAGTTATTAATTTATCTCGATCAACAAGTTTAATATTATTTCTTTCTGCATATTTTATTGCTTGTGGTGAAAAACTGCTGCTAGTAACTACTGTTATTTTTGAAGCTTTTAAAATGTCACTAACTTCTTCCATTTCTTTAAGAATATCTGTTCCGACTTCGAATTCCTTCTCATAATTTTTACAAGCAACAACTGCTCCAAAGTCTCCCATAGAAGTTGGAAGTACCGCATATATGTCAACAATTTGTTTAGTAGTTTTAAAGTTTTTATAAACTTTAAAGCCTGAGTCTTCCATTATTTTGGCAATAAAATTTACTAATTGTGGTTTTTCCACGATTTCACCTAGCTCTATTAATTATATTTAAAAAATTATTATTCGCTTGTAATTTTATTAAAAAAATACTTTTTGAAAATAATTGTTAATTACTTATTACTTTTATTTTTTTGATATATAAAAATATTTTTTTGTTAATTTTTTATATTACAAAAATACTTATTTGTAAGAATATAATTCTATATTATGAAAAATATTTTAATTAGTAATGATGATGGGGTTTATGCCTCAGGAATTTTAGCAGCAAAGCATGCTGTTGAAGATTTAGGGGATGTTACAATTGTAGCACCTGCTGTTCAACAAAGTGGTATTGGCCGTGCTTTAACTCTTTTTGAACCTTTAAGAATTAACTCTCTTAAGTTAAATGATGGTACTCATGCTTATTCAGTATCTGGTACTCCTACTGATGCAATTGAATTGGGTATTTTTGAGTTATTGGATGATAAACCTGATTTGGTGATATCTGGAATAAATGTTGGACATAATACTGGTAAAGGAGAGCTTACTACTTCTGGAACTATTGGTGCGGCTATGGAAGCTGCAGCTTTAGGAGTTCCTTCTATTGCGGTTTCACAAGAAGTTATTAGTAGTGATATGAAATTTGAACGTCATGTTGAGTTAGATTATTCTTTTACAGAAAAATTGCTTTATGATATTTCTAAAAAAGTTTTAAAAAAAGGATTACCTAAAGATGTGGATTTATTAAATCTTAATGTTCCATATAAACCATCTAATGAAGAAATTCTTATAACTAAATTAGGTGAACGAATGTATGTTCCTGAAATTGATGTAAGATTAGATCCTCGTGGAAAACCTTATTATTGGATAGATGGTTTGCCTTATGATGGTGATTCAGAAGGTACCGATGGTTATTGTTTAAAAGTTCTTAATCAACCTACTTTAACTCCATTAAAAATAGACTGTACTGGAAGTTTAGAATCCATGAAAAATTGGTAAAAATAAGTTAAAAATATAAATAAAAATATAAGTAAATAAATGATTTATTTTTTATCATTTATTTTAAATTCATTTGTTTTAAGATTTTATCTCTTTCTTCTCTAAGCCCATTTAGCTTTTCTTCATCAGCACAACCTTCTTTTTCTAATTTTGCTAAAGTTGTGGTTATAGCTTGTAATGTGCTTTCTAATTGGTTAATTGGCATTTTTATCAGTCCTTTAAATTTTTCTTTATATTATATTTAATAAAACTTTAATATATATTAATTGGTTTGTATTTTACCTAACATAATTTTGTTTAATATTCAAGTTAATAAAAGATTAAATGTAATGATGTAATAAATAATAATAGTATAAAAAATTATTTTATGAATTTTAATTATTTAGGAGAATTTATTATGAATGATGATAATTTTCAAGTTAATAGACAATTTTTACAATTTAAAGATAAAAATGTTTTAATCGGTTTAAAAAATTGGGAAGAAGTAGAAGGTAAAATTGTAACAATTGATAACTTTTTAAACACAATATTAGAATATGAAGGTAATTTAAGAGTTATTAAAGGTGGAAAAATAGCTTTTATATCAGTTAAAGATTAATAAATAAATTTATAATTCATCAAAAAATATATATTTTGATGAATTTTTAATAAACTTTTTTTTGTTTATTTCTCGCATTCTTTTACAATTGCTTCTCTAAGTTGTTCAATATCATTTCCTTTAATAAGAGCTAATAACATTGCTCCTCCAGCACCTGCGCCTTCTTTTACAAATCCTTTTAAATAATTTTGAAGTCCTTTGTGTTCTGTTTTTTCAAATCCTGGATCTATTACATAAACAGGAATATTTTCATCAATTTGTTTAATAATATTGAATAAATCTGCAGTTTCATCTTCAGCAACATAAACAGTAGTGGCTAGAGCTATTCTTGAAAAGTCAAATTCAGGATCAATTGTTTTTATTAACGCACATACGGCACACATTTGAGTACCTCCAGCTAAGATAACTGGTTTATTGCTTCCCATTGCTATACCTGCTAAAGCAGGTATTATAGGATCTCCTACTGCTTTAACTGCATCAAATGGTGAGATTATATCAGTTTCTGGATCATCATTTTCAGGATTAATACCTGCATTTTTTAATCCTTCATTAACAGTGTTTATTTTTAATTCATGTGGATTTGTTGGTGCACTTCCACTAACTTTAAAGTTTGCATCATATCCTAATGCTTTTAAAACTCCTAAAGCTGTTGTTGTTCCAGCAGGCATACTTTCTCCAACAACAATATAATCATGAAGTTCTGCAAAATCCATTCCTAATTCAACAGCATTGTAATAGATTTCTTCTGCATTTTCTACAGCGTGACCTGTTCTTATGTCTTTCCCTCCTTCAGTTCCTATTTGTGTTGTTTGAATGACAGGGTCTACTTCACAACCTGCATTTACTATCATAAAAGGGATTTTACTTAGATTAAGTGCAGCTTTACTGATAATTGCAGGTGTTGGGGCTGAATCTCCATCAATAACAGTTTGAGCCATTTCATTTGTACATTTAACTTCTCCAATTGTCATTAATTCAACATCTGCTGCAGGAGTGTATTTTGTTTGTTCTGCACTTGCACCTGCACCACTAATTCCCTCAATTTTAGATGTTTCTGTAGTTCCTATGGTGCATATAAACGCACAATTTGGTTGATTTTCTATTTTTTTAAATAATTCATCTGATCCATATATTTTTAATCCTTCAATCAATTTTTTTACACTCCTTGAAATTCAATAATTTTTTGTTAATACTTTTTATAAATTATATTACTCATGAAATTCATAATTATATTAATTCATTTAATTATTATAACTTAATTATTTTATATAAATTTAGTAAAAAATTATTAACTTTTTTATTTTGTGATATGTTATTTATGGGAGTATTAGTTTGATATCATTAGGAATTGAAGGAACTGCAGAAAAAACAGGTGTAGGAATTGTTGATAGTGAGGGTAATATTTTAGCTTCAGTTGGAAATCAATTATTTCCTAAAGAGGGTGGCATACATCCTCGAGAAGCAGCAGAACATCATGCTTATTGGATACCTAAGTTAATTCCTCAAGCGGTAGAAGAAGCAGGAATTGGTTTAGGGGACATTGATTTTATTTCATTTTCACAAGGTCCTGGCTTAGGTCCTGCTCTTAGAACTGTTGCTACAGCTGCAAGAACACTTTCATTATCATTAAAAATACCTATTGTAGGAGTTAATCATTGTATTGGGCATGTTGAAATAGGTAAACTGAATACAGGCGCTATAAATCCTGTTTCTCTTTATGTAAGTGGAGGAAATAGTCAAGTTATTGCTTTTGAATCAGGAAGATATAGAATTTTTGGTGAAACATTAGATATTGCCGTTGGAAATTGTTTTGATCATTTTGGTAGAGAAACAGGATTAGGTCATCCTGGTGGTCCAGTAATTGAAAAATTAGCATTAGAGGGGAAATATGTAGATTTACCTTATATAGTTAAAGGAATGGATTTTTCCTTTTCTGGTTTGTTAAGTGCAGCATTACGTGCCTTTAAAAGAGGTGTTCCAATCGAAGATATTTGTTTTAGTCTTCAAGAAACGGCTTTTGGAATGTTAGTTGAAGTAACAGAAAGAGCATTATCTCATACTGAAAAAGATGAAGTGTTACTTTGTGGGGGAGTTTCTGCTAATTCTAGATTGAGAGAAATGTTGAAAGTAATGGCTGATGAACATTATGCTAAATTTTATATGCCTGAAATGAAATTTTGTGGTGATAATGGTGCTATGATTGCTTGGCTTGGACAATTAACTTATAAATATTTTGGGGCTGTTGATATAAGTGATACTAGTATTATTCAAAGATTTAGGACCGATGAAGTTGATGTCCCTTGGGTAAATAATGAAGTTCATAAAATTAAACTTCCAAATAATCTTTTGGCTAAGGGAGCTGAATCTGATATTGTCAAAAAATCTTACTTTGGTAAAGATGCTATTTTAAAGAAAAGAGTGTCTAAATCTTATAGGATAAAGGAAATTGATGATAAAATTAGAAGAATGCGTACAAAAAGTGAAGCTAAATTAATTAGTGATATTAAGTCATGTGGTGTTAAATCTCCAGTTCTTTATGATGTTAATTTAGACGATAAATCTATTTTAATGGAGGAGGTTCATGGGAATCTTCTGAAAAATGTTATGGATGATTTAAGTGCTGATGAGCGTTTTAATTTAGCTAAAGTTATTGGACATAATATAGGTTTAATGCATAATAATGATATAATTCATGGGGATATTACAAGCTCAAACATGATTATTGATGATAATGGGGATTTTGTCTTCATTGATTTTGGTTTAGGTGGTTATTCAGATTTAATTGAAGATAAAGCTACTGATTTATTGGTTCTTAAAAAATCTTTTCAAAGTATTGATTATGATATTGCAAGTGAAACTTTTGAGTGGATAATTGATGGTTATATTAATACTTATTCTGATGATTTAAGTAAAAATGAAATTAAGAATAAAATTAAAGATATTGAGTCTAGAGGACGTTATACTCATTAATTTATAATTTTTAATTGTGAAAAAAATTTTAAGGTGTTTAGATGATAACATTTATAACTGGTAATAAACATAAAGTAATAGAAGCAGAGAATATTTTCAAAAATTTCGATATTAAATTAGAGCATATAGATTTAGGGTACTGTGAACCTCAAGGAACTCTTGTGGATGTGGCTAAATTTGGTGCAAAATATGCTAGTCGAAAATTAAACAAATCTGTTATTGTTGAAGATGCTGGTTTGTTTATTAAATCTTTAAATGGTTTTCCTGGAGCTTATTCTTCTTATGTGCAAGATACTTTAGGTAATCAAGGAATTTTAAAGTTAATGAACAATTTTGATGACCGATACGCTGAATTCAGGTCAGTCATTGGGTATTGTGCCCCCAAGTCTGAGCCCAAGGTCTTTTTAGGGCGTGTTGAAGGTCAAATAGCTCTTGAAGAAAAAGGTAATCTTGGTTTTGCTTTTGATCCTTTATTTTATGTGGAAGAAGAAGGTAAAACTTTTGGAGAATTAACAACCGAAGAGAAAAACCAGTTTTCTCATAGAAGAAATTCTTTACAACAATTTATTAATTGGTATGTTGACCAATTGAAGAAATAATAATTATTTTATAATATAATAATTTATTTAATCTATTAAGGCCGATTTTTAAAATAAAAAAATTAATGAGGTAATAAATATGTCCGTAGACTGGGTAACTTATTCAAATGAAGAAATTGAAGAATTAATATTAAAATTTTCAAAAGAAGGAAAATCCGCAAGTGAAATTGGTGTCACTTTAAGAGATCAATATGGAATTCCTAGTGTTAAAGCAGTAACTGGTGAAAAAATCACCCAAATTCTTGAAAAAAATAATCAAGGTAATGATTATCCTGAAGATATTATGAACTTAATAAGAAGAGCTGTAAATATAAGAGATCATTTAGCTGAAAATCCTAAAGATATTCATTCTAAAAGAGGATTAACTATAATTGAATCTAGAATTCGTAGATTAGGTGCTTATTACGTAAATACAGGTAAATTACCAGAAGGATGGAGATACGATCCAACACAAGCAGCACTCCTTGTTAAGTAGATCAAGTAGCGCTTGTGATATGCTTAAGAAGCATATCGAAAATGATGACGTTATAAGATTAATTTCTCATAATGATGCTGATGGAATTTCAGCTGCTGGTGTTATAGCTAATGCTATAAAAGAAGAAGGAGGGCAATTTCACACTACAATTGTTCCTCGTCTTAAATCAGATATTGTTAGAGATTTAGCTAAAGAAAAATATGATTTATTTATATTTTCTGATATGGGTAGTGCTTGTATAAAGCAAATTAACCAATCTATCAAATCTGATGTTATAATTGCTGATCATCATCAGCCTAGTGATGTTGAAGCTAATGATAATGTAGTTCATATTAATCCTCACTTATTTGGAATTGATGGAAGTAAAGATTTAAGTGGTGCGGGATCTAGTTATTTAGTAGTTAGAGATATGGATAAGAAACATTTAGCTTATCTTGCATTAGTTGGGGCTTTTGGTGATATGCAATGTCCAAATGGATTTTCAGGTGTTAATCAAATGATTTTATCTGATGGTAAAGAATCAGGTAATTTGGAAATTCATGAAGATTTAAAAATTGTATCTAAAGCTAATGAACCTCTTTATAAATCATTAGCTTATACCTTAAATCCTGCCCTTCCAGGAGTTACTGGAAATTTAGAGGGAGCCATAGGATTTTTAGAAGAACGTGGAATATCTTATGGGATTAAATTTGATGAGTTAAGTGATGAAGAACGGGATGTTCTTAAAGATGAACTTATTAAACTTAATCCTGAAATTTTTGGCGATATATATGCTGTTCCTAAATTAGATCCTGTATTAAGAAATTTAGAAGAATATTCAACTTTATTAGATTCTTGTGGTAAGAATAAGAAGTTTGGTTTAGGTATTTCACTTACTTTAGGTGAAAAAGATAAAGCTTTAGATGCAGCACTTAACCTTCAAAATAATTATCGTTCTGAGTTAATGAAAGGAATGGAATGGATTACACGTGAAGGTAGTGTACCTATGGATTATATTCAATATATTTATAGTGATGACAAAGTTTTAAAAAGTGTCATGGGTACTATTGCTAGTGTTGGAATGTCTGCAAAAATATTACCTGAGGATAAACCTATTTTGGCTTTAGCTAGACTTCATAATGATATTAAAATTTCTGGAAGAACAACTAGACCTATGGTTGAAAGGGGTGTTGATTTAGGTAAAGCTTTATCTGATGCGTCAGCAAGCTTTGGTGGTCAAGGTGGAGGTCATGATATAGCTGCAGGAGCTATGATTCCTTTTACTGCTAAAGATAATTTTTTAAATTTAGTTAATGATATTGTTGAAAGTCAATTGAATAATAACTAAATTTACTTTTTTTATATTCTTTTTTTTAAGGAAACTTTTATAATTTTTAAAAGTTAATATATTTTTAATATATTAATTAATTCTTGTATTATTAATGAATAATTATTGATTTTAGGAGTATTTTAAGATGTTTTTAACCCAAGATGAACAAAAAATGTGTGATGGTGAATATGGTGAAACTATACGTAAGAGTATGGATATTTTAGTTGCTTTAGGAGATATTTATGGGGCTGAAAAATTTGTGGACATTAGCTCTGCTCAGGTTTCTGGTGTTTCATATAAAACAATTGGTGAAGCTGGTTTAGAGTATCTTGAAGATTTAGCTTCTGATAAAAGTGGTTTTGCTACTATACCTTCTACTCTTAATCCTGCTGGGACTGATTTGGATAATTGGGAGGAATTAGGTTTTCCATCTGATTTTGCAGCTAAACAAACTAGTATTGTTAATGCTTATGGTCAATTAGGTATTTCTGAAACTTGTACTTGTACTCCTTATTTGATTGGTAATGTTCCTAGGTTTAGAGATCATATTTCTTGGTCTGAATCATCTGCTGTAGCTTATGTTAATTCTGTTATTGGTGCTAGAACTAATCGTGAGGGGGGTCCTGGTGCTTTAGCTGCTGCTATTTGTGGTAAAACTCCTTTATATGGTTTTCACTTAGATGAGAATCGGGCTTCTACTCTTCTTATTGATGTTGATACTGATTTGGTGGGTGCTGATTTTGGTGCTTTAGGTTATGCTGTAGGTCAAATTGTTGGTGATGGTGTTCCTTATTTTAAATTAAATAATATTCCAAATAATAATGATTTAAAATCTTTAGGTGCTGCTTTAGCTTCTTCAGGTGCTGTTGCACTTTATTATGTAGAGGGTGTTAGTCCGGAGTATGATACCGTTGCTTCCAGTAGTGATGTTGATGAAAAAATGAGTATTGGTAGTTCTGAAATTAAAGATACTCGTGATAATTTATCTTCTGCTTCAGGATTTGCTGATTTGGTTTGTTTAGGTTGTCCTCATGCTTCTTTAGAAGAAATTAAAGATGTTGCTAATTTTGTTAAAGGTAAACATATTTCAAATGAGCTTTGGATTTGTACATCTATAAATGTTAAGGCTGCAGCTAATAGAATGGGTTATACTGAAATGATTGAAAATGCAGGAGGACATATAGTTCAAGATACTTGTATGGTAGTAGCTCCTATTGAAGACATGGGATATGAAATTATTGGTGTAAATTCTGCAAAGGCAGCTAACTATGTACCATCTATGTGTGGTCTAAAAGTAATTTACAATGATTTTGAAAAATTGTTAAAATTCGATTAGATAATTTTTCAAAAAATATATTATTATACTTTTCAAATGCTCTAGGACAAAAGTTTTATTTATAAAATTATAAATTTTAGTTTAACTATCAATATAATTTACAATTAATGAGGTAAAATAAAATGAATTATAAAGATATGAAATTTTGTCAATCCTGTGCAATGCCAATGACTGATGAACTTTATGGTACCGAAGCAGATGGAAATAAAAGTGAAGATTACTGTAAATATTGTTACCAAAATGGTAAATTTACAGGCGATATGACAATGGAAGAAATGATAGATTTTTGTGTGCCAAAAACTGTAGAAAATGCAGGTATGGATGAAAAATCCGCACGAAAAATGTTAAATGAAATGTTTCCAATGTTAAAAAGATGGCAAAAATAAATCAACAAGTAAAATTTCACTTTTTTTATAAACTTTTTAATTTTTATATTTTTTTAGATTTTCTACTTTTTTTTATTATTTATTAATTAATAATCTGATTAAATAAAAAAAATAATAATTATATAATAGTTAAACTAATATATTCATAATTAATATTAGTTTAATAAAAAATTAAAGGAATATTATTAAAAAAATTTTCAAAATTTGTTTCAAATAAAAAATAGGGAGAATAACTAAAATGGATTGTATAGTTATTGGAGCTGGAAATGCTGGACGTCCAGTTGCAAGATTACTTAATTATATAGGGCATAATGTTACAATTACAGATCCTAAAAAATTAGAAGATTTTCATGATGATTTTCAGGAATATTTACTTATAATGGAAAAAGAAGGGGTGACTTTAGATTTAGGTAATATGACCCCAAATTTAGAAGGATTTGACCATGTATATGCTGCACCTACATTGCCTGAAAACTCACCAGCCGCTCAAGCTATTAAAAAATCAAATTTAATTAAAATTACAAATGATGATTTTGGAAAAATAGTTAATAATTTAATTAAACCTGATATAATTGGAATAACAGGTAGTGTTGGAAAAACAAGTACCACTCATATTGTAGATTCAATGTTTAGAGCTGCAGGTTATAAAATATGGAAATGTTCATCAATGAATCAAAATTTAGTAAGTGAAGTGATTGTTGATGGTATCATTAAAGGTTTGCCCGATAAAGCAGATATAGCCATATTAGAACTTCCTCATGGAACAGCAGGATTAATGGGTGAATTAAAACTTAAAGTAGGAGCATTACTTAATGTTTATGAAGAACATTTATCAGAATTTGGAGGGTCAATGGAAAAATACATCCAAAGAAAAATGTTCATTACAAAACACAGTGAAAAATTAATTTCCAGTGTGCAATGTAAAGATATTCTTAAAGATAAACGTCCAGACACATTATATTATGGAATGATTAATAACATACCTGCCTATGAAGAAGAAATAGATTTCTTTGATAAAATTAACAATGGAAAAGATATTGTTATCGGTGAATTTGAAGATGGTAAAAATCAAGTATGCAATTTCATTGGGGAAAGTGGACATAAATCAATTAGAATAGGATACAATTTTGAAGATAAAAAAGATGAATTTAGTTCTGAATTTTATATGATGAGTTATTATTTTGAAAATGCATTAGCAGCTACTGCAATATCAATGGCTTATGGTTTAGATTTAAAATTTATCAAAGAAGGATTAAAGAATTTTAAAGGTTTAGCAGTACACATGGAATATATTGGAAGTTATAAAGGTCGTGAAGTGTTTATAGATGCATCATACTTAGTTGAAGGTATGAGAGCTACATTAGAATTCTTTGAAGATAAACCTCTTATAGTTTTATTAGATAATTTTGATACTACTACTGAACGAGATAAACAGGAAGCTGGAAAATTAGTTGGAAAGTATGCAGATGTTATGGTTGCAACAGGTTTCAATGAACCTTATCAAAAAGTTATAATGGAACCAGCTCAAGAATTATTAGATGCAGCAGTAAATTCGGATGCTAAAAAAGTTTTAGCTGAAACAATGGTTGATGGAGCTGAAATGTGTATTAAATATTCTAAACCTGGAGATAGTATTTTGCATTTAGGTCCACAATTAATGCAAAATTACGAAAGTGTTAGAGAAAAAATAATTAAAGGTTTAGAAGAAGGTTGTAAAAAGTATGAATAGTTTAGAACTATCTAGTTTATCTGATGAGGATTTATCCTCTTTAAACTTAGATTCTAAGGTTTTTGGAGTTATTGGAGTTTGTGGAGTTGTTGGTAATCTTGTTGCTAGAATCTTAATGGATAATGGGTTTACTGTTATAGGTACGGATATGTCCAGAGAAGAGGACTGTACTTTTAAAAGTTCTTTTGAAGGTTATGATATTGAAATTTTTTATGGAGGTCATCCTGAAGAATTTTTTAGTAAAGTTGATTATATAATACCTCCTCCAAGTTTACCTAAAAAAGCTAAAGTTTTTGATATAATTCATGAAAAAAATATTCCTATTCTAAATTTAGGAGATATTTTTAAATTATTTAAACCGAATAAGTCTGTAATTTGTATTACTGGAACTAATGGAAAAACTACAACTACAACACTTTTAAAACATGTTGCTTATTACTCTGGATTAAAACCATCAGAACATAATTTAAAAGGTATGCAAGGGAATAATGAATTTATTCCAAGTTTACAAAGTCGTTTAAATGGGGATGTGGCAATTTTGGAAACTGGAACTGATGGTACTCCGGGTGGATTAAATTCAATAGTGAAACTTACTAATGCAACATCTGGTATTTTAACTAATATAACTCCTGATCACTTGTCTAATCATGCTAGTTTGCTTGATTATGCTAAAGTTAAAGGAGAATTAGTTGAAGGTCTCAAAGGTAAACAATTAATTGTTAATTCTGATGATCCTACAATTATGGGATTACTTCGTGAATTGAATTATAATGGGGATTTAATTACTTTTGGATTAGATGAAAAACCTGCTAAGATAGGTTATAAACCTTGTTGGTGTGGTAAAGATATTGAAATTCAAGAAATTATTTCTGGTGTAGGTAAATACAATTGTAACTGTGGAATTGATTATCAGACACCTGATTATATTGCTAAAGATATTTCTTTGCATGATAAAACATTTGTAGTTTCAGGTCCCGATGGGGATTATCCAATTCAAATGGCTATTGAAGGGTTACATAATGTTTATAATTGTTTAGGAGTTATTGTTGCTGCTCGAAAATTTTTAAATTTACCTTATGATGTTATTCAAGAAGCTATATCTACTTTTAAAGGTGTTCCTGGTAGAATGGAGATTATGGGTTCTGTTGAGGGTAAAACAGTTATGGTTGATTATGCTCATAATCCTGCAGGTGTTGAAACAGTTTTAAGAGAATTAAACAAGATTTATGGCGATTTTGCAGTAGTTATTACTGTATCATCAGAATCTGGACATGATGGAGATGTTGAAATATTCAATGATGCATTAAAATATGCTAAATTTATAGTTCCTGCATCTTATTCTGCTAGAATAGTCGCTGATGAATTTATTAAAGAAGATTCTTCACTACTCGATACTATTGTTTTAACTGATGATATTCCTGAAGAATTTAGAAAAAGAACATTGGGTGCTACTAAAGAAGAAGTGTATGAAGGTATTAAAACTGGATTAAAAACTAATGTTAATACTATTGTAGTGATTGGAGAAGCAGCAATTAAATTTAAATCTATAATTAATGATTTTAAAAAATAAAATTTATAGAGATATATATTTTTTTTAATTAAATAAAGGATAAAGTATTATTATGGTAAATTTCATCGAACATAATTTAATTAGACCTAAAACTGCTGAAGCTAGAACATATCAACAAATTTTAGCTGCTGATGTTTTAAAAGATGGGAATACTATGATAGTGGCTCCAACTGCACTCGGTAAAACATTAGTAGCAGTACTTGTTGCAGCGGATAGATTAGATAAACTTAAAAAATCAAAAGTTCTTGTTTTAGCTCCTAGTAAACCTTTAGCTATTCAGCATGAAGAAAACTTTAGGAAATTTTTAATTCCAAAAGTTACATCTATTACTGGTGCTGTCAAAACTGAAGAAAGAACTAAAAGATGGAATGAATCTCAAATAATTTGTGCTACTCCTCAAACTGTAGAATCTGACTTATTAAATGATCGTTATTCACTTGAAAATGTTTCTTTAGTGGTTTTTGATGAATGTCATCATGGGGTAGGTTCTTATTCATATGTTTATCTTGCTACTAGGTATGTTAGAGAAGCTAAAAACCATTTAATTTTAGGTTTAACAGCATCTCCAGGGTATGATAAATCAAAAATCAATGAAGTTTGTCAAAATCTATTTATTCAACAGGTAAGAATAAAAACAGAAGATGATGTTGATGTTAAACCATATTTTAATCCTATTAAAATAGATTGGGTTCAAATAGAATTAGGTAAAGATTTAGAAAAAATTAAAGATCTTCTTAATAAAGCATTAAAGATTCGTTTAAAAGGTTTAAAGTCTTTAGGAATTGTAAAAACAATTTCGGTCGGTAAAAGAGATGTTTTAAAAGCTAGAGGTCGTGTTCAAAATAGAATAGCTCGTTCAGCCAATCCTCCAAAAGAATGTTTTCAGGCAATGTCTATTCTCAGTGCTGTTATTAATGTACAACATTCTTTGGAACTTTTAGAAACTCAGGGAGTTATTACTTTTAATCAATATGTTAAAAGACTTCGTAAAAAAACTACTAAAGCTGCAAAGAATTTAATGTTAGATCCAAATTTTACTAAAGCAGTAAGACTAGCACAAGAAGCAGAAGATAAAGGTATTGAACATCCTAAATTACAAAAATTAGTTGAAATTCTTAAGAAAGAACTGGGGGTTGATGAATCTCAAACACGACTCAAATCTATGAGAGATACTGAAGATAATCCTAAAATTCCTAAAATTATTGTATTTACTCAATTTAGAGATACTCTTGAAATGATACATCAGAAATGTGAGAAAGAGGGTATTAAAAGTATTAAGTTCTTTGGTCAGGGTACAAGAGATGGTGAAAAGGGTTTAACTCAAAAAGAACAGAAAAATATTATTAAATCATTTAAAACAGGAACATATGATGTTTTACTTTCTACAAGTGTTGCTGAAGAGGGTATTGATATACCTGCTGTGGATTTGGTTATATTATATGAACCTGTTCCTTCTGAAGTTCGTATGATTCAAAGAAGAGGTAGAACTGGACGTAAGAATACTGGAAAGATGAAAGTTTTAATTACTAAAGGTACTAGGGATGAAGGTTATTTTTGGGCTTCAGTTAATAAAGAAAATAAAATGAAAAGACAATTATTGACTCAAGAAGCTATTAATGATTTGGATTTAGATGCAAAATCTAGAATTGAGAGTGTGAAAACTGAGAAAGTTCATAAACCTGTTATTGAAGATGATATGTTAGATGAAGAACTTGTTGGTGAAGATAATAAGGAAATTAATATTGAAGGTAACTTAGATTTAAGTTCTAAAAATCAAAAGTTAACAGTTTTTGTTGACTCAAGAGAAGGAAATTCTAATGTTATTCGTGATTTAGATTTAATTGATGTAGATGTTAAAATTAAAGCAATGACTGTTGCAGATTATCAAGTTAGTGATGATGTTGCAATTGAAAGAAAAACTGCTAAAGATTTTGTAGATTCTATTGTAGATAAACGTCTTTTTAAACAAGCTCGTATGATGATGGAAGAGTTTAAAAAACCAATATTGATTCTTGAAGGTGATGATTTCTACTCCGGATTTATTAATCCTAATGCTATAAGAGGATCTATAGCTTCAATTGCTTTAGATTTTGGAATTAGTATTATACCAACTAGGGGACCTGAAGATACAGCTGCAATGATAAAAAGAATAGCTTCTCGAGAACAAAAAGGTGAAAGACCTACTATTCAATTAAGAACTGAGAAAAAACCAGTAAATCTATGGGAACAACAATTATTTATTATTGAATCTTTACCAAATATAGGACCCGTTAGTGCTAAAAAATTATTAGAACATTTTGGTACAGTTAGTAATGTTTTAAATGCTTCTGAAGATGAATTACAAGAAGTAGAAGGTATTGGTAAAAAAACTGCAGAAAATATTAGAAAAGTTCTTGATGATCAATATTTAAATTTTAAAAAAGAAATTAAGGATAAAAAATTAATTTAATTAATATACAATAGAAAAATATTATGTTAATAATTTTATACAATAGAAAAAAATAAGTGAATCAGTGAAATAATATTAGGTGAGTTTTTTGAAGATTTTAATGGATGAAAGAGGTAAAAAATATTTACTTAAAGAGGATAGAGAGTTTCAATCAGATTTAGGTATTATAAAAAAAGAACAAATGGAACGAGCTACAATTGGTGATGTAATAATTACTCATTTGGGTAAAGAATTTAAAGTTATTAAACCAACAGTTAATGATTTCATTGATTTAATGGATAGAAGATGTTCTATACTTATTCAAAAAGATATAGGAGTTGTATTAGCACATACTGGTTTAGGTGCCGGTGACCGTGTTATTGATGCAGGAACCGGTGCAGGAGCTATAGCACTAAACTTTGGAAATGTTGTTGGAGAAAAAGGAAAAGTATATTCTTATGAAATTCGAGAAGATTTTTCAGAAGTAGCTAAAAAAAATATAGATGATTTTGGAATAAAAAATATAGAAATTAAAAATCAAGATATTAAAGAAGGAATTGATGAAGAAGAAATAGATTTAGTATTTTTAGATCTTCCAAAACCTTTTGAAATTTTTGAGGATGTTTATAAAAATCTTAGATTAGGTGGTTGGTTAGCTGTTTATGCCCCATATATTCAACAAGCAGAAGTTAGTTATAAAATAGCTAAAAAAGTTGGATTTACTGATTTAAAGATTTCTGAAACATTAGAACGTGAAATGGAAGTAAGACCACAAGGTACTAGACCTAAAACACGAATGGTTGGACATAGTGGTTATTTAATTTTTGCACGAAAATTATAATAGAAAAAGAGGGGAAAAAATTCGACAATATTAAAATTTTTAATTGTCGAATTTTATAATTAAATTTTATTCCATATAAATAGCAGGTTTATATGGTATTGCATTTTTTGCTTTATTTTTCGGGTCATAACTGTTATCATTATGGATTATTATTTCAGAATTACATTCCTCTGTAATATAATCTAATGCATCATTAATGATTTGTAACTCATCTAATTTTCCAATATATTTTGTTTTAGTAACTTCACGACCTAATTTTTTAGCAGTATTAGCAATCTCCTTTTTATCATCATAAATATTAGCTGCAATAGCTTTACCCATGATTTGACCAATATCTGGTTTTCCTACTTCATCTGCTATTTTGTATAATTCCCATTTCCATTCTGGTGCAAGATATAGGTGAACTTTTTCTTTATTTTCGCCAACCATATTCTTAATTTCATTAATATCTTTAACAAGATTTTGGATGATTTCTTCGGATCTTTCAATTTCAGGATTTATTAATGATTCATCATATTTTGGCCAGTTAGCTTGGGAAATAAATCCGTTTCCTCCATTATTACTCCAAATTTCTTCACAGGTATGAGGTGTGAAAGGTGCGAGTAATCTTAACCAAGATTCTAAAACTGTTGATAGTACAAATATCATTGCTGGGTCTTTTGAATCTGTTAAATGTTTTGTTCTGTACATGTAATGGTCAATATCTTTTTTAAGAAGGAAAAATGATTCTTGTAAAGCTTTTCTTGTTTGGAATATTTCTAATGCTTCAGTTGCATTTTTGATTCTTAGATTTAATTGATTTAACATCCATAAATCAATAGTTCTTGTTAATTCAACTTTTTCTATTTTGTTTAAGTTTACTGGTGAACCTTTGATTTCTTCAATTTTACTTGCAAATTCTTTAAACCAATTTAATCTTCTTTTAGTTCCAAGTACTTCTTTTTCTCTCCAATCAAAATCTTGCCATGGTTCTGCTGATGCCATTAAGAAAAGTCTTACAACATCTGCAGAGTAATCTTTTATTGCATCTTTTAATAAGATAATATTTCCTTTGGATGAGGACATTTTGTTTCCTTCAAGTAATCCCATTCCAAATACTACGGTTCCTTGTGGCCATTTATCTTTAGGGAAAATAGCTCCGTGATGGAACATTAAGAAACTTAAATGGTTTCCTACTAAATCTTTTGCAGATAATCTCCAGTCTAATGGGTACCAATAATTAAATTCATTTTGAATTTCTTGGACTTTGTCTTTTTCTACTTTAATTTCTTCCCCATTTTGTGGATCTTTATTTAAAAATATTTTGTCAAAGAATGCAGGAGTTAATACTTCAGGGTCCATATCTTTAAGATATTTTGCTATTGTATAATATGACATGTATATTGTAGAATCAGATAATGGTTCAATTAACCATTGTTGGTCCCATGGTAAGTGTGTACCTAAACCTAATCTTCTTGAGCATGCCCAATCTTCTAACCATCCTAAATAATATTCAAAGTTAGATTTTACTTCATTAGGAATTATGGTTTCACCTTTAAGAACTTCTCTTGCGGTATTTGTCCAATCTTCATCAGAATATTTTAAGAACCATTGATTATCCATTACTTTAACTACGCAACGTTCTCCACATCTGCAGATGACTGGTCTTTCTGAGAAATCATACATTTTTCCTGCTTCGTTTTTTTCTAACATTTGTTCTTTAATTTTCTCTCTAGCTACTATTACAGCTTCTCCTGCGAAGTCAGGAATTTCTTCTCGCATTCGACCTTTGCTATGTTCGGCTTTATATAATTCATTTGTAGCTTCATGAAGGTTAGGATCTTCTTGACTAGTAATATTTAATCTGTCTATTACATCTTTAGCAGGAATATCTCCGTATTTTTTGATGGTTATTACTGGTATTGCTTCTATTTTTGCTACAATTTCTTCTAATCCATAATTTTTTTGTAATGCTTTGTTTTCTTTTAAATCTTTTAAAGCTATATAATCTGCAGGTGCGTGAGCAGGTACAGAAAATACTGTTCCGCTTCCAAATTCTGCATCTACAAAACTTGCAGGTAATAATGGTAGTTTTGCACCAGTAAACATACTTTCTGCATATTTTCCAATGAATGGTTTCATGTCAATGTTGCCTAAGATTTTTAAGTCATTTATTTGGTTTGATAAATTGTCGTAAGCTACTCTACTTATAATCCAAGTTTCTTCACCATTTTTTACTTCTATGTATTCTAAATCTGGATTTATCCATAAGTTTGTTGCTCCATATATAGTTTCGGGTCTAAATGTAGCGGGTACTAAAATTTTATCATCGATTTTGAATTTGAGTAGTGTTAATTCGTTTATACTTACTCCTTCTCCCTCTAAGAGGTCGTGGTCTCCGACTGGGTTTTTGTCTCTTGGGCAATATTTTACAGGGTGTTTTCCTTTGATGATTAATCCTTTTTCATATAGTTTAGTGATTTGCCATGTGACAAATTTTTGGTATGTTGGATCTATAGTTCTAAATTCTCTTCTCCAATCTATGGAATATCCCATGTCATCCATTACTTCATGATATTCGTTACTGAAGTATTTTACTATAAATTCTGGGTCTTCTAATTGGGGTAATGTTTCTTTTGGTACTCTATGGACTTTTTCATATAATTCCATTGTCCATGGGTCTTTTCTTTTTATTCTGCTTGCTATTCCAATTACAGGTGCACCAGTTACATGCCATGCCATTGGGAAAAGTACATTGTAACCTTCCATTCTTTTAAATCTTGCATATACGTCTGGTACTGTATATGTTCTTCCATGTCCTATGTGCATTGCTCCACTTGGATATGGAAAAGCTACTGTTAAATATAATTTTTTTCTTTCATCAGGATTGGATTGAAATAGCTTCGCATCTGCCCAATTTTTTTGCCATTTCTTTTCTATATCATTTGTCACTAAATTCACCATCTATTTTTTTTATTGAATGTTATTTTTTTGTAATTAATTATTTTAAAATGATTTTCCACAATCTTTTGGACTTAATGGAACTTTGACTTTGTGTCGACTATTTGTAATCTTTGATCTAATTCTATCAATTTCTTCAAGGCTTAAATCAATATTTTCTATTATATCTTCATTATTCATATTTTTATCAATAATCATGTATAAGAGAGAATCTAATTTTTCATAACTTAAACCAATTTCATCTTCATCACTTTGATTAGGCCATAAACCAGCTCTTGGAGGTTTAGATATTATATCTTCAGGTATTCCCCAATCTTTAGCTAATAATCTTAGTTGAGTTTTGTATATGTCTCCAATTGGTTCTATATCACAACCCCCATCACCATATTTAGTGAAATATCCAATGAGTAATTCGCTTCTGTTACCTGTGCCTATTACAATATAATTTTTTAAATTTGCATAATAATATAATAATGACATTCTTATTCTTGCTTTAAGATTACCATTAGCAATCTTAATTGTATCTTGATCAGTATTCTCTAATGTTGTCATGTTTTTAATATCTGTTACTAAAGAAAATTCTTCTGATATTGTATCAATTGAAACTTCAATATATTTAATATCTAATAAATTAGCCATTAATCTTGCATGTTTTCTATCTTCTTCGGGTGTTGTAGAACTGTACATATGAATTCCAAGTACATTCTCTTTACCTAAAGATTCAACAGCTAAAAGTCCACTAACACTTGAGTCTATTCCGCCGCTTAAACCTACTACAATACCTTTTGCATTAGCATCAGATACAGTTTTTTGAATGAAATTTACTATTTCATTTTTAGCTTCTTTACTATTTATTTTTGGTAATTTTAACATGACATCACGAATTTTATATTATCAATAAAAAAATTATAATAATAATATTTTGTATTTAATTTATTTAATAATTATTCTTAATAATAAACAAAACTTTTAATAACTATAATTAACTAAAAGAAATTTACATAAAAAAATTAATTTTAACAATATAATTTATAATAAAAATTTTACATATATTAAAAGAGTGTGATAAAATGGCATTTAAAGATTTATTTAAATTTAAAAAAGGACAAACTACATTTGTATTCGTTGGTGGAAAAGGAGGAGTTGGAAAAACAAGTGTTTCCTCTGCAACAGCATTATGGTTAGCAAAACAAGGAAAAAATACATTATTAGTATCAACAGATCCTGCTCATTCACTATCAGATTCACTAGAAGTAACAATAGGTCCATATCCAGTAGAAATAACTGAAAATTTACATGCTATTGAAATTGATCCAGACATGGCTATGGAACAAAAACAAAGAGAACTTAAAAATCAAAAAGCAATGGCTACAGCAGATAAAATGGCTGGATTGGATTTTTTAGGTGATCAAATGGATTTAGCATCATCATCACCAGGTGCAGATGAAGCAGCTGCTTTTGAAGTTTTCATGGGATTATTAACTAGCAATGAATATGATGTTGTAGTATTTGATACCGCACCTACTGGACACACTTTAAGATTATTATCTTTTCCAGATGTTATGGAATCATGGGTTGGAAGAATGTATAAAGCTAAAGCAAAATTAGGCGAAGCCGCATCAAAATTAAAAGGCATAATACCTTTCATGGATCCAGATGATGATGTAACTTCAACTGCAGAATTAGAAGCAACTAAAAGACAAATTAATGCTGCAAAAGAAGTTTTATCTAATCCAGAAAGAACCACATTTAAAATGGTTGTAATTCCTGAAGAAATGAGTATATATGAATCAGAAAGAGCAATGGAAGCTTTAGATAAATATAATATAACTGTAGATGGAATAATTGTTAATCAAGTAATGCCTGATATTACAGATTGTGATTTTTGTCATTCAAGACACACATTACAACAAAAACGACTAGCATTAATTAACCAAAAATTCACAGACAAAGAAGTTTCACAAGTACCTTTATTTAAAGATGAAGTTAAAGGAATGGATAAACTTTATAATTTAGCAGATATACTATATGAAGATAAAATAAATGATGAAGTAAAAAGAGATGCAATACAATTATAAAAAAAGAAATTAAATTTTTAACTCTTTTTTGCTACACAATATAAGCAGAGAGAGTTATCCTCTTTAATATATCTTTTTTTACTATTACAATAATATACACCATTTTCTTCAAAAACTCCCTTTATATCACTTTCAAAAGGAGTTCCTACGGGATGTAAAGGTTTTTTAGCAATAAAAAATAAGTACAATGAAATATACTTTATAAATTCTATAAAATCTTTTTGATTAACATCCCATTTTTTTAAATTATAATCTATTCTTTTTTTAAAATCATCAATTTTATCATCATTAATTTTTTCATCAATCTCTAAAATTTCCTTTTCTATAATTTCATTATAAATATTAAAATCATAATCTGAAATTAAGTTATCTTTATAATTATCTGACTTTTTAGGTTCGTGAGGGGGATACTTTAATAAATTTTCTTTAATTTCTTGAAATAATTCACTAGATTTCATAAGATAAACACCATTTTTTTTAGATTATCATTACACACATATATGTAAATTCACTTTTAGCAATTTCTTTTAAAGTAGATTTCACAATTCTTTCTTCAGGATAACTAAGTCTTTCACAAACTATAACTTCTCTTTCTGGATTCACCTCATTATCTAAAAGGAATTGGGCCATATCTTTAACTTTACGTGAAGGTAAAGCTATTGTTTTTTTACCATTATTAATGAATTTAAGAATATCTTTAATGTTTTCTCTACCATGAAATGTTATAATATTTGTTTCATCCCAATTAATTAGATTTTTTGCAGCAGCTAATTGAAGTGAGCTTATTCCAGGAATAACTTCTATATTCTCAAAATTGAAGTTTTTTTCGTCACTAATCCTTTTAATTGGTTTTAAAACTCCAGAAAATCCGGGATCACCTGTTGATAATATTGCTACATTTTTTCCCTCTTTAGCTAAATCAACAGATTTTTCTAATGTGTTTGTTAAATTTTTTACATTGAATATAATTGTTTCGTTTACATTGTCGAATAAATTAACTGCTCTTTGACTGCCTATTGTAATATCCACTTTTTGAACGGTATTTATTGCTTTTTGGGTAAGATAATCTTTAGATCCTGGACCTACACCAATAATATATATTTTTCCCATTTATTCTTCCTCAATTTTACAAACTTTTTTGAAATTATCTTTCATTTCTCTTGTAACTTTTTTATCTTCATATTCTTCAAAATCACATTTATCTAATGTAAACATTGCTAATTCATATATGATTTTGTTCATACCTTGTCCACGTTCTGTTAAGTAATATTCTGTTGTAACTGGACTTGTATTTAATACTTTTTTTTGTATTAAACCATTTTCTTCCATCTCTTTTAAACAATTTGATAATACTTTATTGCTTAAACCAGGTTTATCTTCTAAAAATTCTTTAAAATGTTTTTTTCCAAAAAACATATCTCTAATAATTTGGATAGTCCATTTTTTATTAAATAATTCTACAGCTTTATTTACTGGGCAGTCTACACCTTCATTTAAATCTGCATTCATAAAATTTTTTCTCCAATATTTTTAATAAAATTATTAATAATATTTTATTTATTTATATAAATAAATTTTTTTTAAATTCCTTTTTTAAGTTACTAAATGGTTACTCAGTTACTTTAAACTCACAAAATCTATTTATAAGTATTTATTCATACTATGACATGAAGTTTATCCGTAAAACTTCAAAAAAAACTTAAAATAAAGATTTAGTTACTTTTTAGTAACTATCCATATTAAAAAAACTTAAAAGGAGACAATTAATTATGAATGATGTAGTAAAATTTTTAAATGAAAACCCAATTCAATATTTATCAACAGTAGGATTAGATGGAAATGCTAAAGTAAGACCTGTAATGTATTATATCGAAGAAGAAGGTAAATTATATTTTTGTACTAGTAATGAAAAACCAATGTTTAAAGAATTAGAAGCTAACCCTAATTTTGAACTTGTAGTAGCAAGTTCAGAATTTGTATGGTGCAGAATAAGTGGTAAAGCGGAATTTGTAGATAATCTTGATATAAAACAAAAAGTTATAGATTCCAATGAAATTGTTAAAGGTCTTTATCCGACAAATGATAACCCTACTTTTGAAGTATTCTATATAAACGATGGAAAAGCTACAATTAGAGACTTTTCTGGTGAACCCCCAAAAAAATATGATTTATAAATTTTTAAATATAAATTTAAAATTTATTTTTTTATTATTTTATTATCAAATAGAATAAATAAATCTAGATTATATGTTATAATAAAATAAATTACTAAAAATGAAGAAAAATGAATTCTGATAACGATTTAGATTTCCTTTTAAAGATACTCATTTCTGAACATAATGAGGAAATTGAAATACCAAAAAAATATGAAGAAAAGAAGAAATTATTTAGAGCTTTACGTAATATAAGACCTCCAAAACCTATAAATAAAAAGTTTTTAAAAGTGCAAGATTCTTTTTTAACAAAAGATACTGAAAGTAAGAATCTGATTGGAGCATCTGAAATAAAATCAATAAAATCAAATGATAAAATAGCATTATGGCAAGGAGATATAACTTTATTAAAATCAGATGCAATAGTTAATGCATGTAATAATAGGTTATTAGGATGTTTTATTCCATTACATAATTGTATAGATAATATTATTCATTCTGCTGCAGGAATTCAATTAAGAAATGATTGTAATGATATAATGAAAAATCAAGGTCATTATGAAGAAAATGGTAAAGCTAAAATTACACTTGCTTATAATTTGCCTTCAAAATATGTTATTCATACTGTAGGTCCTCAAATAATTAATAAATTATGTGAAAAAGATTGTAAAGAATTATCAAGCTGTTATTCATCTTCATTAATGCTTGCAGAAGAATATAACATAAAGTTTATAGCTTTTCCATGTATTTCAACTGGTGTTTATAATTTTCCTGAAGAAATAGCAGCTCAAATAGCTATTGAAGCTGTTGAAAATTATTTTAAAGAGAATAATGATAGTAAAATAGAGAAGGTGATTTTTGATGTATTCACTGAAAGAAGCTGTTACATCTACAAGAAAATCTTACAATGATAAAATTTTAGAAGTTTCTAATCTTTTAGCGAATGCTGAAAGTATTGTATGTGGTATTGGTGCTGGCTTAACTAGTGCTGGAGGAATAGATTATAATAATCCAGAACATTTAAAAAAATATTATCCTCAATATTTTAAATTAGGATTTAAAACTATTTTTGATGTAATGAGTATGTTTTGGAAGGTAAATGATGAAAATGTGTTAAAATACTGGGCTTTTTGGGCTCATCATATAAATCATGTAAGATATGAAACCACTGTAATGAAACCATATGAAAATTTATATAATTTATTAAAAGATAAAGATTACTTTATTTGTAGTACTAATGTTGATGGTCAATTAGAAAAAGCAGGATTTTCAAATGATAAAATATTTTCACCTCAAGGAAGTTATGCACATTTTCAATGTGTAGAACCATGTATTGATAAAATTTTTTATAATCATGATTTAATTCAAAATATGTTAAAAAATAAAGTTGATGATTATACAATTAGAAAAGAAGATATTCCAATTTGCCCTAAATGTAATGATTATTTAGTTCCTAATCTTAGATGTGATAATTCATTTGTAGAAAAACCTTATATGTTCAATTATAATAAATACATTGATTATTTGGAGGATGTGATTAATAAAAAAACGGTTTTTTTAGAATTAGGTGTTGGGTTTAATACTCCTGTTATCATACGTTATCCATTTGAACAGATGGTTAGTAAAAATTCTAATTGTACACTTGTTAGGATTAATTTAAATGATATTACTAGTTTTAAAGATGAGGGCAAAATAATTATTTTAAAAGAAGATTTAAATAAAGTTTTATTTGATTTAGTTTAATAATCATTTTTATTTAAATTCTTATATTTCTCAAGTTCATTTTTAAGAACTTTATATACACTTTCTGCACCAATTAAAGGTTCTTTTATGTCCCATTCTTTAGGATGTAAAATAAATGGTTTAGTTTGTGTTCCACCTAAACCTCCGTGACTTCCAACTAATTCTTCAAATGCACATATTTCTTCAGTTTCTGGATTATAAAAACTATTAACTAAAATATCAGGAGTATATTTGAAGTTACTACTTCTAAGTAAATGTTTGCATGCATTTTCTCCAAAGTCTTTTAGTGGGTTTTCTCCTTCTATTCTATCTTCTTTTAAATAGTAAACTCCATTGGATCCTATTGCTAAAGGACCAAATTCATAAGAATCTACCAGTATAAATCCAATTCCTTCATGATTTACAAGTCCAGGTATAAGGTTTGGGAATAATGTTTTTATTTTTTCAAAAGTTAATCTTTCTGAAAATTGGGTCAGGTATATCATAGCAAGATTTCCTGATGCTAAAACAATAACTTCTGAGTTTTCAGGTTTTTTAGCTTCAGTTCTATAAATTTTATCCATATTAATATACTCTAATATGTTTCCAGTTTTGTCATTAATGTTATCTATACCATTTATAATTGTATCTTTTGTTCTTTCACTAATGTTATCTATACCATTTGAAATACTGTCCCTTGTATCTTTAAATGGTGAAAACATTCTAGAATAATATTCATCTGAATCCATGTTACTATACATGGTCATATCCTCAGGTAATAAACTTCTCACATAATTTTCGAAACTAATTCCATATCTTTGTTTAAATGTAGCCCCATTTCCTTGTCCATGATCAGATTGTATAACAAATTTATAAGGACGATTTGCATATTTACTTGCTTCTTCTAAACGATTAAATTGTTTATCTAATTGTTTTAAACATCTAAATGAATCTTTGTCCCTTATTCCAGAGTGATGTGCTATTTCATCATAACCTAAATAAGTACAATATGCTATATCAATGTCTCCAACTAAAATATCTCCTATAAGTGTTTCAGTTGTGATTTCTCTAAGTAGAACATTACATCCTGCTCTTGTTGGAATATATGTTAATCCGTGTCTTATACGAGGCTGGATATTTTTTATCCAGTGGGTTAATTGTGAAATTACTTCTAATATCATATCCCAAAAAAATAATATTATAATACTTGGAATTCTATTAGGGCTTGAAAAAACATAATACCATGTTGTATTATAAAATTTTTTAATATTTCTTATTTTACTAAATGTGAAAACAACATTGTTTGTGTCTCCAGAGAATAAATTGCAACGACTAGCTCCATTATCCACTAGTAATCCTTCACCATTAGATATTCGTTTTTCAATCATTGGAGCATCTAAAAATCCTGTTGAAGTAACTATTTTATTATTGTGTTTTTTTTCAACCCATCTGTAAGCTGTAAGATCTTGATTGTTTCCATGTAATATGCCTGCTTGACTTGCACCTGTTTGGCTAGAAAGGTCTGTTTCCCATTCTGTTACTATGTGAGTTTCTCTTCTAACCCATTTAGATAATGTTGGCATATAACCTTTTAACATTGCTTCTTCAAATATTTCTCTTGCTAATCCATCAATTTCTAATATAATCATTCCAGGATAGTTTTTAGTATTTGGATGTCTTCTATTTATATAATCTCGAACTACTGTCCGATAGTATGAACTTTCACTATCTAAGGTTAGTGCTGCTGATAAAATGGTTGATATTAATGCCATGCCTATGGGGGTTAAAGCTAGTGCTGGGCCGTTTATTGTTAATCCTGGGGTTATTAAACTTATTAAGTAAATTAAAAACCCATTCATTAATAATGTACCTATTCCGAACGTGTATACTAAAAATGGTAGGAAAAGTCTTGTTAATATAGGCCAAGTTAATGCATTAATGAGGGCTAAAACTATTACAACTATTACTGCAGTCTTCCAACTAGTTACTGTTAAACCTAAGTTGGCATTTGCTATTAAAAGAAAACCAATTATTTCTCCAACTAAAATTATAATACTTCTTCCTATTTTTTCTCTTGTAGATGTTTGTTCTGGAGTTACTGGTTCGTGAGTAATATAATCCTTTGTTTCTCGTAGTTTCGGTCTTAAATCTTTAGGTTCCATTATATCTTGTTATTTATTCTCTATTTAATAATTTATTTAGTCCTTTTTCAAACTTCTCATATGTTTCTGAATTTTTATAAAGGGATTCTATTGATTCTAAACTTAATTCAAGAATATTTGTATTTGGAGTAGTATCCTCTTCTTTCATTTCTTTTTCTTTTCGTTTTTTATCTTCAACAATTGGACTTTTTAAATGGAATATTGTTATTTCAGGAGGGCAATTAAGTCTGAACCAAAATATATTAGTTCCTAGTCCTTTACTAGTGTATTGCACCATATTTCCTACTTTATATTTTCCAACTGGATATTTTTTGGAGTAAGAACCTCTAAATAATGTAGTGTTAATCCCTGGGATTATGAACTGTCCTCCATGTGAATGTCCGGAGATTTGTAAACTAAATTTTTTAGTAAGTGAACTTAAATCTGCAAAATCCGGTTCATGGGCAAGTAAAATAGCAGCACTATTATCGGGAATCTTTTTTAAAACTTTTTCAAGATTATCTTCCCCAACCATCATACTATCCACACCAGCAATATAAAGTTCATGTCTTCTTTTTCTTAGAATATAAACATCATTGCTAATGTTTTTAATACTAGCATTTTTTAGAATTTTTTTTATTTTTTGTGGATTTAACCAATGGTCATGATTTCCAAGAACAGCAAGTGAAATATCTTTAACTTCTAATCTTTTTAAAGATTTTTCCAAATCATCTTTCACATCATCTAATTTATATGATACATAATCCCCAGTTAAAGTAACCATATCAGGGGAATGTGAATTTACTATATCAACTACTCCATCTAAATATTCAGGTGTCATCCATTGTCCTAAGTGGATGTCACATAAGTTAATAATTTTATAATTATGAAATATAGGATCTAGATTTTTTATTTCAATATCAATATTTATTATTTCAAAGTCATCAGGGTCGAATTTTGGATTTTTAACTTTTTCTCTAGTTGTAGTCATAACTTCTTGGATAGTTTGACGTGCCCCTAATGCTGTTGGTTTTTTTTCACTCAATTAAATCACTGTTGGTAAAATTTATATTAATAATAAAATACTTTTTTTTGTTTAAGTAAGTATATATTTTGTATACTTTAATTTTTTCTATAATTTCTTATATTAAGAAATTCATAATGAATATTCATGTTAGTAAATACAGATTTACATATTCATAGTTGTTTTTCAATGGCAACATCCAAAGATATGTTAATTGATAATATAGCACCTAAAAGTAAAGAAAAAGGTTTACAACTTGTAGGTACAGGTGATGCATTTCATCCAACTTGGTTAAATATTATTGAAGAAAGTACAACTTATAGTGGTGATGGAATATATTCTAAAAAGGATTGTGATTTTATTTTAACTACTGAAGTTGAAGGTAAAAATAAAATTCATCATTTAATATTTATACCAACAATGGAAATCGCAAGGGAGTTATCAGATAAATTAGTTTCAAAAAATAAAACAAGTGATGGAAGACCAAGAACTAAAATGGATGGTGCTGAAATTTTAGACTTAGTAAAAGAATATGATTGTATGATAGGTCCAGCGCATGCTTTTACTCCTTGGACTGGAATGTATAAATCATTTGATAGTATTTATGATTGTTATGATAAGAAACCAGACTTTGTTGAGCTTGGTCTATCTGCAGATACAAATATGGCAGATACAGTAAGTGAACTTCAAGATTTTGTTTTTCTTTCAAATTCAGATGCACATTCTCCATGGCCTCATCGTTTAGGTAGAGAGTTTAATCAAATAGAAATGGATGATATTTCTTATTCTTCTCTTCAAAAAGCTATAAAAAATAAAAAAGTTGTAAAAAATTATGGTTTATTACCTAATCTTGGAAAATATCATATGACTGCTTGTACAAAATGTCATAAGTTAATAGATCCTGAAATAGCTAAAGAAAATAAAATGAAGTGTAGCAGTTGTGGAGGGCGTATTAAGAAAGGTGTGGATTATAGAATAAGTGAAATTTCAACTTGGGATCAACCTCATCATCCTAATCATCGTCCAGAGTATATTCATTTGATGCCTATGGCTGAAATAATAAGTATGATTTATGATAAAGGGGTTACAACAAAATTTGTTCAAGGTAAATGGCAGAACTTAATTGATGAATTTGGTCCTGAAATTAAAATATTAATAGATACACCTACAGAAGATATTGAAAAAATTGATTCTGAAACTGCTAAGGCTATTGAAGCATTTAGAAATAGAACTATAGATGTTATTCCTGGGGGTGGAGGTAAATATGGTGAAATATCTTTTGATCAAAAGTTAACTCCTAGAGAATCTGAAAATAAAGATGATCGTGTTACATTAGATAATTTTTAAAAATTTTATTAAAGCTAAATGTTTATTTAGCTTTAACAAGTTTTGTATTTTGGATTGCTGAAGTTTCAATTATTGGTTTGTATCCAGCTAATCTTAGAGCGTTACCTACAACGATTAATGTTAAACCCATATCTCCAATAATAACTGCTTCCCATAAACTTACAAATCCTGCTATTCCTAAGATAGCTAATAATGCTTTAATAGTTATTGTTGCAGTGATATTTTCTTTGACTATGGTCATTGTTTTTTTAGCTAATTTAATTACATAATTTATTTTACTTATGTCATCATTCATTAGGACGATGTCTCCAGTTTCTACAGCTACATCAGCTCCTCCCATACCCATAGCTATTCCAACATTTGCTCTTGCAAGTGAGGGGGTGTCATTAACACCATCTCCCACCATTGCAACATCTTGGTGTTGATTTATTACTTCTTCAACAATATTGACTTTTTCTTCAGGTAATAGGTTACTATAATAATTATCTAAACCTATTTTGGATGCTACATTTGAGGCAATTTGATCATTATCCCCTGTAAGCATCATTGTTTTAATATTGTACTTTTTAAGTTCTTTTATGGTTGTTGCACTATTTTCACGGATTTTGTCTGATAAATTAATAATTCCTAAGATATTTTTTTGATTACCTATTATTACACTTGTTTTTCCTATAATATTGTTTTTAATTTTAAGTTTTTCAATTTCAGCATTTAATTCAGGATAATCATTGAATAAATCTTGTTTACCAATATAATAATTTATATTATTTATGTTACCTTCTAATCCTTTACCGGATATTGATTTAAAATTTGTAACATCTATTAAATTTATTTCATTGTTATGTGTATATTCATTAAATGCATTTGCTATAGGATGTTTTGATTGGTTTTCTAAACTGCATGCAATTGTTATCACATCATTTTTATTGAAATTTTCATTAGTAATTATAGATTGTATTTCTAAATTTCCTTCAGTTAATGTTCCTGTTTTATCAAATAATATTGCTTTAATTCTATTTAATTCTTCTATATATTCTCCACCTTTAATGATTACACCATTTTCAGTTCCTGCAGTTAATGCTGATACCATAGAAACGGGTGTAGATATTACTAATGCACATGGACATGATATAACTAGAAGTACTAATGCTCTATATATCCATTCATTTAATGGTTGTCTAAAAATGATTGTAGGAATTATCGCTACTAGTACTGCTAAACCTACGACAAGGGGAGTATAATAAGTTGCGAATTTATCAACAATTAGGTTAACATGAGCTTTCTTATCTTCGGATTCTTTAATAAGATCAACAATTTTTGCAAATATTGTATTTTCTGATGATTTTGTTACATTTATTTCAACATAACCTTCTTCATTAATGGTAGAGGCATATACTTCATCACCTATTTTTTTATTCACTGCTAAACTTTCTCCAGTAATTGATGCTTGGTTAACAGTGGTGTTTCCTATGGATATTATCCCATCTACAGGAATTTTATCTCCTGGTTTAACAACTACAGTATCTCCTATCTTTACATTTTTAATGTCTATTTCTAGTTCTTTTCCGTCTTTTTTTATTGTTGCTTTATTTGGGCTTAATTTTATTAAGTTTGCTATTGATTTTTTTGATTTATCTAATGATAAATCTTCAATGTATTCTGCTAAGTAATATAAAAGCATTAGCATACCCCCTTCTGCTCCATCACCTAAAAGAAATGCCCCTGCTGTTGCAACTGTAATTAAAAATTCAATTTTAATTTTTCCTTTTAATAAGGATTCTAATCCTTCTTCTATAATACTGTGCCCTATGAATATTACTTCAATTAATAGGATAATCTGTGAAATGGTATTTGAGGAAATTCCTACAATTTGGAAGTTTACAAATTTGTTTATATAAATTCCGATTCCAAGTATTATTGCTCCAATAATCATTATATATATTGGTTTTTTAGAATTTTCTTGATTTTCTTCTATATTTTCAAGTAGTCCTGATTCACATGCACAACTGTCATGGTCACAACATGTATTTTCATGATCATGATGATTGTGTTCTTCAGGATTATGGGAGTTATTTTTCATAGTTTTCCGCCTCTTTTATTAAATTAATTATTTTCCCATTGTTTAATGAATAAAAAACTCTTTTATTTTTTTTTCTGAATTTTACAATATCATTGTTTCTTAAGAGTCTAAGTTGATGTGAGATACTTGATTGGCTCATGTCTAGAAGTAGTGATAATTCACATACACATAGTTCTTCATGTTCTAGTGCAGATATTATTCGTACTCTGTTGAAGTCTCCAAGTAGTTTGAATAGTTTTGCTACTTCATTGTAGGTTTCATCTTCTTCAAGTTTATGATTTACTGCTTCTAGTAAATCTTCTCTTATACTCTTAATTTCACAAATATTTTCTTCACTCATATGAATATCTATTTATATGTACATATATAAAGGTTTCCATAAATTGAAAAAAATATTATAAATATTAAAAAAAGGATTTGATAAAAAAAGTTTTTTTTTAAAATTATTGATATAGAAAAATCAAATTTGATAAAAAAAGTATAATTAAATTTAGAATATAATCTTAAAAATTTTATATTTAATTTTTTTAAAATATTTAATATTATTAAATTGATTAAAAATTAAATAATACTTGTAAAAATAGTATTTTAACGGACCCGCCGGGATTTGAACCCGGGACCTTCGGATTAGAAGTCCGACGCCCTATCCAACTAGGCTACGGGCCCTCATTAACAAGATATATATATGTATTTGTATCTTTTAGTATATATAGATAACTATTAAAATTCATAGTTAAAAAAATTATAATTGTTCTTTTTTTAAAAAAAAGTTTAAAATTATTTATTAACTAATCATCATGATTAGTCAATAAAAATGTTTAATTTTATCCTTCCCCAATTTCAGTTCCATTACCATCAAGTACGATAACATCTACAGTTTTTCCATTTGCGTTATGGATATAACAATACCATTCATTATTTTTCCAGACTGCAGATGAGACATAACATCCTTGTTCTTCAACATATTGAGAAGCTATTTCAATTGCTTTATCGGAAGTTATATTACTAGTGGTTTTATGGGTAGTATTATGGTTTGAGATGACTCCGCTTCCTGAGTGTGAGTTACTTCCACTTGATCCGCTAGAGGATCCTGAGTTTGATCCGCCACTTATTCCACTAGAGGATCCTGAGCCACTTCCACTTGATCCACTAGAGGATCCTGAACCAGCATTACTTGTGCCTGAGTTAACTCCATTAGATCCTGAACTAGCTGATCCACTTGAAGAACTACCTGCGTTGTTAGTGTCTGTTGCTTGTGTGGTATTATTTCCTAATCCATTACCAGCACTAGCAAGAGAATTTGCTGAAGGTGTAAATCCCGCAAGATCGGAAAATGCATTATCAGGGTTAGTTAATCCATAAGCTGTAACTCCTGCTGCAATACAAAGTACAATAATTACGGAGATAATTATATTTGCATGTTCCATTTTTGATTCGCCTCTTTTACTAGTAATTAAAATATCTTATAAGTTATATTTTTAGCTTATAACATATTGTAACCATAAAACTTTGGTTTATTTATTAAAAGTTTTTGAATTAATAAAATTTTCTGTTTTAATATTTTTTTAAAACATTAGTTAAGAGTTTGTTTTGTTATTTTTTTAAAGATTTTAAGTTAAATGATTAAAAAAATGAAAAAATTTTAGTGGTAGAAATTTTATTAATAATATATTATTATATGTTTACTTTAATAAAGATATTGTTTTCTATTATTACAAATTTTAATTTTTATAAATTTTTGTGGTGTTAATTATGTAAATATTAATAACTATTATTATTGTAATATTTTATTTTATTTCTAAAATGCTTCATTAATATATAGTTTTATGAATAATTGGTTAATAATATCTATTTTTATTAATATACTAATTTAATTAATTTAATCAATTTTTTAAATAATAACAATTATTATTTTAATTTTTCTTAAAATTCTTAATGTTTTATTAATAGAATTTACTCAATTCAATTCTATTATAATATATAAACCTTTCTTTTTGGTTCAAAACATAAGTTTATTAATACTATTTAATTTAAATAATAATTGTTAGTTTCTAAAATTTTTTTAAAAAATAAGAGGTGACACATTTGAGCGAAAAAATAGTTATATCTCCTACATCACGTCAGGAAGGACATGCAGAGCTTGTCATGGAAGTCGATGATGAAGGGATAGTTACCAAAGGTAGATACTTAAGTATCACTCCTGTTAGAGGCTTAGAAAAGATGGTTGCTGGAAAACCACCAGAATCTGCGATTGTATTATGTCAAAGAATCTGTGGTGTTTGTCCGATACCTCATACATTAGCTTCTGCAGAAGCAATGGACGATTCTTTAGATATAGAAATACCAAAAGCAGCAGCACAATTAAGAGAGTTAACAATATCCTCTTCTAATGTAAACAGTCACGCAATACACCATTTCTTAGTTGCACCGGATATAATTCCAGCAGATAATACAGAGCTTTTCAAAGCTGCTGTAAATTCTGTAGGTACAATCCGTAAAAATGTACAATATGCAGTAGATATGGTTGCAGGTGAAGGTATTCACCCATCCGATGTAAGAGTCGGAGGTATGGCAAGAAATATCAGTGAATTAGCACGTAAAAAATTATATGCAAGATTAAAAGCATTAGAACCTGTTGTAAATGAACATATTGAATTAATCATTTCTTTAGTTGAAGATGTTGGTTTCCCAGAAGGTTTAGGAGCAATTGATCAACCTGTATTTGCAAGTAGTAATGGATATGGAGACAGAGATTTCTTTGATCTTGACAGATTCCGTGAAATCACACCAGAAGCATGGTATGATGATCCTGAATTAGGTAAAAAAGCATGTACATCTATTCCATTATATGATGGAGTAAATGTTGAAACAGGTCCTAGAGCAAGAGCTGCTAAATTTGGTGGATACACCGGTAAAGGTGTTGTAGCACAACACGTTACAAGAGCTTATGAAATGAAAAACTATTTATCTAAAGCTATTAATATTTTAGATGAATTAGATACTTCTGCAAACACCATGGCTGATTTCGACCCAAGAGGTACAGGTAAACTCGGTATAGGAGCTATTGAAGCACCTAGAGGTACTGATGTCCATATGGGTGTAGTTAAAGATGGAAGAATTCAATATTATAATGCTTTAGTTCCTACAACTTGGAATATTCCAACAATGGGACCAGCTACTGAAGGATTCCACAGCGATTGGGGAGCTCATGTTATTAGAGCATACGATCCATGTTTATCATGTGCTACTCACGTAATGGTAGTCGATGATGAAGATAAGACTATTCTTAAAAATGACATGGTGAGAATTTAAACAACTATAGAGGGAAAAAAATGCCTTATGAAGCAGAAAAACTTGTCATAGGTTGTGGAAATGTATTATTTAAAGATGATGGCTTTGGATATTATGTTATTAAAGCTATAGATGAATACTTTGGTATTAAATCTGAAAATGATACAACTAACGATTCATATGACCCATTTTCATTACCTGAAGAAAATTGGAATAAAATTATTGAAGCTTTAAATGAACGTTTAAAGATTAAAGAGAAACCTGATGAAACTTTGTTTATTGATGCAGGAATGAGTTCTACCTATGATATATTTTCATTACCTAATGAAAAATGGAAGAAAATTATAGTTGTAGATATAGTAGCATTTGGTGCAGAACCAGGAACATTAAAATATTTCTCCCCTTATGAAATTCCTAGAGGAAAATATGAAAATGCTCATAGTTGGCCTATAGAAGAACCACTTCAAGATTTAACTGAGAAGATGGATATTGAAATTAAAATTGTTGGTTGTCAACCGGCTGAAGTTTCATCTCCTGATGTTGTTGTGGGTTTAACTGAACCTGTTGAAAAGGCAATTCCTGAAGCAGTTGAGATGATTTTAAAAGAATTATAAGAGGTATGAGAGGTTTAGCAATGTCTTTTATAGAAAGAATTAAAAGGTTTTTAGGCATTGGCTCTAAACCGGATGAATCTAAAGATGAAAAGGCTGAAAAAGAAGAAGCTAAAAAAGAAGCTAAAGTAGATTCTAAAAAAGAAGCTAAAAAGGCGGAAAAAGTTTCTGAAAAAGCTGAATCATCTGAGCCAAAAAAAGAGAAATCTTCAAAACAGGAGGATGGAAAAGTGGCTGATAAACCAAAAATAGGATATATTCACTTAAGTGGGTGTACTGGGGATGGAATGTCTTTAACTGAAAATTATGATATTCTCGCAGACTTACTCACTGATATGGTGGACATTGTTTATGGACAAACTTTAGTTGATGTATGGGATATGCCAGAAATGGATTTAGCATTAGTTGAAGGTTCTGTCTGTTTACAAGATGAACACAGTATGAAAGAAATTAAAGAAGTAAGAGAAAAAGCAAACTTAGTATGTGCTTTTGGATCTTGTGCATTAACCGGATGTTTCACACGATATGCTCGTGGTGGACAACAAGGTAATCCAAAACATGAATCATTTGTACCAGTTGGAGACGTAGTAAAAGTAGATGTTGCATTACCAGGATGTCCAGCTTCACCTGAAGTTATAGCTAAAACAGTTGTAGCTTTAATTGGCGGAGATATGGATTACTTACAACCTATGTTAGATATGGCAGCATGTAACCTTGCATGTGGTTGTGATTTACAAACTAATGTAGTTAACAAAGCTTTATGTACTGGCTGTGGAACTTGTGTTATGGCTTGTCCTACAAGAGCTCTTACAATGATTGAAGGAAGACCAGCTCATGATAAAGATAGATGTGTAAAATGTGGTTCATGTTACACACACTGTCCAAGATCTTGGTTCCCTGAAGAGCAAATCAAAAAGGACTTAGGACTATAGGAGGATTTAGACATGGTATTAGGTACTTACAAAGATATACTCACTGCTAGAGCTACAGATAAAAAAATCCAAAAGGTCTCACAAGATGGTGGAATTGTTTCAGCATTATTTACTTATGCATTAGATGAAGGAATTATTGAAGGAGCAGTTGTTGCAGGTAACACAGACACTCCATGGAAACCTGAACCAACAATAGCTATGACTGCAGATGAAATAATTGCTGCAGCTGGAACTAAATACACATTCTCTCCAAACAATGCAGTTTTAAAAGAAGCTGTAAGACAATGTGGTATTGAAAAATTAGGAACAGTTGCAACTCCATGTGAAATCATGGGTCTTAGAAAAATGCAATCTTATCCATTTGCAACTAGATTCTTAGCAGATAAAATCAAACTTTTAATTGGTATTTTCTGTATGGAAAACTTCCCATATGCTTCTCTTCAAACTTTTGTTGAATCCAAATTAGCTGGATCAATGGAAATGACTGAAAAGATGGATATTGGAAAAGGAAAATTATGGATTGATAATCCTGATGGAAAATCTGGTTTAAAATTAAAAGAAACTCATGGATATGAACAAGCTGGATGTAACATTTGTAAAGATTATGTTGCAGAATTAGCTGATTTATCTACAGGATCTGTAGGATCTCCAGATGGATGGTCTACCGTATTAACTAGAACTGAAGGCGGAAAAACAATATTTGATGCAGCTGTAGAAGCTGGAGTCATTGAAACCAAAGCTATGGATGAAGGTAAATTCGGTAAAGAAATGCTTGAAAAATTAGCAGGTCAAAAGAAAGATAAAGCTGCAAAAGAGTCTCAAAGACGTGCAGAATTAGGATTACCAGTTCCTTGGTAATTTCTCTTCTTTAAAGGGAATTCATTTTTTTAAGATGAATTCACCTATTTTATTTTTTTTTAAATACTTTTTTTAAATAGATTTATTTAGTTTATAACTATTTTTGTATTTTTTAGAATTTTCTTATTTTACGAATAAAGAAAATTTGGTGGAATTTTAAAAAATATAAAAGGATAATTTTTTTTATAATGTTGTTATGGTGCATCCTTCTGGTTCAACTATAATTGTATGCTCTTTTTGTGAAACCCATGCTCCAGTTTTTTCTTTTAGTGCTGCATAGGGGTATATGGCCATAGTTTGAGATAATTTTCTAAGTGATGCATGAGCTCTATTCTGGTTAAATTGTTCTGTAATCCAACGTCCTGAAAATGGAAGGTCATGATAATTTTTTTCAATATAATCTATTACTTTTTGGTCATGTTTTATTCTATATGGTTTATTTTTAAGGAAGGAATAAATATATGAATTGGGGGTATCTGTTACAAGACCTATTCCATCTGTAGCAAAAGGTTCAATTGCTAAAGCTTGGCCTTCTTTTAATTTTGTGGTATCATGGTTGTTTATGTTAGGTATTGATAAACCTGCATGTAAATTCCATTTTTCTAAACTGTGGCCAGTTAAATTGGTTATTGGATTTAATTTGTATTCGTGGATTGCATCTTCGACTGCTTGTCCGATTTCTCCTATTTCTACACCTGCCCGTACTGTACTTATGGCTGCTTCTAAACCAGCAGCTGATGCTTCCATAATATCGTAATTTTTGTTTAGTGTATTTTCATCAAATAAATCTTCTAGATTATCTCCAGGAACCATTACGGTAACTGCAGAATCTGCTATATAACCATTTATTTCAGTACCCATATCTAGTTTTACTAGGTCTCCTGTTACCATTTTATTAGTATCATTTATTGGAGAAGTGTAGTGAGCTGTCATTTCATTCACTGATACATTACATGGGAATGATATTCCTGCTCCAGCTTTTAATGTTTCATTTTCTACATATTCTACTAAATCTATTATAGGTAAATCATTTTTTATTAGTTTTACAGCATTTTTTCGTATTTGTGATAGTATTTTTCCTGCTTTTTCGTAGGATTCTATTTCAATATCTTCCATTATTTCTCCTTCATATTTTATTAATCATATTTAATTTTGTTTTCAAAATTTATATATACTATTTGTTAATATAATATTAGTATTCTTATTAATAATAAATAATTATATTTTAATTTATTTGGAGGTAAAAAAGGTATGGTTCCAAGTTTAATGATTCCTAATCAAATTTTTATTTTGATTTTAGCTCTTATACTATTAATCATCGTTGTTCTAGTTGTTGTACAATGGCGTAAAGTTGCTGAATCTAAAAATACAATAACCTTAATGGAAAAAGAAATTGAACTTAAAAAAATTGCTATGGTAGAGAAGGATTTAGAAAATAAACGTCTCATGGAAAATCCTGTTCAATTACCTAAAGATCAACAAGATCATCTTTCTCAAATTAGAAATTCCACTGATGATGTAAGAGGTAATGTTGGTTATTTGCATAGTGAAATTAATGAAAGATTAGCTAGATTAGAAGCTCAAACTGAGCAAAAGAAGTTAGAAGAAATGCTTAAAGATATTGAACAAAAGGAAAAAAAGCTTCTTAAAAAATAGTGGGGGTTTATTTAAATGGATATTGTTGAAGCTGTAGCTATAATTATTCTTGTTCTTGCTATTTTGATTTTACTTTATTATATTATTGATGCTAATTCAAATGTTTTAAGTAAAGTTAAAGATTATGTTCCTGCATCTATGGATACTGGAGAACCGGAAACAATGCCTTCAGGAGCTTTTGAATCTGAAGATGAAAAAGTTTCTATGGGGGATAAGATAAAATATACCTTTAAAGACATGCCAAGTTCTTTAAATAATTCTACTGATGCTTTTTCTAGAAAGTTAGATTCATTCTTAGATGAAAAAAGTGAAGAATTAATTGAAGATTGGTCTTTAGTTACTAAAGATGATTTATCTATTCTTGAAGAAAGATGTGATACTGCTTGTGAGAGTATTGATGATTTAGAAAAAAGATTTAATGATTATCAAACTCATACTGATGATAATATTGCTGATCTTGATAAAAGATTAAAGGATTTGGAAGGTATTGATGAAGAGTAATTTTTTTTAATTATTCTTATTTTTCTATTTTTTTTAGGTTTAATTTTTTTAATTTAATGTTTTTTAGCATAACATTTATATACTATTAAGACATACTTATATATATCCAATTTTTATATCTCATTTAGCAGGGTGGGGTAGTCTGGTGATCCCGCGGGGCTCATAACCCCGAGAGCCCTAGTTCAAATCTAGGCCCTGCTATTTTTCATATACTTTTTTTAATAATTTTAATTTTTATATGTAAATTTTTTATTTAATAAATTATTTAATTAGTTTATGATAATTAATAATGGAGCAAGCTGAAGACAGCTGCTGGTTTAAATTTTAAACTAAGGAAACTCCGCCCATCATTACAGAACTACAATGTTGAAAAACATATGCTGAGAAGTATGACTCTGGAGCAGAAACGACACGTCTTTTAATGAATGACTATGATGTTTAACTGATGGACATTAAAAGGAACGGTGAAACGGCCAATCTGTAGGATGCAAGGGTAAAAAATGCTGATGACAACTGTATGAGGCAAGGTAGTCCGCTAAGATGAATGCTGTATAAAACAGAAGGTGGGTTATTCTCGGCAGGCTCCATTATTTGTTATAAAAAATATTTTTTATTTATTTTCATTATTTTTCTGATTTTTGAGTTGATTTTTGTTTCTTTTTAATTAAAGATAGATGTAATTTATATGAGTTGATTCTAATTTATTCCTATTTTTTAATGTTACTTAATCAATAATATTAAAGCTTAGTTTTATTTTTTCATACACTCTTTTGCTCATGTACATGGAATGGTTAATAAGTTAATAAAAATTAAATTTTTAAATTATTAATATAAAAAACATGGAAAATATTAGTAAAAATAAATAAATTTATAAAAAATTAGTAATAATAAAAATAGTTTTTTTTTTAAAAAAAAATAGTAGAAAAAAATGCTATTTATGAATTGTTAATAGCATCTTTTACTTTATCAAAAATTCCTTTTTTATAAGTTTTGATTTCTTCACCACTTATATCTGCGAATTCTTTAAGTAGATCTTTTTGAGCTTCATTAAGTTTTTGAGGAATAACTACTGTTGCTGTAACATATAAATTACCTTTCATGTCGCGATTCATAACGGGCATACCTTGTTCACGAACTCTAAATACAGTACCACTTTGAGTTCCTGCAGGTATTTTTAAGTTAATTTCCCCATCAATAGTTGGAACATCTACATTTGCACCAAGAGTTGCTTCAACAATACTTATTTGTTTTTCGTAGTAAAGGTTTGATCCGTCTCTTTCAAATTTTTTGTGATGTTTAACACGTATTTGAACATAAAGGTCTCCGTATCCACCACCAACATCTCCTGCGTTACCTTCACCAGATACTCTTAAACGATTTCCAGTTTCAACACCAGCAGGTATTTTAATGCTAATGGTTTTACTTTCTTTAACAGTTCCTTTTCCATGACATTCATGGCAAGGTTCTTCAATTATTTTTCCTGTTCCATTACATTCTCTACATGGTCTTATATTGACCATTTGTCCAAGTATTGTTCTGTTTACTTGTTTTACTTGTCCTGTTCCTCCACAGGTTTCACAAGTTTTTGTATTAGTACCAGGTTCTGCTTTTTCACCATTACATTTAGGACAGGTAACATCATGTCTGATTGTAACTTCTTTTTCTATTCCTGTTGAAGCTTCTTCTAGACTAATACTTACATCGGTATAAATGTCAGATCCTCTACGTGGACCTTGTCTTTCAGATCTTGGTCTTCCACTACCGAAACCGAACATATCAAAGATATCTTCTACATTAAATCCTCCTGCACCACCAAAACCTTGGAAAATATCATCAAAGTTAGCGTTTCTGAATATATCTTCTTGTGAGAATCCATCCATTCCGGCATGTCCGAATCTATCGTATCTTTGTCTTTTATCATCATCTGATAAAACAGCATAAGCTTCGCTTATCTCTTTAAATTTTTCAGTTGCTTCTTCATCATCACTTACATCTGGATGGTATTTCATTGCTAATTTACGATAAGCCTTTTTAATTTCTTTGTCTGTAGCTCCTTTGTCTACTCCAAGAACATCATAATAATCTCGCTTTTCTGCCATTTCTTCACCTTTTTCTATAAAATACTGAACTATGATATTTTTTTTAAAAAATTGATAGTTCAAAATTAGAATTGTAATTTTAAAAAAATAATATTATTAAAATTAATTTTTGTTATTATAATATTATTATTAGATTAGTATTTAAAATTATTTTTTTCTAATTTTTTAGATTAGAAGTTAAGTTGTTTTGTTAACTTAACTTAAAATCTATTTATTGGTTTATTTTGGTGTATTTATTCTTTTTTATCTTTTACTTCATAGTCAGCATCTATGGTGTCATCATCTTTTTTGTTTGATTCAGCATCTGCTCCAGGTTGATCATTTTGTTGTGCTTCTTGTTGAGCTTGTTGTGCTGCTGCAGCTTCTTGATAAATTTTAGTACCAATTTCTTGAACTTTGTTGGTTAATTCGTCAGTCTTTTCTTTAATAGCTGTTATGTCATCTCCATTGATTAATTCTCTTAATTCTGAGACTAATTTTTCTATATCTGATTTTTCATCTTCAGAGACTTTATCCTTTAGTTCATCTAATGTTTTTTCAGATGTGTAAATCATGGAATCAGCATTATTTCTGACTTCAATTTCTTCTTGTTTCTTTTTATCTTCATCTGCATGCATTTCTGCTTCTTTAACCTTTTTATCGATTTCATCTTCAGATAATTTGTTTGGAGCGGTGATAGTAATTGCTTGTTCTTTTCCAGTTCCCATATCTTTTGCAGTTACATTTAATATACCATTTGCATCGATATCGAATGTAACTTCAATTTGAGGCATTCCTCTTGGTGCTGGTGGAATTCCGATTAATTGGAATCTTCCTAATGTAGTATTATCTGTAGCCATTGGTCTTTCACCTTGTAATACATGAATATCTACACTTGTTTGATTATCTGCAGCAGTTGAAAATACTTGGCTCTTTTTAGTTGGAATGGTTGTGTTTCTGTCAATAAGTTTGGTACTTACTGCACCTAAAGTTTCAATTCCTAAGGATAATGGAGTTACATCTAAGAGTACTAAATCTTTAATTTCTCCAGCTAATACTCCTCCTTGGATTGCTGCTCCCATAGCTACACATTCCATAGGATCAATTCCTCTTTCTACTGCTTTACCAATATATTTTTCAACATATTTTTGAACTACAGGCATTCTGGTTGGTCCTCCTACAAGGATGATTTTATTAATGTCTGATTTGTTCATTTTTGCATCGTTTAATGCTTGTTCCATTGGGTTTCCACATTTTTTAACGATTCCATCTACTAATTCTTCAAGTTTAGCTCTAGATAATGTGTTGATTAAGTTTTGTGGTTTACCTTCTGAGTTTACACAGATGAATGGTAAGTTTATATCAGTTGTTAAGGTTGTGGATAATTCGATTTTTGCTTTTTCAGCTGCTTCTCTTAATCTTTGTACAGCTTGATCATCGTCCATGAGGTCAATACCACTGGATTTTTTGAATTCGTCTGCTAAGTATTTCATTATAGCATTATCCATATCGGTACCACCAAGTTGTGTATCTCCACTTGTGGATTTTACTTCGAATACTCCGCCACCGAATTCCATAATGGTTACGTCTAAGGTACCTCCACCTAAATCGAATACCATAATGTTTATATCATCGTCAGATTGTTTATCAATACCATATGCTAAACTTGCTGCTGTTGGTTCGTTTACGAGTCTTACTACATCAAGTCCTGCAATTGTACCTGCGTCTTTTGTTGCAGTTCTTTGGTTATCATCAAAGTATGCTGGAACAGTAATCACTGCTTTTTCTACTGGTTCTCCTAAGAAACTTTCTGCGTCTTTTTTGATTTTTTGTAAAATCATTGCTGAAATTTCTTGTGGGGTGTATTCTTTTCCGTTTGCTTTTACTTTTTTGTTTGTACCCATACTTCTTTTAATTGCACTTATTGTGTTTTCTGGGTTTGTTACTGCTTGTCTTCTTGCTGGTTCTCCAACTAATGTTTGTCCATCTTCTGTGAATGCAACATAACTTGGGAATGCTTTTCCGTATTGTGTTGCTCCTTCTGCAGATGGGATTATGGTTGGTTTTCCACCTACAAGTACGGATGCTGCTGAGTTACTGGTACCTAAATCAATACCTATAATTTTTTCTTTTTTTGTATTATCTTCAGACATATTTGTTCACCTTTATTTTTTTTGTAATGATTTTTTTTTGTAAATAATAAATATAATTTTTTTGGCTAAAATTTTTAAGATCTATTTTTTGCAGACATTTACTTTTGAGTATTTGATTACTTTATCTTTAAGTGTGTAACCTTTCATTAGTTCATCAATTATCTCTCCATTCTCGTAATCATCGTTTTTTGTAGCCATTAAGGCTTCATGTTTGTAAGGATCGAATTTTTCTCCTTTTGCAGGGATTACTTTTAGTCCTTCGTTTTCTAAAACTTTAGTCATTTTTTTGTATATTAATTTCATACCTTCCATTAAGTCTTCTTCAGTTTTAGAATTTTCTATTGCTCTTTCTAAATCTTCATAACTATCTAAAAGGTTTGTAATTAATTGTTCATTAGCATATTTTACTAATTCTGACTTTTGTTTTTCGGAAAATTTTTTGAAATTTTCGAAATCAGCTTGTTGTCTTAAGTATGATGATTTACAATCAGCTAATTCCTCTTCTTTCTTTTTAAGGTCTTCTTTAATTTTAGCTAATTCGTCTTTTTCTTCGGACTCTTGTTCTAATGTGTCTTTTTCTTCTTTTTTAGAGTCTTTTTTAGACTTTTTTTGGTTTTTTTCTTGATTCTTTTTTAAATCTATTTTTGTTGATTTTTTAGAATCTTTTGATTTTTTTTCATTAGCCATTTATTCACCTTTATAAAATAATTAAAGAGGGAGAAAGTGCTTTGAAACTCTAATATCTTTTTCTCTTATTTTTGTAAATAAGTTCTTTTTGTTTGTTTAAATGAGATATTAAAATTTTTTTGGGATATTGTTTGTTTTTTAGGAGGTTGACTTATTGTTGGGACGATTTATTTAATCTTCTTTGAGAAAAAATATTAAAGTAACAAAAAGTAATCTTTCTCTATTACTATTATACTTACAAAAAGTTATATAAAGGTTTCGGTTTTTCACATCTTTTAATAACAAAAAGTTATATAAAGGATAATTTACTTAATATATAATTACTATGACAAACGATTCACAAAATTCACAAAATGAAAACAACAATAGAAATCTTGATAATATAGATGTAGAAGATATTCTTGATGTAATGGGATGTAAAACTCGAAGAGACATAATCAATTTACTTAGAGAAGAACCAAGATTCGTTAGTGAAATTTCCAAAGAATTAGACATAGGACAAAAAGCAATAATAGAACACTTAAGAGCTATGGAAGACATTGGAATCTTAAACTCTTCATATAAGAAAGTTGTTAGAGGTCGTCCACGAAAGTATTATGACATGCCAAATGATGTAGTTGTAAACATACAAATCACACCTGTCACAATACAAATTAATAATCCCGACGAAATGTTAAACCATAAACAATTACCTTCTGGTGATGAATGGTCTAAACTTTTAGAATTAGAAAAAAGAATAGATCAAGGACATTGGGAAGCGGTTGAAGAATTAAAAAGTCTCATACGGTTATATGATAATTTAAAAAGTAGAGCAGAATACATATTAGAAAGAACTGCTGATGAACAAGATAATCGTAAAGATATCATAGAACCTCATATGACTTATTACTTCACAGAAAAATATTAAAAATTTTTAAATAATTATTTTTTTTATTTTTTATAAGCTGCAATAATTGCTTGGCCTAAAGAAACAGAACCATCCCCTGCACAGGAATTCTTATGTTGAACAAATTTATAACCAGCATCTTCAACATACTTTTTAGTAGCTAATGTTATAGCTTCATTATAAAAAGTTCCACCTGTAGCACCAATATACTCAACACCTTTTTGTTCGGCAGCTAAAATGGATAATTTAGATAAACCTTCACTAATTGCATTTTGTCCAGCAAATGCTATCTCTTTTTTACTAAAACCCTCACTAATTAAATCCATAACTTCTTTTAAAATATTACTAGTGTCTAAAACATTTCTATTATCAACTTTCTTAATATTAGTTGAAATTTTAAGCTCACCTTTAGCACCTACAGCTGCAGATTCTAATTTCATACAAGCTTCTCCTTCATAATTTCTTTCACCACAAATATTTAAAGCAGTAGAAATGGAATCTAATACTCTTCCTGTACTAGAAGTAATTCCAACATTTAAATTAGCATCTAATTGTTTAAAAATATTGGTAATCTCCATTTTTCCATGAGGGAAATAATCAACATAATCTTTATTTAATATATCTATTAATTCATCACGAGTATAATCTCCTGATGCATCTAAAATACTTGTTAACATACGTACAGGATATTTTGCACACAAATCTCCACCGGGCATTTTTTGAGGCATAAGAGATCCTAATCTTTCAAAACTTTCAATGTCTGTATAAAGGATTTCTCCACCCCAAGCAGTACCATCACTACCATAACCAACACCATCAGATCCAATTATAATCATTTCATCAATATCATTATCATTCATTAATGCAACACCATGAGCATGGTGATGTTGAACAGGTACAAGATCGGCATTATATTTTTCAGCTAATTCATTAGCTAATTTAGTTGTGAAAAATTGAGGATGCATATCACAAGCGATTATATCAAATTCTTCAGTTTTGGTAATGTTCATCATATTTTTTATAGCATCTTGTAAGAAAAGATAAGTTTTATATTTATTTGTATTTCCAATATGTTGAGAAACATATGCTAAATTATTCTTCAATATAGTAAAAGTAACATCTAATTCAGGACCTAGGGCTAAAACATTTTTATTTTCAACTTTACCTTTTAAATCATAAGGTTCTGGAGTATAACCTCTAGATCTTCTAATGAATGATAATTCATTATTACGGTATCTTACAACAGAATCATCGCAACGATTTATAATTCTTCTATTATGAAGTAAACTATAATCACTAATCCCCTGAAGATTTTCGAGAATCTCTTCATTAGTAATCATCATAGGTTCTCCAGGAATATTTGCAGAAGTCATAATATATGCAGGTTCATTACTAAAATCAAATAATAAGTTATGTAATGGAGAGTAAGGTAACATAACTCCTATAGTATGTAAATTGGGAGCTACAGAATTTGCAAAAAAGTAATTTTTATTCTTTTTCAATACTACAATTGGTCTTTCCTTTGATTTTAAACTTTTCTCTTCTTTTTCACTTATTTCAGTAAATGTTCTTGTTGTTTCTATATTTGGACTCATTACAGCGAATGGTTGACTTTTTCTCCCTAGTCGGTTTCTTAAACGATTTACCACATCTTCGTCAGTAACTTTAGATACTAAATGTGTTCCTCCAATACCTTTTATGCTTAAAATATTCCCTTCATCTAATAATTTTACAGTATCATGTAAAGGGTGTTTGGATTTTAAATTATTTTTTTCATTATCATACAATGCTAATTCTGGTCCACATACTGGACAACACATAGCTTCTGCATGATATCTTCTATCAAGAGGATTTGTGTATTCTTTTTCACATTCTTCACATAATGGAAAATCATCCATTGTTGTTTTATCTCTATCATAAGGTACATTTTCAATCACAGTAAAACGAGGTCCACAGTCAGTACATGCATTAAAGGGATGATGATATCTTCTATTATTTGGGTCTCTTATTTCTTTTAAACAATTATCACAGATTGCAACATCTGGAGGTATTACTGAAGTTCCTGAAAAATTATCTGAACTTTCGTAAATTTTAAATTCACTGTAATTAATTTTTTCTTCTATATTTTCAGTTTCAATGGTATTTATCTTAGAAATAGGTGGTTTTTTCTCTTTTAAATCTTTTAAAAATTGATTAATATTCTCATCAGAACCCTGAATAACTATTTCAACAACATTCCCTAAATTTCTAACATACCCATTTAATTTTAGTTCAGTTGCAATTCTATAAATAAAAGGTCTAAATCCTACACCTTGAACAATTCCTTGGACTAAAATTTTTGTACTTTTCATGATAATTTTTTCCTTAAAATAAAAATAGTTTTTTTATATAGTAATACTAGTTAATATTTTACTTATAATAATATATTATAATTAATAATAATTATTATAAATTATTTTCTTAAATAGAATTTTATTTTAGCTTATAATTGTGGGTTGTGATGAAAATGCAAGAAACTCTTAAAAATCTTTTAGATGGTAAAATTACAATTGAAGAATGTGAAAATATTCTAAAAGCAGATAACATTAGAGAATTAGATAAAAATGTTAAATTTGATATGAATCGAGAAGATCGTACAGGTTTTCCAGAAGCTGTTTTATCTGATGGTAAAGATTATGAAGATTTAGTTAGTATAGCTAATAATTATTTTGATGTAGTGAAAAAAGATTCAGAAGCATCTTTACTTTTCACTCGTTTATCTAAAGAACGATTTAATCGATTGAATAATGATTTAATTAATTTAAAAGATGAAGGTTTTAATTTAGATTATAATAGTAAAGCTAAAATCTTAAGAATTAATAATTATTCTGTAGAAAAAAAGATTAATCCAGATTATGGTAAAATTGGTATAATTACTGCTGGAACATCTGATGTTCCTGTTGCTGAAGAGGCAAAAATTATAATTCAAGAAGGAGGATGTGAAGTAATAACTTCCTATGATATTGGGGTTGCAGGAATTCATAGGCTTTTTCCACAAATAGCTTATATGGTTGAGGAAAATGTTAACAGTATAATTGTTTGTGCAGGAATGGAAGGTGCTTTGCCTTCTGTAGTTGCAGGTTTAGTTGATATTCCAATAATTGCTGTCCCTACTAGTGTTGGTTATGGTGTAGGTAAAGATGGTAGAACTGCATTATTTGCTATGCTTCAATCTTGTTCTCCTGGAATAGCTGTTGTAAATATTGATAATGGTTTTGGTGCAGGAGTTTTTGCTTTAACAATAGCTAAAAATCAACATAAATAAATTCATGGTTTTAGGTATGATTTTTGAAAGATTCAATCCAGAGATTCATGATTATCATAAACTTGCTAGTTTAACTTATGATGTAGATTTTAGAACATATGAAATGGTTTTTAAGGATAAAGAATCAGCACTTTTTGTTATTGAAGAACAATTATTAGCGGAATTTAATTTAGGAGAAAGTGATGATTATTATTTTATGGTTATTTTAGATGATTATCGTAAGATATTAGGAATGGTTAAAATTTCTATTGGTAAAACTCATGAATTTTGTAAAGAAACTATTTTTTTATTTAAATATTTAAGAATTCGGGATGCTTCAAAACTATTTAGGGTTTTATTTTTAGATAATCTCGTTTTAGCTAATGTAAATAAGGATGATTTGTATATTGGAGAAATAGCTATTGATTCTAGTAATAGGGGTCAAGGTATAGGGAAACAAGTTATTAATAGAATAATTCATTATGCTAAAATTAAAGGGTTTAAAAGAGTGGTTCTTGATGCTGATTTTAGAAATAGTGGGGCATTAAGACTTTATGAATCTTTAGGTTTTAGAATTTTTGATAAAAAAAGTTCTAAATTATTACATCCTGAAAGAGGGATGTATAATTTAGAGTATGTGTTGAAATAAATTTAAAAAAAATTTTATTTTCTTCTTCTTGCAAATTCTTCGAAAACTTCATCTATGTCTATTCCTTTGTATGCAAGTAATAATAAGTTATGGAATATTAAATCAACAGATTCATAAACTAAGTTTTCATCATTTTTTGCAGCTAAAATAACTTCCGCAGATTCTTCACCTACTTTTTCACATATTTTATCCACTGCTTTTTTATCACTATCTCTCATAATATTTGATGTGTAAGAGTCTATTGGGTTATCTCTTCGATTTTCTAATACTTTATACACTTCTCTTATGATTGTTTCGTCTGCCATTTAAGTAAACCTTCTTTATAATTCTTTTCTTTTTGTTTTTATAGTTTCTGTTAAAGCTATTAATGGGTGTTGTGCGTCATCTATGATGTTTATGTCTTTGAATTCATGTATTCCTTGGGTATCCGCTGTTTTTTCCATTCCTAATTTTAAATCTTGTCCTAAATCGATTACATAAGAATCAATTTTATCAAATCCTAGTTTAACAGATGCTACTGCTCTATGGTGCCCATCAACTAATATCCAACGGTTACCAGTTTTTACAACAATTGCTGGTTCGGCTAATCCTCTTTCTAATTCGTAAATTCTTCCTTGTAATTCGTCAGCATATATTCTGTCTTGAGTCGGTCTTAAATCTTCTACAGGAACTTCTTCTCTTCTAAGTTTTGTTTTTATTCCATATAATTGTTCTAATGTTTCTTTAAAGTATTCAACCTTTGTGGGGGTGGAACGTTCAATATGTGATCTAACCATATCGGTATTAGTTATTATTCCTTGAACTTGTTTTTGACGATTTACTACAGGTAATCTTGATATTCCATGTCTGAACATTACTCTTGAAGCATCATTTATGGACATGTCATCTAATGCAACAACTACTTCATTTGACATTACTCCTTTTACTAATTCTGCCCAATCTTTTAAGAGTAAATCATAAGCAGTAACTATGCCTTTAATAGCACCAGTCTTTTCATCTACTACTGGAAAACCATCGTGCCCAGTTTTTTTCATAATCATGATTACGTCTTTACTAGGTGTGTTAGGAGTTACAGTTATTACGTTTTTAGTCATATAATCTTTAACTGTTGATTTTATTTTTGTGTCTGCACTTGCCATAAAATTTTTCCTCCTATTTTTAATTTTATTTAATCAAGTAAATCTTTTAATATTTTAACAGTTTCAGCAGGGTCTGCTTTTCCACGGGTTAATCTCATTACTTGACCCATTAAAAAGTTTATTGAGTTCTTTTTACCATTATTATAATCTTCAACTGCTTGTGGATTTTCATCAATTGCTTGTTTTGCAGCTTCAACTACTTTATCATCTTCAACTACACCAATTAATCCTAATTCTTCAGCAATAGCTTTTGGATTTTTATCATTGTTTGGCATATGTTCAATGATTCTTTGTCCTGCTTTTGTTGTTATTTCATTATTTTGGAGTAAATTAAATAATTCAATTAATTCGGTAGATGTAATTTCACTTTCATCTAAATCGATTTTGTTGTATGTTAAAACTCTTTTAAGTTCATCTTTCATCCATGATGCTGCAAATTCCGGATCAATTTCTTTAACAACTTCTTCATATGTATCAGCTAAATCAATTTCGGATGTTAATACTTTTGCTGATTCATTATCAATACCATATTCTTTAATAAATCTTTTAGCTTTATTGTATGGAGTTTCAGGCATAATTTCTTTGATTTCATTAATTTGTTCATCAGTTATTTTCATTGGAGGTAAATCAGGATCTGGTATGAATCTGTAATCATCAGCATCTTCCTTCTTTCTCATTGAAACAGTAATCATTTGAGTTTCTAAGTAAGCTCTAGTTTCTTGTTTAACTTCTATACCTCTTTTTGCGAGATTTTTTTGTCTTACTACTTCAAATTTTAATGCTTTGAAAGCTCCTTTAATTGAGTTGATGTTTTTCATTTCAACTCTGTTTCCTCCGTTGATGGAAACATTTACATCTGCTCTCATAGTACCTTCTCCACGAGCTCCTTTACTGTATTGTAATACACGAATAAGTTCTTTTAAGAAGTTTCTTGCTTCTTCTGGAGATTTTATATCAGGTTCAGTTACAATTTCTATTAATGGAATTCCTGATCTGTTGAAGTCAACTGTTCCTCTGTCAGGTTTATATTGTCCTGGATCTTCTTCCATATGTATTTCTCTTATTCTGATTCCATTTAATTCTCCTTCGTATCCTATTGGAACACTGGTTCTTTGATATCCACTGGATAAATCAGGATAATCATAATGTTTTCTCATAAAATAAGCTTGTCCTTGTTCAATTTTACAATTAAGCATTAAAGAAATCATTAAAGCATTTTCTATAGCTTTTTCATTAGTTGGGAAAGGTTTTGCCCCTGGTTGATTTAAACATATTGGGCAAATATTTGAATTAGCTGGAGCTTCTTTATAATTAGTTTTACATTCACAAAAAAGTTTAGATTCGGTTTCTAATTGTACGTGAATTTCTAATCCACACATCATGTCTACATCAGATATAATAATTCCTCCATTTTAGTTAATGGAATTTTTTTATAATATTTAAAAATTTAATGAGTAATTTTAATTTTTCTCATATAATATATATTAATTAAAAATTTGTTTGAATTTATTAATAAATATTTGTTTATATAATCAATGATTTTAAAAAAGTAAATTTACAAAATCGCTGAAGATTAGTAGAATTTTATTATTGAAATATTAAAAAGTATCATATTTATTTTTTAATGAATCTTTAATGTATCTTTTAATATAACGATTATATTCTGGATTATATTGGCTTTCTTCAGTGCCTAATTTTTCAGTATTGGTGAAGGTTCCTTTTAACATTCTTCCACTCCATTTAACTTCTTCTTCAACTCTTTTTCCATATTTACTGCCGAACATTTTAAAAAGAGGGAATTTAGTTATACCGTTAGCTCCACTTAATATTAATATTCCTATATTAGCTAAATTATCAACCCAAGTTCCACATATTATTTCGATATTTGGAAATTCGATTCTGATTGTAGATACTACTTTAGCATAATATAATGATGCCGGTTGGGAATTGTTAACATATATTGTTTCAGGATGAGGATTTAATGAGTAAAATATTATTCGATCTATTTTATGATCTTTTATGTATTGGATTAAATATTCTATATCCTCAAATGTTTCACCAAGACCTAATATTATAGTAATCGCTTTTTTAAATCCTAAATCTCCTGATTTATCTAGCATATTACTTATATCCGTTAACGGTTTGCTTGGACAGATTTCTTTTTGTAATTTAGGGTTTGCTGTTTCTACAGCACCAGTTATTCCAGTAATTTCTTTCCCATATTCTTCTAAGTCATCAGTAATTCCAGTGTTTAACCATACTCCTTCCCCAGTTATATTGTAAATGTTTGATGCAATGGATTTTATTTCAGATGTAGTGAATGATTTATATCCTCCTGATAAAAATTCTATGTTCCATCCCAAACGTTTACACATTTCTGCTTCTGCTAAAATGTTATTTACTCTTCTTCTAGCTTTTTTGGGGTCTGTTATTTTATTTTTTTGGGTGCTCATATAACAGAATTTACAATCTCCTTTATCGCACCACCAAGATAGGAATATTGCTCTTTCTAAGCTTATAATATTTGAATGGTTTTTTAAAGTTATATTATTTGCTTTATTTATTAATTCTAATATTTCTGTACTGTTAATTTGATTTTTGTCCATTTGTATCTTTATTTCCCTTTTTTATTTTTGTATTAGTTATTGTTAAATATTGTTTTTGTATTTTAAATATCTAATTTTTTACATTAAGTTTATATAGGATTAAAACATATTCATAGTATTGATATTTATTTGGATTAAATTATTTTGTAAAATGATTTTTAGCAAAAGATTTATATATAATAATTGTCCAATTTAAATTGTACGTTTGAAATACGATTTTTTTATTTTGAACATATTTTTATTGCATTCTGATTAAAAAGCATGGGTGTCTTATGCCATCGTAGCTCAGTAGGTAGAGCGTTCGGCTGTTAACCGATTGGTCACAGGTTCGAGCCCTGTCGATGGCGCTTTTTTGGGCCCATAGCTTAGCCAGGTAGAGCGCCCGGCTCATAACCGGGCGGCCATGGGTTCGAACCCCATTGGGCCCATCTACATTAATTAATCAAATGCATTTTTCTTATCTGCTTCGGTAGTGTAGTCCGGCCAATCATTTTGCCCTTTCGAGGCGAAGACTCGGGTTCGAATCCCGGCCGAAGCATTTACATTAAATATTAATAAGATTTTATAAGGGGAATGCCCTCTCCTTTCCGAAGCGGGGGTGCCCGAGCGGCCAAAGGGGACAGGCTTAGGACCTGTTGACGCAGGTCTACCAGGGTTCGAATCCCTGCTCCCGCATTAATCTATTAATTTTACTCAATCATTTTTACATATTTTATATGTGAAATTGCCGGGGTAGGGTAGGCGGTTATCCTACGGGACTGTGGATCCTGCGACTCGGGTTCGAATCTCGGCCCCGGCCCCATTTTTATAACTAATTTTTATTAAGAATTTACAATTTCTTTAACCTTTTACTCATTATCCTAATTAAAATGAAATTTTGCTGTTTTTTAAATTATTAGTTTTCAAATGCTTGGAAAAAATCTTTTAATATATTAAAAATATAATAATAATTATATGAGAAAAGGATGTAGATTTTTATGGTAAAAAAGGGTTCAGCAGAAGAAAGAGATTTAGTACATAAATTATGGAGTCTTAATTTTGCTGCTATGAGAGCCCCAGCTTCTGGGGGAGCTACTAAAAAACCTTTACCTGATGTATTAGCAGGTAATTCTAAGATTTATTTAGCTATTGAAGTTAAAACTACCACAAAAGATAAAATATACATTGATTCTCCTCAAATTGATGCATTATGTGAGTTTTCAAGAATTTTTGGAGCAACACCTTATATTGGAGTGAAGTTTAAGTATACTAAATGGTTATTTTTACCTCCAAAGATTACAGAAAGAACTAAAAGTAATAATTATAAAATTGAAAAAGATTTTGCTTTAGAAAAAGGTTTAGAGCTTGATGAAATAACTGGTAAAAATAAGCAAATAAAATTTTAATAATATAAAATTAACATAAACTTTAAATAAGATTAAAAACTATATTTTTATGTACTGTAAGTACAAGTATTTTTTTTACAGTATTTTGGGGTTATAGTGTAACCTGGCATCATCTGGGACTCCAGTTGTCTTTGAAGAAAAACGCGCAGTCTGATCAGTATGTGATTGATATGATGATCAATTGGAGTACTGAGACAAGAGAAATCCTAGGATCGGGGTTCAAATCCCTGTGACCCCATTTTTATAATTATATTAACTATTTTTTTACAAATTTTATTTTATACATAATGATAAATATTATAATTTATACTATTTTTTAATATATAATGGAGAATAATTATTATGGAAAAAGTTAACAATATTATTTGTATTCCTGGAATGGAATTAGATTCTAATGTTTATGTAGTTGGAGATATTATATTTGATACAGGTACAGGAGAACATAAAGAGTATTTATTTTCACAATTAAAAGAAGCTGGTGTAAATCCAGAAGATATTAAATTGGTTGTTAATACTCATTGTCACTTTGATCATGTTGGGGGAAATATATTTTTCCCTAATGCTAAAATAGCTATACATAAAGATGATGCAAAATCATTAAAAGATGAAAGTAATTATTTAACAGTTGGTTCTCTTTATAATAAAAGTATTATAAGACATGATGTGGATATTGAGTTAAACGAAGGAGATAAAGTCGGGGATTTTGAGGTTATTCACACACCAGGCCATAGTTATGGGGGTATTTGCTTATGGGATGGTGAAAATCTTATCTGTGGAGATACGGTATTTGCTAATGGGGGTTATGGAAGAACTGATATTGGTGGAAATATGGATGATTTAAGAAATTCATTAAGAAAATTAAATAAATTAAATGTTAAATATTTATTCCCTGGACATGGACCTTGGGTAGATAATGGTAAAAAACATATAGAATTATCAAATCATGGAATTTAAATTTTTATGAAATTTTAGGAATATTTTTTATCCTAAAAATTTCTTTTCTGCTTTTTTGAAGCATCCTCGTTTAACAAGAATGGATATTTTTTCGCCTCTAGCTAATATTCTATCTGGTTGAGGGATTTCAAGTCCTTTTTTACTGTATATTGCTATAATCATATATTCTTTAGTTGGAGATACATCTTGAACTGTTTTTCCAACTACTTTATCATTTTGAATGTTCATATCTAATATTTCAGCAGTTCCCTCTCCAAAAGAAACTAAATCTGCAACATTTGGTCGGGTTATTAATTTTTCAACAAATCCTGCTGCTGTTCTTTCTGGGCTGATTACTTCATCGATACCTACTTTTTTAAATGCTTCTTCATGGTCAGGATTACTTACACGTGCAATAATTTTAGTTTCACCATATTCTTTTGCTAAAATACATGATAATAAATTAGCTTCATCATTTCCAGTGGTTGCTACAAATACATTTGCTTCATCAATATTTGCTTCTTCTAAAGTCTTAGTATCTGTTCCACTTCCACAAATTATCATTGCATCTAATTCCATTGCGGCATTATTACATAATTTTTCATTGTTTTCTATAATTGTTATGTCATAACCATCATTTATTAATAAATTTGCGAGTGATAGTCCCACACGTCCTCCACCTAAAATAATTACATACATATTATCTCATTTCCCTTATTTTTTAGTTAAAATTAGTTAATTATTCTGAATTTTTAAAAAAATAGTTTAATGATACTAGTTTCTTTTTTTAGTCTGATTTTATAGTTTAAATTTTCTAAGTATTCACTATTTTTAATTTTTAATGTTATAGTTTTATCACATTTTGTTATATTTTATTAATCTTATTTACTATTATTTAAACTTATTTAAAATTAGTATTAGAATTAGAATATTTTTTAAAAGAATAATAAAATTTTAAAAATAGGTAAAAAAAATATTATGTATATTTTATTTTATTGAGTTTTTTATTTCCATTGGAACTCGTTTTAGTGTTTCGTATAAACTTCTAAATAGTACGAGAACAGGTATAATTTCTAATCTTCCTATCCACATATTTCCTATTAACATATACTTAACTTCATCTGGTATGTCTGAAACGGCTGATCCTATCCACACTCCATTATTACCTTGTGCAGATATTACATTAAAGAATGATTGTAAAGGTTCATATCCATACATTAACATTACTAACCAACCTAAAAATATGAATAACATGAATAAAGCTATATAAGCGCTTGATTCTTTAATTTCTTTATCCCGTATAGTTTTTCCACCTATCTTGACACTTAATACTCTTCCTTCAGGGGATAATTGATTTATTACAGTTGAATTTATTCCTTTTAAGAAAGTTATAACTCTTATTACTTTTATTGAACCTACTGTGGATCCTGAAGATCCTCCTATAAGCATTAATATACAAATTATTAATAGTGTGAAACTTGGCCAGATTGCCATTGCATTTGTTGTTGGTACATTTGCTCCAGTTGTACTTATAGCTGAAACTGTTTGGAACACTATATCTAAGGGTCTTATATTTGATGTAAGGTAAATTGCAATTGAGGATATGGCTATTAATGCCATTATTGCTTGGAATTGCACATCTTTTAATATTGCTAATCCTTTGGTTTTAACAACTTTGTAATGTACTGAGAAACTTATTGATCCAATAATCATTATGATTATTGTTACTATGTTTATTGCGTCACTGTGGTATGCTCCAATGTTTGCATTTTTAATTGACATTCCTCCAGTGGAAATTGTTGTGAATGTAGCATTTATTGCATCGAAAAGGGGCATTCCCGCAATTATATACATTAATATTCCTAACACTGTGTAAAGTGTATAAATTTCGACTGTTTTATATAATGTATTTACTATACTAGGTTTTATTCTATCGTCTCTTGCTTCGGATTCATAGAGTCTTGATGCAGCAGTACCGTTTCGTATTAATACTCCTATGAATATTATTACTACTCCTAATCCGCCTAACCATTGTTCATAACTTCGTAAAAATAGTATTGACATTGGTAATGCTTCAACATTATTAAAAACAGTTAATCCACTACCTGTCCAAGCTGAGATACTTTCAAAAAAAGCATTTACAAAAGGAGTATGTATACACATCATCATTATAGCAGCTCCAACAAGACCTGCCCATATCCATGCTAATGAGGATATAACCATACCATGTTTTAATCTCATTCGTGTATATTTATTAAATTTTTTATTAAGTATGGTTCCTAAAATTATTGAAAATACAGGGGGAATTATTAAACCAAGGTATATGGGTTCTTGATAAATAAATGCAATTAGTAAAGGAGCTAATAGGACTATTCCTACACCTTGCATTATTGTTCCCAAATAATGTGCTGTTATAAAGATATCTGCTTTATTTATATATCTCATTAATTAGAATATGATTTTTATATATTTAAATTTTATTCATTTATTATTTTTTTTTAAAGATAAAAAAATCAATATTTGGCTTAAATTTATATTTAAGAAAATCTATCTTAATGATGTTATTTAATAGAAATAATTATCTATTTTTTTAAAAAAAGTAGTTTTATAAAGTATTAAAATTTCAATATTTTGTAATTTTGTTAAATAATATTAAAAAAAGTAGTTGTTAGTTGTAAATAATTAAAAAAAATTTCATAATAAAATTAAAAATTAACTAAATTGGTATTTAGTTAAATATTTAATTAATTATGAATTTAAAGTAGTAAAAAATTTATTCTACTACTTCTCCAAAACCGTATTTACGGCGGGTTGCATTAATTTTAACTTTTACTTCTTGACCAACTTCGGTATCAGGAACGAAAATAACAAATCCGTCGATTCTTGCGATTCCGTCTCCGGTTTTACCTTGGTCTTCTATTTTAACATCGTACTCGCTTCCAACTTCTACTGGGCAGGAGTATTCTTCTTGTTTATTGTAATTATCTTCAAACATTTAATTCACATCCGTTAAAAACAATGATTTTAAGAACTTCTTAAATAGATTGTTTTTAAACATATACTGCAAAAAATTAGTTAATAACATAAAAATTAATCTATTTGCAACCAATCAAATTTAAATTCATTTTAATATAAAATAATCTTAAAAAAAATAATATCCTTCAAAAATTAAAATATAATATTTAATAATTAAATTAATTAATTTAGAAAAAGTCTATGATATATTCTCTAATTATGCATTACTTATATTCATTTTTTTAAGTTATATAAATATTCCGATGAAATGTGATATTTTATGAATTTTTTTATAAAATATTAAATAATTTAAAATGAAAATTTATTAATAATATTTTAATTATTTACTAAAACTTTAGGTTATCACAATGAAATATAAATCTTTAATATTTTTAGGTATCGGTTTATTAATTATGGTTATAATGCTATGGTTTATTGGTATTGATGAAGTGTTAAATGCTTTACATTTGGCTAATATTTATTATATTATTTTGGCTATAGTTTTAGAGTTTTTTGCTTATTTTTTATACACTTTAAGATGGGAGATAATTAATAAAATTGCAGATAAAGATTTAGGTTTTAAAAAATTATTACCTATGGTTTTAGTTAGTTTAGCAGTAAATAATATTACTCCTAGTGGACGGGGTGGAGGAGAACCAGTAAGAGCATATCTTCTCACTAAAGAAGGTGGGGGACCATTTTCAGAAACATTTGCAACAGTAATTGCAGATAGAGCTTTAGATACATTTCCTTTTATTATTTTAGCTGTAATTACAATAGTTGCTTTAATATTTAATCTAAATTTAAATCCTATAGTTGTTGTAGTGATGATTGCTGCAGTAATTGCTATTATAATTGTAGTGTTTTTAATTGTTTATATGTCTATTAATGAATCATTTGGAGAAAAAGTTACTAAATGGTTAGCTAATTTAACTATTAAAATTTTTAAGAAAAAAGATCCTGAAGTGCTTAAAAAAAGAGTTTATGGGGCTGTTAATGGTTTTCAAAGTACTATGAGAGATATGGTTAGTGATAAAAATATTATTTATTATGCATTACCTTTATCTTTCTTTATTTGGTTTATAGAAATTTTACGAGTATATATTGTTTTTTTAGCATTTGGTAGTCCTGTTTCCTTAATTCTTATAGGTGAAGTATTTATTGTCGCTTCATTAATTGGTATGATTCCAGCATTACCTGGAGGTTTAGGTGCTGTAGATGGTGTAATGATTTTATTATATGCAACTTCTGGAATATCTCCTTCTATAAGTGCAGCAGCAAC